>OAOU01000005.1_pt1 | contig 161100 bp, 130 predicted proteins | sample 1470821 | NCBI WGS metagenome assembly OAOU01 (sample SAMEA3275579, study PRJEB22092) | marine metagenome | biome: ENVO:00000447 MARINE BIOME; feature: ENVO:00002042 SURFACE WATER; material: ENVO:00002010 SEAWATER | collected 2014-06-20T12:30:00+00 | depth 0 m
GAAACGGTCGCAATTGTTTGTAATTCACCAATACCCATTAGCGCTGTCCTTCCATTGCGGTACCTAACTGCTGTAGATAGGCGACCAAAGCGTCAAGCTCAGTAGCGCCAAGCACTGCATCTGGAGCGCCTTCAATATCTTCTTCAGTATAAGGAACACCGAAGCGATCGCGGAATAGACGCATTTTAGCTTGAACGTTTTCGCCATCTACTTCGTTAGTCGCCAACCAAGGGAAACCAGGCATAACTGACTCAGGCACTAGCGAACGTGGATTGATCAAATGTTGCTTTTGCCAATCTTCAGAATAACGGCCACCAACACGTGCTAAATCTGGTCCAGTACGTTTCGATCCCCATAAGAATGGATGATCCCACGTCGACTCAGCGGCACGTGAATATGGTCCATAACGTTCAACTTCTGCACGTAATGGGCGAACCATTTGAGTATGACAAACGTGACATCCTTCACGGATATAAATATCACGACCTTCAAATTCAAGCGCTGTCCAAGGCTCCATAGCGGGAAGGGGAGCGTTCACCCCACCTTCTTCAGGACCCTTGTTGTCATAGATCAATGGCACGATTTCAACTAGCGTTGCAAAACTAATAGCAATCACGATACCAATGACTAACAAGCCTGTATTTTTTTCAATAATTTCATGCGGTGTACCAGCCATGATCGCTCCTTATACGTTAGCTGTCGAAGGTTTTTCGACACTAGGTTCATGATCCGTTGGATCAGCGACATCTACAGGCTTACCTTCTGGCATTTTGAGTGTTTTATAGCAGTTATAAGCCATTACAAACATACCCGATACATATAAGAAGCCACCAAATGCACGGCCAATATATGGGAAATGCGAGAATTCAACAGTATCAACGAAGCTATATACCAAAGTACCGTCTGGGTTAGTAGCAAGCCACATCATGCCTTGGCCAATACCTGAGATCCACATAGACACGATATAGAAGATCGTTCCTGCAGTCGCAAGCCAAAAATGCGTGGTGATTAAGCTGATAGAGTACATCTTCGGTTTGTTATAAATACGTGGTAACAGTACGTATAGCGAACCAATCGTAATCATACCAACCCAGCCAAGTGCGCCTGAGTGTACGTGACCAACTGTCCAGTCAGTGTTGTGCGATAGCGCATTCACTGTTTTGATAGACATCATTGGGCCTTCGAACGTCGACATCGCGTAGAACGACAATGCAACAATCATAAAGCGAATGATCGGATCGGTACGCAGCTTATCCCAACTACCTGATAGCGTTAGTACACCGTTAATCATACCACCCCAAGATGGTGCAAACAGGATGATTGAGAAGACCATAGCAAGAGACTGCGTCCAATCAGGAAGCGCTGAATAATGCAAATGGTGACCACCGGCCCACATATATGAAGCAATCAATGCCCAAAAGTGAACGATAGACAAACGATAAGAATAGATAGGACGACCAATCTGTACAGGAACGAAATAATACATCATTCCAAGGAAGGCTGCCGTTAAGTAAAAACCTACCGCATTATGCCCGTACCACCACTGCACCATCGCATCAGTTGCACCGCCAAATAGCGAATAAGATTTGAACGCGCTAACTGGAATCGCCATGCTGTTTACGATGTGTAGTAATGCAATCGTAATGATGAAAGCGGCAAAGAACCAGTTAGCCACATAGATATGTGAGGTTTTACGTTTGATGAGCGTACCAAAAAATACAATGGCATAAGAGATCCATACCAAGGCAATTAAGATATCAATAGGCCACTCAAGCTCAGCGTATTCTTTAGTCGAGGTCAAACCTAGAGGAAGGGTAATAACGGCGGATACGATAACCGCTTGCCAACCCCAAAAGGTAAACCAAGCCAAGTATGGCGCAAATAAGCGCGTTTTACAGGTACGCTGAACGATGTAATATGACGTTGCGAACAGGGCAGAGCCACCGAACGCAAAAATGACCGCATTGGTATGTAGCGGTCTTAAACGACTAAAGGTCAGCCATGGAATGTCAAAGTTGAGTGCTGGCCATGCTAACTGTGAAGCAATGAACACACCAAGACTCATGCCGACGATGCCCCAAACGACAGCCATGATCGTAAAAAATCTTACGATAGTAATTTCATACTCACGGTCAACTGGGGCGACTGCTGTGTTTTGTAAACTCATTGGATGATTCCTTTACAGCCCGAATTATCAACAGAATTAACCAACAATCTATGTTGTCTGCACTATAAATACTCTCAAATTTGTATTTATACTAGCGCCAACACATGTTGTTTTTTGGCTTATTTAGCGCAATGACGTCATTAACTATCGATTTAGGCCCTTACTGTCTATTAGTTAATACTAATAAATAGAAATAGGCATTTCATACACTTTACTTAAAGTCAATCGATAGTAGGATTGTTAATAGATCATCAAGGTAAATAAGAAGACGCGCCGTTTTGAGCATCAAACATCTCATAAGGCTAAATATGTATCTTAATTATTACGAAAAAATCTGTACTAATGAAGATAGATACCCATATCTATAGGGCTATTAAAACGCATTGACCATAGATGTATGCTAGCGGCGGCTGACAAAAAACACGATTATGTAATGTTTGGTTAAAACTCCCGACTCTGTTTAAGGGTATTGTAACGCAATCCTAATTAAATATCATCAGAACTATGCGCCAAAATACAAACTCTTTGGTATAAATGTTAGCGAGCAACTTATTATTGCTGTGCTACTCCTCTATTTTATACACAATTTTGTCACTATTCTAGATGCTCATTTTGATTGAATAGGGGGAAGCGCTCGCTAGACATAAGCGTAGGCTTGCAAAGAAGTTTTGTAACAATAACATTGCTGAGCCGATAAATAGGTTTTACTTCTTATCAAGTCGCCCTTTATAATGAGGCTGAACGTCATTAATGGCTATGTATTGCATAGATCTATTGATAGCAATCATTTTAATAATTCTAATAGTTAGGCCAATATTGCCTCAAGGGTATTGGTCTGACAGAATATCAATTAAGGATAATATAATATGGCAGTTTTTTTGACAGATGAATGGTTTGAGCAAGTAGAAAAAATGGGCAATGAAGCAGGTGAGTTAAATTTACCGCCAGTACTTGCCAATATGGTCGTCAACCTAAAAGTGGCTGAAGCTGATAAAACTATCGAAGCCAATTTTGCCAATGGTCTGCTGCATCGCGGCTTAAACGATAATGCAACGACGACGTTGCTATTAGATCGCGATATCCTACAGTCTATCATCACTGATTTTGATACCAATCAAATTATGGGTGCATTTATGAGTGGCAAAATCCGCGTCGAAGGCGATATGTCACAGCTAATGGCAGTACAGACTGCTCGACCAAGTGCAGAGCAAAAAGAGCTATACACTCGTATCAAATCAATGACGACAATGGCTTAATCGCGTATTTATACGATTTTTGCGTTGTAAGTCAGTAAGACACAAAAAAGCCCCTAATTCATATTAGGGGCTTTTTTATTGCGCAATCAAATAGGCATAAAAAGTCTCTCAAACAGTCTAGCTAGCTTTTGATTGCTGCGTCGCATTTGATTGGTTTTCTTTGTATATTGCTGCTTGTAGCCATACGTTTGCTTGGACGTAATCATGTACTTTGATGCTATTAGTCTCAGCAGTGTTGAGCGCACCGATACGCACTACAAAAGGATCTGCGTCTTGCTCACGTAGCGTCACCACATCAAACAATATGATAGATTTACCATTAAATACGGTTTCTTGCTTGCCAAGTACTTGACCCTGACACCAAGCTTCATCTTCTTGTCCTAACGTATCGCCAAACAAGTAAGCACACATATGACCCAAGTTAATCTCGACAGGTGCCATTTGTTCTTTGGTTTCAGGCTTCCATTCACTGATTTGCTCTTGCAGGTCGTTAGGGATTTTTCCGTCATTTGCTGCCACGATGTCGTTGAAGGCACGGTGATAACGGATAGACTCTTGGTCTTCGACCATGATGACTTCGTTTTGCTCGCTTAGCTTAATTTCGTGCGCCCAAGCACTAAAGTTGACATAGTAAGAGGTATCGCGCTGATATAGATGACGGTTGGTCGTATAGAGTTGATCAAACGCATAAATGATACTGCCATCAGCAGTACGTAAGCGCAACACGGCATCATGTGAGTTGTCATTGGCGATGACACGCTCAATTTTACAGTTCAATCCGTAAGGACTATCGACACAAGGGTAGGCATTGATAAAGCATTCTGGCTTACCATCTTTCATCGCGAGCACTTGATTAATATGGCATGGCTGATCTTCTGATAGAAGCAGGCAGCTGTCTTTTGCACTGACGTTGTTGTTCAGGCCTTTAGGCATCGCTGCGACTTCGATCATTTTTTGTAACCATTCAGGCACATCATGACTCATATCATCGGTCAGAATACGCCAGTGATCGGCGTGACCTGCAGACTGCTCATCGGTCAACGTGATCTTGGTGGGAGATTGAATGTTTTTGTATTGATAATTTATGGTCATGAAAATACTCAAAATTAAGTCAGCGTGAGGTTTGTATCTAATACTGTGTTTGCTTGTGTACCATCCAACATTTTAAATGATTGGTTTATGATGGTCAGCGATATTATCAGTAAATAGTGAGTAAACCTCAATGAGGGGTTAATGACAATTGTCTTTAGCATATAATATATAGGTATTGGTACAGCTAATAGCAAGCCCCCTATAAAAAATAATAACAAAACCCAGTTTTTTGGTAAAAAATACTCTCAGTTGTTGCTAATGACTGGCACATATCAGCTAGTTTGTGTCAAACTAGCTCCCTTTTGACAGCTGTTATTGGCTAGTCTGACCCCCTGTTTTTGTGTTTGATTTATATGTGAGTAGTAGCAACTGTATGATGCATTTACTACTGCTCGTTATGCAACCTATATAAAGTCGCACGTAGATAAGATAAAGAGTTTGAATATGTTTCGTCCTTTAGCGTTATTTATCGGCTTACGATATACCCGAGCAGAACGTAGTAATGGCTTTATCTCCTTTATATCACTCATCTCGATGATTGGTCTGACGCTTGGGGTTGCCGTATTGATTACGGTGCTATCAGTGATGAACGGCTTTGACCGTGAACTGAAAACCCGCATTTTGGGAATGGTGCCGCAGGCTACTGTGGTCTCATCAGAAATTATTGGTGACTGGGAACAGCTCGCTGATCAGATCAAAGAAGACCCAGAAGTGGCAGGTGTGGCACCATTCATTCAACTGCAAGGGATGCTGACATCAAATGGTCAGGTCGCAGGGATCATGGTGACAGGCGTCGAGCCTGAATACGAAAAAAACGTCTCCATTATCAATGAGCACATGATTGAAGGTAGTATTGACACCCTGAAAAGTGGTGATTTCAGTATCGTGTTGGGCGAGGAGATGGTGCAGTCTTTGGGTCTGCAAATAGGGGATAAAGTGACGCTGGTATTACCAGAAGCGTCGCCATCACCAGCAGGCGTGATACCGCGGTTTAAGCGTTTTACTCTGACAGGCATCTTTACGATCAGCCCAGAAGTAGACAGCCTTATGGCGTTTATCCCGATGGGAGATGCGGCAAAATTACTGCGTTTACCAGAAGGTGCGCAGGGCGTACGCATGAAGCTTAACGATATCTTTACTGCGCCGATAGCTGCGGAAAAAGCGGCTGCTATCGCACCTGAAAAGCTATATCCAAATGACTGGACACAGACCCATGGCAATCTGTTTGGGGCAATTCAAATGGAAAAAGCCATGGTCGGCCTATTACTATTTTTGATTATCTTAGTTGCTGCTTTTAACATTGTCTCAAGTCTGGTCATGCTAGTGACCGATAAAAAAGCAGATATCGCAATCTTAAAAACCTTTGGTGCGTCTCCTCGTTTGATTACGCAAGTCTTTATGGTTCAAGGTGTGGTTATCGGGGTCATCGGTACTATCGCTGGTACGATATTGGGTGTGATATTTGCGCTTACGGTCAGCGATATTTTAGGCTTTATTAACCAAGCCTTTGGTCTGAACCTATTTGATGCGTATTTTGTCAATTACTTGCCATCACAGTTGCGTTTGTTAGACGTGGTATTAATTACAGGTGCATCGTTTGTACTGAGCTTTTTGGCAACGATTTATCCAGCACGCCGAGCGGCTAAGATTCAGCCTGCTCAAACGTTACGCTATGAGTAATCCCAAACGCCCAAACATCGAAATAAATACCGAAATAAATAAAATAAAGGAAGCGCTATGTCTGCCATTTTAGAGGCGACCAATATCAATAAGATATATGATGAAGGCGCGGTCAGTACACAAGTATTGACTGGTCTTGATCTGACTGTTCATGCGGGTGAGCGCATCGCTATCGTTGGTACCAGTGGTTCAGGTAAAAGTACGCTGTTACATTTGCTTGGTGGTCTAGATACGCCAACGAGTGGTGAGGTTTGGTTGCATGGTCAGTTATTAAATAGCATGAATGAAACTGAGCGCGGTGCAATGCGAAATAAGCATTTGGGCTTTATTTATCAGTTTCATCACCTGTTGGCAGAATTTACAGCAATCGAAAACGTAGCTATGCCATTGCTGATGCGTCCAGAAGTATCAACGACTGATGCTCGCAAGCAAGCGGTTGAGATTCTAGAAAATGTCGGTCTTGAGCATCGTTTGATGCATAGACCAGGTGAGCTATCAGGTGGCGAACGTCAACGTGTAGCGATTGCACGCGCGCTAGTGACTAAGCCATCGCTTATTTTGGCAGATGAGCCAACAGGTAACTTGGACTATGACAATGCGCAAAGCGTATTTGGTCTGTTGTCAGAGCTACAAAGCACTATGCAAACCGCGCTACTTATGGTGACGCATGATCGCAATTTGGCGGCGCTTGCTGACCGTCAGTTGTTGCTACGCAATGGGCATTGGGAACAGTATTAATAATTTTTTATATTAGGTCGAAAAACTGACCGAAACGCCATTTATTGGCGTTTGTTATGGCTATCATATTGAAAAGTTATTGTTGTATTATTAAGAAAATATATCATAGGAACTAGCGATTAAGCGGTTGTGAGCCAGCCGCCTTATCTATTTTATAAGGATGCGTAAAATGCGTGAAGATGATAATCCAATTGCGGCTTTTGGCAGTGCGGAAGAGGGTGATGAGCCGTTAAAGCCTTACATCGATCCAACTTTGTTTGAAGCGCTCGATAGACAGGCACAAACTGAGCTACTGACCCCTGTGTTTGATGCTATCACTTTGGCTGGGGTTGATTATGACCTAAAAGTCCAAGATAGCGCGACAGGTAAGCGTTATACGCTCTGTAAAAATGATGAAGTCATTGAGATCGTACCGATGGATAGCAATTTCACTGATAAAGTTTTGAACGCTATAGAGAACAGTAAAGAAGAATAAGCTCTGCTTGCTTAGTTTAGCTAGGGCGTAAGCGTTATAGCAGTGTAATAACGATAGAGAACCTTATAACTTGTCAGATTCGTCAGAAGGTTTTTGCTGACGTTTCTGCCAGCTCGCTACGGTCTTATAACGCCAAATGGCCTTAAATGCCAAACCGCAAATAAGACTGGTGACTACAGCTAAAATCGTTAGTCCGATACAAAATGCAGCAAGCGATACTGTACCGCGATAAGTAATGAACGGATTGGCGCCGTTTGATAATGCCCATAAGCTAAAATCAGCAATCATTCTACCGATGAATCGCAAGCTAATCACAGGTGCATCAATGATCTTTGCACCGATATAGTATCCAGCATAGAAGATTGGCAAGCTAGTGACTGGGTTGGTAATCCATGTCAAACCAAGCGCCATAGGAACATTGGCACGAAAAATAAGCGAGCCAATGAGCGCCAGTAACATCTGTCCTGGCAGCGGAAAAAATGCACTCAGTACACCGATATAGACAGCCTTATTTAGGCTATGTCGATTGAAATGCCATAACCTTGGATCAGCCAAGTGCGGTGCAAACAGCTTTAAAGTGCGACTTTCTAAGATTTTCTCTGGTGTAGGAAGTAGGTCTTTTAGACGTTTTTGGGGCACAGGATCGCCTTTAATCATTAACTACAGTCTACTCAATGATATTGAGAAGCTGGTATAAAGTAATATATGGTGAGTAGGATAAAGGTTAGAACACACAGAATGGTGGTGTCAGATAGTTACCACCTAATACGTTGCCTCAGTATAGGGTAATATAAATATAAATGCTATTGCATCGCGTGCCATTTGCTATAGTAAGTAACCATATTTGGCCGAATAATATTTAAGTCATCAAGCAAGGAGTGCTGGTGTACTGGTTGATTGGTAGCCTCATAATTATAGTTATGATGGGCGTATTGGCAGTCGCAGATAATGTGATAATGCCAACCGACTTATCTTTGCTAGAGACAGTTGGTACGTCTAATCTGCCTTTGGCGCTGATTGTATTTGCTATATTTCTGTTGGCTTCTGCTCAATTCAACATACCCTCGATAGACAGCCACAGCGCTGATAACAGTACCTTTAACAATGCATCTCGTCATACTAAACTTCCTTTCCGAATTATTAGATACTTAGTCCTAGCTTTGCTAACGGCTGCATTAGTGATAGGCAGCGCATTGCAAGCTTTGGTTACTCATCAACGAGCAGAAAGCACTGAAATAACTGCACCGGTACGAGTACAAGCGTTAGTGCGTATCGAAGGGTTGAGCGACAGTGTTTATGATGCCACTGCAGACAGCGGGTATCGCCAAGTAGCAGTGATAACGAACATCGCTCCATTAGTCGCTGAGCTGACGCCGATAGAATTAGCAACTAAAACATCCGACTACTTAGATGCAAATAAAAATAGCCTAAGCACTAATAACGATGTTAATCCCAATGAAATTAGTCTCAAAGTTAGCGAACACCGAGTCCTACTTAACGCCTATCCAAAAAAGTCTGCAAATGATAGCCAGTTTGCATTCTTAAACGATTTGCAGCCCGGCGATGAGATATTCATTAGCCTAGCACTGGCGCCGTTAGCTACTTCTGAGCAAGCAGTCAATAACCCTACTGGTTTTGACAGTTATCGCTGGTTGCGAGGTCGGCATATTGATGGCGTTGCGAATATTTTGGCCATTAGTCCTACATTGGTAAACAGTAGCGAAATTAGCAATGAAATCAGCGATGAAAAATATTCGAAGCAGTCGCTAGACTCTGATTCTTATCTTCAGCGCTTTCGTACTCGTATCGATCAGGGGCGTTGGCGATTACGACAGCATTTCTATCAAGACTGGTCAGCGCAAACGACAGCAGAGCAACAATCAAAAGCCGTTACATTAAGTCTGCTTACGGGTGATCGTAGCTTGATTAATCGTGATACTAAGGACTTATATCAACTGGCGGGTATCTCACATCTGCTCGCTATTTCAGGTACGCACGTACTATTTTTAGCTATTGTGCTAGCAGGTATAGTCGTACTGCTGTTTGATCGTAATTATTCAACGATTTACCGTCGGATTCCGCGCTGGCAAGTGCGCTGGTGGGTAATGATTGGTGCTGCTTTTATTTATGCGCTATTTACTGGTTTTGACGTGCCTGCTGCCCGTACGGCTTGGATGTTATTAGCGATTGGATTCGTCAGATTAACATTACTTCCTATCAGTACGATGCGCGTGCTATTAGCGCTAGCTGTATTGATGGCTTGGGGTGACCCTTACGTATTATGGCAGGCGGGATACTGGCTATCTTTTATTGCAGTGGCGTTATTACTCAAGTATGACGATAAGTCGTATCAGCATCAGACTACTGCTGTAACGAATTTATACGATGATAAGCCACGTACTCATATCAATAACGTGCTATCTAACCGTGTTTGGCAAATGGTTAAGCGTGTGTTTAAATTACAGTTTTGGCTGTTTCTTACTTTATTACCCGTTACGTTGCTTTTATTTGGTAAGGCGTCGTTATGGGGCCTTTTTATCAATTTACTTGCTATCGGGCTATTTGGTTGGGTGATTGTACCGCTCAATTTATTAGCCGGGTTGTGTTATCTTTTGGTGCCAAGTATCGCTGATATTCTTTGGGTAATTATTAGTACGATAGTTGGTCATCTACACGATTTGATGAGTTGGCTGACGTCATTGCCAGCGCTATCGGATGCGTGGCTCTATACACCAGTTAATATCGCGATACTATCGATGGCTTTGCTAAGTGCATTGCCTTGGCTGTTGCCACGAGGTTTACTCAGTCGTTGGTTGATGTTACCACCATTAACGTTGCTGATGATGACGGTGTATGCCAATCAGCAGTCACTGGTAACTGTACCGACCCTATATATTTTGCCAACGGGTGATTCGTATATAACGGCGGCATTGCTGCAATATCCTACCGTCAACGAAGACAGTACCAATTGGTTGTTCTTATCTGATCACAGACCAGCCTCTACACGAACGATGCCAAGCAGCCTGACAGCAGAAAAATTATCTGAAAATTTGAAGCAGCAACTGGGCAGTTTATCTGTCGATAAGTTAGAGAGTATTGTCGTACAGAGTAGCAATGTCGGCCTGACTGATACGTTAATCTCTGACAATAAGAATATTGCTAATACCAAAAATTCTGAATTACTGCCGATAACCGTTGCGCAATTAAATGACCACTTAACCATTAGCCAATATTGGCAAGCAGGGCGCTCTGATCTTTGGTCTACGTTTCAGCAAGCCTATAAAACAATTAGGCAATCTGAAAATACGCCTACTATCAGTGTCCAACGTTGTGAGCAAGGCAAAACATGGCAGTCGACTAACGATGAATTGTCAGTACAGGCCATTACTGGTTGGACCAAGATAGGTGATGCCAGCGTTTGGGATTGTACGATTGCTCTTGATACTAAATTGCCAATACGCGTTCTAAGATACAATGCGGCAGACCCACTCAATTCGTTACCTGTCAAATCACCTGTCAATCGTCAAGCACAAATAGTATCTAACCAGTTAACTGGCAAACAGTCAGAGTCTTTCCAGTCGCGTTTGATTTTAAATGCTGATACTCATCAACGCGCTTGGCAACTGTGGTCATTACTATGTTCAGTTGAATCGAATAATGATGACATGCTATTCAAAAATACAAGGTGGCTTGGTCATAGTGCTTCGCAAATTACAGGCGATGTCATAAGTCGTCAGGGAGTCGATGAAGTTATAACCTATGATAATAAGCCGTTAGACGCGGCATTATCGCTAAACAACTAAATAACATTGATAGCATTCCCAACGCCGAGACTACTAACCCTCAAAAATAAGGCTTATATTATCAGCGTTACAATATAGTGATATTTCACAGTTATACTATTGAACCATTATCGAAATACCACCATACTTAGCAGCCTATTAATACAGGTCACTGACTATTAACATAGGTCACAGATATGGTGAGACAGTATCAGGTATATACCACCGTTCTAGCTGTATTTCTCGACAACCTCATTTTATTGTTTTAGATTGTTTCTAACTTAGGAAGTTATATGCCCAACTGGCCACCAGACCCTAACAAACGTCCTGATAATTCGGCAAATCAGCCAACGCAACCGCAGCAACCAAGCCCGCCAAGTGGACAAGAATGGAAGGTGCTGGAAAACACGTTATTAGCGAGTGTGGTTGAGCAGCGCCGCGCTCGTCGTTGGAGTATCTTTTTTAAACTACTGACCTTTGGTTATATCTTATTGATATTTTTGACCCTTGGTCGTGGTTGCAGCAGTGCGCCAACAGGTATGGACGCAGTCGATACTAGCGATCCGCATTTGGCAGTGGTTGAGCTGCAAGGCGTCATCAGTAATGACGATGTGGCCAATGCGTATGATGTTAATGAAGCCTTGAGAGACGCTTTTGCAAACAGTAATTCAAAAGCAGTGGCATTGGACATTAACTCACCTGGCGGTTCACCAGTACAGTCTGATGAGATTTGGCAGACCATGATGGACTTACGACAAGAGTACCCAGACAAAAAGCTTTATGCGGTGATTGGTGATATCGGTGCTTCAGGTGCTTATTATATTGCGTCTGCCGCAGATGAGATTTATGTCAATCCGTCAAGTTTGGTCGGCTCTATCGGTGTCATTATGCCAAGCTACAATGTTAAAGGTTTGATGGACAAAGTTGGTGTAGAAGATCGTACGATTACGGCTGGTGAGTATAAAGACATCTTAAGCTTATCTCGTCCATTGACTGACTATGAAGAAAATCATGTCGAAAAAGTACTAGCAAACACGCACAAGCATTTTATCAACGCTGTCAAAGAAGGTCGCGGTAACCGTCTGAAAAATCCTGAGCAAAACAAACTGTTCTCAGGGCTATTCTGGACAGGTGAGCAGTCTATTGAGCTAGGCTTAGCAGACAAAACAGGTAGTATCACAAGTCTAAGTAAGCAACTCGACCTTGATACGATCATCAGCTATAGCCCAACTGATCCGTTCCAAATGTTTATGGATCGTTTTGCAGTGAAGTTAGGTGCCGGTATTGGCTCTAGCGTTAGTCTTGACGTATTGCCACAAGAAAGCAACACTGGGCAAATGCGTTAATCGTTTTATGTTTTAGATATAATGTGTATGATTGTTAAGGCTGAGCATATAATTGTGCTCAGCCTTAATTGTATGCAATACCAAATAAAAAACCTTGGCCCAAGTGATAGCCTGATTAAATTAGCTATACAACTATAACCATCAAACACAGTCGTCAAACTTGCCATATAAACATGGTTGGTTTTGAAGAAGTTATTTTTAATGCTGTTGGTTTTGATAATGGTACAAGGTTCAATCATTAAAATAATATATAACATAAATGATCCCACGAGAGTCTGTCATGAGTGATGAAATAAATTTACAGTCCTTTGCTAAACTACCTGTCTCTGAAATAACCAATAAACCTGTGCTGCATTTTGCCCATGCTAATGGAATGCCAAGCGCGGTATATGAGCCTTTTTTTAAAGGTTTATCAGAATTTTTTACGATTGAGTATATTGCGATGTTGGGTGATACGCCCGATTATCCAGTAGATGATCATTGGCGTAGTCTGACGCAGCAAATCATTGATAGCGTAAACAGTGCCTGCAAAAAGCATGGCGTTGCACAGGTAGTAGGAGTGGGGCATTCGCTTGGGGCCATGTGTACGTTGCAGGCCACGTATCGTCAGCCTGAACTATTTGCACAAGCGGTGCTTATGGACCCGCCTTGGATTTATGGCAAAGTCAGCTTGTTGTGGCATTTGGCAAAGACAGCAGATAGATTACCGCTTATGAATAATCGTCTGATGGACAAACTGTCACCAGCTGGCGTGTCCAAACATCGCCGTGATGTGTGGGATAGCCGGGATGAAGCATATGAGAAAATGCGACATAAAGGGTTTTTCAAGAATTTTGATGAGCGTAGCTTTCAAGGATATATCGATCATGGATTACATGAGCGCGCTGATGGTAAAGTGACATTGGCTATTCCTAAAGCCAGCGAAGTTGCTGTGTTCCGTACCAATCCATCTTGGTATTGGCTGGCACCAAACCGTGGCCCTAAAGTTCCTGTGACTTTAATCATTGGTCAAGACAGCATCTTTTTGAAACGTCGCTTTCCACAGCAGATAAAATCGCGCTTGGGCATTCCTTATGAGACTCATGAAGGGGGCCATATGTTCCCACTTGAGCATCCAGAGTCTGTTTCAATGCAGGTGCTAGGATTGATCAAGCAGCAACTGTCCGAATAAACGCAACATATCATCAGTCATGCTTGTAATGGATATGAGCTGCCAGAGTATTTTTAAGTGATACCTTTATGCCAAAAAACCTAACTGCGCCATCTAGTACGACTGCCTCACTTAAGTCTCTGCCACTATTTTCGCGCGTGGGTACATTCGTGCTAACAGTAGGAATGGTGCTTGCGTTTTTTATCAGTCAGTTGGTAGGTGTTTATGTCGCTGGCAAGCTTGTATTACCTGCCGATGAAAGGACATCGATAGGGCGTATATTCTATTTTGGTAGTAATGATGGAACAATTGTGAGCCTGTCTATACTCATCGGCTGTGTATTGCTAGTGGCAATTAGCATGCTTATCATTCGTTTAAAAGGTGGCAGTCTGCGTCAATATTTAGCACTAAAGCCGTTCTCACTGTCGGTAGGTATAGGCATGCTTGGGCTGCTACTGATATTTATGATTGCCAGTCAGGCATTGACGTATGTACTTGATATGGCGCCGTTGGTGTTTGTTGATCCGCTCTATCAGTCTGTCATTTCGGTTTGGCTACTGGTATTTGCCATGGTGGTCGTCGCACCAATTTATGAAGAGGTTATCTTTCGCGGTATATTGTGGTCAGCCATCGCGGAACAGTTCACAGCACCATCCTATTCAGCGAATTATGGGGCGATTGTCGCCAGTATTGTGACAAGTTTGATATTCGCTGTGATCCATGTGCAGTATGGTATCTACGAGATTAGTACCATCGTAGTGTTAGCATTGATATTTTGCTATGCACGGATTAAGTCAGGCTCGATATTACTGCCAATCGTACTGCACATTATCAATAATGGTGCAGCGATATGGCAGTATATTGCGCAAGCGACGTAGATAAAATGCTGACCACAACAACGGCTGGCATATAAATTCTATCGAGCCAGTTAGATATTCAAATTTGGCTACGTATTAGGGCTATGCATCAGGATTTAACGATAGCACTTCATCGGCAGCTCGCTTAATATCATCAATTGTCAGCTGAGGTTTGCCGCTCAATGCTTGGCGCCACTTACGTGCGCCCATTAGACCTTGGAAGAGTCCTAAATAATGCCGTGTCATCGTTGGCAGCGCTTCGCCTTTTGCAATTTGTTCTTCGAGATATGGATATAGCTGCTCTAAAATCTCTGAGCGCTTAGGTATTGTCTCAGGAGTTTCCTCATTCCATAAGCTATTGGCCTCTGCTAATAGATACGGGTTGTGATAAAACGCCCGACCAATCATCACGCCATCGATATGCTGTAGGTGCGTTCGGATGTCCTCAATTGTATCGATGCCGCCATTGATTTCGATATCTAGCTCAGGAAAATCCTGCTTTAGACGGTACACATCATCGTAACGCAGCGGTGGTATCTCGCGGTTTTGCTTAGGGCTGAGCCCCTGCAACCATGCCGTACGCGCATGTACGATAAAGCGGGTACAACCTGCCGCTGCCACTGTCTGCACAAAGTCCACCATAAACTCATAACTATCAAAGTCATCGATGCCAATACGATGTTTGACCGTCACTGGAATATCGACTGCAGCTTGCATATGCTTGACCAAATCAGCGACGGTCTGAGGTTCTGCCATCAGACAGGCGCCTATTTTGTTGTGCTGTACGCGATCTGAGGGACAACCGACGTTGATATTGACTTCATCATAGCCATACTGCTGAGCAAACTCTGCGCATTGCGTCATCTCACTGATGTCTGCACCGCCGAGCTGCAATACAAGAGGATGCTCAAGTGTATCGAAGCGCAAGTGGCGTGCTCGATTGCCATGTATCAATGCACCAGTACTGATCATCTCGGTATATAGATAGGTATGCGTATTAAACAGTCGCGCAAAATAACGATAATCTGTCGTAGTCCAGTCGATCATTGGCGCAACTGAGAGGCGTTTGTTGGTCATATCAACCATGGTTATCAAGCCTTAATATTTGTGTCTTAAATAAATGGAGAAGGTGCAATGGATGAGACAACCCATTGCACCTTATTTTCAAGATTTTCTAGAGCTTCAAGCGTTATGCGAAGCGGCGATTGACTGTTTACTTATACAATAACGTGGTCAATCTTTTTCAACTCGGGCAAATTATAAAAATAAAGCCCCATGATAATACCGATAAAGCCAATAAAGGCAATGTACAGTGCTGGTGAAAAGCTGACTAGAGTCGTGGCGTATCCAAGACCAAAAGGTATCAGTACACCCACGATACCCTGTGTGACATTGTTGCAAAAAGCAACGCCGGTGAGACGTACATTGGTCGGAAACAGCTCTATAAGGATAGCAGGGACCATACCAATCACGCCAGCACAGAAGCCCAAAATCGCATACATGATTAATATATAATCACCGCCCGCCTGTAAATGGTAAAAGAACGCCAACATTTGAGCAATCAGTAAAATTGAACCGATTGCCAACACTTTACCAAAATTCTCGTGATTAGAAATCATCCCGTAGAATATACAGCCAAAAATTATAAATATGATGCCCAAGCTATGGGATAACCCGAACAAATCACTGTCTAACGAAAAGTTTATCTCTATCAAGTCCGGTAATAGCAAAACGATAACAGTAGAAATGCTAGAGATTACTAGTGTCAGTACCATACCGATAAAAATGGAATGTTTGCAGTGTTTGAAGAGTAACGTCAGCGGCTTGCCTGCATTTTTGCCTGTCTTCGGTTTTACGAGTGCTAAAAAGAAAGGCGTCTCTCCAACCAATCGCCACACCAATAACGGCAAAGCACTGAGTACAGCGGCCACTAAAAATGGCAAGCGCCATCCGTACTCAGTTAACTCAGCTGTGGTCATAAAGCTAGAGAGCCACATAAAAAATGCATTTGAGAATAACACACCTACAAAGAAGCTGGCAGTCACGTAGCTACAAGCTACTGATAAATACTGTCTGGGCACATGCTCTGCCACAAATACCCAAGATAAGGGAACATAAAGTCCGTATGCCATACCCTGTATAATTCTTAATAAAATAAATAAAGCAGGCGCAAAGATGCCCCACTGTGCATAAGTGGGCAAAAATGCCATCGCTAGGAGACTACATGCGGTGACTATGATACTTAGCAATAAAACGGGCTTTCTACCTTTTATATCACCATAACGACCGATGAGAACACCTCCGATTGGACGTGCTAAATAACCGATAACAAAAAGCCCCATTCCTTGCAGTTTAGCAACTCTAGGGTCAGCATTAGCAGGAAAAATAGCCGCTGAAACAATATCTGAGATATACAAGTAAATCAAAAAATCAAAAAATATCACAGCGCTGATGAAGCTAATGAACATCACTATGTTTTTGTCTTTAGTAGACATTAGGGCGTATTGAGAACGAGACGGCATAATAGATCACATATCCACAGAGTAAAGTGGTCATTAAGACGATCATCGTTTGGATAACCGGCCATGGTAAAAACGGCAAATCAAGATATATAAAAGATGATTTGCCAAAACAATAAGTTGGGTGTTTAAAATAAAAGTGTTTGAATGGTATTTTGTTTACTTAATACAACTGAGTCGCAAAACTAAATGTTCTAGAACTGTCGAAATTAATAAGTTATGTATCTACAGCAGCCAGTCAATGGGCAACCAAGACATAATGGTTAGCCAAACATGGTCACCCATGTCCACTCGTGGCTCGGAGTCATAGACTACTTTTTCGCCTTTCTCCATGGTATGCCATTGCAGGTTACCATTTTCTAGTAGCTTGACCTCATACGCTTGATTTAATAGATCGTCGCTCAAAGCGCCATGCAGCTGCCTTGCTAGCTCGTCATCATTAATAATGACACCCATTTCGGTATTGATATTGGCAGAGCGTGGGTCAACGTTGTATGAACCGATAAAGACTTGATAGTCATCTACTGCAAACGTTTTTGCGTGCAAACTGGTCGATGATTGGCTACGTGCTCGCCACAGTTTGTTATCACGTTTTTCTTCAGCAGCGGTTGATTTTAGCTCATATATTTTGACGCCTGAACGAAGCAGGCGAGGTCGCCACTGGCTATAACCAGAATGCACGGCAGTCACATCGGTCGCATCAAATGAGTTGGTTAATATCTTAATATCGACACCAGCTTCAGCCAGTTTAACCAACGTATCGACGCCATCTTTGGTCGGTACAAAATAAGAAGAAATAATCGTCAATTTCTTGGTTGGGCTACCAAGCAAGTTACGCAACTGATGAACCAAGTTGGTATCAGCAGGAACCGTTTTGCTTAGTTTGCCAACATCATCACTTAAAAACTGCATGTCGGTCCAACGGAAAGGCACACGTTTATTAATCAAGTCACTATCAATCGTAGAGTCTTTGATCGCAGCTTTATAAACCGTCAAGCTGCTGCCTTCGTTGTTTTCTTCATCCAGACCGAGCTTATCTAAGGCCTTCAAAAAATCAGGTGTGACGTCATCATCAAATTTCGCTAAGGTCTCGATATCAAATGATAAAGGCGATGACCAATAGTCATAAAAACTGTTATCAATATCTGCAACGACTTTACCGATAAGTAAGACATCCAAATCTGCAAATTGGCTGCTTTGGTCATTGCTAAGGTATTCGTTACCGATGTTACGCCCGCCGATGATAGTAATCTGCTTATCAAAGGTCATGCTTTTATTGTGCATACGGCGATTGATACGCGGCAAACCAGTCACATAGTTCAACGTTGGAAACTTACGATGCATCAAAGGATTGATGATGCGCACCGCAATGTTAGGATGACTGGCAAAGCGTAATAAATGCTGATCGAACTTGGCACTGTTATTAAAATCATCTAACAATAAGCGCACGATTACGCCACGCTCGGCCGCGTCCCATAAATCTTTTAACAGAAGCTGGCCAGCCTGATCGTTATGCCAAATATAATACTGCGCATCAATATTACGCGTGGCCATATCTGTCAGGATGCTACGTGCCGCAAAAGCATTCGCTCCGGTTACGATTGGATGGTAACCAGACAAATCAGGGTGAATATCGTTCTGCGCACTAATGGCAGAGACCAAGTCAGTGCTGCTAGTCTTAATCGTCTCACCTTGCGTCATTTGCTTATCTGAATATAGAGCCTCTACACGTGCTGATAGTGCTTGGCTTTCCGGTAAATGTGGCTGCTTGGGCAAACTCTGGCAAGCACTAAGCCCTAAAGTCAGTCCTAGGGTTAGGCTCAACGATAAGCTGCTTGGTTCTATACTGAACATCGACATAACGAATTTACCTTAATGAGCCTAAATGTACTGACAAATAATGATTCAGAGTGCTTAAGTCACTCTTTTTAGATGTATTACCAAACTGTTGTTGTATTACGCGTGGCAAAATCTAAATCGTCGCTAAGCTTAGCAGCTGTTGCGATATCTGCCTATTATAAATACGTTATTTTTGTTAGATTTAGCGCACGAAATCATCGTTTTTTAAGTAGTGTTTAACTATATATGTGGCAGATTTTAAGTAGTAGAATTGATACATCTTTGGTATTCGAAAATAATATTTAGTGGCCATTTGAAACCAGCTGTGTGGAATAAGTCGACATGATATGATAACGCTGATGAATTCGGTCGATGATCAGAAGAATAAGCAGTCATTTTATTTAAATTAAAAGATCAACCAATAAAATACCAACCAAAGTAACGGAACGTTTATGAGTCAGTCGCAAAACCATGATGAGAGCAGTTTGAACAAGTTAGATCCAAACTGGCGCAATGATGCCTTAGATTTAGGGCTTGATTATGGCATGCAGACCATCGCAGTGCGGGCAGGTCAACACCGTACGGACGAAGGCGAGCATTCAGAGCCTATTTTTACCACCAGCTCTTACGTTTATCGTTCAGCCGCTGATGCCGCTGCTCATTTTGACGGTACAAAAACAGGCAATGTTTACTCTCGTCATACCAATCCAAGCGTACGTACTTTTGAGCGTCGCTTGGCTGCGTTAGAAAACGGTGAACGCGCGGTTGCAACGGCCTCTGGTATGGGCGCTATTTTGACCATGTGCTTGGCATATCTAAAAGCGGGCGACCATCTGCTCGCGGCTAACCAATTATTCGGCTCATCTATCGGTCTGTTTAACAACTATATGGCCAAATTCGGTGTTGAAGTCAGCTATGTTGATTGCTTCGATAATGAGGCATGGGCAAATGCTATTCAACCAAACACCAAGGTGATCTATTGCGAAAGCCCAAGCAATCCACTAGCGCAGATCTGCGACCTTGGTTATCTCAGTCAGCTATGTAAAGCCAATGACATATTACTCGTCGTTGACAACTGCTTTGCAACGCCAGCATTGCAGCGCCCGCTAGACTTGGGTGCGGATGTGGTCATTCACTCTGCGACCAAATATTTGGATGGTCAGGGTCGTGTATTGGGCGGCGCGCTGGTCGGTAGTGATAAACTGATGCAAGAAGCGTTTACCGTGGTGCGCTCAGGCGGTATCAGCATGAGTCCATTTAATGCTTGGGTATTTACCAAGGGGCTCGAAACGCTCAAGTTACGTATGCAAGCGCATTGCCAAAATGCCAATCAAGTGGCAGAATTTTTGGTCAATCATCCTAATGTCAGTACCGTACACTTTTCAGGCTTGAGTGACCATCCTGCGCACGAGCTTGCTACACGTCAGCATCATATGAAAGATGGCTACGGTGCTATCATGGGTTTTGAAGTCAAGGCATCTGATAGCCGTGATACCAAAGAAGCGGCGTGGCATGTGATTGATTCAACACAAATGGTCTCTATCACCAATAACTTGGGCGATGCCAAAACCACGATTACTCATCCTGCAACCACCACGCATTTCCGTCTAACTGCTGAAGCTCGTGCCGAAGCTGGCGTTAAAGACGGTCTGATTCGTCTATCGGTAGGTCTGGAAGATGTGGAAGATATTATCAAAGACTTGGCACGTGGTTTAGACAGTTTGTAAAGATAAAGGTATAATCTGCACTAACGCATTGCATTAACTTTACGTTATTAATTATTCATTACTATACGCACTAGCATAAAATACAAACCATAAATAACAAAAGAGGCAACTATGAACATTCAAGCATTGATGCAACAAGCACAAACGATGCAAAAGAAAGTAGAAGCAAACGTTGAAAACGCTAAAAAAGAGCTTGCTAACAAAGAAGTACAAGCAGAAGCGGGCAGTGGCCTAGTTAAAGTCACGATGACTGGTCGTCATGTGGTTAAGCGTTTGACTATTGATCCAAGTCTGCTAGAAGATGAGCCAGATATGATCGAAGATCTTATCGCTGCTGCTATCAATGATGCGGTTCGTCAAGCAGATGCACTCTACGAAGAAACGATGGCTGGCGCGACTTCAGGTATGGGTCTGCCACCAGGTATGCAAGGCATGTTTTAAGCATTAAATACTTCATACTGAAGACAAAAATGGGGTTGTTATCGACACGATACGACCCCATTTTTATAGCTACGATTTATAAATTCAGTTAGATAAAGTCAACTAAAGGAAGCTACTTTGCTTACAGCCAAATTTGATCAGCTGGTCAAACAGCTGCGTATATTGCCAGGCGTCGGTCAAAAAAGTGCCCAACGAATGGCGCTACATCTGCTCAGTAAAAAACGCCCACAAGGCATGGCACTCGCCCAAGCACTAGATGAAGCCATGCGTGATATTGTTGAATGTCAACGTTGCCATAGCTTTAGTGATGAGGCTGTATGTCCGCTTTGCCAAGATGTTAGACGTGATGACAGTCTGCTATGCGTGGTCGAGACAGCAGCAGATGTGATGGCGATTGAACAGACAGCTGGTTACCGTGGTCGTTATTTTGTGTTGGGCGGGCATTTATCGCCAATTGATGGTGTCAGCGCTGATGACTTAAATATTGATCAGCTCGTATGGCGAGTGAAGCAAGAGCCTGTCGAAGAGCTAATACTTGCAACAGGTACGACTGTCGAAGGTCAGACTACGGCGCACTTTATCAGTGAGGCAGTCAGTCGCCATGTCAATAAAGTGACGCGCTTAGCTCAAGGTGTACCGATGGGTGGCGAGCTTGAGTATCTGGATAGTATGACGCTTGGTCAAGCCATGCAAAATCGTTCTTTTTTATAATGTTTTGATTGCGTCAAAGTCTTACCCAATTCATTTCTTGGAATTGTTATAATTACTTTATTATTGTTTATTTTCTAATTCTATTAAGGCGCGGTTTAGCGTTTTATTTTCTCCTATTAATGCAGGTATCTGCCCGTGTCCAATAACGTTTCAAACGCCTCAGCTCAATCAAATACTTCTGATATCAATGATGGCTCATTACAAGAAGCCGCTAATACTGAGCCAATGTCAGTAACTACAGTATCTGAGTCAGCTACTAATACTCCAGATATTGAGGTGCTAGATATTGATGCACTATTGGATATTGCTGATGACGTTGCTATTACATGGGTACGTAAGCAAGGCGATTTAGATGAAGTTATTGATGCCTTAGCGACTTGCGGACGCGTGGCCTTAGATACTGAGTTTATCAAGCGTGACACTTATTATCCGCGCTTGGCACTGGTGCAATTGAATACTGGTGATCATGTTTATTTGCTGGATGCACCGCAGTTGCAACTGGCTGAGCTGTGGGAAGCGCTACGCAAAGTAGATGTTGCTATTTGGCATGCCTGTGGCGAAGATTTGGGTATTTTTTATCTGCTGTCTGGCTGCCCGCCGTTGACCAATATCTTCGATACGCAAATTGCGTTGTCTTATTTAACAGGTCAATTGCAAATGGGGTATCAGCAGGCACTGGCTGACCAGCTAGATATGCATATCGATAAAGAACACAGCCAGTCTGATTGGCTCCAGCGCCCGTTGACAGATGAACAAGAGCAGTATGCCATCGATGATGTGCGTTATTTGCCAGCACTGTATCTCAGTATCGAACATGCGCTTAAGGCTCAAGGTTTATATGATTATGTTTGGGCCGACTGTCAGCTCTATGCCAGTGATTTGTATGACACGCAGCACGTCGAAGATGAAGCGATGTATCTAACGATGGCAGATTACCGCTATAACTCACAGCAAATGGCGATACTCAAAGGGGTGGCTACATGGCGAGAAGAGCTGGCACGTGCGACCAATCAACCGCGTACCTTTGTGATAAAGAAACAAGCAGTTCGTGAAATTGTCACTGAAAAACCAAACAGTATGCGCGAGCTAGCACATAAAACGACCATGCACCGTAGTATGCTGCGACTATATGGTGAAGAGCTGCTGAAAGTAATCAGAGATGCCAAGAGTCTACCGCCTACAGAGCATCCAGACTGTCTAGTGCCACCATATCGCTCAAAAAATAAAGTACTCTCAAAAGCAGTGCAGCAAGCAATTGATGAGCATGCACGCGAAATCGGTATACCTGCCAGTGTATTGATGCGTAAAAAATGGCTAGGACAATTATATGAAGTGGTTGCTCTTGATAAAGATGTGAGCGAACTGCCACAAGGGCTAAAAGGTTGGCGTAACGACTGGGTCATTAAAACCTTAATTCCAGTCATCAAAAAGCATAAAACCGAACTGCAACAGGGCATGGGTATTCGTGTTCAATAAGGAATCGTTCGATAAAGCAGCGTTCGATAAGGCACCGTTTAACAAGAAATCGTTCGATAAGACTGAAAACTGACACTCAAGTATTCATACAGCTCTTAGCGTTTAAATCGTCCATGCTCTAAAAAGTGTCGAGTTTGCTCGGCGACATCTGGGTTCACTAGCATGCCAGTATGTGAGACTGGCATGATGATATGATCAGCTGCTGCCTCTATCCTCGTCTCCTCTATATATACTGTCCCGTCATGTGCAAGTTGCTCGTTAAGGGGTGGCTTGTCGGATTTGCGCAGTTTGCGATTATGATATTGCAAAAACAGCTGACCTAGACCATAAGGTCGGTTGCCAGCGATGACGCCTAGCGTTACATGTTTGGGCAATGGCGCGACTGTACCGTCGAGTGCGTCGATATACGAACGACCTACGACAACAGGAGTCAATCGCCAGATATAATCTGCACACACACTGCCTATATGCGGTGTCCCTAGAGTCACGCAACGTCCAATTTGCCATTTTGGATACTGAGCAACAAAATCACGAATGATCAAACCACCCAAGCTATGCCCGACCAAATCGATAGGATGATCTGGATGATGGTTTGTTTCTAGCCAGCTATTTAGGCGGGCGCTATTGGTTTTGATACCATCACGCATACTACGGTAGCCGTACTGATGGGTATCAAATCCTGCTACTTGCAGGCGCTTGGCTAATGGCCGCATGATCCATGGGGTTTGATGTAGCCCGTGAATTAGAATAACGCGAGTTTTTTGTTTAGGCGCTTTAGATTGCATAGCAGTGTCCAAATGATTGCTTCAGAAATTTAAGATAAATAGTTTATTATTGATATAAGCTTTTATTGCATTGAATTCTTATCGTTTATTTTATTGATAATATTACCTACTAATGTAATAGATAAAAAGTCAGCAAAATAAAAACCTCCAAGTCAGCTGCTGACTTGGAGGTTTTTTACTACAGAGCATAACTATCGAAAATGATAATTACATATAGTTTTCGATACTTGGGCAAGAGCACATTAGGTTCTTATCACCATACGCATCATCGACACGCGCGACACTTGGCCAGAACTTGTTTGCACGGATGTATGGCAGTGGGAATGCAGCAGTCTCACGGCTGTAAGGATGCGTCCACTCTTCGCCAGTAATCATAGCTGCGGTATGCGGTGCATTAACCAATGGGTTATCTTCTAGCGTCCAGTTATCTTCACCAGCTTTGGCCTTCATGGCTTCAGCTTTGATAGATTTTAACGCACTGATAAAGCGATCTAACTCTTCTTTTGATTCAGACTCTGTTGGCTCAATCATAAGCGTGCCAGCGACTGGGAAGCTCATCGTTGGTGAGTGGAAACCATAGTCCATCAAGCGCTTAGCGATATCGCTTTCTGTGATGCCAGTCTCTTCTTTTAACGGACGAATATCGATGATACATTCGTGAGCTACGCGGCCGTTTTTGCCAGCATATAGGACAGGGTAGTGACCTTTTAATTCAGCTGCCACATAGTTGGCGTTCAGTAATGCCAACTCCGTTGCTTTTAGCAGACCATCACGGCCCATCATAGCAATATACATCCACGAAATAGGCAAGATGCTCGCTGAACCATAAGGTGCTGCTGATACTGCTGAGCAGTCTTTTTGTGCATTATGTACAGGACTCAAGGTATGGTTGGCCATAAATGTTGCCAAATGCGCTTTCATACCGATAGGGCCCATGCCTGGACCACCGCCGCCATGCGGAATACAGAAGGTTTTGTGCAGGTTCATGTGTAATACATCAGCACCAACGTCTGCAGGTTGCATCATGCCTACCTGAGCATTCATGTTCGCGCCGTCCATATAGACCTGACCACCATGCTTGTGGGTCAAGTCACAGATATGACGGATGCCTTCTTCGAACACACCGTGCGTCGATGGATAAGTGATCATTAGCGCACCTAGGCGATCGCTGTATTCTTCACATTTGGCGGTTAAGTCGTCGATATCAACGTTGCCGTTTTCATCAGTTTTGACCACGACCACTTGCATACCCATCATCATGGCAGTAGCAGGGTTGGTACCGTGCGCCGACATAGGAATCAGGCAAACATCGCGATTGGTTTCGCCTAGTGACTCATGATAACGGCGAATCGCTAACAGACCAGCATATTCACCAGAAGCACCAGAGTTTGGCTGCATAGAGACATCATCAAAACCAGTAATGGCTTTTAATTGATCTTGCAAGCTATCAATCATCGCGATATAACCAGTGACTTGGTCGCGCGGTGCAAAAGGATGCACATTAGCAAACTCAGGCCAAGTAATCGGTAGCATCTCACTGGTGGCGTTTAGCTTCATGGTACAGCTACCAAGTGAAATCATACTGCGGTTCATCGCTAGATCTTTGTCTTCAAGCGACTTTAGATAGCGTAGCATTTCATGCTCGGTATGATGCGAGTTGAATACTGGATGAGTCAAGATGTCATCCGTACGCAGGTGTGCGCTATCTAGAGAGACGCGAGCGGTTTCAGGTAGGTCATGTGACTTATTGACGAATAGCTGAGTCAACGTGTTGAAGTCTTGCTGATCGCTGGTTTCACTAAAGGCAACGCTTAATTTGGTGTCGCTTAAACGCCATAAGTTGTAGCCAACGTTATCTGCATTTTTGAAAATTTGAGTAGCCAATTTCTCTGAACCACAATCAACCACGACTGTATCGAAGAATTGTTCATGTACCACGCTCAAGCTGCTGTCGTTAGATTCTGTGATAGCATCAGCAAACGCAGTGGCAAAAGCATGAATACGAGTGGCAATACGCTTCACGCCGCCTGGACCATGATATACCGAGTACATACCAGCGAGGTTGGCTAGCAATACTTGTGAGGTACAGATGTTTGAGTTGGCTTTTTCGCGGCGGATATGCTGCTCACGCGTTTGTAAAGCCATACGCAGTGCTGTATTGCCTTGTGCGTCTTTTGATACGCCAATGATACGACCAGGCGCTGAACGCTTGGCTTTATCAGAGAACGCAAAATAAGCGGCATGTGGACCACCAAAGCCCATTGGGATACCGAAACGCTGAGTACTACCTAGCGCTACGTCAGCACCCATGTCAGCTGGGGATTTCAATAGCACCAAGCTCATGATGTCACTGACGACACTGACGTAAGTCTTGTTTTCTTTTACTGCACTGATGACGTCTGTTAAGTCTTTAACGTCGCCTTCAGCACCAACATACTGGAATAGCGCACCAAAATAGTCGCCAGATTTAGCCGTTTCAAAGTCACCAACAACGACTTCCCAACCAAAGTACTTAGCACGAGTATTGATAACATCTAGCGTTTGTGGATAGACGCGCTCATCGACGAAATACTGTGTTGATTTGCTTTTACTCACACGCTTTGACATCGCCATTGCTTCTGCAGCGGCCGTCGCTTCATCAAGCAATGATGCACCAGCCAGCTCAAGACCAGTCAAATCGATACATACTTGTTGGAAGTTCAGTAATGCTTCTAGACGACCTTGAGCGATTTCCGCTTGATAAGGTGTATAAGCGGTATACCAACCTGGATTTTCAAGAACATTGCGCTGAATGACCGCAGGCATACGAACCGGAGAGTAGCCTTGACCGATATAGCTTTTGTTAACAGTAATATCGTCTGCCATTGTGCGTAGTTTGGCAAGTGCAGCGTGCTCACTCATCGCCACTGGCAAATCCAATTCTTTGTGCAAACGTACTGGCTCAGGCACAGTGTCATTGATAAAGCTTTGCATATCTTTATAACCAACAGCGCTGAGTAGGTCAGCTTGCTTGGTCTCATTCGAACCTAAGTGGCGATAGACAAATTCAGCTTCGTTGAACAATCCTTGAAAGGTATCAAACGATGGGTTTTGAGAGATAGTCATGACAATCCTTGGTTAAGGGAGTAATAAACAAAATAGCAATTAAGGGAATAGTGTGAGCGGTACGTTATACGTAATGCACAAACTGTTTTTGATCAAAACGGAACTGGGTGTTGTAAACGCCATTATCAGCACGTTCACCTGCGCCAATCATCATAATGATATGCTGATCGTCGCCTAGGCCTAGTAATCGCTTCATAGCAGGCTCATCGAAGCCGCCCATAGCACAGCTATCAAACCCGTGAGCACGTAATGCTAGCATGAGGTTTTCGGCGGCAAGTGCGGTGTTATTGGTTGCCCAGTTTTTGGTGTCTTCAAACGTATAGTAAGGCGATTTGATCGGCCCTTTGACGCGTCTGACCACTTGCGTTGCGCCCCATTTTGCAGCCGAAACCACGTTGGCTGGGCCGCGCAAAAAGTCCATCGTGACGACTTTGTTGTAGTAGTCTTTCACTTTCTTTGGCACTGGCTGATCAGGGTATTCGCGCAATACTTGCTTAGCGTGATCGTGCCAAACATCAGTACGAGCAACGATGGCAATCAAACGAGCTGATGTTTTTGCGGCGTTTTGATTCATGCAGTTTTTGACAGCGTGTTTGCGATTGTCAGCATCATCGATAACATAAAATTCCCACGGCTGTAGGTTGCTAGAGTTTGGCGCTAGCATGGCCAAACGCAGACAGTCTGCCAATACGTCATCAGGGATAGGTGTGTCAGTAAAACGGCGCACGGAACGGCGTGACTCTACGATATCGCGAAATGCTTGTAGCTGCGGCGTATGGTTTGGCGTGGCAATGGGGTCTTTATTATCGGTGTTGGCATTCATATTAGGATCCATGCTGAAAATTGGGTTATCAGTTTGCGTCGTTATTGATAGCACGTATTCATTGGGATTCGAATAGGTGATCAATACGAGTCAATGAGATAACGCTTGGTAGCAATAACATCGGACGATAATGATTGTTGGAGATCTACATATAAAGCTGCTTTCAAATAATAAGCATGGTCAATGAGCCAATACTTTTCATGAGAAAGGTTTTTAAATCGTTTAAATAGAGAATATAGATACCAGCTGCTGCCAGTATCTATGATGTTTAGTCGGGATTAATACTTTGTACGAGCTAAAGTCTTACAAGTGCTAATGTCTTGTGAGAGCATGCTTAGCTTACGTGCTTAGCTTATAAGTCGCTTTCGTACTCGTCAGCAGTCATTAGTGCTTCGTAGTCAGCGATGTTGTCAGGCTTCATTCTGAAGAACCAACCTTCGCCGTATGGGTCAGAGTTGATGATTTCAGGATCATCTTCTAGTGCTTCGTTGATAGCGATGACTTCACCTGAAATAGGTGCATAAACGTCAGAAGCCGCTTTGACAGACTCAACCACTGAGACTTCGTCATCAACAGCGATGATATCGCCCACATCTGGTAGCTCAACGAATACCACATCACCCAATAGATCTTGAGCATGGTCAGTGATACCAACAGTGATCGTACCGTCGTCTTCTAGGCGTAGCCACTCGTGACTCGCAATATATTTTAGCTCTGCTGGGATGTTGCTCATGGTCTCTCTCCTAAGTGATAGAGGTTAATTAACAAAAATAATGGAGGCTGGGCGTGTCGTCATTTTTATAATCGTGTGTAAAATGACAACGCGCTCTAATGATAGAATTTATAAGACCTAAGAGTCAAACTGTTGCTTGCCGTTACGGACAAAAGGTAGCTTCAGTACGCGTACATCGACGAATTTACCTTTGCCGCGTAGGTCGACTTGTACACTGTCATCTTCTGATAAGCTGGCAGGCACACGGGCAATCGCGATTGAATTTTTTAGGCTAGGGGAGAATGTGCCGCTGGTGATAATGCCAGTTTGCTCATTATCAGTGCCTTGATTGATAGTCACTGTCATGCCTTCACGCAATACGCCACGCGTGGTCAATAGCAGACCCACTTGCTTCATAGCGGTGTTGTCTTCTTTTGACTGCTTACGTTTGCTGACCATTGCTTCACGGCCGACAAAAGCACGGTCGTCTTTGAGCGCTAGCGTCCAGCCCATGTTGCATTCGTAAGGGCTGATGGTCTCGTCCATATCATGGCCGTAAAGATTCATGCCCGCTTCCATACGCAAGGTATCACGCGCGCCAAGACCAGCAGGTTTGATGCCATTTGCTTTTAGCTGCTCAAAGAAAGCAGGCGCATCATCGGCATGCATAATGACCTCGACGCCATCTTCACCAGTATAGCCAGTACGAGCTACAAACCAATCAGTGCCTTCGATATCGGTCAAGTCAGCACCAACGAAAGGTTTTAGTGCTGCTAAGGTATCTGCCCAACTTGGTTTGGCTTGAGCCAGTTTTGCAATAGCATTTGGACCTTGGACGGCGAGCATGGCAAGTTCAGGACGCTCGGTAATCTCAATATTGAAACCTTCGGCGACTTTATTAAATTGTGCTAAGTCTTTATCACGAGTGGCTGCGTTAGAGACGATACGGTACTCAGTTTCTTCTGCATTCATCAGGTAGACGATCAAATCATCGATGACGCCGCCTTGCTCGTTGAGCATGCCAGAGTATAGCGCTTTACCAGCGGTAGTGAGTTTGTTGACATCGTTTGCGAGCAGTGTTTGTAGCCAAGCTTTGGTATCAGCGCCTTTGATGTCAGTCACAACCATATGTGAGACATCAAACATACCTGCATCTGTACGTACTGCTTCGTGCTCTTCGATTTGTGAACCGTAATGAATTGGCAATTCCCAACCAGAAAAATCGACCAGTTTGCCCTCACTATCAATATGAGACTGGTAAAAAGGGGTACGCTGAGGAGCTTGGTTGCTGCTAGAGTCTTGAGAATAGGTATCAGTCATAACAAATCCTTATGTGTACATCAGTCGTACTCGGCAGAGTAAGGAGTGATGCGCAACGTAAAAGTAGCGAGAAGTAATATTGCAAGGCGCAAATATCACATCAAAGGGTGACACAGAAACAAAGATGAAGACGTAAACCAAACAGACGCTGTACGTCAGTTTGAGCTAAAGCCCTATCTGTCCTGTGACCTGAGATTTTCAACACGAATCATCATTTTTGGGCAGTTGTATGAGCCCTATCGTCGATGATAGCGTATTTTCTCCCCTTCGGTGGGTAAGACGTCGTCCGTGCTTACCACTCTCCAGATTTGTTATGCCTTATGTTTGATAAAAAAGTAGTGCGCTATGAGCGTCATATTACTAAACATTATCAAACAACAGTGACATGCGTTTTTCAGTCCTTTTACCTGAGCGATTGGCAGGGTGGATGCGCCTTCGGTGGTTATCTAGCAATTGCAATAGTTGTATAACCAATAGGGTTCAATACAAAAACAATGCTGATAAACTCTCTCCTGAAAAACGCTTTTATTATGAAAGGTTCAAAGCGCTTTTACAAGTCATCAAAGCCATTAAAATAAATAAATTTGGCAAAAATGATGTTTTAATAGGGCAGTCTGTTAAATAGGCTATGTTTTACAACGATATTTTTATCGCTCATATCAGCGTTTTATCTGTGTGTTTTGACAAAAATTACGACAGCAAAACGCAAAGCGACTACTGGTATTTGCCTGAAATATGCTAACCTACGCCCATAGTTTCTGATAGGTGGTTTTTATGCATTGCGATATTTATAAATTTCCCAAACATGACGACATGTATATCTACATTGCGCGTCCTGATTATCCTGATGATACTGATGAAATCAAAGACTGGCTTGGTGTATTACCAAAAGATTTCCGTGCAGGTTTAGGCCGTAGTAAGTTCGTCATGCATCTGGACTTGTCAACTAAAGATAAGCTCGCTCGTGTCGATAAAGAAGAAGTACTGGCAAAACTGCAGTCTCAAGGCTACTTTGTGCAGTTGCCGCCGCAAGACGTGATGCGTCGCCAAGCAGAGCTGCGTGCTCGTGAATCGCAGGACAGCATCTATAATTAATGGAATTGTCAGCAAGTGAGGGTGGTAGGAAATGTCAGTGCGCTACCTTAAAAACAGCGTCGATAAAAACCTACGACACACTTGCTCACATGCATTTGAGTAGAGAGTCGTGATAAACTGACACCCTACGCAATGCAGATATAAGCCTACATAATGCATAAGTTCATTATGTAGTTGGCCTCATTCTGGTTCTACAGAACGCACATATACCGCTAGACACAGATTGTGTCACCGGCGATAAACGCAGGTAAATAAACACGCATGGACTGGTTAAAAAATATCTTACATAGCTTACCGCTAGAGTCTATCAGTGACATTCTCGGTGAGATTGCCATTTGGTGGGGCCAAATGGTAAAGGATGTCCCGCCCGCTGATTTGCCGATGTATGCTTATCTGGGTGGTGCTGTTTTGGTACTAGTGCTATGGATACTCGTTGCTCGTGTACTGCCAAAACCATTGGGCGGTATGAGCTGGATGGTTCTGTTTGCAGTGTTATTAGCACCAGGTACAGCGCTTGGCGATCCGAGCGAGCTTGCACCAGCCAGCATTAGCGTCGTCTATGCTGTGATGATGAAAGATTACGCAGGCGCGGTGGCCAATATGTTGCCGATCTTGGTGATACTGGTCGCAGGGTTGTTTGTTGGTTTTGTATGGCAGCTGATACGCAGCGCATTTGCATCAAGCTTGGACAAAGCCCGTAGCCGCAGCGCAGAAGATACACAGGCAACGTTGCAAATGACCACAGGCAGTTATTTGCCAGAAGGCGCTACCGTAACCGAACAGCCTGATACTAACGTAAGCTTAAAAAAAGACAATGCATTGGCTAAGAAAACGGATAGCGATACGTCTGATAAGTGATAAAAATAGGCTAGGCATTAAGATAGTACTATTGTTTTAGAATTTATTTGATACCCGAAAAAGAGACACCGCTGCGTGTCTTTTTTTGTGCTCGACTGTTTATTAGGCATATAAATAATTGCTCACTATACATTGCACATAACAATTGTTAATAAATGCGAACGCATGAGTATTTTGGCAATGCATCAGGCTGTGCTAATCTAATTTATTCTTTACTAACTTATTCGTTATTAGTCATTTATGTTTTAGACCTATCCATTTATAACAACTCATCTATAACAACAATCGAGATCTGATTATGACCACAACTGACAATACTAAGCAAAACTTTACTGGTACCAGTAGTTATATTGCTACCGATGATTTGCAACTGGCCGTAAATGCCGCTATGACCTTACAAAAGCCATTACTGATTAAAGGTGAGCCTGGCACAGGTAAAACGTTGCTTGCCGAAGAAGTTGCTGAGAGTTTGGGCATGCCATTGATTACTTGGCACGTCAAATCGACGACTAAGGCTGAGCAAGGACTGTATGAGTATGATGCGGTATCACGCCTGCGGGATTCGCAATTAGGTGATGATAAAGTCTACGACATTGCCAACTATATTAAGCCAGGTAAGCTGTGGGACGCTTTCACCAGTACAGAGCGTAGCGTACTACTGATTGATGAGATCGATAAAGCCGATATCGAGTTCCCAAATGACTTGCTACATGAGCTTGATAAGATGTCTTTTTATGTTTATGAGACGGGCGAAACTATTACAGCGGCGCAGCGTCCAGTAGTTATTATTACCTCAAACAATGAAAAAGAGCTGCCAGATGCGTTTTTACGTCGTTGTTTCTTCCATTATATTGACTTCCCAGAAGAGGAAACCATGCGCCAAATCATCGAAGTGCATTTTCCAGATATTCAAGAAAAACTGGTCAATGATGCATTGGATATCTTCTATAAACTGCGTGGTATTCAAGGTCTTAAAAAGCCGCCATCAACGTCTGAGTTGGTTGATTGGTTAACTTTGTTACTTGCTGATGATATGGCTCAGGACGAGTTAGAAGAAAATCTGCGCGGTGAGAAATCTATCCCGCCTCTATACGGTGCGTTGCTCAAAAACGAGGCCGATGTGAGTTTATTACAGCGTTTTGCCAATATGATGCGTCGCTAATGTTTGCCGCTTGCGTGGGCTTTAATATCTTGTGTCCGATATCGGATGTCTATTATGAAGGTCAATGCAAACGCTCAACCTGTGACTGTACCAATTAATGATATCAGCCAATAAGTGATACGACTCTTATGTTTATCAAACTATTCTACACCTTGCGTACTTACGGCGTGCCAGTCAGTACGCGCGAGCTGCTCGATCTCAATGCCGCGTTAGATAAAGGGCTGATGATGCAGTCGCATCCTGAAGATCCAGCACTGACTACTTTTGCTAGCCGCGAAGATATGTATCGGCTGATTCGACTGTGCATGGTCAAAGACGAGCGCCATTTTGATAAGTTCGATCGGGCCATGGCGGATTATTTTGAAGGTGTCGATAGTCTCGATATGGATGAGCTATTAGCCAAGCTAACGGACGTGCCCAAAGAGTGGCTGGATCTAAAGCTCGATCCAAAGAATCTGACCGAAGAGCAAAGACGCCTACTGAAAAAGTACGGCTCGCTTGAAGAGCTGATGAAGGCATTAGAAGAACGGTTAAAAGAGCAAAAAGAGCGTCATCAAGGTGGTAGTAAATGGGTAGGCACAGGCGGCACTTCACCATTTGGTGCCTATGGCGATCATCCAGAAGGCGTACGCGTCGGCGGTGAGTCTCGTAAACGTAGCGCAGCAAAAGTCTGGGAGCAGCGTAAATATCGTAACCTCGATGACGACAATCAGCTCGGTACTCGCCAAATTCAAATGGCGCTACGCAATCTGCGTCAGTTTGCACGGACTGGCAGTGCTGATGAGCTTGATATTCATGAGACGATTAAGCGCACGGCAAAAAAGGGTGTGCTCGATATACATATGCAAGCGGAGCGCCGTAACCGAGTCAAAGTGCTGATGTTGTTTGATGTGGGTGGCAGTATGGATATCCATGTTGAAGCGCTCGAAAAACTGTTTTCTGCGGCAAAAAATGAATTCAAAACTTTAGAGTTCTTTTATTTTCATAACTGCTTGTATGACTATGTGTGGAAGGACAACAATCGTCGCCATAGTGCACCGATGCCAACGTTTGAGCTACTCAATAAATATGGCCGTGAGTATCGTGTTATCTTCGTCGGTGATGCATCGATGTCACCTTATGAGCTGATGACAGTAGGCGGCAGCGTAGAGTATATGAATAATGAAGCGGGCATCGTATGGTTGAAGCGTGTACTTGAGCATTTTGATAAAGTAACTTGGCTCAATCCTGAAAACCCTAGCTACTGGCAATATACGCAGACCATCGTTGAGATTAAAAAGCTGTTTGAAAATAAAATGTATCCGATGACATTACATGGTGTTGAAGAAATGACTCAATATATGGCACGATAATTTTAATATTCAGCCTAATTGATAAAGCCTGTTAGCAAGGCGTTAATCCTTATAATGACAGCCGTTATGACAACATAGCGGCTGTTTTTTATTGATGCCAATGAACTCTATATTGATTGTATATTGGTATGCCTAGTAAAGTGTGTTAACATTCATTTTAAATGAATGTTATAAATATTCTGAATTGGGCGGTTAAAAATTTTGATGACTACTGTAAAAAGGTCTGCTCATTATTGCCAGTTTAGACCGATGATTTTTAACATCTCAATTTATCAATGTAGTTAATGATTAAGAGAAACAACATGGCCTCACCAAAAACGTTAGAAATCGTCACCGCAACTGTTCCTGTACTCGAAGAGCATGGCGTTGCGATTACCACTGTGTTTTATAAAAATATGTTTAATGAGCATCCTGAGCTATTAGATATTTTTAATGAGACCAATCAAAAATTGGGAAGACAGCAGACGGCACTAGCAATGACAGTATTGGCCGCTGCCAAGCACTTGGACAAACTGGCTACGCTATTGCCACAAGTGACCCAGATTAGCCACAAGCATAGAGCCTTACAGATATTGCCTGAGCATTATCCTATCGTTGGCAAGCATTTAATTGGGGCGATAAAAGAAGTATTAGGAGAGGCGGCCAATGACGATATTATCCATGCTTGGACAGAAGCTTATGATGAAATTGCCTCCGTGTTTATCCAGATTGAACATGGTATGTATGAAGCAGCAATGTGGCAGGGGTTTGCACTGTTTAAAATCACTAAAAAGGAAGCAGTCGCTACAGATATAGCAGCCTTTACCGTGGTACCAGTCGATAAGAGTGAGAACAATAAAGGCAATGATTTAGCAAACGCTCAAGAGATTGATTTAAGCAAGTTGACCTTAACTGCCGGTCAATATATCACGGTGAAAACAGACCCAAAAGATAGCGACCATATAGCCCTGCGCCATTATTCTTTATGCTCTGCTAGTACTGATACAGGCATTCAGTTTGCTGTTAGACGTGATAACCGTAATGAGTATCATGGGTTGGTTTCTAACTATATGCATGACCAACTAGAAGTCGGTGATACGGTTCTATTATCGGCGCCAGCTGGTGACTTTGCGATCAATCAAGGTTTGGTACAGCAAAATGAGATTCCGTTAGTATTGATGAGTGCAGGGGTCGGGGTTACGCCTGTACTGTCTATGCTAGAGGCGCAAGTATTAGCCAATCCTAAACGACCTATTATTTGGGTTTATGCATGCCAAAATGCTACACATCATGCTTTTTCTGATCAGGTAGAGGCATTACTCGAACAGGCTGAGACTGTAGAAAAGTATATATTTTACTTTGAGTCGGGGCAGATATTGGATGAGACATGGCTTGCTACCTTGCCTAAGCCTGCCGATATCTATGTGTGCGGCTCGATGCCGTTTATGGAGAGCATGATTGATGGGTTAGTAGCATTAGATCATGGTGTCGATAGTGTCCACTACGAACCGTTTGGTCCTAAGATGAGCTTAGGTGGTTAAGTTTTTAGCTTAGTTTCGTTAATAGTTAGCTAGCCAACTAACTGTTATTGCTAGCCGACTGTCGCCAGTAATGAAAAAGTACTTAGCATGAAATAATCACGCTAAGTGCTTTTTTAATCTTAGTTGAAAAAAAAGAGTATCAGGGCGCATTACTCTTTATTTTCAACCAATCCAATCATCACGCCCATCTCTTTTTTATCCTGCTTATCGATACTAGGCGCATACAACGCTGAGGCAATACCACCGTCTAAAAACAGCGCGTTTGAACAACCCAGCTCATCCTTAAATAGCTCTGCAAACTGATAAAAAGTCACAGGCTCATCGCTATTAACGAGCTGTATACTTCCGTCACGGCAAACACCTGCACCATTACGCAGTTTGATTGAGCTGCTATCAGGGTTGAACTGTGGGTGTATCTCGTTATTGATGACCAGCATAGGGCCAGATTGCGTCGCATACCAAGGCTGCACATCACCATTGTTTAGCTGCTCATTTAACGCATTACTTTCGGTGATTTGCACGTTGCCAGCTTTGTCCCACCACATAACCCCATTAGGTAATAGATGAAAATTACCGCCACCTTCTTTTGTATTTAGCGATTTGAGTTCTTTGCCTTCGATGACGGTATAGCCAATCGGTGCATAATTTTCATTATACATGCCTGCATTCATCGCAAAGTTAAGGGTCTCATTGTTCGGTAATGTGGCCAATAACGCATCAAAGGTTAGCAGAGGCTCATTGTTATCAGAGGATTGCCAAAACAGTTGTAATGAATAGCGCTCGCTCGCTAACGCGGTAGCATCTACACGGCAAACACTATAAGCAAAGGGCTTGTCTTCAGTCTGACATGACCAGCTATCGGTATCGCTACTAGCCGCATTAGTATTGGTCTGCTGGCAGGCACTCAGGCCTAGCGCAAGCACTATCGTTGATAGGGATAAGGTAAAAATAGAACTTGGCATCAATCACACGTCTTTTAATGTACTAATTATTTAAGTTTGGTTGCTATCTACGGCTTAATTACACCTTCATTACTATTTTTTAAGTACAACGATTTAGGCGCTGATTCAGTCGCTAGCAGGCGGGAAGTCGCGGATTGTATTATTCACATTACCAATTAATCGTCCACCATCGGTGATGTTGGTCAAATGCTCAGAATTATATCCAGCGCTTTGTTCTGTTGGCGCGCCAGTTTCTTTGCCCTTATCGCGTGAGTCTTTGTTATAAGCAATGAGCGCATCGTTGTTGGCTAAGAAGCTATCAGGGTTTGCCATGACCCACATCTGGTTAAATACATCGGCACGGGCACTATGATCGAGTAATGCGCCTTTATCAGCAAAGTAGAAGAATTTGGATAGCAGCTTAATTTGCCCATCATCTAGACGGCGTGCGATATGGTACGGCTGTAATTGGCTAGGATGCTGTAAACCGACCGCGCCTACGATACTGGCAAGCGATTTTAGCGTGTTTTTGTGGAAACTTGCAACACGCTCAGCCTTACTAGGGACGTCGAGCGCCTTTTGACGATACGGATCTTGGGTTGCCACACCTGTCGGGCAAGTGTTGGTATGACAAGAGCGCGACTGAATGCAGCCAACCGCAAACATAAAGCCACGTGCCGAGTTACACCAATCGGCACCTAGCGCAATCATGCGCGCAATATCGAAGCCTGATACGATCTTGCCACTGACGCCAAGCTTAATTTTGTCACGAATACCTGCACCGACTAAAGTGTTATGAACCAATAAAAACCCTTCAACCATTGGCATGCCGACATTGTCCATAAACTCGACGGGCGCTGCACCTGTGCCGCCTTCTGCACCATCGATAACGATAAAATCAGGATAGTTATCCGTCTCTATCATCGCTTTGACAATCGCCATAAACTGCCATGGCTGACCAATACATAGCTTAAAGCCAACTGGCTTGCCACCAGATAACTCACGTAGCTGCTGCCAAAAGGCGACCAACTCGCGTGGGGTGCTAAATGCAGTATGTGAAGAGGGTGAGATACAGTCTTGACCCGTAGGTACTTGACGTGTGTCGGCAATCTCTTGCGTGATTTTACTAGAGGGAAGAACGCCACCTTTACCAGGCTTGGCACCTTGTGAAAGCTTGATTTCAATCATTTTAACTTGAGGATCGACGGCTTTTTCAGCGAAAGACTGTGGATCAAAGTTACCATCATCATCACGGCAACCAAAGTAGCCTGTACCCAATTCCCAAATCAAATCACCACCGAACTTACGATGATAAGGGCTGATAGCGCCTTCGCCCGTGTCATGGGTGAAACCGCCGAGTTTTGCGCCTTGATTGAGTGCCATGATAGCGTTCGCGGACAGGCTGCCAAAGCTCATCGCAGAGATATTAAATACCGACATATCGTGTGGCTGCTGACAACGCTCACCGCCTACCATGATACGGAAGTCTTTGTTCTCTAGTGGAGTACTGATGGTGGATTGCAAAAACCATTCTTTACCATGGGTATATAAATTATCTAGCGTACCAAAGGCATTGGTATCACTGACGTTCTTAGCACGTTGATAGACTAGTGCGCGCTGCTGACGTGAAAACGGCACTTGTTCTTTATCGTCCTCAAGCAAGTACTGGCGAATCTCAGGGCGAAAATCCTCTAATACATAGCGAATATGTCCAGCGACAGGGTAGTTGCTCAAGATAGCGTGCTTGGACTGAATCAAATCATAAATACCAAGTGCCACAGCCAAACCACCGATCACAATCAGCCACCAACTTACCAGTAATAAGCCCGCTAACAGAATTAAAATCGCCGCGCCGAACGTGCTATAGCGAAGTAATAATCCGATAAAATACGGCGAGCTGGTTTTGGGTTCAGGGTTTAGATTGGTACGAGATTCAGGCATAACGAGGCTCAATAGTAATGATTGATATAGATAAGATGCTTACATTTGTCGCGTACATCATACACGCATGACGTCGTTACGTCGGTATCAATGGGTAACAGGGTTATCCAAATCATTTCTGTTGAGAGCGGCATTAGTTCGATTACGGAAATAAGTAATGACAGTATATGCAATAAAGTGATTAAAAATAGCCCATATGTTACTTTAAACAGCGAAACCGTTGAGCAGGGTAGCCATAATGTTTTAATAGAAGATTTCGATGAAGACATGCTGAAAACTATTGATCCGTTTGATACAGTGCAATTAGCGTATGTGATTGAGGTTTGTATTAGTCATAAAAACCAAGCGGCGGCTGGGCGCTATCTGTACGCAAACTCACGCGATAAGCTAAAAAGCCCGAATGATAGCGACAGATTTTGTAAATACCTGATGAAGTTTGGGCTGAGGTTTGATGGGTTAAAGCAATAATATTAAAAAGGATATGATATGAACAACACAGGATTTGTGGCAGGCACGCTCGTTCTTACGGATAAAGGGTTAGTGCCTATTGAGCAGCTAAAAGTTGGTGATATGGTGTTATCCCGTAATGAACATAACCCCGACAGCGAGCTTGCTGATACAAAAGTATTGAATACTTTTGTATCAGCACAAAAGCAGAAAATAGTCAGGGTAGCTTACAACACTATAAAAGATGAAGTGATGGATGCTAGAGTTAGCTCTGCTGTAGAGAATGATGGATTTGATAACAATGATGAGTTAACTGGAGTGTTCTATATCTACTGTACGGAAAACCATACTTTTTGGACAAAAGAGGAAGGGTGGTTGAGTGCGGTAGATTTAGCCCAGGATGACAAAGACTATAGAGATAAGGATTATACGTTGGTTACTTATAATAATCGTCCTATATTCCAAACCAGCTTCTATACATTTTCAACGCCCTTGATAAGAACCAGTATTAAGGATATTGCCATACAGCGAGACCATTTATCAGATGAGCCGGGCGATATTTACAATATTATTGACTTTAGTTATGGTAAACCAGTCATTTTAAAAAATGTCGATGTCTACAAGTCAGCGCAATATGACTGGTGGGATGAAAGACAAGACCATATCGATTTATCAGAAAGCCCAGATCATCGATTTGTGAAAGAAATTCAGACTGACGATGATTTTAGAATGGTACAAAATGCTTATTTACACGACGAAGGGCTACTAGACAAAGATGGTTGGACTGGTGCTTATGAGAAATTGACTGATGAAGAGCGTAAGTATCATTCTGCCAAATCTAGTGAAGAGCAGTACTATCTAGCAATAGTCTATAATATTGAAGTCGAAGATCATCACACTTACTTTGTTGGCGAGCATGGTGTTTGGGTACATGACGCCAGTTCAAACAACTAACCACATCAATAATAAAAAATAAAAGGAAAATTAATGAATAACACAGGATTTGTGGCAGGGACTTTGATTCTTACAGACAAAGGTTTAGTGCCAATTCAAGATATCAAAGTGGGCGACTTAGTTTTATCAAAGCCTGTACTCTCCAAGCCTGAAGATGGTAGTGGTAACATAGAGTATAAGCCTGTGACCAAGACCTTTGTGCATGAAGACAAAGAGATGTGGATCGTGCGTTTAGAGAAAAATATTGAGAAGTTTAATAAAGATCGAGAGATGGTTGATTATCAAACATACAAGTCAGCTAGCCGCATAAGCCGTTTTCTAGCGACACCCAATCACCCTGTTTGGGTCGTTGGTGCCATGGAAAACCCACAGGCGGACATTGAGTTCTATGATCAGCCTCACTTTAAACGTGTGGACGAACTACAACAGTATGAGATTGCTGTGAATACTGATGGCATAATGTATACCGTTGAGCGTGTGCAACCTACCTATCAAGTCGCTAATGATAATCTAGAATTCAATCCAAATTATTACTGGTATCAAGAGCACTATCATGAAGATTACTACGATGATTATGTGCAAGATGCCGAATCGCACATGCTCGACTATAGCGAAGCAGAATATAAGGGTACAGGCTATGTTAAAGACGTCAGCTATTACCAACAACACGGTTATCTCGATATTGGTATCAAAGACGAAAAAGGTAAACTACTGCTAACGAATCTTTTAAAAGACAATCAAAGCGAGCCTATTCCTTATACGACAACCGTCTACAACTTTGAGGTGGCAGACAATCATACCTACTTCATTGGTCGCGCAGGAGCATGGGTACATAACACCAACGTGGTCAACCAGTCCCACGAAGAAAAAATAAGAAGATCATGTCTATAACATAGAAGTGGCAGATCATCATACATATTTTGTTGGACACGATGCGGTGTGGGTGTTGGATGCTAAAGAGCCAGCCAATTAACCAGCTCTTTAGTTTATATCAATAGAAAAATTATGACTGGCTGGAAGGCTTATATCTTCACCATATTACTGTTTTAAACCCCACTACCAATCCGCTCCGCCAATGCCTGCAACTTAGGCACTATCATTGCCGCATAATCATCTGCTTCCCAGTTGGCACTTGGCACACTGGCATTGAGCGAGTAGGTATATTGCCCAGTGGCGACATCAAACACGCCAACGGCGACTGCCAATATGTCGGTAGAAAATTCCCCATCTGATATCGTATAGCCGTATTTTTCATGATGCTCTGCCGCGCTGGCTAGGGCAGTTTGTGCATCGTTATATTCTTCAACAGATAAATTCTCTTTTAGATTGCTAATGATGATCGCCTGTCTCGCTTGCGTACTTACCGTATAAAAAGCACGTCCGATAGCAGTGCGTGCGACAGGTACAGCTGAGCCAACTTGTAAATTGACCGATAGGCGAGCGGGGCTACGGCAGCAGGCGTGATAGCGCATCTCTCCTTCGACTTCAGTTGCCAAATTCACTGATACTTCATTCTCACTAGCAAACTGTCGCAGTAAAGGCTCAGCCGCTGCGACCATATCGTGGCGACTCCACGCGGTCGCACTGAGACGTACAGCACTACTGCCCAATTGATACTGACCATAATCATTCGTTCGTAAAAAACCAAGCGTGGTCAAAGTGTGAATAAGGCGAGTAATGGTTGCTTTTGGCAGATCTGTCATTTGACATAGCTGTTGATGGGTGAGCCGCTCATTATGCTCAAAAGCCGCCAGTATGATCAGTCCGCGACCCAATGCAGTTACAAACTGTCGGTCATTCTCTTCCTTATTTTGACTCATTGTTGCATGCATGCGTTCGAGTAGCGGAGTAGCTATTGATAAGGGTTTCGTCATTTTATACTCATCTTTTTTTGATAAAGGTTTACAGCGCAGCGAAAGTTTGGTTAAATGGTTCTAAATTATGAAACTAAGTTTCGCACAGCGGAATAACGAAGTCAATGACTTGTTAGACCAAATGATGTATCAATCACTATTCGTCAGTCAGGATGACTGATACCAAGGAGATCCACATGGCAACATCTACTAGCCCACGTTTTGATTGGGAAGATCCTTTTTTACTACGTGACCAGCTCACTGAAGAAGAGCGCATGGTCACCGACAGCGCGCGTCAGTTTTTTCAAAAAGAGTTGATGCCTGGCATTATTGAGGCCAATCGCAATGAGAATTTCGACCGTAATATCATGCGTCAAATGGGTGAAATGGGTCTGCTTGGTGTCACGATTGAAGGTTATGGCTGTGCTGGCTTATCGAGTGTTGCCTATGGTCTGATTGCCAAAGAAGTAGAAGCCGTTGACTCGGGCTACCGTTCAGCGATGAGCGTACAATCAAGCCTAGTGATGCATCCTATTTGGGCGTATGGCACAGAAGAGCAAAGAGAGCGTTATTTGCCTAAGCTTGCTTCGGGTGAGTATGTAGGCTGCTTCGGTCTGACTGAACCAGACTCAGGATCTGATCCTTCGTCGATGTCTACTCGTGCGCGCGCTGTAGATGGCGGTTATGAACTGACCGGTAATAAAATGTGGATCACCAACAGTCCGATCGCTGACGTGTTTGTCGTGTGGGCAAAAGATGATGCGGGTGAGATTCGCGGTTTTGTTTTAGATAAAGGCATGAAAGGATTATCAGCACCGAAAATCGAAGGCAAATTCTCACTACGTGCATCAGTCACGGGTGAGATTGTCATGGACAAAGTATTCGTCCCTGAAGCCAATGCTTTCCCAGATATCCGTGGTCTAAAAGGACCATTTGGCTGCTTGAATAAAGCCCGTTATGGTATCGCTTGGGGTTCGATGGGTGCGGCTGAATTCTGCTGGAAAGCAGCTCGTCAGTATACGCTCGATCGTAAGCAGTTTGGTCGCCCGCTAGCGGCAACGCAGCTGGTGCAGTTGAAGCTTGCCAATATGCAGACAGAAATCACGTTAGGTCTACAAGCAGCGCTACGTGTCGGTCGTTTAATGGATGAAGACAACGCAGCGCCTGAAATGATTTCACTTATTAAGCGTAATAACTGCGGCAAGGCGCTTGATATCGCTCGCATCGCTCGTGACATGCATGGCGGTAACGGTATCTCTGATGAGTTCCATATCATCCGTCACGTGATGAACTTGGAAGCCGTCAACACTTACGAGGGTACACATGATATTCATGCGCTTATCCTAGGCCGTGCACAGACAGGCATTCAAGCGTTCTTCTAAGAGTTTTTAGCTAATAATTTTTGATACAAATGTATTTTATGACGTACGTCACTGCTTGGCTTTTTATCAAAAAGAGCATTAACAGTAACGTACGTTTTTTAGTTGTTATTCAGGATGTAACTGCTTAGCAATTACATCCTGAATAACAATTTTATGATTAAAAAATACGCGACAGAGTAAGGGAATCTCATGACAGATATGATTGATATGGCTAATATGCCAAAGGGCGCATTGCATGGTATCAAGGTGCTCGATTTATCGAGAGTGCTGGCTGGCCCTTCTTGTACCCAAGTACTTGCTGACCTTGGTGCAGACGTTATCAAGGTTGAGCGTCCGCATATCGGTGATGAAACGCGTCATTGGGCACCGCCTATATTCAGTGATAATACCTCCGCTTATTACGCGACAATTAACCGCAATAAAAAATCGCTCACGGTAGATATCACCACGCCTGCAGGACAAGACATTATTAAAAAACTGGCCGCTGATAGTGATATCTTGGTAGAAAACTTTAAAGTGGGTGGGCTGAAAAAATACGGCTTGGATTATGACAGTCTAAAACAACATAATCCGCGACTGATTTATGCGTCATTGACAGGGTTTGGACAGACAGGTCCCGATGCCAAACGTCCCGGCTATGATTATATTATCCAAGGATTATCAGGGCTGATGAGCATCACAGGCCCTAGTGATGGCGAACCGCACAAAGTTGGCGTGGCAGTCGTCGATTTATTTGCAGGTTTGCAGTTGACGATTGGTATTCAGGCGGCACTATTGGCGCGTCAAAATACGGGTGTTGGTCAACATGTCGATGTGGCGTTGCTTGATAGTGCACTTGCCATGCTAGCCAATGTCGGTATGAATCATTTGGCCTCAGATAAGATACCGCCAAGGCTAGGCAATCAGCATCCTAATATCGTGCCGTATCAAGTATTTGCTGGTGAGGGCGAGCAGCACTTTATTTTAGCCTGTGGTAACGACAGTCAATTTGCCAAACTGTGTGAGGTGCTCGCAGTTGATTGGCATACCGATGAGCGCTTTGCGACCAATCCACAACGCGTTGCCAACCGCGAGCTGCTGTGCGGTGAGCTGACTAAGCAATTTGCTAAGCAACCACGTACCTATTGGCTAGAGGTTTTAGATCAAGCAGGTATTCCATGCGGCGCGATTCATAATGTGGCTGAAGCCCTAGCCATGCCGCAAGCGCAAGCAAGGAATATGATTGTTAATTTCACCGAGCAAGGCAGTCCAGTACGCGCACTTGGTAACCCTATCAAGTTATCCGCATCACCAGTCAGCTATCGTACGCCGCCACCGCAGTTGAGCGAGCATACTGATAGCACACTTGCTGATTTGGGTTATGACAGTGAGATGATCGCTAAGTTAAAAGCCGATGGGATTATTTAGTAGCGTTTTTTAGATTATATTTTTTAGACCTGCACCGATATTCAATCCTAACGTTACCTTTCAGCGTTAGGATTAAAGCCTAAATGCTGCTCAATTTGCTCGGCCAATTCAATCAATACCGCACTGACCTCAGCCCGTTTAGACTCATACTCTCCTTGCAAAAAACTCACCGCCATACCAGCGACCGCATTGCCTGATGCATTACGGATATAAGTGCCCAAGCAGTACATCCCATCTCGTAGTTGACCGTCATCGAGCGATACTCGGCTTTCTTGTATCGCCGCAAGCTCAGTTGCCAAATCGGTAAAATTCTTGACCCCATGCTGGGTCATAGGCGTTGGAAACGCATCTTTATACAATGATTTGATACTGTCCATCGACAACGTGGATAGCATGGCTTTGCCTGTCGCAGAAAATACGGCAGGTACGCGAACGCCTGCTCGAAAAGTAAATCCAAGCGGCGCAGGGGACTCATGACAAGCCAAAAATACCACTTCGCCCAAATCAAGTTTTGACAAGGTAACTGTGTGCTGAAGAAGTACCGGATACTGCACAATCAAATCTTTAAACAACTGCACCACGCCTTGCTGCTGCTCGTACTTGCCTGCCCAGTACATCAAATATGAACCCAAATAAAAACGGCTTTCAGGGTCTTTGTAAATGACATGCTTGGTCAATAGACTCTGCAAAATGTTGTGAGTGGAGCTACGCGGTAGCCCCAGTTCCTTGGCGATATGAGCCGCTGTCAGAGGCTGTGAGCTATCGGTAATCAAGTCCAAAATCTGAAATGTTTTGTCTAGCGCAGGCACGGCAGTCGAGCTCATAAATAACCTATAAAGTGAAATAAAAGAAAGAAGTACAAGATAATTTTTAAAATAATGAGATTAAGGGTTGCAAATCGCGTCATATCGTTCTTATAATGATGTCTCGTATATAGAATACGTGTTCAGTATATTGAACAAACAACGAATTATCAATAATTATTTACGACTTACTATTGTATCCATTCTTATAAATACACCTTATATGACAAGGAGCGTCAACATGTCACACGCGCTGCAGTTATCAAATCCAGATTTACTCAAACAATCTTGCTTCATTAAAGACGGCTGGCATGCTGCTAGTGATGAAGCTGTGCTTGATGTCAATAATCCTTTTAACGGTGAACTCATTGGTACTGTACCAAGTCTGACCACAGAAGATGTCAACGAAGCCGTTGCTTACGCTCATGACGTCCAAGCAGACTGGGCAGCAAAAACAGCCAAAGAGCGTGCAGAGTTATTGCAAAAGTGGGCTGATCTAATCGATGCTAATAAAGAAGATTTGGCTATTATCATGACCGCTGAGCAAGGTAAGCCGCTGACTGAATCACGTGGTGAAGTGGGTTATGCCAACAGCTTTATCCGCTGGTTTGCCGAAGAAGGCAAACGCGTCTATGGTGATGTGATTCCTGCTAATAGCACACAGCTACGTCATGTCGTTCTTAAGCAGCCAGTCGGTGTTTGTGCCGCTATCACGCCTTGGAACTTCCCAGCTGCGATGATCACGCGCAAAGTTGCTCCTGCATTAGCAGCAGGCTGTACGATTATTGTCAAACCTGCTACTGAGACACCGTATTCGGCATTGGCACTTGGCGTGTTAGCAGAGCAAGCGGGCATTCCAGCTGGCGTCATTCAGGTCGTCACTGGTAAGTCTTCTGTCATCGGCGACATCCTAACGGGTGACGCACGCATTCATAAACTATCATTCACAGGCTCTACAGAAGTAGGCCGTACGCTGATGGCACAATGCGCGCCAACTATTAAGAAGCTATCGTTAGAGTTGGGTGGCAATGCGCCATTTATCGTCTTTGATGATGCCGATCTAGAGAAAGCCGCTGCCGGTTTAATCGCTTCTAAATATCGTAACGCTGGTCAGACCTGTGTCTGTGCCAACCGCGTATACGTTCAAGACAGCATTAAAGATAAATTCTTAGATGTCTTTGTCAAAAAAGTCGCTGAGTTAAAAGTAGGCAACGGCTTAGAAGAAGGCGTAGATATCGGTCCTCTTATCAACAAAAAAGCGTTAGATAAAGTTCAAGGCTTGCTAAAAGATGCGCTAGATAAAGGCGCAAAACTGGTCACTGGTGGTAGTGTTAATGATGCTTCAGAACTGACGTATAACCCAACGGTTATCACCGATATTAGTAGTGATATGGACATTGCTTCTGAAGAAATCTTTGGACCGATTGCGACTATCTTTACCTTCAAAGACGAAACAGAAGTTATCCGTGCTGCTAACGATACTATCTATGGCTTGGCCGCTTACTTCTATAGTAGCGACTATGCACGTTCATGGCGCGTTACCGAAGGTCTTGAGTACGGCATCATCGGTCATAACACGGGTTTGATTTCTACAGAAGTTGCCCCATTTGGCGGTGTGAAGCAATCTGGGTTTGGCCGTGAAGGTTCAAAATATGGTATCGAAGACTATATCACGACCAAATACTGGTGCTCTGATATCACCTAATAGCCATAACCTAATGAGTTGGCTTAATGGTTAGCACAGTAACAATTAAAAAAGAAAAAACTAGCGTAAATTTTTGGATATCTATGGTGTTTTGGGTCAAACAAGCACCATGTGATATCTACTGAGTACAAAGACAAACATCAAATAAACCGCCAATCCCTAACTGGCACTTATGTTACGAACAAAGAAAAGGACATTCCCATGACTACCAATCAATCATTACTTGAGCGCCGCAAAGCTGTTTTACCAACAGGACTTGGGGTTGCCTTTCCTATCTTTGCAGAAAAAGCGAAGAACTCAGAAATCTGGGACATCGAAGGCAAGCGCTATATCGACTTTGTCGGTGGTATCTCAGTATTGAACACCGGTCATAGCCATCCAAAAATCACCCAACGTGTTCATGAGCAGCTAGACAAATTTACGCACACTGCGGCGCAAATGATTAACTACGAATGCTATGTGGATTTGGCTGAAAAGCTATGCGAAAAAGCGCCTATCAGCGGCGATACTAAAGCGTTCTTTTTGACTACTGGCGCAGAAGCGGTTGAAAACTGCATCAAGATTGCTCGTGCTAAAACCCGTCGTCCAGGCGTGATTTCTTTTGTTGGTGGCTGGCATGGTCGTACCATGATGTGTATGAGCCTGACCGGCAAAGTATTGCCATACAAAAAGAACTTTGGCCCGATGCCAGGACCTGTATTCCATGCGTTGTTCCCTGCAGAAGAGTTGAACGTAACAGAAGCACAAGCGCTACACAGCCTTGACATGATCTTTCAAGCAGATATCGATCCTAGTGAAGTGGCAGCAATGATCATCGAGCCAGTCCAAGGCGAGGGTGGTTTCCATCAAGTAACGCCGTCATTTGCCAAGGCCTTGCGCGAGATTTGTGATGAGCATGGCATCGTGCTTATTTTTGACGAAGTACAGTGTGGTTTCGCCAGAACCGGTACGTTGTTCGCAGGTGAGCAGCTAGGCGTTGAGCCTGATCTAATGACTGCTGCGAAGAGTTTGGCTGGTGGCTATCCTATCTCTGCGGTCATCGGTCGTGCTGACATCATGGATGCGCCGCAAGTCGGCGGCCTAGGCGGTACTTACTCTGGTAACCCACTTGCCTGTGTGGCAGCGCTTGCTGTCATGGAAGTTATTGAAGAAGAAAACTTACTTGAGCGTAGTATCGAAATTGGCGATACCATTGCTTCATTCTTAAAAGGCTTAAACCTAAGCAGTATCGGTCATATCCGTCATAAGGGCGCTATGCTAGCGTTTGAACTGATCGATAGCGAAGGCAAACCTGATGCAGCCGCCGCAGCCAATCTAAAAGCAAAATCTTTTGAGCAAGGCTTGCTATTAGCGTCTTGTGGTATGTATGGCAATGCCATTCGTGTGATGGTGCCATTGACGGTTGAAGATGAAGTGCTACAAGAAGGCCTTGATATCATCAAAGGTATTCTAACGGCATAAGCAATACTGAGTGTTATTTACTTTAGCGATGGATCGCTTTTAACCAAGTACAGCTAGTTCAAGTACCTATATTGGTTAAAAGATTGTATGAAAGATAACGGCAAGGTTGCCCTTATAACACTCGCTTTGAGTGAGTTTTTTAACGGCGCCTTGCAAGTCAAGACGCCGTTTTTGTTTTTGCTGTTTGAATACTATACCGATAGAAAAGCCAAACTTTGCGGCGACGCGACAGACACAACAAACATGATGGGTATGATCCCATGAAACAAAAATAGTGTAGCTGTAACAGGCTCACACGGATGAAACACAGACAAGGAGTAGGTTATGTCTGAATTAAAAAAGTCGCTAGGGGTGTTCGATATCATTGCACTGGCATTCGGTGCAATGGTCGGTTGGGGCTGGGTTGTACTGGCAGGTAGTTGGATCATCTCGGCAGGTATATGGGGCGCAATTAGCGCCTTTTTAATAGGCGGTCTGGTAGTCGTTTTGATTGGCGTGACGTATGCTGAACTTGCGGCCTCCATGCCAATTACTGGCGGTGAGCATACCTATACCCACCGAGCACTAGGGGTCAATGTCTCCTTTATTTGCTCATGGAGTATTTTGTTCGGTTACTTCTCAGTCGTTGCGTTCGAAGCAGTAGCACTGCCCACCGTCGTCGAATACATTATTCCCAATTATAGCCAAGGGTATCTTTGGAATGTTGCTGGCTGGGATGTTTACGCCACCTGGGTAGGCGTCGGGATGCTCGGCTCAGTGATTGTTACTTGGCTGAACATACGCGGTATGGAAGTCAGTGCATGGTTCCAAAAAACAGCAGTCGTCGGTATCTTTCTAGTGGGTATATTACTGTTCGTAGGGGCGTTACTGTTCAGCCCTGAAACCTCTAATACCGTACAAGCGCCTAATTTTATTGGCGGTATGGGTGGCATCATGACGGTGATGGTGATGGTACCGTTCTTATTCGTTGGCTTCGATGTTATTCCGCAAGCTGCAGAAGAAATCAATCTATCTCGTCCGAACATCGGTAAGTTTTTGATCGTCTCTATTATTATTGCTGTACTGTGGTATGTAGCAGTCGCTTGGAGTGTGGGTAAGACTTTACCGCTGTTACAAGCACAAGACTCAACATTGGCAACGGCTGATGCGATGACCAATGCTTGGAATGGTAAATGGGCAGGTACGTTGCTGGTTATTGGCGGTGTGCTAGGTATTTTATCGAGCTGGAATGCGTTTCTTATCGGTGGTAGTCGTCTGCTATATGCTATGGGCAAAACGCACATGTTGCCGCAGTTTTTGTGCAAACTGCATCCGAAATACAATACGCCCGTCAATGCGATTTTATTGATCGGTGGTCTCGCGACACTTGCCCCATTATTTGGTCGCAAAATGCTGGTATGGATTGTAGATGCTGGCGGGTTCGGTATTGTTATTGCTTATACTTGTGTGGCTCTTTCATTCTTAGTGCTGCGCTACCGTGAGCCTGATATGGTACGTCCGTTTAGAGTACCAGCAGGTAAATTGGTCGGTATCATTACTATTATCCTCAGTCTTGGCATGTTGGCACTATATCTACCAGGTATGCCATCAGCACTCGTCGCTATTGAGTGGTGGATTTTCCTTGGCTGGATTGTACTTGGTGGGGTATTGTACGGTTATGCCACGATGAAGAATCCTGGTAAGAGTAAAGACATTATGGATCATGAGCTACATGAGCTCAAAATTGTTAATCAACAATGGTTAAAAGAAAATCCATATAAAAAGTAGACTTACTTATCTTGCATAAGAAAGCCTAACGTCAAACGTTAGGCTTTTTTTATTTAACTAAGGTTTTAATCTACTAAGACTTATCGCGAATCAGCTTATAATTTAAGAACTCAGTAATGCCAAGAGTGCCAAGCTCACGGCCAAAGCCTGAACGTTTAACACCGCCAAATGGTGTATTGGCCTCAGAACCAGAAGGCGCATTGATAGTGACCATACCCACTTCTAGTTTGTCTGCAATTTCAGCAGCCAGTGCCGCATCTTGCGTTTGGATAGACGCACCCAAACCGAAAGGCACATCGTTGGCAATCTTGATGGCATGGTCGATATCATTTGCTTTATAGACGACTGCTACAGGACCAAACAGCTCTTCACGATACACATCCATGGATTCAGTCACATCAGTCAGTACCGCAGGCTTAAACCAAGCGCCAGGCTTGTCTTTGTCCATGCCGCCTTCTACCAATACCGTTGCCCCTGCTTGGATAGCGCTATCTAGCTGCGCTTGCAAGTTGACCGCAGCGGCTTTTGATGACATTGGGCCAATGAACGTATCTTCTTTAAGCGGGTCGGCCAAAGTCATGTTACTGACCGCATTGGTAAAGCCTTCGACGAATTTGTCGTAGACTGATTCAATGACGATCAAACGCTTGGCTGCATTACAGGCTTGTCCAGTATTACCAAAACGACCAGAGATAGCGCCTTGTATCGCTTGCTCGATATCGGCATCGGCTGCGACGATAAAGGCATCTGAACCGCCCAATTCTAAAACGACTTTTTTGAGTGCGCCGCCAGCTTCTTTTGCAACGGCTTGTCCTGCGCGTTCAGAACCCGTTAGCGAGACACCTTGTACGCGTGTGTCATTGATAATGGTCGCTGATTGCTCATTGGTTGCAAAGATATTGTTATAAACGCCTTCAGGCACGCCTGCATCTTTGAAGATATCGACGATAACTTCTGCGGTGTTTGGACACTGCGGTGCGTGTTTTAGAATAATTGTATTACCTGCCATAAAGTTTGGCGCGACAAAACGGGCTACTTGGTAATGTGGATAGTTCCACGGCATGATACCTAGTAGCGCGCCTACAGGGTGTTTTTCTACCGATGCTGATCCTGAGTCTACATCAATGGTGCTTGGCGCTAGTAGCTGCTCAGCGTTGTCTGCATAGTAGCGGTAGATATCGGCAACCAGACCGATCTCGCCTTTTGCTTGGGCAACAGGTTTACCCATTTCGTTGGCAACGATACGTGATAGCTCGTCTTGACGCTCAAGATAGATATCAGTGATTTTATGCAGTAGTGCACTGCGCTCATTTAATGGCACTTTACGCCAGTCTTGATAAGCAGTGTCGGCTTGCTCAATGACTTGCTGGATATCTTGTTCAGTGGCGGTAGGGTAAGTGGCTTCTATTTCGCCAGTGGCTGGGTTATTAACTTGATAATCGCTCATATTATGTCCTTTATTTTAAAATATTATTGGGTTCAAAATCCATTTGGGTCTATATTTTTATGCGGGTACTTTTAATTAAAGCTTTTAGTTACTGCCTTTGATTGATGGTTTTGGTTGCTGCTGTGTAATACAGTGAATATTACCGCCACCAAAAACAATCTCTCTTGTTCGTACTCCCACTACCTGATGCTGAGGAAAGACTTTTTCAAGCTGCTCGATGGCAAGTGCATCATTTATATCATCATATTGCGGTACGATGACCGCATCATTACAAATCAAAAAGTTGGCATATGAGGCGATACAAACATCACCCGTTAGGCGAGGTTTGGCGTCGTCAGACTGTACAATGTCATAATCATCAGGTAAGGTCACTGGCTGTTGGGTACAGCATAGCTTATGGACTGTTAGTCGTCTGCCTTTTGCATCAGTCATATTTGAGAGCTGCTTATAGGCTTTTTGCGTTGCTTCATAAAACGGATTTTCAGGGTCATCAGTGAATAAGCAAACCACTTCACCAGGGCGCGCAAAGCAGGCGATATCATCGATGTGACCTGTAGTTTCATCAGGATCGATACCATCATCGACCCAGAGCACTTTTTGGACATTGAGATAGGCTTTTAGCTTGTCCTCGATTTGCTGCTCGTTCAGATGTGGATTGCGCCCTGGGCTTAGCAGGCACATACGCGTGGTCAAAACCGTGCCTTCACCATCGACATGAAACGCGCCGCCTTCCATGACAAAGTCATCCGTTCGATAACGCGGAATATCACGCTGCTCACACAAGCGTTCTGCAAGTTTATCATCGTCATCCCATGGCGAGTAGAGGCCATCATAGTCTCCGCCCCACGCATTGAATGTCCAATCACAAGCGCGTAGCTCGCCTGCGTCATTGATTAAAAATGTCGGCACTGTGTCACGCGCCCACGCATCGTTGCTAGGCATAGAGATAACGTCGATATCATCAGGCAAGCTATCGCGGCACTGCTGATAATCATCAGGATTGACCAGTACGCCAACTTCACAAAGCTTGTTAATTGCCAATGCAACATCAGCATAAGCCCTCTTGGCAGGGACAGCTTGTTGTCGCCAGTTATCAGCACGGTATGGCCAGACCATCCATACCTTTTGTATTGGCTCAAACTCTGCTGGCATATAAAAGCCATCCTGCTGCGGGGTTGAGTCTGTCAGTAATATAGACATAAAATCACCTTATCGTACACGAGCGACTATAAAAATAGTGAGAGTAAACTAAAGAGACGGAAATCAGGTTAACCGTGAGTGAGCAGTGTGCCATACATCGATGGACGACGGTCACGGAACACACCCCATTGCTGACGATCCATAGCCAGTTGATCTAAGTCAAAGGTAGTGCTAATCACTTCGCTAGTATCTGCTGACGCTTCTTTTATGATGTCGCCGCGGCCGTCGGTAATGAACGAGCTACCATAAAACTGCATCGTGCTGTTATTGCCATTTTGGCTGATGGTTTCTGTGCCAATGCGATTGGCTGCAATAACTGGCATCAGGTTGGCTGCAGAATGGCCTTGCATACAGCGCTGCCAATGGCCTTTTGAGTCGATACCGAGTGTCGGCTCATCACCAATGGCAGTCGGGTAAAACAGCAACTCGGCACCCATCAATGCCATGCTACGGGCGCATTCAGGGAACCATTGATCCCAGCAGATACCGACACCAATCTTAGCGTACTTGGTTTGCCAAACCTTAAATCCTGTATCACCAGGGGTAAAGTAAAACTTTTCGGCATAAGGAATACCGTCTGGTATGTGCGTTTTGCGATAAGTGCCTAATATCTCGCCATCGGCATCGATCACAGTGATGCTATTAAAGAATGTATTGCCTGATTTTTCATAAAAGCTAATCGGTAGTACCACTTCTAACTCTTTCGCTAGTTGTTTGAAGTGATTGATAGCTGCATTATCTTCGACTGAAGTCGCCAGTTTAAAATAATCAAAGTCATGAACTTGGCAGAAGTAGGGCGTCTCGAACAGTTCTTGAAGTAAGATAATATTGGCACCATCGTTGGCCGCTTTTTTGACCAAGTCAGTCGCGGTCGCAATGTTTTGCTGGATGTCCCAGCCGCATGTCATTTGCGTAGTCGCCACAGTAACGTTTCGCATGATCTCAATCCTTTTATTGATAGATAAGTAATACTATAGGTAAATGATGATTCGTATTTGCTAACGAACAATTTTTCATCATTCGTTAGTGTATAGCGACAATAGTTAAGTCCATATTGGTTAAGTTTTATCGGCTTAAGCCATCATATAGCCCAATCCTAAGAAGGTCACGACGGAGAGTCCTGCACCTAACATCGCATACGGGAACTGGGTAAAGGCATGCTGCATGGGTGAGCAGCCAGCACCTTGCGCGGCAAGTAATGATGAATCACTAAAGAAACACGCATGACTACCGAATGATGAGGCCGATAACAAGGCGCCAATCATAAGTGGTGTGCTCACGCCAAGGGCGAGCGATATTGGGAACACGATAGGCATCGCCAACACGTACAAACCCCAGCTTGATGAAGTGGCAAAGGTCAAGAATGCCATGACCGCAAAGATAACCGCAGGGAAGATAATAATGGTCATATAAGGCGTGATAGCTTCAATCACATACATGGTCATACCAAGCTCATCGTTGATTGCTTTTAAGAAAAAACCACCAATAACGGTTGAGAGGGGATAGAGCATGACTTTAAAGCCTTTAAAGATGGCTTCAACTTGTGTCTCAAAGCTCAAGATACCTTGCATCCAGTAGACAACGACAGTCACAAAACAGGTCAATAGTGCCCCGCGTAACAGGTCGATTTCAAAGTAAACGGTTGAGACAATCAATAGAATCATCGGAAAAGCAAAGTTAGCGATGTTGGCTTTGAATGACAGCTTGCGCTTGGCTTTGACATTTGAAATTAGTTGCTCTTCGACAAATGCTTCAGGAACAGGGTTACCAGCCTTGGCGCGTTTCTCTGCTTTTTTCATCGGTCCCCAATCGCCCAATATGCCATAAGCAACCAAGAATACAATCAGTAAGGCAAACCAAGCATAGGCCATATAAGGAATAGCACTGATATAAAGTCCAATGCCTTCGCCATCTGCTGCTACGCCATTTTCTTCTAGTAGACCTGCAAAGTAGACTGCCCAAGTAGAGATAGGCACGATAATACACATAGGGGCAGCGGTCGAATCGACGATATAGGCGAGCTTTTCACGAGAGACGTTATAGACGTCAGTGAGTTTTTTGACGGAGGTGGATACGGCCAAGCAGTTCAAGTAATCATCGATAAAGACCACAACACCCAAAGCAAAAGTGGCCAACAATGACTGACGACGCGACTTGATAATTTTTTGTAGCCATTCACTAAAACCATCTAGGCAGCCACTGATTTCAAGGAGCTGAATTAACCCGCCCATCAGACCACAGACGAGGACAATCCAGATAATGGTCTCGTTGCCCAAGACCATCGACATATTGTCTGCAAAGGGGGAAACCAGATCAAAGGGGTTGAGCATCACAAGGCCAGCGACGCAGCCTGCGATCATAGACTCAAACGGTCGCCTAGAGACAATGGCGGTGACTAATACTAATAATGTGGGTAATAAAGATAAAGCACCCCAAGATTCATCTGGACCACGGCTCATGGATAGCCAAGCAAAGGCCAGATAGATGACGACGGCTACTATTACGGTGAGAAAGACTCGCTTGTTATGATAGTGCCCTTCGACAGCATCATTGAGTTTCATGTTCATACTTGCGCTCCCTGTAGAACCTCATTTTTTGAAACAAACTCTATTCGGTGGTTGATGCTCGACAGACAGTAGCGAATCAACTTTCTATCGAGCTTCCTATCACAGCAATCCATTACTGTGATAGGTCAAGGCAACAGTAGTTTTTATGATAAAAACGTCGTCTATATCGACCGCTTTTATGCACGGTTGGTCATGTATTTACATGCCGGTGGTGTCTTTTAGTGCATACCACCACGAGCCCATGACCGAGTAAGGGACTCGTAGAGCCCTGCCACCTGGGAATGGAATCCAAGGTATCTGTGCAAAGGTGTCAAACTCCTTGGTTTTGCCATTGATGGCATCAGCCAAGATTTGCCCGAACAGATGAGAGCCTGTTACGCCATGTCCACTATAGCCGTGGGCGAAATATACGCGCTCATGTAGTTTGCCCATTTGTGGTACACGAGAGAAGGACAGGGCAAAGTTACCACTCCACGCGTAGTCGATTTTTACATCGCGCAGCTCTGGGAAAATCTTATTCATATTGGGTCTGATTTTTGCCGTGATATCAGCAGGATCTTGACCGCCATACACCGTACCGCCGCCGAACAACATGCGTTTGTCTGCTGAGAGACGATAGTAGTCAAGAATGTAGCGCACATCTTCGACACAGACATCAGTAGGGAGCAGTTGATCGGCCAAATCACCCAATGGCTCGGTCGCGATAATCTGCGTCGATACTGGCATCACGCGATCAGTCAGTTTAGGAATGACTTTATTGAGATAAGCGTTACCGCATAGAACGGCTTGCTTACAGGTCACCGTACCAAACTCAGTAATGACTTTAATAGAGTCGTCAGCGTATTCAATATCTACCACTAAGGTGTTTTCATAAATCGTGCCGCCATTTTTTTCGATAGCCGCTGCTTCACCTAATGCAAGGTTTAATGGGTGGAAATGTCCACCTGAATGATCGATGACGCCGCCCACATAAGCATCTGACTTGATATGCTCTTGAATGCCATTTTTGTCTAGCATTTCTCGGTCGTGCATACCGTGGCTTTCCCACAGTGCATGCGTCTCTTGCAAATCTTTTAGCTGTCCGTTATTCAATGCTGCAAAGATGTTTTTTTCTTTGAGGTCGCAGCTGATATCGTAGTCACTGACAAACCGGCGAATGATTTTGCCACCGCGAGTCACGAGCTGACCGACGAAGTCTGCGCTTTGTTGACCATAAGATTTTTTGATTTTTTGCAGGCTGGCATTTAGACCATTGACGATTTGACCGCCGTTACGACCTGATGCACCCCAACCAATCTGTGCGCCTTCAAGCACAACGACTTCATGATCTGTTTCGATAAGATGTAGGGCAGTTGATAAGCCGCTATAACCACCACCGACCACGCAGATTTCTACTTGAATATCGTTTTTAAGCGTTGGTCTGTCAGGCTTAGGGTTGCGACTGGCTGCATAATAGCTATCAGGGTATTGACCCTTATCCGAGTAATGCGGGATATTGCGCGTGTTATTAGAAGGTGGGTTTTGGTTCGTTGCCATATTGCTACTTTGATTGCTATTTGGGCTACTATTTGACATATCAAACATCCTGTAAATAGGTGAGGTATTCAAGGTTGGTCACTTGCTGAGCAAAGCGTTTGGCTTCTTGCTTTTTGACCGCAATCAATAGCTCAATCATCTCGCTTGGAAACAGTGAGTCAACCACATTGCTGCTCTCAAATTGACGAATGGCTGAGAGCCAGTCCAACGGTAAGGTTTTTAGTTCTGCTGCATCATAAGTAATGCTATTAATCGGTTCAGGCGCTTCAAGCTTGTTTTCGATACCATACAGTATACCTGCTAGTACTGCGCTACAAACGAGATAAGGGTTGGCATCAGCGCCAGACACCCGATGTTCGATACGGCGTGCTTTTGAGTCGCCACCTGGGATACGTACAGCTGCGGTGCGGTTTTCATAACCCCACGACACGTTGTTGGGGGCCAATGTACCGGGGGTAAAGCGGCGGTAAGAGTTGACATGTGGTGCAAATAATAAGGTGCAATCTGACATGGTTTTTAGCAGTCCAGCGACTGCATGACGCAACATATCTGAGCCTTCATCTGATCCATCATCGAATACGTTGTTGCCATCTTTATCTAATAAGCTGCAATGTACATGAAAGCCATTGCCAGACTGTAGGCCAAAAGGTTTTGCCATAAAGGTAGCGGTAAGCTTGCGACGAGCTGCCACGGCCTTAACCACTTGTTTAAACAAAATCGCGTCGTCAGCAGCTTTTAATGGGTCATCTACGTGTAATAAATTGATTTCAAACTGCCCACAACCATTTTCAGCCAGTGCCGCATCGACAGGGATATCGAGCTTTCCACACTGCTCGTAGACTTCATCTAAAAATTCATCGAATTGTAATAGGTCATTGATACTCAAGATGGACGTTTTATTTAGTCTTAAGCCGCTCTTAGGGCGGATAGGCGGCTTGGGTGTCTCTCCCTCAGTATAGTCAACCAAATAAAACTCTAGCTCGGTTGCCATCACTGGCGTCAGCCCCAGTGCTTTGAACTTTTTGCTAATGTAGTCCAAAACGTGGCGGGCATCACCGTAGTAAGGCTCATTGTCTTCGGTATATAGCCAAATCGGTAGTAGCGATGAAGGGGCACTGGTATTGAGAAGAGGATAAGCAGCGCGACCAGTTGGACGGGCAATAGCATCAATATCACCATTGCACTGCGAAGACTCGATGACATCAGCGCCCCATATATCGACACCTAAGATGGACAGAGGTAATCGGATTGCGCCGTTTTCTGCTTTTTCCATTTGATCAAAAGGGATGCGCTTACCACGAAGTAAGCCATTGATATCTCCTGCGGCAACATAGACGTACTCTGTGCTGTTTGCAGATCTGACCATTCCATTGGTTGTCATCATGTCTGTTCTTCCTATGAATTTGTAGAATTACTTGGTTTGTTACTGCTACTACGTTTTGGCTGTGGTGTCTAAACTCTCTGCTAGTGGCATTTATAACGAACACTTAATAAATAAGTATTTGATAAATGACGGGTTGAATCTGAGGTGTTTGTACTACTGCTAAATTTTTTATCAATGATATTAGTGACCTATAGACTGTGCTCTTAGGCGTTTTTATTCAGTCTAAAAGTTAAACTATGTTGGTTATCATTGCTGCTGACTTTTAATATATGGATGAAAACTATAATTGTCAATTTTTATTTAAAATTATCTTAAAATAACTCAAATGCAGGTTTTTAGTACAAATACCGATATTAATGAAGTTTATAGTTTACATTATAAGAAGCGTTGTGTTAAATTTTAGCTAAATAAGGGATTAAACAACATAGACAGCCTAGGTCTAGTTGTTATAACGAGGGAAAATGATATGAAAAATTCCAGACCTATTATTGCTATTGTGTCTTGTCATAAGATGGTTGACGGACAGCCAGCACAGGCGGTATATCAAAAATACATCGATGCAGTAAACTTTTACGGTGGCAATCCCATACTACTGCCAAATACAGCTGCCGATAGCGAAAACTTCGATGCGCTACTAGAAATAGCAGATGGAATTTTATTGACTGGTAGTTATAGCAACGTCGCCCCAACTCGTTATGGCGCGTTACATACCGAAGCCAAACAAGATCTAGGCCGTGATGAGCTGAGCTTCAAATTACTGGCTTATGCAGACGAAAAAAACATTCCGCTGTTTGCAGTGTGCCGAGGCTTGCAAGAGATGAATGTTCATTTTGGTGGCACGCTATATCCTGATTGGCGTGATATTGATGGGTTTTATGAGCAGCATTTAGAAGACAATACCCAACCGCTTGAGGTGCAGTATCAGCCCATACATGACGTCATCATTCAACCTCAAGGAAGGCTGGCAGCATTCGGTGAAAAGTGGCACGTCAACTCTTTGCACAAACAAGCTATCAATAAAGTAGGCGAGCGTTTATTCGTCGAAGCGTTAGCACCTGACGGTCTGGTGGAGGCTATCAGCTTGTTACAACATCCATTTATGATTGGTGTACAATGGCATCCTGAGTTAAATTATGCGCAAGATAGCTTATCCAAATTTCTATTCACGGAATTTATTCACCATGCCAGAGAACCACAAACCGAGTAGCACAACTAAAAGTAAGGCAGAGACTGCTGTCACTGATAGTGATAACATTGAAAACGATGTTGATAGTGTCGATGACAAAGATGCAGCTGATGTTGATATTGAAATAGATGATATCGATGATGACGAATTGAATGATTCTGAAACAGATGAATCGTTGAAAGAAGACATTGGCAAAAAGATTAACCAGCTGCGTCTAGCAAAAGGTTACTCGCAACGTAAATTGGCAAAACTTTCAGGGTTGACGAACACGTCTATCAGCTCGATTGAGCGCAATAAGGTCAGTCCAGCGGTCAATACGTTAAAGGCGATTTTGACAGTATTGGGTTCTGATCTGACCACGTTTTTTAGTGACGAGTGGAAAGAGCCAAAGGCTAGAGTGATCGTCACGCCAAAAGATCTATTAGAGCTCAATGAACCTAATAGCAAAGTATCGCTAAAGCAGGTCTATAACTGCAGCAGGACAAGGAACTTAGGGTTCTTGATAGAAACCTATCAGCCAAATAGCTCAACAGAAGAAAAAATCGCTCACGAAGGGGAGGAGATTGGTACGGTCATCGAGGGTAAGATTATTATCCGTATCGAAGACAGTACCTACTTGTTAAATCAAGGTGATAGCTATGTGATTGATACCATTCAGCCGCATACTTTTATTAATCCTACCGATAGCGTTACCCGTATCGTAAGCGCCCATACACCAACCACATACTAAACCTAAGCTAAATTTCGTCAGTTTTAATATTGCCCAGTGATAATTGAACAAAAAAGGCTACTTCCATTTTAGGAGTAGCCTTTTTTTGATTATAAAATTACCTATCGAATACAACGCTTGGCTTACGGCTGTTAATTGTCTTCAGTGGTTTCTGTCGTATCTACATTATCTGCTGTCTTAGATTTTTCTTTGGTTAGCTTTATTTTTGGATTTTTAGCAACAGGTTCGATATTTTTCACAGCGACATTTAGGGCAGGTTTAGACGCTTTTTTCAGACTGCGTTTGATGCGTCGAACTGCGATAGCATCTGCTTCTGCTTGTTCTTCGGCAAGCGCCGCATCATGTAAGTTTTGATACACTTCAAGCGTCTTTTCAATCATCTCACGCATGGTGAATTTGTTGGTCATTTCAGGACGCGTCACGCTCTCTAGCTGGTTTCTAACTGCTTTACAAAGCGCATTGGCATTGTACTTTTTTACCAATCCTTGTGGGTAGAGTGGTTGTAAAATCTCGCTAAAGGCAGCTTGATCCCAACCAATAACGGGCGTACCTAGATGTATGGCTTGTAGGGCATTAATACCGATTGACTCGGGCTCATTGGCAAGTGCCATGACGATATTGGCCGCCGATAGCCATTCCCGCATATCATTACGTTTGCTACCCACATAGGTAATGCGCTCAGCCAGTCCCAAGCTGTTAGTACGTTGGCGAAAATCTTCATGAGCGACATCGCCGTCTTTATAGTCTTCATCCATAATAATGACATGAATATTTGGGAATTGCTCTTGCAGGTTACCCAAAATATCTATTAGCCACTCTTGCCCGTACTCATTACCGATGACGGTTGGGAATACGAGCCATTTTTTGTGCTCAAGCTCAGGGTACTCGGCAAAGGTATGACGTAACCAATAGACCGACGGATTATGACGATAAGGGTAGCGCCGAGTATCGATACCACGATAGATACGCGTGATGACCTTAGGATCTACGTCTTCGATGCGCAGTCCTTTTTTTAAGTATTGCGTGACACTATCAGATACGGTAATTATCGTATCAACATTGAGTAGGGCTTGAGAGTACTTATTAATAGGATAAAAACCATACATGGTCGAGACCAGTTTGGGAAAACGCCTGACGCGAGCGCGGCGCAGTGCCAAATGCAATATCCATGCAGGGGTACGCGAATGTACATGAATGACATCAGGTTCGTACTTTTCTATCAAATGCCGTAGGGCAGAGACTTGCAATAGCGATAGCCAAGACTTTTTATTTACGTGCAGCTGATGGTATATATTGCCATCGCGCTTGAGACGTCTAACCAAGTCATTGTCTTCATCGGCACTCGAGACAATGATAGAGGTATGCTCATTTTTGACCAATGCTCGCCCAAGATGAAAAATGCCGCGCTCGGATTCATCATGCTTTAGAGACGACAGTAAGCGCATAACTTTCATAATAGCGTTGGTCACCGGTTAGTAATATCAATTTGCTATTGTCAGTTAAAAGCGATTAAAACTCAACCATCAAGATAAAAAGATGAGGTCAGATAGGCGGTTTTTACACTATATAAGCGTAAGACGTGGATTAATAAACACCAAAAGCCGTTAGCGTCGTTTTTGTAAATGTTCAGCATTGGGCAGTACTTGTTTTTCACTCAAGTATTTCCAGTAGCGCTGCGGGAGATATTGTTTATGCAGCTTAGGGTTTTTACGCTCTTTGATATTGACGTTGGTAAAATACCCTTGCCAGAATTTTTGATAGCGCTGCTCATCAGGACTATGGATGCTAGCAGGATTGCGTAGTACCGCATCATCGAGGTCGGTGATGGTTTGCAGCTTCGCTGGACGTGATGGCGTGCTATTACTTTTATCATAATAGATGCCATAGCCTCGAGTTAGATCGTAAATCGCCCAATGTTGATCTTGATAGCGCTGACGAAAGTGCTCTCCGATTAGTGGCAGTACATTAAAATCAGGCTCTACACGTGCAAAGTAAATATCATCAGTCGTATGCTCAAAACGTACAAATGCTTCCATACGATGTTTCTCACGGCCAACCGATTTGACTGTCTGTACTAGCTCCAGAACATCTAAGTTACCTAAATCTTGCATAATCTGACGGCTAGGGTAGTCGATGGCGTATTTGACCACGCGAAACAATGTCGTACCGATATCTTCTTTCTCTGATAAAAAACCCCATAAGATATTTCGCATGCCTGAGCGACCTAATAAGGTATTTAATTTGACTAACACCCGCTCGGCTTTGTCCTCATCAGTTGCCACGCTAATCGCCTGAGCGATGAGTGAGGGCACATAGCAGTCTTGCGCCGTTAGTTTCAGTGACACATCATCTTGTAGACGATTGGCATAGACATAAAACACAGCACTCAACCAACCTTCAAAGCTAGGCTCATACAGTACAATGCTAGGCGTCAATTGACCGACAGCGTAAGAGTCATTTTGCATAAGTGCTGACATGTTATATCCTACATTTCTATCATAAATACAGTAGCGAGATAGCAGGTTTTTTAACGCACAATACCTAGAGCCATTCTAAAATAAAGCCAACTGCCCAGTACGTTGATCGTTAAACTTGGTCTGCGTTTGAGCCAATACATACTGACGGAAATTATCGCGCGTTAAATGAGCAAGGTGTTCGTTTTTACCAGTGGTTGCGATGAAGTATTTAGCACGGTTGACCGCAGCGCCCATCTTTTTTAGATGGTATAGCGTTAATTGATTGAACTTACGTGCTTTGACGATTTTTTTAGCAGTCTTTGTACCGATACCTGGGATACGCACAATCATCTCATAAGTCGCTGTTTGAATATTGACTGGGAAATGCTCGCGATGGCGTATTGCCCAAGCCAGTTTTGGATCGCAGTCTAAATCTAAGAATGGTGACTCCGGCTCCACAATCTCATGCGCACCAAAACCATAAAAACGCATTAACCAATCTGCCTGATACAGACGATTCTCCCGCACCATCGGCACAGGCGTTCCAATCGCAGGCAAGCGATTATCAGAGAGCATAGGTACATAACCTGAGTAATAGACCCGCTTGAGATCGTACGTTTTGTAGAAGTGACTCGATAGCTGAATCACCTGTAGGTCAGTCTCGTTACTTGCACCAACGATCATTTGACTGGTCTGACCTGCTGGCGTGAACTTAGGCGCTTTTTTATGAGTCTTACGGCTCTCACGAATGGTGATGATTTCTTCTTTTACCGTCTCCATTGGTGCTTTTAATTGATCGTGAGATTTTTCTGGCGCAAGCAAAGCCAACCCTGATTTGGTTGGAATCTCGATATTGACGCTCAAACGATCCGCATATAATCCTGCTTCTAGCAGCAACTCTTTTGACGCACCTGGAATGGTCTTTAGATGAATGTAACCATTAAAGCGCTCACGCGTACGCAAGAGTTTGGCAACTTCGACCAGTCGTTCCATCGTATAGTCGCCACTTTTAAAGATACCAGAGCTAAGAAATAACCCTTCGATATAGTTACGGCGATAAAACTGCATGGTTAAGTCGACGACTTCTTCGACACTGAACGCGGCGCGCGGCGTGTCATTGCTCTTGCGCGAGGTGCAATAAGCACAGTCGTAAATGCAGTGATTGGTCAAAAGAATCTTTAACAGGCTGACGCAGCGACCATCTTCGGTATAGCTGTGACAGATACCTGTTGCAGAGGCATCACCTAGTCCGCCGCCTTGGTTTTTGCGAGTACCAGCGGAGGATGAGCAGGAGACATCATACTTGGCAGCATCGGCCAAGATATTGAGTTTGCCCTGTAATCTTTCATAATTGATGTTTGCCATAAGTCGCGTTTTACCAATTAATTAATGAAGGACTATTTTACCAAAATTATCGCTAAGTCATTGTATTTATAGGAGAATCCCAAAAACAACACGACAAATAGTGTCGTATGATTCGTGTCTGATATAGTAAACAGTAGTTTGAGGTTTATTTAAAGGCTAAACTCTGTGGCTTAATATATTCACTTTTTAAGGGTAAATATAGATTTTTTCAAACATTCCAAGAAAGGCTCTTTTAGAGGGATTTTATGCTCAAAAAATTTAAAGAAAAATCAGCGTCTCAAAAGTTCGATACGTTTCTAAATGTCTCGTTTATATCTTTTTTCATTGCACTCAATTTTTTGGAATGGCAGGGTAGAGGTTTTCCGCAGGAGTTGGAGCTACAATACAGTGAAGGCATTATCACTGATACGGGATTTAGTATAGCCTTGCAATCTATCGAAAATCCTAAACAAATAACGCTTTACGGCTGTAGCTATAATGTATTTGGCTTTATTAATACTGGGTCATGTATGGGTCCTACATACCTTGAACCTAGGCTTGGCAAGTACGCAAGAGTTGGTTGGTACTATCAGCCCAATTTTTTAGGCGTATCGAATAATTTACCGCAATTAGTCAGCTTAGACATTAGAGAATCAGAGGAAGATCTGCAAATAACTTACGAAGATACCAAAAACCTAATGTTCGATCAAAACATGATAAGAGTGCTCACTACGTCAATCTTTGGTTTTGGTTTTATCTTTTTTATGACAAAACTTAATAATCTAATTAATCGGCCTATTCTGTATAAAGAAAAATAATCTTCTCTAAAAGCTCAGCTATTTCTGCCACTGCATCAAGCATTTATATCCTAAGCTTAAAGCAGTGCTTTACCACACCCAAAACCAAGCCGCCGACACAAAAAAGGTCTTGCTGACTAGATAGCTAGTCAGCAAGACCTTTTACATATAACGATAACCGTTAAATAATAATATACGACAGTTTAATGTTTATTGAACCTTGGCACGTATGATGACGGTTTTGGCCGCATTGGCATCAAAGTTCACTAAGTTCCATTTCAGACCAGAGTAGTTTTCTTGGACAACCACCGTATTGCCAACCTGCTGAATGGTTTGATAGCTGTCTCCGCCAGTGGTAGCAAGCGTCGGCAGAGGACTATTCAACGAGACTAACTGGACGCCACTTGGTAATGAAATCATGGCGTTGATATCATTAACCGGCTGTGCTGTGGTGTTGGTATAAGTGGTGTGATACTCGATCACATCGCCTGGGGCAATATGATTGGCAGGAACGGCAACTTCACGTCCATCAGCATTTTTTAGAATTTTCATGACTTTGGTGTTGGCATTGACCACGCCAGGCGTACTAAAGGTAGGGGTCAGTTGCAATGTGTCCAAAGTTGTCGTCGTGGTCGTTACTTGATTGGTCATTGGCTGCTGCATAATCACTGGCGGGGTGACATTGGTTGCGACAGGTAGTACTTGCGTCACGCTGCTGGCAGGCGTGGTAATCACATCTACTTTAGTGACTTTATTGGTAATAGAGTTAGTCACTGGTACGCTAGTAACGGTCGTCGTACCTTGGACAACAGGAGACTGACGCACGACGTAGCGTGGCACAGTGGTCACCTGAGTCACCGCGTACGGCATGCCGTCTTGCATGGTGATACCGTTTGGCGTCGCCGTAATCGTAGCAGTTTTGCCATCAGAGTATTGCTCGACAACAGTGGTGCTACCGCTCGCAGATGAGCTAATAGCAATCTCAGGGGCAGCATTGGCGGATGATGCGGCTAACACGATACCTGCTAGTAATGCAGACATAGCTGCATTTTTTGTCATAGTTGTTTTAGCAGTTGGTGTTTGAAAACCATTGTTCGTAATCATAAAAGACTCCTCAAAAATAATAGTAAGTAATACAACAATAGATAATGCTTAGATAAACAAAACCCCCGCTATATGACACCAAAAAATATGCCAAATAACGAGGGTAGTAGTGCTGATGTTAGCCTATGTTTGCGATCAGACCATCATTATTTTTAGTAAAAGCGCAGCAGTGTTAACTTGCATAGAAGGTTATTCAATCTTAACTATTTCTTATTGAATAAACTGAATATTGAAGCTATTGTGCACTCAAACTCAAATAATTATGCGCCAAAACAAATCATGGATAAAAGCAGCATTATGTAACCGAAATGGTATAAATGCTATTTATGTGTAGTACAGCTTTCATCTATGGAATTGAATAGCAAAGTAGCCAGTCGTAAGCGCTGCTATAAAAACTACTATCTAAAAGTCATTTCTCGAACTGTCTAACTTTGAGAACATCAAATTTATAGATTAGAACGCAGTGTAGCTATTAGTCATATATAACTTTCATGACTTCATATTCAACCACGCCCTTTGGCGTTTCGATGCGCACTTCGTCACCTTCGAACTTACCAATCAAACCACGAGCGATTGGTGAGTTGACTGAGATTTTGCCAGCTTTAAAGTCAGCTTCATCATCGCCAACGATTTTGTACTGTTTTTCTTCTTCGGTGTCCATGTTTTCAATCACGACGCTGACACCAAACACGATACGGCCTTCTTTTGGCAGTGTCGAAGGATCGATGACTTGAGCGCCACCAAGTTTAGCTTCGATGTCACGAATACGTGCTTCACAAAAACCTTGTTGCTCACGGGCAGCATGGTATTCAGCATTTTCTTTCAAATCGCCGTGTTCGCGTGCTTCAGCAATCGATGCTGTGATGCGTGGACGGTCGACACTTTTTAGCTGTTTTAATTCGGCTTCTAGAGCCGCGTGTCCTTGCGGAGTCATTGGGTAACGTTGCATGTTTTTTCCTTAAACCAATAACACCACACCACCTCATAATGAGATGGTGTCAGTGTTGTTGCAATGGATATAAAATATAAAAGAGTGATAATTAAGACGATGTAATGAATAAGTTGGCTATCATTTATGAGTGTATCTCACCTCAATTCAAGCATAGGCGCACTTAAGCTTACGTAATAAAAAGCATAGTCGCAATTTAGCCACTATGCTTTTTAGGTCTATCACGGTAAAGGTATCGTTCCTCAAGCATGGTTGGCTATATTTAAAGCAAACAACGATACTTGAGTGAGCTTTTAGGCAAGCCTAACGGTTATGCTTAATCTACTGAAATTATTCAGCCACGTCAATAGACTTTGCTTGCTCATGCAAATCTTGTAACTTATAGACATCAAACGGTAAGTCAATCGCGTAAGATTTGCAGACGGCATCAGCGGCACCTAACGTGGTGACGTAGAATACTTTGCCTTGTAGTGCACTACGGCGAATAGAGAACGAATCCTCTTGAGCTTGCTTACCTTCAGTAGTATTGATGATAAGGTCGATTTTGCCGTTTTTCAAGGCATCAACGATATGCGGACGACCTTCAGTGACCTTGTTGATTTGTTGACTTTCGATACCAGCGTCGCTCAGTACTTTTTGCGTGCCAGTGGTCGAGACAATCTTAAAGCCAAAGTCTGCAAGCTGACGAGCAATCGGAGCGATTTGGGCTTTATCACTGTCACGAACTGAGATAAAGACGGTTTTTGTCTCGCCTTCAGTTGGTAGACCTGGCAGACGCTCATTACTACCGATAATGGCCTTGTAGAATGCTTCGCCAAAGGTTTTGCCCACGCCCATAACTTCGCCCGTTGATTTCATCTCAGGACTCAAGATTGGGTCAACACCTGGGAACTTAGCAAATGGGAATACCGCTTCTTTGACCGCATAGAATGCTGGGACAATCTCAGTGGTAAAGCCTTGATCTTTAAGCGAAGTACCAGCCATACAGCGAGCAGCAACCTGTGCTAACGAAGTACCGATACACTTAGAGACGAACGGTACTGTACGTGCAGCACGTGGGTTCACTTCTAGGATATATACGGTTTCGCCTTTTACCGCGAACTGTACGTTCATTAGACCGATAACGCCTAGCTCTTTTGCCATAGCGACCGTTTGTGCGCGCATCACGTCACATAGCTCTTTAGACAGTGAGTATGGCGGTAGCGAACATGCTGAGTCACCTGAGTGGACACCCGCCTGTTCGATATGCTGCATGATACCGCCGATGACAACATCAGTACCATCGCATACACAATCAACGTCGACTTCGATAGCGTCATCTAAGAAGCGATCGAGTAGGACAGGCGCTTCGTTCGATGCTTGTACCGCAGTACGTAGGTAATGTCTTAGCTCGTCTTCATTGTAGACGATTTCCATCGCGCGGCCACCTAATACATAAGATGGACGTACAACCAATGGATAGCCTACGTCTTTTGCTTTAACCAAGCCATCTTCCAAGCTGGTTGCTAGTGCGTTTGATGGCTGTACTAGGTTTAGCTGCTGAATCATATGCTGGAAGCGCTCACGATCTTCGGCACGGTCGATTGCATCTGGGCTAGTACCGATGATTTTAACGCCTGCTGATTCTAGTGCACGAGCAAGTTTCAATGGTGTTTGACCACCGAACTGTACAATCACGCCATCAGGGTTTTCGATACGAACAATCTCTAGCACGTCTTCTAATGTGATTGGCTCAAAGTATAAACGGTCAGAAGTGTCATAATCGGTTGAAACCGTTTCAGGGTTACAGTTGACCATGATGGTCTCGTAGCCGTCTTCACGCATGGCAAGCGCTGCATGTACACAGCAGTAGTCAAACTCAATACCTTGGCCGATACGGTTAGGGCCACCGCCGATAACCATGATTTTCTTTTTGTCTGTTGGGTTTGCTTCACATTCGCTATCGTACGTCGAGTACATATAGGCCGTGCTAGTAGCAAACTCTGCGGCACAGGTATCGACACGCTTATAGACTGGATAGACGTTCAAATCCCAACGCTTTTTGCGTAGTTGCTTTTGTGAGATACCAAGTAATTTGGCCAAACGCAAATCTGATAAACCTTTGCGTTTAAAGCTGCGTAGATTTTTCTCGTTTAAGCCGCCAAAACCAAGTGATTTTACGGTGGCTTCTGTTTTAACGATGTCTTCGATCTGTACCAAGAACCATGGGTCAATCTTGGTAAAGTTAAACACTTCATCGACACTCATACCGACGCGGAAGGCATCAGCAACGTAGTAGATACGCTCAGGTGTTGGAATGGTTAGGCGATTGATAATCTCGCTACGCGCCTTTTCAACGCTTACTTTTGATAAGTCAATTTGCTCATCAAAACCATCCGCACCTGTTTCCATACCGCGCAATGCTTTTTGCATCGACTCTTGGAAGTTACGACCAATTGCCATCACTTCACCGACCGATTTCATCTGAGTCGATAGGATGTTGTCTGCTTGTGGGAATTTTTCGAAGTTAAAACGAGGTATCTTAGTCACGACATAATCAAGCGCAGGCTCAAAGCTGGCTGGCGTTTTGCCACCAGTGATGTCGTTTTGCAATTCATCTAACGTATAACCAATGGCCAGTTTCGCTGCGATTTTGGCAATCGGGAAACCAGTGGCTTTTGAGGCTAGGGCAGACGAGCGCGAGACGCGTGGGTTCATCTCAATGACGACCATGCGACCAGTATCAGGGTTGATACCGAACTGTACGTTTGAACCGCCCGTTTCTACACCGATCTCACGTAGTACTGCTAATGACGCATTACGCATGATTTGGTATTCTTTGTCGGTCAAGGTCTGTGCTGGTGCGACGGTGATTGAGTCGCCCGTGTGCACGCCCATTGGGTCAAAGTTTTCGATGGCACAGATAATGATGCAGTTGTCGTTTTTGTCACGAACCACTTCCATCTCGTATTCTTTCCAACCAATCAATGACTCATCGATAAGCAGTTGATGGTTTGGAGACAAGTCAAATCCGCGCTCGCAGATTTCAATGAACTCATCACGGTTATAAGCGATACCACCGCCTGAGCCACCCATGGTGAATGATGGACGAATGATACACGGATAGCCCATTTTTTCTTGAGTAGCAAAGGCTTCTTCCATGGTTTCAGCCGTTTCAGCGCGAGGGCACTCAAGGCCAATACGCTTCATGGCTTTATCAAACAAGTTGCGATCTTCTGCCATTTCGATTGAGTCTTTGGTTGCACCAATCAACTCGCAGTTATACTTGGTCAATACACCGTGCTTGTCTAGCTCTAGCGCACAGTTTAGTGCTGTCTGTCCGCCCATCGTTGGCAAGATTGCATCTGGACGTTCTTTGGCAATGATTTGCTCAACGGTTTGCCAAGTAATCGGCTCGATATAGGTCGCGTCAGCCATGACAGGGTCAGTCATGATGGTCGCAGGGTTTGAGTTGACCAAGATGACGCGGTAGCCTTCTTCTTTTAGTGCTTTACACGCCTGTGCGCCTGAATAGTCAAACTCACATGCTTGGCCGATGACGATAGGGCCTGCGCCAATGATAAGAATGCTTTTTATGTCGGTACGTTTTGGCATAGTTAGAGCTACCTTCGTTTGGGTGATAATTTGAGTAATCTTTATTTTTGATAACGCTCATGGCGTCTTATGCTTGCAGTGCTTTATTTAATGCCGCTTGAACCGCTATGGACGATTCAAGCGTTTACTTATTATGTAGTTATAATCAACCGTTTACGCTTGGGCAGTTTTAGACTGTTCCATCATATCCGCAAACTTATCAAACAATGGCGCGCAGTCATGTGGACCAGGGCTGGCTTCTGGGTGACCTTGGAAGCTAAATACAGGCTTATCGGTCAGCTCGATACCTTGGTTGGTACCATCAAATAGTGAGCGATGAGTAGATTTAACGTTGTCAGGTAGCGTGTCTTCATCAACCGCAAAACCATGGTTCTGACTGGTAATCATAACCGTGCCAGTCGCCAAGTCTTGTACTGGATGGTTGGCACCATGATGGCCTGTTTTCATCTTGATGGTATTTGCACCGCTAGCCAGACCAATCAGCTGATGGCCTAAGCAGATGCCAAACGTTGGCACGTCAGTTTGCTCAATGATGTGGCGTACCGCATCGATAGCGTAATCACAAGCTGCAGGATCACCAGGGCCGTTTGATAAGAAGATGCCATCTGGGTTCATTGCTAGCACATCAGCGATAGGGGTCTGTGCTGGTACAACCGTTACGTGACAACCGCGGTCGACGAGCATGCGTAGGATGTTGGTTTTGCTACCGAAGTCATAAGCGACTACGTTGTGTTTAGAATCGATGTGAGTGCCGAGTTGCTTAAAGAAGCCGCCAGTACCGCTATCATGACTACCAGGGATATCGCGGTTGAGTAGGGTGTCTGATAAATCCCAGGTACCCGCTGTCCACTCGAAGTTCTCTTTAGTACAGCATTCTTTTGCCAAGTCCATGCCTTTTAGACCTGCAAAGCCTTTCGCTAACTCAATCGCTTTTTGCTCATCGTCGCTACTGATCGTCTCGCCGTTTGAGGCAGTCATGATACAGCCGTTCTGTGCACCTTTATCACGTAATAGACGTGTTAGCTGACGGGTATCAATTTCAGCGATAGCCACTGTCTCATTACGCTGTAAATAGTCGCTAAGTGACTCTGAGTTACGGAAGTTAGAGGTTACCATGGTGGCATCACGGATGATAAGACCGTCTGCCCATACTTTATGGCCATTGCCAGATTCTGTGTCCTCAGCGTTGGTGCCTGTATTACCGATATGAGGGTAAGTCAAAGTCACTAGCTGGCGGGCATAACTTGGATCGGTTAGGATTTCTTGATACCCTGTCATGGCTGTGTTAAATACCACTTCACCAATACGATGACCTAGGCTGCCGATACTGACACCTCGAAAGATTGTACCGTCTGCTAGTGCCAAAATTGCTTGTATTTCTGCCGATGAATTCAAGGATTGCCTCCGCTGTTATTGGTGAGTGCCATCATGTTTTGTTGGTCTAAAATTGCTCCGTATCCTTTTATTTACGGCATTTGACTGTTGTCATATAAAAGTAAAAAAGGGCGACACACAAAAATTTTCCACAAAAAAGCGAGAAGACATTATTGATGAAAACTACAAAACCCACTAGATAGTGAATAGGTAACTTGCATCATGTCCGCTCGCTTAGGCACAGATTTTGCGTATTATATACAAAATAGACGGTTATAGCTAGCCGATTTACTGGATTAATAGTCATTTCATGGCTAATAATCCGGTCTTTATAAAGATATTGACTTTATAAAATAGCCTAAGCAGAAACTGACTCCTTTCTCTTTTATCAAAATCAACATCTAGCGTGTATTAATAGCGCTGGATTTTCGCAGTTGGCTTTGCCACAATGGACAGCGAAGCGCTAGACCCAATTTTTATGATCGTTTGTTATGACAATAATGAAGATGACAAGGAGTCGTTATGATTTATCAGTATTTAGACAAAACCCCAGAGTTTGCTGTGCCGTTCAACGGTTGGGTAGCAGATTCAGCGCAAGTGATGGGCGATGTATATTTAGGCCATCAAGCCAATATTTGGTTCGGTGCAGTGATACGCGGTGACAATGATCGTATTCATATCGGTGACTATAGCAATGTCCAAGAAAACAGTGTGATTCATACTGATGCAGGTATCAAAGTCACTATTGGTAATTACGTGACTATCGGTCATCTGGCTATGCTACATGGCTGTGAAGTCGGTGATAATAGCTTGATTGGCATTGGCGCTGTGGTACTTAACAATGTCAAAATCGGTAAAAACTGCCTGATAGGGGCGAAAGCCTTGATTACTGAAGGTCAGGTTATTCCTGATAACTCGCTAGTGATGGGCGCGCCTGCAAAAGTGGTCAAGACGCTAACAGATGAGCAAGCCGCGATGCTAAAAATGTCAGCGCTACATTATGCTGAGCGTTGCCAGAAATTTAAAACAGGCTTAACAGAAATAGCAATGCCTGACTAAGGGTAAGTAAACGAGCTAAGTTTAAATAGATAGACGATAGGGCGCATACTTATTTCATTGATAGACTGTTCAATTAATACGCTCAGCCTTAATGCATAATGTACCCAATTTTATTAAATAATTCATATTTTTTCGCAACCAACGATAAGGTCTCACCATGCAGGCAAATCAAGCACAAACAAAACAAAAACAACTGGCACTATTTGATTTAGATCATACATTACTTGATGTCGATAGCGATTATCTCTGGGGTGAGTATATCGTAAAGCATGACCTTGTCGATGAGGCGCAGTACCGTACTGCCAATCAGAAATTTTATAATGACTATATTGAAGGCACGCTAGACGCGACAGAGTACAATGAGTTTGTCGCGCAGTTTTTAAACAGTCTGCCGCTTGATAGACTGGATGAGCTAAGAGAAGACTATATCAAAAGCGAAATCGAGCCACATATTCGCCCAAAAGCAATGGAAGCATTGTGTCAGCACATTGAGCAAGGGCACGATGTAGTGATTATTTCTGCGACCAATGATTTTGTAGTGTCGGCCATTGCCAAGCGTTTTGGTGTAGAAGAAGCCAATGTATTGGCAACGCCATTAGAGATCAAAGATAATCGCTATACAGGTAAGCTAACTGACAGACCAAACTTTCAAGCGGGCAAAATATACCATTTGGATAAATGGCTAAATAAACAGCAAGCCTCTGGTATCACGTTTGAAAAAACGTATGCGTATTCAGATTCCAAAAATGATATTCCGTTACTCGAATGGGCTGATGTGGCCGTTTGCGTATCACCTGATGATGCGTTACATGCACATGCTTTGGCCCATCGATGGGCAGTAGAAGATTGGTCGATCTAGATTATTTAAGATAGTAATAGTAGCAACATTGGCATCAGCGATAATTAGCGAACCATTTAGTATCAATCTCATTTAAAATAGCGCCACATGCGTTATTTATTTTATTAGAAAAACAGGAATATTTATGGAAATCAATCCGTATCAAGAACAGATTAAAGATTTATCAGAGCGTGGGCAGGACTTGCGGAGGTATCTTTGACTTCGATGGTAAGCAAGAACGCTTAGAAGAAGTCAATTTAGAGTTAGAAAACCCTGAGCTATGGAACGATCCAGAGCGCGCGACCAAAATTAATAAAGAAAAAAGTCACCTTGACGGTGTCATCGATGTGGTGGTTTCTCTTGAAACCACACTAGAGGACGCGTCTGCTATGCTAGAGTTGGCAGTCGAAGCAGAAGATGAGTCCTTGCTAGCTGATGTGCAGAGCGAGCTAGATAGCGCCGAGAAACGTGTCGCTGATTTAGAATTCCGCCGAATGTTTAGCGGTGAGATGGATCCAAACAACTGCTACTTGGATATTCAGTCAGGCAGTGGCGGTACTGAAGCGCAAGATTGGGCTGAGATGCTGCTGCGCATGTATACACGCTGGGCAGAAGCTCATGGCTTCAAAGTAGATGTGATTGAAGTGTCCTCAGGTAGCGTGGCTGGTATCAAGTCGGCAACCATTGAGATTAAAGGTGATTATGCCTTTGGTTGGTTGCGTACCGAAATTGGTGTCCATCGTCTAGTACGTAAATCACCATTTGATAGTAATAATGGTCGTCATACGTCGTTTGCTGCGGTGTTTGTCTCGCCTGAGATTGACGACAACGTCGAGATTGATATCAATCCTGCGGATTTGCGTATCGATACCTATCGCTCATCTGGGGCGGGTGGTCAGCACGTAAACACGACAGATTCTGCGGTACGTATTACCCATGAGCCGTCGGGCGTGGTAGTGACCTGTCAGAATGAGCGTAGTCAACATGGTAACAAAGCCACCGCGATGAAAATGCTGCGTGCTAAGCTGTATGAGCTTGAAATGCAAAAACGTATGGAATCACAGCAAGCAGTCGAAGATGGCAAGTCTGACGTCGGTTGGGGCAGTCAAATTCGCTCGTACGTGCTCGATGACTCACGTATCAAGGACTTGCGTACGGGTGTTGAAACCTTTAACACCGGAGCGGTGCTAGATGGTGACCTCGATCAGTTTATCGAAGCGAGTCTAAAAGCAGGACTGTAAAAGGCCGTTTTAAATAAGCAGCCGTTTTAAAATAGTAACCAATATTTAATTAAGGAAAATTATGCCAAGCGTTAATAATTATTTTGATGATAAAGTGACTTCTATTGCTTTTCAAACGGCGACCAAGCCTGCGACTGTCGGCGTCATGGAAATTGGTGAATATGAGTTTGGCACCAGTGAATTCGAAACCATGAGCGTGGTGAGCGGTGCATTGACGGTTAAGCTGCCAGAGAGTGATGAGTGGCAAACGTTTAACGCTGGCGAGCAATTCACGGTTGAAGCCAATCAAAAGTTCCAAGTAAAAGTAGACGTCGAAACCGCTTATCTATGTGTATATGGTAAATAACGACTTCTAAGTTATAGCAGTATCAAAACGAAAAATGCCAAGTATTTTATGCTTGGCGTTTTTTTTGTGTCATATTTCAAATAAATTTTAAGCTACTATCCTGAAAACCATGTTTTACACAGCATTACACTTTGTCTGTGCCAAATAAACAGCAAAAACTACCGTCATTAATTATGCTAAAGCCATGAATTATTAAAGGTATACAGGTTTATGACAAAGGCAACAGTAAAGGCAAGCCAGCAAACAATGACCAAAGACGTGCGTCATGATTACGAGCATCTCGCACGCCGTGCTAATTTGCGTTATGTGAGTGACGATGAACCGGGCTACGAGCGTAGACGTTGGGGTCGCGGCTTTACTTATCGTGATGCAACGGGCAACACGGTCAAAGACAAAGCATTGCGTCAGCGTTTTGATGCATTGGTGATACCGCCTATGTGGTCAGAGGTCTGGATATGTCAAGATGAAAGAGGCCATCTGCAATCAACAGGGCGAGACGAAAAATCACGCAAACAGTACTTGTATCATCCGTCATGGAACAATATCCGTGACCAAGCAAAGTTTGATGCGATGATAGGATTTGCAGAGGCATTGCCCAATCTACGCGCGCAGGTGGAGATAGATTTGGAAGCAGAGTCGTTATCACGTACCAACGTACTCGCTGCCGTTGTTAAATTGCTAGAGACCACTTTGATTCGTATCGGTAACAGCCGCTACGCCAAGCAAAACAAAAGCTATGGTCTGAGTACGCTACGCAGTAAGCATGTCAGTGAAACCGACAATGGACTGGCGTTTGATTTCGTCGGAAAAAGCGCAAAAGAACACCATATTGAGCTGCAAGATGAGCGATTGATTGACATCGTGCAGGCCTGCTCTGAACTACCAGGTTATCAGATATTCAAATATCTAGATGACAACGGACATAAGCAAGTCGTCGACAGTAGCGATATCAATGATTACTTACGGATGCATACGTGTGGCATGGACTGTGAAAGCAAGCTGTACAGCGCAAAGGATTTTCGCACATGGATGGCCAGTGTACTCGCGGCAAGCTACCTATATGATGAGCTACAAACGTCTGCAGGTGCTAGCATACTTGCCAGTGCACCAGAAAGCGCTGAGCGACAGCAATTAGTCACTGATATGGTAAAAAGTGTGGCAGCAGAACTAGGCAACACGCCGACCGTATGCCGTGCCTCTTATATTCATCCCATTGTCATTGAGCGCTTTTTGGCAGGGCAATTCTTTGAGGCTTACAAACAATCCCGCCGTGGACGAACCAAAAAATACCAAAGCTATGAAGAAAAAGCATTGTTAGGGTTTTTAAGAGCTGATGTTTAAGTGTGAGGTTTTAAATAATAATATTGAGGTGTTAATTCTTTAATAGGAAATTGAAAATATTTGGCAGTATTTTGGCTATTGATTGTAGGTGTCTTCGTGGACTTATAGCGAATTAATGATAATTAGTTATGGATTATCTTTATTTCTATAAAATAAAAATGATACGTTATGTATTGAAATAAACGTAAAAATGCGTTACTAATAGGGCATGATAAATACGAACCTATGAAACGGTCTATAGGATGTGACCGTTTTGCAATCATAAATACCATTTTACCAGTTACTTGCTATTGCTAAAGGATTAGCTTATGAACACCGCCTCTCAAACTCCGACGAATATTGATACAGATACTACCGTCACACCAAAAAACTATACCGATTACTATAATAATTTTAATATGAATACATTGCTGTCAGAAATCTTTGGCGAGCAGGTGAACGATCGACTAAATGCTTATATGGCTTGCTGTGGTCGCCATGTACGCGATGGTCGCGCTGACAATGCTGCGCTAGTACACGAAGACACGGCAGGCAACATAACACGCATGAGTTTTGGTGAGCTTGATAAAGCGAGTGCTCAAATCGCTAACTTGCTACAGTCGTATGGGGTAAAAGCGGGAGATAAGGTAGCGACCATGCTACCGCGCACGCCTGAGCTACTTACTGTTGTATTGGCAACATGGCGTATCGGAGCCGTATATCAGCCGCTATTTACTGCTTTTGGCTATGATTCAATCAAGTATCGGATGGATAAAGCCGACACCAAAGTCGTTTTTACTAACTTAGAAAATCGCAGCAAGTTTGAAGATTTGGCTGAGCAAACCAAAATGGTATTGGTCGGCAGTATGGAAGATGCCCAGACATGGGGTGACGATCACTATGGCCAGTCTATGGCAGCCCAATCGCAAACGATGGAACCAGTATTGCTCGATACGGATGCACCATTTTTGCAAATGTTTACCTCTGGTACGGTTGGTAAATCAAAAGGGGTCAGCGTTCCATTGGCTGCATTACCTGCTTTTTACCTATATATGCGTTATGCCATCGATCTACGCGAAGATGATCAGTATTGGAACATGGCCGATCCTGGCTGGGCATATGGCTTGTACTATGCCATCACAGGGCCTTTGCTACTGGGCATCACCACTTATTTTAATGAAGCAGGATTCGACGCGACCAATACCCGTGACTTTATGGTACGTCATAAGATTACCAATTTAGCCTCTTCACCAACTGCATTTCGAATGATGAAATCTAGTGGCGTGTTTGATAGTGTTAATGAAGGCGCTCATAACGATACTAATGCTAAGCTGTCTTTACGCTGTGCCAACTCGGCAGGAGAGACGCTGAATACCGAAGTGGTCAACTGGGTTGAAACCTATCTGGCGTGCCAAGTCAAAGACCAATATGGGCAAACAGAGACTGGCATGACTTGCTGTGCACATCATGCACTGGCACATGATTGTCCTGTTGGTTCGATGGGTATGGCGCTCCCAGGTCATACGCTAGTCGTATTAGATGATGATATGAATGTACTGCCCGATGGTGAGCAAGGGCAACTGGCAGTTGTCGTCAGTCAGTCACCTGCGTTCTATTTCCGTGGTTATAGCTGGAATGAAAAACAAGCCTTTGTAGATGATTACTATCTGACAGGCGACGTGGTCGAGCGTCATAGTGACGGCAGCTACTGGTTCTCAGGACGTGATGATGACATTATTATTACCGCAGGTTACCGCGTAGGCCCCACTGATGTCGAAAACACCGTATTAGAGCATGAAGCAGTGGCAGAGTCTGCGGCGGTAGGCGTGCCAGATGAAGTGCGCGGTCATACCATCAAGTCTTATGTGGTGCTAAAAGATGGCATCGAAGGCAGTGAGCAAATCGCCAAAGAAATCCAAGAGCTAGTACGTAAACGTCTATCCACTCATGCCTATCCACGTGAGGTCGAGTTTGTGACAGAACTGCCGAAAACGCCAAGTGGTAAGATACAACGCTTTTTGCTGCGTAGTCTGTCTGCTGCATAAATAACTTGGTAAAGCGTCTATAAATTTAATAGAAAAACATCTAATAAGAAGCAAAAATTTAAAGGAATAATCATGCAAGTTAAAGAAAACAGCTTTTTGGTCACAGGCGGGGCATCAGGATTAGGTGAATCAGTGACTCGGGCGATTGTAGATCAAGGTGGTAACGTCGTTATCGCTGATCTAAACGAATCAGCAGGGCAAGCACTAGTCGCTGAGCTGGGTAATAGTGCGCGCTTTGTGCGCTGTGACATCACCAACGGCGATGAAGTGCAAGCAGCCGTTGAGATGGCTGAGTCAGCTTTCGGCGGCTTACAAGGTTCTATCAATTGTGCGGGTGTTGTAGTGGTACAAAAACTGCTAGATCGTGATAATAATCCGGCAGACCTTGAGTCATTTAGCCGCGGGGTCAATATTAATCTGGTCGGTTCATTTAATGTCGCCCGTTTGGTCGCTGCTAGCATTGCCAAGCGTATAGCTAATGATAGCAATGCAGGCGGCTATGTAGAAAAGAATGCAGATCAAGGTATTATTATTAATACAGCCTCTATAGCAGCCTTTGACGGACAAGTAGGTCAAGCCAGCTATTCATCGTCTAAAGCAGGTGTGGTTGGTCTAACCTTGCCACTTGCTCGCGAGCTGGCACGTCATGGTATACGCGTTATGACCATCGCACCAGGTGTCTTTGCTACGCCGATGATGGACAGTATTCCTGAAAAGGCACGTGAGCAGCTAGAAGCAGGTGTGCCATATCCTAGACGTTTAGGCGCTCCCAATGAGTTTGCCAAATTGGTGACTCATATCATCGATAATGCTTACCTAAATGGTGAAGTTATTCGCTTAGATGGTGCAATTCGTATGGTGTAGCAGTCTATTGAGTGATTCATCACTTTTGCACAAAACGTATCTACAGAATCTGGCATAGTGCTTTGATACATATGATTAATGACAAAAAATTAATTATGGGAGTCAGAGTCTATGCCATTTTTTTATAAAAAATATTACTCATCAAAAGAGCAGCGTACGCCTTGGTTGCCCATTATCATTGGTCTTAGTCTAGCTGCCATTGTCAGCACCAGCGCTATTGCTTATGTCAAAAGCACCTCAAAACCCAAGAATCCCATTCCTCCTTCTACAGTCATTGACCGAGTCTTCGTCGACAAATCAGATCGAATCTTAAAACTGATGAGCGATGGTAAAGTTATTAGGTCGTATCGTATTGCGCTAGGGGAAAGTCCATCAGGTCACAAGCAACAAGAGGGCGACCAGCGTACGCCCGTTGGGATTTATACCTTAGATTATAAAAATGAGAACTCTATTGCGCATCGCTCTATTCATATTAGCTATCCCAATGATGAGGACAAGACACGAGCAAAGTCATTAGGGGTCAATCCAGGTGGCGATATTATGATTCATGGGCAAATGAATGGCTTTGGGTATTTGGCATTGTTTAATCAACGACGTGATTGAACAGATGGCTGTATCGCTGTTGCCAATGATGAGATGGATGAAATTATGGATGCAGTGACACTTGGTACTCCTATCGAAATCGTGGAGTAGAATAGTCGGATTGTTATCTAATTTATATTAAGTAGATGCATTATTCATTAACGTATTTAATGGAGATTTATCTTTTATTTGCATTGATAGAATAGCGTTTCTTACCTTTTAACTACTTTTAACTAATATTAATAAATCATTTAAATATTATTAATAATAAATATCATTGCTTTAAGTAAGGTTTTATTTGGTAATCGTCTTGAAATAGGTGTATATATACCTTATATAAGTGACAGATAACAGTGGGCACTGGAATAAGATAATCCTTAGAGGTGCTACTGAGAATACCAATTATAAAAGGATATAGACATGAGATTTGAGAAGTTTACTCAAAAATTGCAGTCCGCTATTCAAGAAGCACAAAGTCTAGCGTTAGGTCGCGATCATACAGGTATTGATCCTGTGCATTTGCTTGCCGTGTTGCTACAAGATGAATCTAATTTATCTATCTGCCAACAAGCAGGTGCTTCTATCCCAGCGCTAAAAAATGGCGTGGCCAAAGCATTGGATAATCAAGCAACGATTTCGGAGCCGACAGGTGACGTCAACCTTAACCCAAACTCGGTAAAAATCTTGAACTTGGCTGATCGTCAGGCGCAAAAAGAAGGCGATGATTTTATCGCAACAGAATGGGTGATGTTGGCACTCGCTGAGCAGGGCGAAACCAAAAAGATATTTGAAAGTGCTGGCGTAACGGCAAGCAAACTAAAAGCGGTGATTGAGCAATTGCGCGGTGATGATACGGTGAATAACCAAAACGCCGAAGATCAGCGTGATGCACTTAATAAATATACGATTAATCTAACTGAACAAGCAGAGCTTGGCAAGCTAGATCCAGTCATTGGCCGTGACGAAGAGATTCGCCGTACTATTCAGGTGCTGTCACGCCGTACCAAAAATAATCCTGTACTTATCGGTGAGCCGGGCGTTGGTAAAACAGCTATCGTTGAAGGCTTAGCACAGAAAATCATCAATGGTGATGTACCAGAAGGTCTGCGCCGTAAAGAAGTGCTGTCGTTAGATTTAGGTGCGCTCATTGCAGGGGCAAAATTCCGCGGTGAGTTCGAAGAGCGTCTCAAAAGCGTATTGAGTGATTTGGCTAAGCAAGAAGGTAATGTCATCTTGTTTATCGATGAGCTGCACACGATGGTTGGTGCGGGTAAATCTGAAGGCGCGATGGATGCTGGCAATATGCTAAAACCTGCATTGGCACGTGGTGAGCTACACTGTGTCGGGGCGACAACGCTGGATGAATACCGTAAGTACATCGAAAAAGACGCCGCGCTTGAGCGTCGTTTCCAAAAAGTGCTGGTCGATGAGCCAACGGTCGAAGATACCATTGCGATATTACGTGGTCTAAAGGAGCGTTACGAGCTGCATCACGGCGTCGATATTCAAGACAGTGCCATTATCGCTGCTGCGCGCATGAGTCACCGCTATATCACCGATCGTAAGCTACCAGATAAGGCGATTGATTTAATTGATGAAGCGGCCAGTCGTCTGCGCATGGAGATGGACAGTAAACCTGAATCATTAGATAAGCTTGATAGCCGTTTGATTCAATTAAAAATGCAGCGTGAAGTGCTCAAAAATGAAGAAGATGCTGGCGCGCAAGCCGAGCGTAAAGTGCTCGATGCGCAAATAGCGGAATTGGAAAAAGAGTATGCTGATCTCAACGAGGTTTGGCAGGCAGAGAAAGCACTGGTCAAAGGCAGTCAACAGCTAAAAGACGAGCTGGATAAGGCTCGTATCGCTTATGACAAAGCCAGCCGCGAAGGCGACTACGAGACCATGAGTAAGCTGCAATACGAAACCATTCCGCAGTTAGAACGACGTATTCATGAGTCTGACTTGGCAGAGCAAAAAGAGCAGACAGGTGAAGGTAGCGGTGTCAAATTGCTACGTAATAAGGTGACAGACAACGAAATCGCCGAAGTGGTTGCGGCCGCGACTGGTATTCCAGTCAGCAAAATGATGCAAGGCGAGCGTGACAAGATGATAGCAATGGAAGAAAAGCTCCATGAGCGTGTTATCGGTCAAAACGAAGCGGTCGAATCGGTGGCCAATGCGGTACGTCGTAGCCGTGCAGGCTTATCTGACCCCAACCGTCCTTCTGGTTCGTTCTTATTTCTGGGACCTACGGGTGTTGGTAAAACCGAGCTGACCAAATCACTAGCAAACTTTTTGTTTGACTCTGAAGATGCGATCGTACGTATCGACATGAGTGAATATATGGAAAAACACAGTGTCAGTCGTTTGGTGGGCGCGCCTCCAGGTTATGTCGGTTATGAAGAAGGCGGTACGTTGACTGAAGCCGTACGCCGTAAGCCATATAGCGTCATATTGTTCGATGAAGTAGAAAAGGCGCATCCTGATGTGTTTAACATCTTGCTGCAAGTATTGGATGATGGTCGCTTAACCGATTCGCAAGGTCGTGTAGTAGATTTCAAAAACACCGTGATCATCATGACCAGTAACTTGGGTTCGCACAAGATACAAGAAATGGTTGGCGAGAGCTACGAGGATATCAAAGCGGAAGTAATGGATTCTGTTGGGCAGCATTTCCGTCCAGAGTTCGTCAACCGTATTGACGAAATCGTAGTTTTCCATCCGCTTGGTATGTCGCAGATGGCAGGTATTGCGGATATTCAATTGGATCGATTACGTCAGCGTATCCAAGAGCGTGAGATGGATATTGAGCTGTCAGCAGATGCGATGAATAAATTGGTTGCCGTGGGTTATGACCCTGTTTATGGTGCTCGTCCTTTGAAGCGTGCCATTCAACAAGAGATCGAAAACCCATTGTCATTGAAACTATTAGCAGGTGATTTTGTCGCTGGTGATATTATCAAAGTCGATGTGGGTGCCGATGACAAGCTAACTTTTGATAAGCTTAGAATGAGCTAATCAGTTTATCCTTGACGTCTTTATGACCCAACTGTACGCGTAATTCAACCCCTTATCTACAATTGTAGGTAAGGGGTTTTTATTTATAAGGCGCGATTTACGTTACTGTTTTTTTACCATTTCGATATCTCTTAAGTCTCAGGACTATGCTATAACTAAATCAATGACTAATAGTATAAGTATCAACTGAATGGAGAAACAGAACGATGACAACCCATATTGAACGTATAAATATGCCTTTAACTTCGCCGCTAATTGTTGCAGCGTTGTTGTTTAGCACTGCTGCGTGCTCCAATCCTTCAGCAGTAAGTACTAGTAATAATAAAAGTACCGCAACAGAATCTCAAGAAGTTTCCATTTCAGATAACGATGCTCAAACCGCCACAAAAAGCACTACACAAACAAAGACTAGCAAGCCTGACTTTACCACCAAAGCAATCGCTACCTTTGATGAGCCTTGGGCTATGACAGCGTTACCCATTGCAGATAGCAAAGCACCAAAATTACTAGTAACACAAAAAACAGGTGAGCTATTTATCGTAGATACCGCGACGGGTAATAAGACTAAAGTCGAAGGCATTCCTACAGTCGCTTACGGTGGTCAAGGCGGCTTGGGAGACATCATCGTGGCTCCAGATTTCGCGACGTCCAATACCGTCTATCTTAGCTACGCAGAAGCAGGAACAGGAAGTGATAGCAATAAATTTGGTGCCAAAGTGATCAAGGCGACACTCTCAGGATTAGAGACAGCCACACCTACGTTGCAAGATATCACGCCTATCTGGCAACAGTCTCCGAAAGTCACAGGGCAGGGACATTATAGTCATCGTTTGCTGTTTTCGCCCGATGGCCGCCATCTATATATCAGCTCAGGCGAGCGTCAAGACAAAGACCCAGCACAAGACATGAATGGCAATTTGGGTAAGATAATACGGTTAAGTCCTGATGGTAACGCTCCGACAGACAATCCGTTTACTGACAATGAGTTGGCCAAACAGTTTTGGACCATCGGACATCGCAATGTGCTTGGTATGGCATTTGATGATAGTGGACAGCTTTGGGCGCACGAAATGGGACCAAAGGGCGGGGATGAATTTAATATTATTGAGAAGGGTAACAATTATGGCTGGCCAGTGGTATCCAATGGCCGCAATTATTCAGGTTTAGACATTCCTGACCATGACACAAAGCCAGAGTTTGCGGCACCCAAAATTACTTGGACACCTGTCATATCACCATCTGCTATGAGCATCTATGCGGCTGGTACTCATAATGACTTTCCTAGCTGGCAGGGCAATGCGCTTATAAGTGGCTTGTCATCTAAAGCGCTTATCGTAGTGGGCATAAACGACGACAATACCGCGGCTGAGCGTTATCGCTATGACATGGGAGAGCGTGTACGCAGTGTGCTAGCAGTAGACGGGCAAGTGTGGACACTTGAAGACGGTAATGATGCACAATTACTCAGATTATTGCCCAAATAACATCTAGATAGCATCGAATTAACGACGTATTTACCTACCTGTATATTTAATTATTTTAATAAAACTATCAAATTCTTTTAGAGTAAATTAATAGTTTTATCAAGTTTTATTTTGTAATAGATTGATAGTTAAGACCTATTTTGTTAAGGTAACGTTCCTTGAAATTTGAGACTTGCACATGGAAGAAGTAAAAGTAGGCAGATTAGGACCTTTTCCGCGGGTAAGTAAACCTGTGTTTATTACATCGTCACTGCTGATTGTTGGCTTTATTATTTTCGGTGCGTTTTTCACCGAAACAGCAGGGGCTGTTTTTAGTTTTTTACAAAATTTTATTACCGATAAGTTTGGTTGGCTATTCATTATTCTAGTTAATACCGCGCTCGCGCTTTGTATTTATTTGGCAATGAGTCGCTATGGTGACATTCGACTAGGTAACCAAACAGAGCGACCGCAGTATAATCTGTTCTCTTGGATTGGCATGCTATTCTCTGCAGGTATTGGTATTGGTCTGGTTTATTGGGGTACAGCAGAGCCGCTGTATCACTTTATGGCACCACCAATGGGCGATGCCGAGACAGTAGAAGCCGCCAAGCAAGCAATGAATATCTCATTTATGCATTGGGGTCTACATGCTTGGGCGATTTATACGATTGTAGCGCTGTCTTTAGCGTACTTCCATTTCCGTCGCGGCCTGCCATTATCGATTCGATCTACTTTGTATCCCTTACTTGGTAAAAAGATCTATGGTCGTTGGGGACACACGGTCGATATCTTGGCTGTGTTTGGTACGATGTTTGGTGTGGTTACCTCGCTCGGACTTGGAGTTATGCAGATCAACTCTGGACTCGAAAAGCTGTTTGGTACGCCTAACAGTCTTACCGTACAGTTTGGCTTGATCGCTTTCATCACAGCGCTAGCGGCAGCTTCAGTCTTGATGGGTTTGGATAAAGGTATTAAGCGCTTAAGTGATATCAATATTGGTTTCACTATCGTCTTATTAGCGTTTATGGTCATCTTAGGACCAACGCTATTTATCTTTGATAGCTTTATCGAAAACATCGGCAACTATCTGACTGTGATTGTACCTCTAGGTACATGGGGTGAGTCTTATAGCGGTACAGATTGGCAAAGTAGCTGGACGATATTTTATTGGGCATGGTGGGTTAGTTGGGCACCATTCGTTGGTATCTTTATTGCCCGTATCTCTCGTGGCCGTACTATCCGCGAATTTACGCTTGGTGTACTACTGATTCCAATGCTGATTTTGTTCTTCTGGTTTACCACCTTTGGCGGCGTTGCTGTTCATATGGAGCTTGCTTCTGCTGTGTCAGGTGTTAGCCCAGGATTGGTAGAAGCAGTACAAGCGGATTCTGGTAGTGCCATCTTTAAACTGGTTGAATACTATCCATTGGCAAAACCAATTACGCTACTGATTGTCGTTATGATTATGCTATGGTTTGTGACCTCGTCAGATTCTGCTAGCTTTGTCATCGATATGTTGACTGCTGGTGGCGATACCAACCCACCGAAAATCCAGCGCTTATTTTGGGCAACGACAGAAGGCGTTATCGCTGCTATCTTACTAGCGGCTGGTGGACTGTCTGCTCTACAGGCGGCAGCGATCGTAGCAGGACTACCATTTGCCTTAGTGGTCTTTGTGATGATGTATGCGCTACTGCGTGGTTTGAGTCGTGATCGTCTGATTCTATACAGAGCGCAGCAAGGCTTTATTACGGATGAATCAGCAGACCATAACTCAGCGAATGAGTTCGTCGATGAGCATCTGCTAAAAGGGCCGCCTAAGATTGTTAAAGGTGACTAAGAAGTAGATAGCATTAATACAGCTACTTAATCTTTTGATAGAAGAAGCCCCAATTTACTTTTAAATTGGGGCTTCTTTATTGGGTAAAGATATTTAAATTTATTCCGAACAAATTCAGTTTGTCGAAATATTATTGCTGCAATGTTACTACGATTTCTATACATTCGGCAGTATTTACATGGTGTTATATTTAGTGATTCGTTCATACCTTGGTATGGTTACGCTCTTTTTTAGGGATATACCTATGGATCATGTAAAAGTTGGCAGGTTAGGCCCTTTCCCGCGGGTAAGTAAACCTGTTTTTTTAACTTCAGCATTACTTATTATTACATTTATTGTTCTTGGTGTTTTTTTTACTGAATCTGCCGGTACGTTGTTCAGTTTTTTACAAGGCTTTATTACCGATAAATTTGGTTGGTTTTTCATTATTCTCGTTAATGTGGCCTTAGGACTTTGTGTTTATTTGTCTATGAGCCGTTATGGCGATATTCGCCTTGGTGCTCAAACTGAGACACCACAGTACAGTCTATTTTCGTGGATCGGTATGCTGTTCTCTGCTGGTATCGGTATTGGACTTGTCTACTGGGGTACAGCAGAGCCCTTATATCACTTTATGGCACCACCACTTGGTGAAAAGGAAACGATAGAAGCCGCCAAGCAGGCGATGAATATTACCTTCTTACATTGGGGCTTACATGCTTGGGCATTGTACGCGATTGTAGCGCTATCTTTAGCCTATTTCCATTTTCGCCGTGGCTTACCACTATCGATTCGCTCAACCCTTTATCCCATATTGGGTAAAAAGATATATGGATCGTGGGGTCATGCCGTTGATATCTTAGCCGTATTCGGTACGATGTTTGGTGTGGTGACGTCACTCGGTCTTGGAGTGATGCAAATTAACTCAGGACTTGAGAAATTATTTGGTATTCCTAATAACCTTACAATCCAAATCGCTCTGATTGCTTTTGTTACTGCTTTAGCCGCATGTTCTGTCATGATGGGCTTGGATAAGGGTATCAAGCGTCTAAGCGATGTGAACATTGGTCTAACGGCTATTCTACTTGGTTTTATGGTCGTCTTAGGGCCGACGCTTTTCATTTTTGATAGCTTCCTAGAAAATATTGGCAACTATCTTTCAGTGGTTGTGCCATTAGGTCTGTGGGGAGAGTCTTATGAAGGTGAGGCAAACTGGCAGTCAGCATGGACGATATTTTATTGGGCATGGTGGGTAAGTTGGGCACCATTTGTCGGCGTGTTTATTGCTCGTATCAGCCGTGGTCGTACGGTTAGAGAGTTTGTACTTGGGGTATTACTTATCCCCATGACTATATTGTTCTTTTGGTTTTCAACTTTCGGCGGCGTTGCTATTCATATGGAGCTGCTCGCTGCTATTGATCCGGCGTTGGTTAGTCCTGGACTGGTCGAGGCGGTACAAACAGATTTTGGTAGTGCCATTTTTAAATTGGTTGAGTACTATCCATTGGCGCAACCCATCACATTTATGATTGTAATTATGATTGTATTGTGGTTTGTGACCTCATCAGATTCAGCAAGTTTTGTTATCGATATGCTGACCGCAGGTGGTGATACCAATCCGCCAAAGATTCAACGTTTATTTTGGGCAAGCACTGAAGGCGTCATTGCTGCTGTTTTGTTGGCTGCTGGTGGATTGAGTGCGTTACAAGCAGCCGCTATCGTAGCAGGACTGCCATTTGCTTTGGTTATATTTGCCATGATGTATGCGCTACTGCGTGGTTTGAGTCGCGATCGATTGATACTATATAGAGCGCAGCAGCACTATATTACTGAAGAGTCAGCAGATCACAACTCGGCAGATGAATTTGCTGATGAGCATCTACTCAAAGGACCACCTAAGATTGTAAAAGGTGATTAAAAGTAAAAAAAACTATTTAAGCTTTTAATAGAAGCCCCAATTTATTTTTAAGTTGGGGCTTCTTTATTGGGAGAAGATACTTAAATTTATTCAGGATGGATTCGGATCGTTGAAAATTATTACCGAAATGTTACTACTATTTCTATACATTCGGCAGTATTTACAAGGTGTTATATTTGATAATTCGTTCATACCTTGGTATGGTTACGCACTTTTTTGGGGATATACCTATGGATCATGTAAAAGTTGGCCGATTAGGCCCTTTTCCGCGGGTAAGTAAACCTGTATTTTTGACTTCAGCAATCTTGATACTGGCGTTCATTATTTTTGGCGCTTTATTCAATGAACAAGCAGAAGTAGTATTTAACCAAGCAAAAGCATTTGTCTCTTTACGCTTCGGTTGGTTCTTTATTGTCGTGGTCAATTTAACATTGGTCATGAGTATATATATGATATTTAGCCGCTATGGCGATATCAGACTCGGTCATCAGAATGAGAGACCAGAGTACAATATGGTTTCTTGGATCGGCATGTTGTTTTCAGCAGGTATCGGTATTGGGCTGCTTTATTGGGGCACCGCTGAGCCGTTGTATCACTTCATGGCACCACCATTAGGCGAGGCGGAGACAGTCGCCGCTGCCAAGCAAGCGATGAATATCTCATTCCTACATTATGGTCTACATGTATGGGCGCTATATGGCATGGTTGCGCTATCGCTCGCATATTTTCATTATCGAGTAGGTTTGCCACTGGCTATCCGTTCGACACTTTACCCAATATTGGGTAAAAAAATCTACGGCGGTTGGGGACATACGGTAGATACGCTCGCCGTATTTGGTACGATGTTTGGGGTAGTGACCACGTTAGGTCTTGGCGTATTGCAGATTAACTCAGGCCTTGAGACGTTATTTGGTATACCCAATAATATTACGGTGCAGATTATTTTGATTGGCCTTATCACCATGCTAGCAGGGTTATCTCTGTTTATGGGATTGGATAAAGGCATCAAGCGTCTAAGTGATACCAATATATTGTTCACTGTGATATTGCTAAGTTTTGTGATTATCTTTGGGCCTACGCAGTTTATTTTTAATAGCTTCGTAGAAAACATCGGTAATTATTTGCATCAAATCGTGCCATTAGGTTTGTGGACAGAGTCTTATAGAGGCGAAGAAAACTGGCAAGCCTCTTGGACGATTTTCTATTGGGCATGGTGGATTAGCTGGTCACCATTCGTTGGGGTATTCGTTGCACGTATCTCTCGTGGCCGTACCATCCGTGAGTTTATATTAGGCGTATTATTAATTCCTATCACGATATTGTTCCTGTGGTTTACTGCTTTTGGTGGTTCTGCGGTAAATATGGAGTTGGTGGCAGCAGCAGACCCTAACATAGTTAGTCCAGGTCTGATCGAGGCGGTCAAAGCCGATACAGGTAGTGCTATCTTTAAATTGATGGAGTCTTATCCATTAACGGGTGCGGTCAACTTGCTCATCGTGGTGATGATTGTCCTATGGTTTGTTACCTCATCGGATTCAGCCAGTTTTGTTATCGATATGCTGACATCAGGTGGTGATACCAATCCGCCAAAGATACAGCGCTTATTTTGGGCAGGTTCTGAAGGTGTTATTGCCGCTGTATTATTGGCAGCAGGTGGTTTGAGTGCACTACAAGCGGCATCGATTGTCTCAGGATTTCCTTTTGCTATTGTGATCGTCGTGATGATGTATTCTCTATTGCGTGGTCTCAGTCGAGATCGTTTGATACTGTATCGTAATCAGCAATGGTTCACCACAGAAGAGTCAGCAGAGCATAACTCGGCCAATGAGTTCCGTGATGAAGAGTTGCTAAAAGGCCCACCAGCACTTGAGAAAGATGCTTAAGCTTTAGAGTTTATTTCTTAGATACAAAAATACCCAGCTTGTCATAAGCTGGGTATTTTTATGGATGTTCAATATTTTTAATAGAAAGTCTTCCAATACAGCAGCTTTCGATATAACCGCTTTATAGATTAATTGCATTCGCCTTTTGTATAACCAATGGCTTCAGGAATATTACAGGCTGAGCAAGCATTGCTAGCCTTTCGGTAGCTAACAATTGATCCAACTTTCGTTTTTACACAGACGGGTTCATATTGTGCCGTACAGATATTATTGGCAGGGTTAGCGGGTGGGCATTGAGTAAGATTACCTTCAAATTGTTGACTGAGATCAGGACTGGATGGGGTAGGTATGTGACCAGACGTACCGATATCAGACATAGAGCTACAGCCAGTTAAAACTAAGGCTAAAGTCAGTATCAGTAATGATGGTTTGAACGAAGATTGATTAATTGTGGAAAATCGACGAGTAGATATAGTTTGTTTCATAAGAAATGTCCTTATTCATAATATTCGATAGCGTCCTGTTATCGATGATTGATTTGCTTACTAATTATAAATACTTAGTCATTTATGGTAGCTCATTTGTCAGTAGCTATCTACTTAAACACCATACAAAAAACCCCAAGCTCAATTGAGTTTGGGGTTTTGTTTTCTGCCATCAAATACTGATTTTATGACAGTATATCTAAATCAAAGACATCTAGACTGACGAAATTCGCTTATTCAGCTGGTTTGTCATCTTGGTTTAGCTGCACGTACTTGTCAAAGTTTTGAGCATAATCAGTCAAATTGTCGCTCAGCATTTGGCGATACTGTTTGACATAAAACTCGACGATATCGTCTTTTTCTTTGGCGAAATCATCGCCTTTGACGAAGCCGATAGAGGCAACTGATGCGCTATAGCGTGCTGCAGCATACAATAAAGAAGCACCTACTTGACCTGAATGTGCTTCAGGACCTAGCTGGCTGTTGGCGATACCGATGATAGCGTCAGCACGTTGATAGAATGCCTGCATTTCAGGGGTGATTTCGATGTTAGCATCAGCGTTTTGGTCTTGAATATTGTCTTGAGACATAAGCAACTCCTAATAATAAGTGTCAGTAGTTTTTAGTATATAAAAATGGTTGGTAAACGTTTTAAAGTAGTGACTCTTATAAACCAGCGTCTGCTTTTAAGATATCAGCTTTGTCTGTTTTTTCCCACGTAAAGGCAGTCTCTGAGCCTGGACGACCAAAGTGTCCAAAGGTAGCAGTCTGCTGATACATTGGCTGTAGTAAGTTCAACATACGGGTAATGCCGTAAGGACGTAGGTCAAAGTGCGTACGAATCAAGCGGATGATTTCATCGTTGCTGATTTTGCTAGTACCAAAGGTATTAACAGAGATAGAGGTAGGCTCAGCGACACCAATCGCGTAGCTGACTTGTACTTCACAGCGCTCAGCAAGACCTGCTGCTACGATGTTTTTGGCAACATAACGTACCGCGTAAGCAGCACTGCGATCGACTTTTGAAGGATCTTTACCACTGAACGCACCGCCACCATGACGTGCCATCCCGCCGTAAGTATCAACAATAATTTTACGACCAGTCAAACCAGCATCACCGACAGGACCGCCAATCACGAACTTACCAGTTGGGTTGATATGATAGCGTGTGCCAGCGTGCAATAAGTCAGCTGGTAGCACTTGCTTGATGATAGATTCCATCACCGCTTCTTGTAGGTCTGACTGCGAGATGCTTGGATCATGCTGTGTTGATAATACAACAGCATCGATGGCGACAGGACGATTGCCGTCATACTTCAAGGTCACCTGCGCTTTGGCATCTGGACGCAACCATGGCAACTCGCCTGCACGGCGCAGCTCCGACTGACGCTCCATCAAACGATGAGCATACTCGATAGGCGCTGGCATCAGGACTTCGGTTTCATTACTGGCATAACCAAACATTAAACCTTGGTCGCCTGCACCTTGCTCTTCAGGGTCGCTACGATCGACGCCTTGGGCGATTTCAGGAGATTGCTTGCCTAGCATGTTGATGACTGCACAAGTCTCGCCATCAAAGCCTAAATCTGAATGATGATAGCCAATGCCATTTACAGTGTCACGAACCAGACGCTCTAAATCGATATTTGCCGTTGTAGTGATTTCACCTGCAAGTATGACTGCGCCTGTTTTTACTAAGGTTTCGCATGCCACACGTGCGTGCAGATCTTCACGTAAGATAGCGTCAAGGATAGCATCTGAGATTTGGTCAGCCATTTTGTCAGGATGGCCTTCGCTCACAGATTCTGAGGTAAATAAGTTGTATTCACGCATAATGGGATCGCTTAATTGAATCAATAAGGGTAGGAAAAGCAGCATATCTGGGTGCTGCTCTAATTAATTTTGACCACGCATTTACGCGGCAGATAATCGGTATTTCTCAATTTAAAATCGGTTTTGACTAAAATCTTTGCTAATAAATATGACCAAAAGGTGAGCTGACTATCATTCAATCAATATATAAAATGATACTGCCTCGCTCTAATATGGTCTTGGCGGTAACGAATTGGGTTAGTACTTGCCCTAATAGACAACGCTAATGTGCAGATTGCCTTATCAGAAGCAGGGTAATGGCCAAAATCTCTTAACGCAAAATAGGGTTATTCTACCTTGAAACGTTATAAAACTCTAGTGAGCAACACTTGCTCTACTATAAGAAATGCTCAACAAGCAGTTCACTGCAATCAAAGGTGGTTACTGGATAGCAGTTTATCTAGCTGAGCAATTAGCTAGCAGCAGCATCTGCTTAAAATGAACAATACGTTACAACTCTAAAAATGCAGCTTTATCTTTAAACATGCATTCTTCATAGACAGGACAGGCGCCGCATTTGGGTGTACGTGCCTGGCAAGTATAGCGGCCGTGTAAGATAAGATAATGATGGGCGTCTACGATGAAGTCTTCTGGGATACGCTCGACCAGCTTTTTTTCGACGATTAGTACGGTTTTGCCAGTGGCAAGCCCAGTACGATTGCCCACACGGAAGATATGCGTGTCAACGGCCATGGTCGGCTGGCCAAAGGCCGTATTTAGCACAACGTTAGCAGTTTTCCGGCCGACACCTGCCAGTGATTCTAAGTCTTTGCGGTTATCAGGAACAGTGCTATCAAATTTCTCAATCAAATCATGGCAGGTTTTGATGACGTTTTTTGCTTTGGCATTATATAAACCAATGTTTTTGATATAGGATTTTAGACCGTCTTCGCCTAGTGCCAGTATGGCTTCAGGTGTATTGGCCACAGGGTACAATTGCTTGGTAGCAATATTGACACTGACATCAGTCGCTTGTGCGGACAGAATTACCGCGATAAGTAATTCAAAATTACTGTCATAATTGAGTTCAGTGACAGGTTCATCAATAGTCGCTGCCAGTTTTTCAAAGAATGGACGCACGTCACGATTGGGCATTCGTCTAGAGGGCGGCGTGTCAGCTGTTTTATGTTTGACCGTTTTACTCATGGCATTTTGACTATTATTTTGATGAATGATTGTGCCAAATTATATGCTAGCGCTAGCATTCATGTTGATGATTAAAGTATCAATTTATTAACGAACTAACTGCGTAATCAGCTATTACCGTTATAGCGCTACTTGCAATGACTCAAGCTCGGCTTGTAAAGATTCGAGCTCTGCTTGTTTCTTATCGTTTGCACGCACACTCAGCTGCTTTTCTAGTTTTTTGATTTTGGTACGGAGCTTGGCAGCCGCAATGGTGTTTTTCGCTTGCGATTCACTGATGTTTAGAGACTGGCTTGCTGCATTATTGAGCTTAGCCTCTACCATACTAACGACAGGTCTACTATTGCTCGTATCAGCAAGCTGTTCTGTCACACGTTTCAAATGAGTGTGGTAGCGTTGTCTTAAATCCTCTTGCTCTGCTATTCGCTCAGGCTCAGATATTTCCCGCTCAATGGTAACTAAGTCAATGCAATCAACAGGGCAGGGCGCGATACATAGCTCACAGCCTGTGCACAAATCTGTAAAAATTGTATGCATATGTTTGCCAGTACCAACGATAGCATCGACTGGGCAAGCAGGAATGCATTTGGTGCAGCCAATACAGTCATCTTCACGGATAACCGCACGAACCTCGGTCGGACGTTCAGAGGTGGCATCTATTGGCCATTGTGAAGGCACTGCCATAAGCGTAGTGTTAGGAGTATCTAGATTGAGAGTCTGAGCAATCGCATTGGTGACTGGCTGACCACCGGGCACACATTTATTATACGGCTCGCCATCTAATACAATCGCAGCGGCATATGGCAGGCAACCATCTGGATGCTCACATAGCCCGCATTGCGTCTGTGGCAAACAAGCATCCACACGTGCAATTTTTTCCTGTATGTCAGCGGGCAAGGTATCAATGTGTAATGCATCGAATAAGATAGGTAGATTGATTAAGCGTATATTGGTGCTACTTTGCATTTAATTAAGGACCTTAATACCAGTCGTAAGAATAGGTATTAGTATAAATAGAGATAAAAGGTTGAGAAAGCGGTCTTTGTAAAACAGTATCTATAAGAGCATCTGCTCTGTCAGCGTTTTACTGCTCAGGTTAGCGTGTTACTTATTAAAAAATAAAGTTTAAAGTAAAAAGCTTATCACAGGAGCAGCGATTTTAAAGAGATGAGATTGAAAATACAATACTATAGCGTAATGTGGTGTTTATAGATAAGGACTGATTATAAATCTATATTTTGTTCTTTAGCCACTTGATCAATCAAATCACGAGCGATACTACCCTTTGGTGGAATTCTGGGTAGGTTTGAGAGATCGAAGAAATCAGCATGTGCTAATTCATCTTCTTGCAAGATAATATCGCCACTGGCATACGATGCACGAAAGCCAAGCATTAAATTAGAGGGAAATGGCCATGGCTGACTACTCACGTAGCGGATATCTGATACGCTGATATTGACCTCTTCTGCGACTTCACGTACTACGGCATGCTCCAGACTCTCTCCAACTTCTACAAACCCTGCGATCAAACCATACATTGGCGGTAGGTTTTGCTGTCCATGACGATGATGGTGAGCCAATAAGATTTGCATTTCATCCGTCACTGGATTTGGCCGAGTAATAGCGGTAATGACGCACGGTTGTACGCGAGGATATTGGCGCAATCGACATACTGGACAAACCATGGCACGTTCGCCTTGGTCGGCATGTACAGTAGGACTAGCACAGCGACTACAAAACTGCGTATCTGCTTGCCAACTTAATAGCTGTATCGCTTGGCTAATCTGATCTGACAAAGCGACTGGCAAATGAGTCATCAGTTTTCGATAAGGAACAAAAGTGTTACCACTACTTTCAGCAATAATTGGTAGCGTCACGTTATGAGCAACTGCATAGTCATAAGTCATGGCGCTCGTGGCTTGAGCGGTAAAGCTATGAGCCATATTGGCATTAACCGTATCATCTGCATGGTTGCCAGTGCTATCGTCTGCTAACCAATGATTTGGTGCTAGGCTCTCGTGTAGCGTTACGTGACCAACCTGATAAGCTTGCTCGCTTAAGTCATTACTATCGGGCGATAGCTGAACTTGCAAAGGCCACCAACCATCTGGCATCTGACGGCATAAGATACTGTCATCACTTAATACAAAAGCATGGGCCATATAAAATTCCAAACATTATAAAGTAAGTCCGCATCGACGTAGACACAGACTGTCTTAGAGTAAAATATCAATAATTCTATGTAACCGGATACCCAGATATCCATATATATTGTCAGGCTGGTTCAGCCGAATGACCAGGCTAGTTCACTTAATGACTGTAGTGCTTTCACATGCCTGACTTGTACATACATTATCTTGAACTATCTATACGTAAATGAGATGCCATGGTTAAGAGGTGATGATCATGACATAACAATGAGAAAAGTTAAGCAGCAAGTAGGTGGCTTAAGCTTTGCTGCCCCACATCAAGTGCTTGCTTGCTAACAGGGCGATTATTCTCAAAACCATCTAAGTGATGATCGACCGCCATGATAACATCAGCGATGCAGGCTAATGTACTGTCTTCGATACGTCGTCCGCCTTCGATACGCTTTTCAATGTAGTTGGCTAGCTGACTCAGCATGCTGGCAGGTGTGGCCAACTGTAAGAAACGTACTGCGCCTGCTACTTGACGCATCATCCCAGGAATATTTTGGATATTGAGCATGTCGCGCACAGGCTCCGCCAAATAATCATTGATGGCTTGCTCGGCACTAGCAATAGCAGTTCGGCTTTCTTGTATCAAGGTATCATTGGCCGTATTAAGCTGATGCAATGAGATATGCGGGTTATTCAGTGGCAGATAGATTGCCCCTGGTGTATGCATCTCTGCCATAGCAATGGTGACGTTCTCTGCGTGCATTAACGCTAGTAGCAAATGATCGAAATCTTCAGGAGAAGGCGCTTGCCAATGGCTCACAGCTTCTGCTGCTTCGCTAAGACTATTGGCTGCGTTGGACAGACCTAATAAACGCAATGCCGAACTCAGTTCAGTCAACTCTTTAATAATCTGCGCTGTCTGCATGTCAATAGGATTAATTGAATCGCCACGTGCATAACTGTCTACGTGTTCTTTAATGTTATTGATTTGATGTTGAATAATTGTGTTTAACGTATCGGTAAGTTCGCGGTTAGGACCGAACAAAAAGCGCTTCATTTGTTCTAGCTGCGCACCTTCTAAATGATTGCTTGCATACTGTTCACGTAATTGCTGCGCTTGCTCGTTATCACGTTGACAGGCAAAGCTCACTAAATCTGCAAAGCGAGTATCCATTACTGGTAAATAGCTTTGAAATTGCTGCTCTAAATAGATAAGTGTGTGTTTTTGACTTAGGTTTAATGGTAATACTGCTGCGATATCAGTCACGGCAGCAGTCGCCGCTTGCCAGAATAAGCTATCAGTATTTGACGCGATTAATGCACAAGCTGCACTCATAGCATCCAGCTTTTGCTGATCCGCGGAGTTAATGTTGCCATCTTGATTGAGTAGTGCAATGCCAAGGCCACTACGATACGCGTTGGTCAGCAGCTCTGTGTCTAGATTAAGTGTGCTTAGAGATTCAAAGTTTTGTTCAGGATTGGCGATGATGACACTACTGCTACCAAATGCAGAAAAATAGTCTGCTGTAATAGGAGATTTTTGACTATGCGCATTAAGCTTGTTAATGACAGGTATGAGTAGAGTAGGCTCTACTGATTCAGTCAATAGTACAAACTCGACATAACGATCTAAGGTCATGATGGCTTCTGATAGATCCATGATCAAATCAGTATCGTTGTTATCACCATTGTCATAAAGTCTCTGTAGAGCACCAACAATAGCATCATTCAATGATTCTGCACCGACCAAAGAAATCAGTTTAAAAATACAAGACAGCTGCTTTAATACTTCGATAGAGTCTGACAGCAAAGGTGCCTGACTACTATCATCGTTGAACTCACTCAAATGAATCTCGGTATCTTTAAGCGTTGCTATAACCTCATCATGCAATAAATGAAGTGATGGTAGGTTAAAATCAGTAACACTAAGTGTTGGGGCGGTTAACTTCATTTGCGCAGACTGGTCCATAAGTATTTTTCCATAATGTACTGATGAGGATAGCAATAGTGTAAATTTGATTTAGAAAATATTGGTTAGTGATGTTTTAACGCTTTCTATCATAATAATCAAGACTAAATTATACAAATGTCGGTTCAATAAAAATTCGAACGACAATTACATGCTAGCTTTTAGTGCAGGATAATCTTCTGCCAAAGCGGTATACCAGCTTTGGTCAGCAGTTTCATCCGCCGTTGATGGCAGCAATAAATTCGCTAAATTGGCGAAACTTGCATGAGCAGTTTGTCCGCCATCGGTATCTGTATCCTCTTCGATGGCAAGCGTGACCTGTCCACCAGTCATCGCCAAATAAACTTCAGCTAAAATCTCTGAGTCAAGTAATGCCCCGTGAAAAGTACGGTCCTGCTTACCAACATCTAGGCGACGCACGAGGGCATCTAGCGTGTTTTTTTGCCCAGGGTATTGCTGCTTGGCCATCGCCAGTGAATCGGTTACTTGCACTCGATTAGCAAAATCATTCAGACCAACTTTTGCAAACTCCATATTTAAGAAGTTCATATCAAAAGTAGCGTTATGAGCGATAATTTCAGCGCCGTCCATAAAGTCATACAAAGACTGAGCCACTTGATCAAAGGTCGGCTTGTCGGTCAAAAATGCTTCAGAGATACCATGAATACGAATGACTTCATCATCCATACCGCGCTGCGGATTGATATAAACGTGCAGCTTTTCACCAGTAAACTTACGTCCGACTAGCTCCACAATACCGACCTCGATAATACGATCGCCTTTTAGTGCATCAAGCCCTGTGGTTTCTGTATCCATAATAAGCTGACGATCTGCTTCATGGCGATGTATCGGCTTTGGTAGTAGCGGCTTGAAATATGGGTTGGCACGGCTAGTATCCCCATCGAATTTAGGGGCATCAGATTCTACACTTGGCAACATATCATTGTCGACGGTATCATCTAGGTGCGTTTGAATGTCTGGCATAGCTTTGGTACTCGTCGGGTTGTATGTATTGTCTTGATGGTTGCTAGATTCTACAGCAATGTTTTCATTCATCTTAAGAGTGTTAGCTGTACTCTGACTATCTTCCTTTAGCGGCTCAGGTTCTAAGAGATCTTCATCAAACTCATCGTCCATCATACCTAGACCCAATGGATCGAAACTTAGCCAGTCAGCGCTAGACGATTTTTGCAAGGTATCAGTATTAGTATCAATATCAGTCACTATTTGGTCTTTTTTTTTAGTCGTGTCTGCTTCACTGACTATAGATGAATGGCCGCTGTTTGAGGTGACACCTAAGTTTGCCAGCTCGTCTGCTTTTTCATTACCAGCATGTCCAGCGTGACCCTTGACCCAATGCCAGCTAACATCACGCTGTTGGCAGAGTTTATCCAATTGTTGCCATAGGTCTTGATTAGCGACTGGCTTTTTACTGGCAGTTTTCCAGCCCTTTTTCTTCCAACCTTCAATCCATTCAGTGATGCCTTTTTGGACATAACTGGAGTCAGTCCAAATCTCAAGAGTATGCTCCTTCGGGCCATGAGTCAGGGCTTGTATCGCGCCCATTAGCTCCATACGGTTATTGGTAGTTTCTTTGTCGCCACCGTACAAATCTTGCGTGCTGCCATCACTAAATATAAGATGTGCGCCCCAGCCGCCAGCGCCAGGATTGCCTTTGCAAGCACCATCAGTATAGGCCACAGTGGTATTGGTTTTAGCAGCCAATGGATCAATCGCGTTGTCTTTATGAGTGTTTGGCATTGAATTAGGGTTGTCTGACATAAAAGAATATGGACCTGATAAGTGGTAAGCATAGGGTAGTACTAGAGCATCTCGTTTACGTTATTCGAACGATGATGATGACGTTGTGAGTATAGCAAATCTATCATAAATATGGGCAGTCGTGACGCACAAAGTCATAAAACCCTTACGGTAACTTATAACATAATAGTAACGTCCTAGTTTTCTGTTAAAATAGCGAAGCTCGCTGAAAGCCACTGGCTTTTAATGACAGAGCTGCCTTTGCTACAAAGATGCCTAACCGCATTTTTCTTATACAGCTATCTAGTGACATTTTGATAATAGTACACTTAATAAAAGTTTTTAATGCATGATTGCAGGATAACCCCATTATGTCCTTACGCTCGAATTTCTTTAATAAGAGACTGACCTATTTGATGCTCAGTGTAACTACTAGCAGCGCGATTTTTCTGAGCGCTTGTAATGATACTAGCCCTCAAGCAGATACCGAAGTCGCGTCCGACCTGTCTGTCTTTGAGGGTTGTTATACGGTGAGTCAAGATGAGCCTGCTCAGATAAAAGTCAGCCAGCAAGACGACACTTGGGTAATGCAGATGAAAGAACCCGTCACTGCTAAGCGCGTCTGGGATACTCCAGAGCCGTTAGAAATAATAGACAATAGCGACATACCGCAGTTCTTCTCTATTGACCCAGACAATGTTGATGCAGTCATTGGTCGTCCTGATCGAGTGCTTGTACTGGTGCACGTCAAACCAGCCTATGCAAATATTGATCCGCTCTTAGACAGTGAGTACTTGTCGTATATTTACCGAGGTGCGAATACGATCTACCGCGTGGAGTGTGATGAGGTGAATACTGATATTTTAGCCAATCCACATGCCAATCTTGTTATCGATAATGTTGATAATAGTATTTAGATAAGTATTGACTATAAATATTATTGTTGGTGGATGACATTTCCATAGACAGTATTTTGTTATAAACAGTCATACCATTAGAGTTAAGCGATATGAATTTTTTCAGTTACGTGGTGTTAGGCGGGTTCTCTTATGCAGCTGGTTGGGCGGTAAGGACGTATGTATTAGACAAACAACCGACGCCTGAGCAGCCTTATAATTTAAAACACCCTGCAATTTTGGCATATTTGGGTGCATTTTTTATTATCATGTTGCTCGTCTCTTGGCTGCTTGGTCGCTATGCACTTGGTCATGCTGCGATTGATTTACCTTTCATTATTGTCAATAGCCTCGTTGCGACCTTCGTTTACTCGTTTGGTCTTAACCCAGAAAAAGCTAATTATGAAGTGCCTGATTAAAATACAGTATTGAATGAATTGTGAATAACAAAAGCCACGACCGAAATATTAATTCGCGATCGTGGCTTTTTCGATAGTGCAGTTTTTTAATAGCTGAAAGTATTAATCTTCACGAGGCTTTCTTCAGATTAGTACCAGTCTCGTCGCTGTCTTTCTCATCAGTACTAGTCTTGTCGTTATCAGTCTTATCCGTATCATTGTTAGATTCTAACTTATCCTTAGTAGCTGATTGTTCCTGCTTCCATTCTTTGTATTTTTGCAGATCTTTTCTGGCTTGCTTTAAACAAAATTTAAGTACTAACGCATCATCGATATGGCCGATAAACGGAATAGAGTCAGGAATGAGGTCAATTGGATTTAGCACATAGAGCGCACCGATAACGCCAGCTGAGATTGTCTTAAAAGGAATCTTACGGTAGTCACCTTTGTAATAGTCTTTGACAAGACTCATAAATAGCATTAAATCATCACTAAACGGCTCAAGATAGCCGCTGTCCTCTAACTTTTCTTTAAGCTTGTCTTCTTTGCCTAGCAAATATTCTAGATTAGAGTCAAGTGACTTGTTTTTATCGGTTTTTTTATTAAACATAATTATTACCTTTTGTTTTTTGCGATGAATTTGTATTTACAGTAACAAATCTAATCGACCTATATTGTGTGTCTCAGTAGCGAAAAAGTAAATATCGGTAAAGATTAGGCAACCATTAGTGTCAGAAAAGCGTCTACAATATGCTGCCACAAGGTCTAAAAACACAAGTCATAAAAATAAAAGCGATAAGGTAGCAGCAAGATATGGGGATTAAGCGTCAGGCATGGACAGATAATAAAAACAGTCGTGCAACTGAAACAACATCTGGGCTAAACCGCCGGCAGTTTCTACGTCGAATCGGTGTGAGTGCAGGCACAGCAGTGTTAGCGAGCCAAGGTATTTCTCAAGCGCTTGCAGCCAGTCCTATCGAGTCTGGCAATAACTCGCAACTGACTAAAGATGATCTGCCAACTTCGTTGTTAGAGGGACACTTATCATCACAAATGTCACAGGAGGCACTGACGCAGGTAGGTTGTATCACGCCTACGATTGAGACGCGACTTTTTGCCAGCTCCAATGTCGGTGGTAGTGATGAGCGTAATCAGTTAGCATTAGATCGTGTGGCTTGTGCTGGGTTTAAAGTAGAGAATCCTGCTATTACCAATCGTCAGTACTTACGCTTTGCGGGAACGGACTCACAGCGTGCTAGCGATTTTCAAAACCTTGCCACTGGGGCAATAGCCGCGCCAAAACTACTGCTAGGTGTGCGCGGTGGTTACGGTGCCATGCGCATATTGCCTATGGTGGATTGGGCGACGCTAGGACGCATTATGAAGGAGCGCGGCACGATACTCGCAGGATTCAGTGATGTGACGGCTATTCAGTGCGCGCTATTGGCAAAAGGGTCAATGAGCTCGCTTGCCGCGCCAATGCTCTATAGCGAGTTTGGTAAAACTGCGCCTGATAAAGTCAGCTGTCAGCAGTTTGTTGAAGTGCTGACCAATCCCAATCTGGTTATTAATATATCAGACGCTTCTGTAACCAGTTCTAGCTTACCCAGTATTTTGACCAGTGCTGAGCCAAAAACTATAACTGGTACGATTTGGGGTGGTAATCTAAGCGTGGTGTCAGCGCTGGCAGGTAGTGAGTATTTACCGCGTATTGATGGCGGTATTGTATTCTTAGAAGATGTCGGCGAGCAGGCGTATCGTATTGAGCGCATGTTATATGACTTATATCTCGCAGGCATATTTAAAGGTCAGCAAGCGATTGTATTCGGGGCATTGTCTGGTGCAGGTGAGGACAGTTATGACAAACGTTATGATGTCGCCACAGTCATTCGCCAACTACATGAACTGACAGGGTTGCCGATATATAGTGGTATGCCTTTTGGTCATATCGGTAAAAAATACAGCTTTCCGCTGGGGGCAGCCTGTCAAATTAGCGCCGATACCGTTGGTGGGTATCAGCTAGTATTTACCAACTATCCAATCATCAAGGCTGATGCCATCCAAGTGAAAGGCTTGTGGCAGACTGCTTAAACGCTAAGCACTGTCCTTTTTAAATAGCCAACCGTGAAAACTTATCTTGATACTCTTTAGGCGTTAGCTCTGTCGCACGTTTAAATAGACGCGTGAATGAAGAGATATCATCATAACCTACTTGATCGGCAAGCGACTTTATTGATACATCGCCTAATTCAAGTAAGCGTTTGGCTTGTTCAATTCTAACAGCCTGAATATATTCAATCGGTCGCATCGCCACGCAGGACTGGAAACGTCTATTTAAAGTGCGCGGGGTAATATTTACCATAGCGGCTAAACTACTGACCTGCAAAGAATGCTGAAAGTTTTCTTCGATATATTCTTGTACTTGTTTAATCAAATGGTCCGAATGCGGTTTGTGCAACGTCACATTAGTGTAGCTATTTTGACTGCCTCTTTTGCTATCAATAATTTGGGTTTTTGCCACCTGTGTAGAGATTTCACGTCCGCAGTAGCGCTCAATCAATAATAGCCCCAAATCATAAAAGGCGCTGCCGCCAGCTGCACAAAATATATTGCCTGACTGGTTTGTTGACTCGCTTCTTGAATGAGTCACAAACTGATTCTCTTGTAAGTCCACCAATGGAAAGTCTGCCTTAAACTTATTGGCATAGCCCCAGTGTGTGGTGGCTATCTTATGATCTAATAATCCTGCCTTTGCCAAAAAAAATGCTCCGCTACAATTGCTTGCTATATCGGCCTTGGTATTCGCAAGCCGTACTAAGTGGGGCAGTAGCTCACTGTTTTGCGTCAATACCTTATCAATAGAGTCGCCAATGGTTGGCACAAGCAATAAGTCACATTCTGTCACGTCTCGGATATCACAGTGGGCTTGCATGATTAACCGATTGCTGCACCTAATATCGCCGCCACCCAAGCTGGCGATTTGCACATTAAACCGTGGCTCTACAGACTCATTTGAAAAGCGCTGCCAGCTGACCCCTGTGAATGAAAACAAGTCCAATGCGCCAGAGAGCACACTGCCAAGTACACCATCGAAGCCAAGAATAATCATTTTAAAAGGTTTGAAATAGGGCATAAGTCACTCGTTTCCTTTGCTGTGCTTGCCAAAATAGCCATTATTTGGTTGATTTTAACCAGTTAGATACTCTGTTTATGTCTTATTTGACCATAATTATGTCATAAATGACAATACGGACAGGTATCAAATTAGACTAATATCAATTGATAACCACATTTAATCAGTTAACGAGAATACTATGGCCGCAGATACCCTCCTAAACGATTTTGAATTACCTTTCCAATTGTATGATGTACTAGGCACCGAATCACTCACTGAGCACGCAAAGTTCTCAGAACATAGCCGCGAGACATTTGATGCTGTGTTAGAGACGGCAAATAAGATTGCGACAGATTTATTTTTACCGCACAACCATATTGCAGATAAGAACGAGCCGCAGTTCGATGGTAAAAAAGTCAGCATGATAAACGATGTAAAAGTTGCTTTTGATGCGTTCCGTGATTCTGGCTTTATCGCCGGTCGTTACAGTTTTGAAGACGGCGGTATGCAGTTGCCTGAGACGGTTATGACTGCTGTGGCAGGCTACTTTATGGCAGCCAATCCATCAACGACTGCCTATCCATTTCTGACCACTGCGGCAATCAACGTTATCTCGCATTTTGCTAGCGATGATATCAAAGCCGCCTTTATGCCGCGCATGCTGACAGGCGAGTTCACCGGCACCATGGCATTGACCGAGCCGCACGCAGGTTCGTCGCTTGCTGATATCAAAACCATTGCGGTAAAACAAGACGATGGCTCGTATCGCGTCAAAGGCAGCAAAATTTATATCTCAGCAGGTGACCATGAGCTGTCTGATAATATTGTACATTTGGTATTAGCAAAAGTACCAGGTGGTCCAGGCGGTGTTAAAGGTATCTCTTTATTTGCCGTGCCTAAATATCGCTTGAACGATGACTTGTCTGTTGGCGAGCGTAACGATGTACATCTCACCGGACTGATTCATAAGCTTGGTTATAGAGGTGCGACTTCTACAGCATTGAGCTTCGGCGATGAAGGTGATTGTCATGGTTATTTGATCGGCGAAGAGCACTTTGGTCTGCGTTATATGTTCAAAATGATGAATGAGGCACGTATTGCAGTTGGTTTTGGTGCGTCTATGATTGGTTATCGTGGCTATCAGTATTCGTTAGATTATGCCAAAGACCGTACACAAGGTCGCATTGCGCCAAACAATAAGCCTGAAGATGATGCAACGGCTATTATTCAGCATGGTGACGTAAAGCGCATGCTATTGGCACAAAAAGCTTACTCTGAAGGCGGCATCTCATTATGTCTATATGGCTCAAACCTAATTGACCGTATCAATACTTGTGAAGACGAAACGCTAAAAAATGAGCTAACAGAGTTGTTGGATTTGCTAACGCCAGTGCTAAAAGCATGGCCATCTGAATATGGCCCAAAAGCCAATGACTTAGGTATTCAAGTATTGGGCGGCGCAGGCTATACGCGTGAATATCAGGCTGAGCAGTTTTGGCGTGACAATCGTCTAAATCCTATCCATGAAGGCACAAACGGTGTGCAGGCGCTAGATTTGTCATTCCGTAAGTTATGGCAAAAAGGTGGGTTAGGCATTCAAATCCTAAAACGTGAAATTACACAAGATTTGGAAAGCATCACTACGCCTGAGAGTGCGCAACTTGCAGGCAAGCTGATGCCTTATATGGGTCAGTTGCATGAAGTGCTCGTGCATTTGGGCAAAGTGTTGCAGACAGAAGAAGCGCTGACATTGACTGGTAATGCTCAAGCACTAATGAATATTTTTGCCTCAATTGTACTGAGCTGGATTTGGATTCGCCAAGCCAGTAAAGCCGAGCAGCTACTAAATACGACGCAAGATGTCGAGCAGCAGAACTTTTATAAAGGCAAGATACAAGCGGCTAAATACTTCATCGATTGGGAACTACCATTAGTTAAACGCGACATCGAATTATTAACCAACACCAACTCAGTTTGCACTGATATGCAAGCGGACTGGTTCTAAGGACAACTCTAAGGAAAGAGACATGACAAAAATTAATAAACAATGGCGCCTAAAAGCAAGACCAGTAGGCGAGCCAAGCGCTGAAACTTGGGATTATACCGAGACAGAAATACCGACGATTACCGATGGTCAGTTACTGATTAAGGTTGAATACATCTCTATCGATCCGGCGATGCGTGGTTGGCTGAACGATGCCAAATCTTATATCGCGCCAGTACAAATTGGTGAAGTGATGCGCGCCGGTACTGTGGGTGAAGTGATTGAAAGTAAAAATGAAAAATTTGCAGTAGGTGACTATGTCGCAGGTCACGACGGCGTACAGTCATATGCGGTCAGCGATGGTACTGGTCTGCATAAAGTTGATCCGAGCCTAGCGCCGCTGTCTTATTACTTGGGTGTACTAGGTATGCCGGGGATGACAGGGTATTTCGGTCTCCTAAAGACGGGTCAGCCAAAAGCGGGTGAGACCGTGGTCGTCTCTGGCGCTGCTGGGGCGGTTGGTAGCTTGGTCGGTCAGATTGCCAAAATTAAAGGCTGCCGCGTCGTCGGTATCGCGGGCGGTGCTGAGAAATGCAAGTTCTTGGTCGATGAGCTTGGGTTTGATGCGACGATTGATTACAAAAACGAAGATGTGAAAAAAGCACTAAAGAAAACCTGTCCAGACGGCGTCGATGTGTACTTTGACAACGTAGGCGGTGATATCTTAAATGACGTGCTTACTCAGATTAATCTACATGCGCGTATCGTTATTTGCGGGGCTATCAGCCAATATAACAACACCACAGCAGTAAAAGGCCCATCGAACTATCTATCACTATTGGTCAATCGTGCTCGCATGGAAGGCATCGTGGTGTTCGATAATATCAAAGAATACCCAATCGCCATGAAAGAGATTGCTGGCTGGATTCAGTCAGGTGATATGAAAGTGAAAGACCATATCGTTGAAGGTATCGAGACGTTCCCTGATACTTTGATGATGCTCTTTAACGGTGAAAACTTCGGCAAACTAGTACTTAAGGTAGAGGGATAGATCATGACACTGAATACAAACGGAATTGCATCAGATGTAACGGGCAAACGAATTTTGATCACTGGCGGTGCCTCAGGCATCGGCGCAGCAAGCGCATTATTGCTAGCCAGTCGCGGCGCAAAAGTCGTGATTGGGGATATGGCAGAAGAAATGGGCGAAGCAGTTGCTAAACAAGGTCAAGATGCTGGCAACAGTATCGTCTTCAAAAAAGTAGACGTGACCAGTGGTGATGAAGTACGTGCGTTGTTTGACTTTGCAGTAGAAACGCTTGGCGGCCTAGATGTGGTGGTAAACAATGCTGGTATCGATCACAAGCCTTCGCCAATGCATGAGCTGAGTGATGATGATTTTGATCGCAATATCGCAGTGAATTTAAAAGGCGTTTGGCACTGTATGCGTGCTGCCGTCAATTGTATGATACCTAATGGCGGTGGTCATGTGATCAACGTCGCCTCTATTGCAGGTCTGCGTTCAGCGCCTATGATTTCAGCCTACAGTGCAGCTAAACATGGCGTTATGGGTCTGACCAAATCTGCTGCTCATGAATATGCTCGTGCCAATATTCGTTTTAACGCCGTATGTCCAAGCTTCATTGATACGCCAATGGTACGCAATACCATGGCGACCATGGATGAACGTACGCAGCAAGCAACGATTAAGGCCAGTCCACTGCGCCGTCTAGGAGATGTGAATGAAATCTCTAGTGCGATTGCATGGCTAGCCAGCGATGAGAGCAGCTTTATGAACGGTCATGCCTTCACCTTAGATGGTGGTATGCTAGCGTAACCGTGATCGTTGAGCGCTCTTTGTTCAGTTCATTAGTGCTCGATAATCGCTGTTAGATATGACAGCGATTATCTGCGTTTAGCAACCTAGTGATAGCGCTCAAGCATGATTGTTTGAGAATATAAAATTTATAAAAATATAAGGAATAATGATGAAAGATTTATTTGATTTAACCGGTAAGGTTGCTTTAGTAACTGGCGCGAGCCGTGGTATTGGTGAGTCTATTGCCCGTCTATTGGCATCAAGAGGCGCACATGTGATTGTCTCTAGCCGCAAAATTGATGCTTGCCAAGCAGTTGCAGATAGCATTAAAGCTGACGGTCATAAGGCCAGTGCTTTTGCATGTCATGTGGGAGACATGGAGCAAATTGACGCAATTTTTGAGCATATCAAAAGTGAATTTGGTCAAATTGATATCTTAGTTAATAACGCTGCAGCCAACCCTTACTATGGTCATATCTTAGATACAGATTTAGCCGCCTTTGATAAGACTGTTGAAGTTAATATCCGTGGTTACTTCTTTATGTCGACGGCCGCTGGCAAAATGATGAAAGATCAGGGCGGCGGCGTCATCTTGAATACCGCATCGGTCAACGGCTTAGTAGCAGGCGATAAGCAAGGTATCTACTCAATTACCAAAGCGGCAGTCATTAGCATGACCAAAGCCTTTGCTAAAGAATGTGGCCCACTTAACATCCGTGTTAATGCGCTATTGCCAGGTTTGACGGATACTAAGTTTGCCTCCGCATTGACTACCAACGATAAAGTCTTAAAAATGGCACTACACTCGATTCCGCTAGGACGTGTGGCTGAGCCTGATGAAATGGCTGGTACGGTGTTATATCTAGTGTCGGATGCCTCAAGCTATACCACAGGCGCAACAATCGTTGTCGATGGTGGTATGCTGGCTTAATTAGATAATCTATAAGACATAGGTTAGATAAGAAAGTAATTGTTTAAAACTGCATTAGACTCAAGAACCGCATGAGATTTATTTTCATGCGGTTTTTTGATTTGGTTTTTTAATAGAATGTCTAAGTAATCTTGGTTTTGCACTATCAAATAAATTGCTAATTTTAAATGAGCATCAGCTGTATAGTGGCATAATAAATATGCTAATAGCTACTTGGACAATATGATGGAGTCACGCATGAATTCAGTTATCAACAATAAAATAAAAACGATTTCTCAAAATAAAACATGGCTGTTTGTGCCAGCGACTCGCATTGATAGAGTAGCGAAAGCCCTTGCTAGTGGTGCAGATGCGGTTATTGTCGATTTAGAGGATGCCGTTGCGCCAGAGGATAAAGCATCCGCACGCGAAGCATTACAGCAATATCACGATAGTGCAGGTTATCAGCCGATTTGGGTACGTATTAATAAGGCAGGTAGCGAAGAATTTTTTAAAGACATAGTGCTCTGTCAGAAAACGCCTAATTTGACTGGCGTGTTATTGGCTAAAGCCGAGCAAATAGATGATATAGAAAGCGTATATCAGCTTACCAATTTACCCGTGATTGCATTGATTGAGAGTGCGATAGGATTGTATCAAATCGATAGTATGGCAAAAGCGGTCGGCTTGGTCACGTTTAGTTACGGGTTTTTAGATTTGTGCAATGATTTGCACGTGCAAGTAGGAACGCCTGCCGCTGATATGATCGCCAACCAAATCCGCTATCAGTTAATCCTAACGTCAAAAGTGCACCAATTGTCACCACCAATTGATACCATTTATCCTGATTTCAATGATGAAGTAGGGCTAAGCGCCCAAGTACAGCTATGGTCACAAATGGGCATGTCAGGAATGCTGTGTATTCATCCCAAACAAGTGGCAGTTGTCCAACAAGCATTGCAACCAACAAATGAGACTTTGTTATTTGCACAGCGTGTGGTCGAGGAGTACGAGCGGAGCGGCCAGGCAGTATTTAAAGTAGATGGAGAGATGGTCGATGCTCCAGTGATTGAACGTTGTCGTCAACTGTTGGCAAAGTAGCAGACCAATCCATAGTTAGTTAAATATAAGCAGTCGGTTCAATATAATTTGGTTACTAGGGCGTGTCCTCAATTTAATCGATAGTTATCTAAATGGGTTAAAAATGGCTAAATCTTGCCAAATGGCGTCAAATAGCGCAGATAATATCTCGATATTATCTGCGCTATTTTCCTTGTTTGACTGCGATTTATCTCATTTTTATCCCCATTCTTAAAATGAGGACGAGCCCTAGAAAGCCGAGTGAAAGTATTACAAGCAGTATACTAAGCGAGACTGACACCGTACCTAATTTATAGAGGATTGACTATATAATGCTTTATCATGAACCATATCTATTCACATTCGATAAAAGCATACTATGATTTTCATCAATAATAATATTAGCCTCAATGATAATGAGGTAGAGATCAGTGCCATACGAGCGCAAGGCGCAGGTGGGCAGAATGTCAATAAAGTATCTTCTGCCATTCACCTGCGTTTTGATATTAACAACTCAAGTCTGAGCGATGAGTACAAGCAGCGACTGCTAAATAGCAAAGATAGCCGAATAACCAAGGAAGGCGTACTAATTATCAAGGCGCAGCAGTTTCGAACGCAAGAGCGCAATAAAATAGATGCGCTTGAGCGTTTGCAAAGTTTTATAACCAAAGCCACTTACGTTAATAAAACGAGAAGGCCTACCAAGCCAAGCAGAAATGCCAAACGTAAACGGGTAGATAAAAAGACCCAACGTGGTAAGACAAAGGCTTTGCGCGGTAAAGTAGATTTTTAGAGAGTTTGCGATATTAGGTTTTGTCGTTGAAAGGTTTTACGAGAGGAAAGGTTAGAGAACAAAAACCGTAGTAGGTTGTGGCAACTTTTGAATTTACAATGGTATAGGCGATTAACTATCACCTATACCATTATTCTAGATTAACGGCTTATTTAGAATGCACCATTAAGTCCAACGAATAAGCTGGTTGAGTCGTCGTCATTACCTTGTGAATGTGTGACACCAGCATTAGCATTCAATAGACCAAAGCTTCTAGATAGGCCAAGTGTCATAGCAACGTTATCATCATCAGTTTCGACCATAGGCGTCTCAAAGCTGATATTTGATAGCGTATTTAAACGTGCGGTTACCGCTTCGCGATTGTCACTCAGCTGCTTTTGGTAATGAATATCACCAAATAAGTTTAGGTTCTCCATCAAGCTATGATTGGCTTTGAGGCCAAGCTTGCCATATGTCGTAGAGTATTTCTGCTCATCGAACTGCATAGCAATGCCAGACATCTCTTTTTCTTTGAGTCCGTCAATTTTTACGCGGCTCGCTGTGGCACCGATATAAGGCGTAACGGCAATATTGCTCACTTGCATTGGGTAGCCTGCCTGCAAGTTGGCATAAAAGCGCTTGCCATCAGCATTTGACTTAAACTGCTGTTGGTTACTACCAAGTGTGACAGCACGTGTGACATCGACATCCATGTTGCCAAATCCTGCAGCACCATTGATCTGTAAACCGCCAAACTTGTTGCTATGATAGACACCAAAACCGATCTCTCCTAGATCAATATCACTCAAACCTGTGCCAACGTCTGAGTTTTCAAAGTCTTTTTGAGTGATGTTGCCGTATAAGCCTGTCACTGCATTGGCTGAGTTAGGGTGAGCAAAATCTACGCCAAGCAATACTTGGGTATTATTATCACCATCAAACCCTGCAATTTCTTGATTAGCGACTTCACCGACGGCCCATAGTGTACGGGCAGGTTTTTGCTCACTGCTTTGGATTTGGTTAACATGTGACTGTAAGCGCTCATTGGTTGCAAGTCCGGTTGTCGTTGCAATATGAGGCAGTACACCGATTAAGCTAGGCGCTGTGACTACAGCGTTTGCATAGTCGGCAATCAATTGATGAGTAGCACCTGTTGGGTGTATGCCATCAGCGAAGAAGTAGGTTTCGTTGGCATTTGCTTCTACAAGAGTATCAGGTCCACAAGTTAGAGAGCTGTTGTTGTCACCGCAAGCTTCATCGGTGACGTTAGTGAAACCATATTGAGCAGGAGAGGCAATGATCTCTTGAGTTAAGCTAAACATATCTAGCGGTATGATATTAGCGCCAGTATTTGCTGCGGCACTAAGCATGAATTGATTGTATAGGCTAGTAGCACCAGTACTTTGCGCCTGTGCTACAGGCCCTTGATCAATAACTCTAGGGGTTAGACCGACATCGGGAATATTAGGTACCAAGATATATTTAGCACCATTGTCTTTTAATGCATTAATCGTTTCGGTTTGGCTAGCTACTGCTCCAAGTATGGTCGCTTGGGCATTAGCAGGATCTTCAGCCGCTGCAAGCAAGTCATTTGCACCTGCCCACACCACATATAACCCATTAGGATCTACTTTGTTATTGGCGAGATAGCTATCGACTTGGCTATTGGCAGAAGCAATAGGAATACCACCAGGGAAGACAGCTTCTTCGCCTGCTCTTGCACCGCCGATAGCGTAGTTATTACCAGTTTGAGGACTACCGAATACAACGGGAACAGCTGTGGTACCTAGCTGCTCAGCGAATGAGGTTGCCCAAGTGTTGTCAGGGTTGGTGGTAAACTGAGCAGGACCTGGTACAACTTGACTAAAATAGCCACCATCGGTCAGGCTGTCACCGAAAAAGGTGACACTGTCATAAGCATTTGCGTGAGAAATACCAGCGATAGATAGGCTGATAGCAAGCATGCTTTTGGTAAAAGTTTTAAGAGTGGTATGGCTAATTTTAGAACGTGAGGTATTACGAGGCATAGCGACTTCCTTGTCATCAATGTAATAGTTTGTCAACCGAGTGTAACCACTTTTTAGAAAGCTAGCAATCGTTTTGATTGCAAAATTGCAAGAATATTGCCTTATTTAAACAAGTTTTTAGAGCATAAAAAAGGGGTGTTCAAGTATTGAAAAATCATACTGTCTCGCTCACATAATTGCTTATTTAGCCTAAGCAACTGCTCAATCATAAATAGTATCAAAGCAGCATTCCATAATAAGATAATCAGGCCAAATGCGCATACAGACGTCACTGGTGGCAAGAGTAAGTATAGCTAACAGTATCCAATACTATGAAAACTGAAATTAAGCTTGTTTTTGTGGACGTAATAATAAGGCAAGTCCAAGCGCTACAAAAGCGGCTATACCAGATATCATATAACTGATACTAAAATCTCCAGTGATTTCTGCAAGATAACCTGCGGCTACTGGCCCAAGAGCTTGCCCACCTGAAAAAGCAAAGGTCAGCGCTGCGAGCGCACTTGCCGCCGCCGCAGGCCCGAAATAATCGCCCGCCGAAGCTGCCATAATGACAGGCACACTCCACACCACTAAGCCAAACAGTATAATTGACAAATACAGTCCCAAACTACAATCAGTAAGTCCGACCAACAGATAAGCGATGGCAAGGAAGAAAAAAGCCAACGCCAGACCAAGGCGTCTACCAATATGGTCAGAAATCCAGCCAAACAACATGCCTGAGGACATGCTAAGCAGTCCAATCCATGCCCAAACACCACCAGCAATCGCTTCACTCAGCTGATACGAGCTAACCATGCTGGTCACGATGAAGGTAACGTAAACCATATAAGTAGCGCCATAAATAGCAAAGATGACACCTAGATGTACGAGTAGCTTAATATTGCTACGTTCTAGCTTTTTCTTATTTTTAGCAGGTAAGGTAGGTGCGCGCCCAAAAGGGCTTTGTCTGACATCGTCTGGATGATTGCGAATCAAAGTAAAAGTAAGCCAAGCTACCGCAATATTAATCACGGCGAAAATTAGCCAACCTGTTTGCCAAGACAATAGAGTAGAGAAGGGTAAGAGTTTGGGTACGACGAAGCCTGATAAAATGATACCAAAGCCGGGTCCCGCCATGACTAATCCTAAAGCGAGCCCGCGGTGCGAAGGAAAAAACCAATGCGACATGACGCTCATCGTTGGTAAGACCACGCCGCCGCTACCGATACCAGTCAGCACATAGAGTGCGCAGAGTATTGGAAAACTGGTGGTCAAAGCCATACCGAGCATAGAAACAGCAATGAGGAGGAGGCTTGCCGTCGCAGTCGTTCGAGTACCCAACCGAGGCAGAATAAAAGGGCTTAAAAGCACCGCAATGAGATATCCTATCAGGTTGGTGAATCCCAAGATTCCGCTTTGAGTATAATTTAATCCTAAAGAGGATGACATGGATGGCAGTAACATGCCAAATGCGAATCGTCCCAATCCTAGTCCGCAGAACATTGCTACAGAGCCTGTTGCAGCAACGATCCAAGCGTAATGTAATCTGCCTAGCTTAAGAGGCGCAGTGTTATCATGATTTCTTTGATCTGGACTGTCTTGTTGAGTCATTCCATCAGGCATCACGAATCTCCAACAAGTTGAAAATTCGCAATATATATCGTCACTAAATTTAAATCGTAGGCAATGACTTCCTTGTTTTGAATAGTATCCATTTCACACTCATCCTTTTGTGCTTAATCCCTATCAGTCCTTTATTAAATATACTTATAGCCTAAGCATACTTATGTCCAATAAAATTAGTATAACTGTAGCTGAACGTTCGTTCAATGAGTATCTAAGCAATCATCGTTATGATTCATAGGCTACAGTGTTGTATTCACGCATAAAGAAAATGCCAGCCCATTTATATGGCTGGCATTCTGCTTATTGTTCTCTGACGATTCCTTCCCGACTGCTATTTTTTGGCTATCCTTCAATATAGGCTTATTAGCTAGCCAAGTCGTTTACTCAATTCAGGAAAACGCTTGATCATAAATAGCATTAATAGTAGCGCCACAACTGCGATAGCCGCACCTGTATATCCTACGCTAGATAGTGAAATGTGCGTCACGGCATAACCGCCGAATAGTGCACCCGTACCAATCCCTAAGTTGATAATGCCTGAGAACATCGACATCAGCATGTCTTGCGCATTGACATCGACCATGATGACTTTGGCCTGCATTGAGATAATCAATAGCATGAGCGCCGCGCCCCACAGTAAGGCGATAAAACTGAGCGCCCATACAGAGGACACTGCTAGCAACAGCGCAAGCATAGACACGAGCATCAGTATGGTCGATATCAGCATCAATCTGGTATTGAACCGATCGCCCCAACGACTAAAAATCACACTGCCCACAATTCCTGCTGCACCGAATAGCAACAGTACAAAAGTCGCAGCGTTTGCACTGATATTACCGACTTGGCGCATGAATGGTTCTATATAAGAATAAGCCGTGTAGTGCGCTGTAAAGACCAATAAGATAAGCAGGTACAGACAGACCAATAAAGAATTTTTTAGTAGCTCTGGAATCTTTCTAAAAGACCCCTCAAACATACTAGGTAGTGTTGGTAAGAGTCTCGCTTGTAAAATAAATACAATTAAGGCAATGACGCCAATACCGCCAAATGTCGCTCGCCAGCCAAACCATTGTCCGACTAAACGTCCTAGCGGTACACCCAGTACCATTGCTAACGATGTACCAGTCGCCAGTACACTAAGCGCCATGGCTTTTTTGCCTTCAGGCGCGACGCGTATCGCGATTGCAGCTGTGATCGACCAAAATATCGCATGCGATAATGCAATCCCGACCCGACTAATGAGCAGCACGTCAAAGCTCCATGCAAATACGGACAGTACGTGACTGACAATGAATACGGCAAAAAGACCCAAGAGCAAGCGCTTGCGCTCAAATCGACTGGTCAATAACATTAGTGGCAATGACATCGCTGCGACAATCCAAGCATAGAGTGTCAACATCCAGCCAGTCTCTGCCGTCGTAATAGAGAAGTCTTGGGCAATGTCGCTCAACAGCGCCACAGGGACAAATTCTGTGGTGTTCATAATAAAGGCACTAACGCCCATCAAAAATACTTGAAAATACTGAGTTCGGCGAGCGTTTGAGCTGGCCTCAAGTTTATGTGTCATAAAATCCAATACAGATGCGAATACTACGTGTGATAGGTCAAAGTGGGGTAGGCTTAATTAGAATACAAGGTTTGCGGGGCAAGATAGCAAGCCCACGTCAATCGTGAAAGGTGTTTTTTGATAAGGATTGTTAATTGGACGTTTATTGAAGATACTCGAGCAATATGAAACTATCGTAAATTATACTTATTGCCTTGGGATACTTGCTAACGACTAAAATACAATCCACTTAAAAAGAAGCGACACCAGTTGTCGTAGAAGTTTTAAACGGCTTTATTTTTATGTGAGCTTATATTATAGTTATTAGGTCAGGCAAAATGACATGAGGTAAAAACCAGTTAACCCTCGGGGCGCAATGCTTCACTTTTTAACTGAGTCTTTAAACGCTATCTTAGCGAATTTTTTCTAGTAATGTTATTTACGTTTTATCCTAAACTTCTGCGCCTGTACAAACCTAAAAAACCATATTTATTAATGAACGAAAAACCTAGCAGAAAAAAGCTCGTTAACATTGCAAAAATATAAGCAATGCAACAGCGAAAAACTGTGGCTAAAAAGTCTATCGGAATTAAAAAAATACTACCTTACCAAGTCGATTAATTTACGTAACTTTATAGATAATGACGTCATTTAAACAATGGCGAATAGACTCGGCTGGCTTGAAATCAGCATTCAGAATATAACAACAATGAAAAACTGCAGCGAAAAAACCAAAATCAAAATAATAAGGATATAACGATGACGACATTAACGTATCAGTTTGAGCAAAAACGGTTAGATAATTTCGAGTGGTCGGATGGTTCAAAGCTATCTGGTATAACGGCACTAGCAAATGATGAAAGGGGACGAGGGCGAAAACAGCCATTGTTTTACCTCGAAACGGTTTCTATAAACAGTTATGAAGATGATATTTACTTCGTGAACAATACTAATGAGATGCTCAGATGGGTAGCGCCATTTAAACCCTATCGAAACATAACTGAAGCACGAACAAAGTTGGGCGATAGCAGTGATGAAAACTTACGTAAAGTGACGCTCTATAGTGATGACATAAATAGCGTATATCAGGATGTACTGCATAAGCAGGGCGTGCGGATTGGTAGTACTCATATCATGTACGACAGTGATGTGATGATGCAGTGGTTCGTACATGTGCCTTATAAAGGGCCAGATACTCATTATGCGATCTGGCAATTTAATATAGTGGAAAAGGGCGGGATTCGAGGAACTTATCCATTGTTGTGGGATGATTTTAGTAAACCCTCGCACATGGTGAGTTGTGACTGTCTGTCTGAGCGGGCTGATATACCGATAGAGGCCAGTATTTATGAAGAGCGCTGTGCAATGCTTGACAGGCTTATCGGGTCATTTGGCATATCAAACGCCATATTCATATTAGCGATAAATGATGTACTTTATCGTTATGGCGTGGGCTGGAGCGCGCCTTATAGCGAGTCGGATATACAGGCGCAAGACATTGCGATGAAACTAACAGAACAAAAGTCAGAAAATGCAAAAGCGGTGAAAGCTATTGTCCAAGCGGTTTATGACTTTTGGTTTAACGAAGGCTTTGCAAAAAATATCTCAATGCAGGCCTGTGAGGAGATTTTGAGCCTCTCCCAAGCGCAGGTGGCTAGCCAAAAACCAGTTTAATTTATGAGTCAAATTATTGAGCATGAACTTAAATAATAATTAAAAAAGGAGAGCTTTATGATGTTTCATATCGAAAACAACGACACGTTTTTATTGTTTTTTCATGGTCTCGATTCAAGCAATGAGACCAGTAAGTATACGTGTATCACGCGTAAGCCAAAATACTGTCAAACGGTCAACTATCGAGAGAATTTTGCAGAAATATTTGAGGTTTATGATGCATTGATTCGCGAGAAAATCTCACAGTATCCACGAGTAGTGTTAGCAGGGCATTCGCTTGGCGGCTGGTTTGCCAATCACTTTTCCCATAAATACAACTTGCGTGCATTGTTGATTGCGCCTTGTATTTATCCAAGTGAGGTGGTGGCTGACCGTATCCCTGACGTAGCTGATATGAAGCTGTCGTTCCCTACCTCTAACACTGAGATGGTACGAGTGATGGTAGAAGTCGATGATGAAAGCCTAGACGTAGCAGTCGCTAGACGAACCTTGGTAAATCTGCCTGAGAGCTGGGAAATCGATTACTTTACAGGCGGTCATCACCGCATCGCTCGTAGCAGTGATATTTGGTATCACTTAACTCATCTGTGCGAAAATCCCATCGTTTGGATGGACGAGGCGACATATCATGGTGAGGACTGATAGCAATGGCAGTCAAAAAAATATCGCGACTGATGAATAAATAAACCGCTAAAAATAATCGATTGACATTAAAGACGATCGGTCATAATATCTATGAATGACAATTACTAAACCAAAAGCCCGTCGAGGGCGTCCACCTAATGTTGAACGAGAGTTTACGGATACCCGTGAGGCTCTTTTAAGATCTGGGATGGAGATGCTGACAGAGCAGGGCTTTGCGACCACTGGGATTGATGCCATACTCAAACGCATCAATGTGCCTAAAGGCTCTTTCTACAATTACTTCAAAAATAAAGAAGCGTTTGGACAGGAAGTATTACGGCAGTACGCGTTGTATTTTGCTCGCAAGCTGGACCATTGTTTTTTAAACGAGCAAGTGTCTCCTATGCAGCGTATTAGTGACTTTGTTGAAGATGCTAAGTCAGGAATGATCAAGCATGAATTTCGACGTGGCTGCTTAGTAGGCAACTTAGGCCAAGAAATCGTCGTGTTACCTGAGAGTTTTCGTTGTGAGCTAGAAGGTATATTGCTTGATTGGCAGAAGCGTTTAGCGGCTTGTTTGCGCCTAGCAGTGCAACAAGGGCAGATACATTCTAATAGTGATTGTGATGAGCTTGCTGCTTTCTTTTGGATTGGATGGGAAGGTGCAGTTTTGCGTGCTAAGTTGGTGCAAGATGTCAATCCATTAGATACTTTTTTCCGAGGTTTTGTAGCAGGAATACAGAAGTAATTTTTTATCTATATTTTTAGACGACCGGTCTAAATTATTTTTTTACTCATTTATAAGACGATTGGTCTAAATAGGAGCGATTATGTTTAATACAATATTAATTGAAAAAAATGACGGTGCTTATCAGTCTAATCTGACTGAGATACAGGACACGCAATTGCCAGAAGGGGATGTTACGGTTCGTGTGGCATATAGCACGCTCAACTACAAAGATGGATTGGCCATCACGGGTCGTAGCCCTGTGGTACGCACATTTCCTATGGTCCCAGGGATTGATTTAGCAGGCACTGTCGAAACAAGCAGCCATCCTCACTACGAAGCTGGTGACAAGGTGTTGTTAAATGGTTGGAGCGTGGGTGAGAAATATTGGGGTGGACTGTCTCAAAAAGCACGGTTAAACGGTGACTGGCTTATCCCGCTTCCTGAATCAATGACTGAGCGTCAAGCGATGGCGATAGGCACCGCAGGATATACTGCGATGCTTTGTCTAATCGCATTAGAGCGTCATGGACTCACACCAGAGAGTGGCGAAGTATTAGTGACTGGTGCCAATGGCGGCGTTGGTAGCTTTGCCATCGCACTTTTGGCAAACCAAGGTTACTCTGTCACCGCTTCTACGGGTCGCTTAGAAGAAGCAGAATACTTAAAAAGCCTTGGTGCAACGACGATCATTGACCGTAATGAGCTGAGTAGTCCAGGACGTGCGCTTGGTAAGGAGAGATGGGCCGCTGCAATTGATTCTGTTGGTAGTCACACGTTGGCCAACGTTTGTGCCAGTACGTGTGAGGATGGTTTAGTCGCTACCTGCGGACTGGCTCAAGGCATGGATTTCCCTGCTACTGTTGCTCCTTTTATTTTACGCGGTGTCAGCTTACTTGGAATTAACAGCGTGACGCGACCTTACGCTGAGCGCGTAGAAGCATGGCAGCGCTTGAGCACGAGTTTGGATATGACACAACTAGAGGCAATTACCAGAGAGATTGGCCTAAGCGAAGTCATTCCGACAGCAAGTGAATTGTTGGATGGTAAGGTTCGTGGTCGAATAGTTGTTGATGTTAACCGTTAGTTTAGCAAGCATGACCTTTAATACTTCAACACTGATGTTTCTATGTTGAGCCTCGTGTTAGCACATGAATAAGTGGTGTATAGAAAAGTCCAGTATTGATTGATCAGTGTGAAAAAGAATTATTCACAAACGGTCACAAATATCAGTATTTATTTTCTATCGTCTGATGTGCTATTATCGTTGAACAATCTATCGTGGGTTTAACAGTTTTGTTATCGCCGACCATGACAATAGTCTCATGGCTGTGTGACAAACCTTGCAACTTCCAGCACGATATAAAACAACTCTGGTAAAGCGCATGAGCCTGTACTCCGACAACCTCATTTGTGCCTGATTTTTTGCCTATTTGGGCGTATATCATACTTTTTCGTCGGAGTTACAGGAGTCTAAGGTGTTCAATATCATGAGCCACATTGCTAATCCATCTAAATATACCCGTCGTTATCATCCACGTCATTCTCTAGCGCAACATATTATCAATCAAATAGAGTCGCTTGAGCTGCGCCCGCAAGATATCGTCAAGCAAATGGGCTATCCTCTTAAACATACTATACCTGCCTATGACCGCCTGCGCCATGTACTGTCGAGCAAATTTCTTGGGCTTGATGGTAGCTACATGGATAAATACTTTACTGCTGATGAATTTTTAGCGAAGCTGTTTGCCGTACTCGAAATACCGTATCAGCCATTCGCAGAAGATATTGCGCAGATTAAATATGACTTGGCAAATTGCTCTCATACGCTACCTAAGTATAGCTTACGAGCGGAAGTGGATTTTACATTTGCGAGTGCTGATAACTGGATGTCTCGTGGTGCGGCTTCACGTTTTGCGCAAGTACACTTGCCTAGTGGTTTTGCCAAACTAGACGATGCTGCCCGTAAATCAGTGATTCAAGACAGCATCTTCGAGCATTATCAGCAGTATGAGGGCAGTTTGCCATACGACGGTATCATCAAAGGCTATCGACTGACTATTGAACAAAACAACCACGTGGTCGACCATGCAGAGTATGGATTGCCAAAATCTAGCAGTATCTAAAATTTTTTGAGCGTATAAACAGCACGAGCTGTTAATTACATTGATTGAATAATCACATTGACCGAAAAAAAATATAAGAAAGCCTCACTTTATCGTGGGGCTTTTTGGTTTTTTACGTTATGTTTCTTGTAAGAGTCGAACACTGCTAAATATCAGTTTTATAAAATTAATTTTAAGCGTCAGGCTTCAGGTTTAGAGATGGCGCGCCATAAAATCACAAATAGCGCATCGAATTCTGCATTTAACGGTGTTTCCGTTTGGCGAATGGTATGCATTAAGCCAAGTCGACTGATGAACCCCATAAACACATCGAAGAGTATGTGCAAAGGAACAGTATCATTGAGCACACCGCGATTTTGTCCATCTTCTAATACCGCTAAAAACGCGCCAATTAACTCTTTGTTTTCATAGATTGCGATATTACGTATACGCGATGCCGAAACAGAAGACAGCACCATCACCGCATCTGGATGCGAGTCGACAAAATCAAAGCAGACCCACAACGTCTTACGTAGACGATCTTGTACGCTATCAATCCCTTGCAAATGATCCATAATTCTAGCGGCTAATCTGCCGAGCACAATATCCATAATGGTATAAAACAGCGTTTGCTTATCCCCGAAGTACTTGTAGAGCGTTTGCAAAGAGACATTTGCAGATTTTGCAATCTGCGCCATCGTCACCTCGTTAGCGTCAAATCCTGCAAAGACTTTACGAACAGCTTGCTCAATTTTATCCAAAGTTGCGGGCCGCATATCGGATAGGGGCGCTAGAGATCGAGTTTGCATGAGGCTATCTGAATGATTAAAGGTTTTCATATTTATCGCTTCTTAAAGTATTAGCTATTTGATACGTCCTACCAGTTAAATGATTTGCTCGATAGTTTAACGTGATCAAATTAATAAGTAATATAGATTACCATTTTTATTTAATTGATTGCGAAGTGGTTTTTCGTAGCCTAGTATAAGACTCGTATATTAATAAATACAAAGAATTTATCATATATCCATTATGGTAATATAAATTACCATAATTCAAAAAATGGCTTAGTTATAGTCAGTTCAATATAATTTCGATACAAGGAAACTGAGTGCAAGTTATACATTAGTATGCTTAGCGAGGATGACGATGTAGCGGATTTATATAGACTTGACTATATAGTTGTTATTCACTCCACCTTGTCAAGGATAGACGTCATGAGTATCGAAAAATTCACCCCAAACTGGATGACCGAAGAGCATCAGATGGTGTACGACAGCGCCTTAAAAATGTTTCAATCTTGGGATCCTAAAGATGAGCAATGGCGCAAAAATGGCATGATTGATCGCGATGCGTGGAAAGAGGCAGGCGAGATGGGGTTTTTGTGTGCGGCGATACCTACTGAATATGGCGGCGGCGGCGGCGATTTCGGTCATGAAGCCGCGCTTATCTACGCACAGACTGAGGCCAATCAATCGGGATTTGGCGGTATGGTGCATTCAGGCATTGTCGCGCCTTATATTTTAGACCACGGTACTGAAGAACAAAAACAAGCGTGGCTATCCAAAATGGCAACGGGCGAATATATCGGCGCTATCGCTATGACCGAGCCTGGTACTGGCTCTGACCTACAAAACATCAAAACCTATGCGGTAAAAGATGGTGATGACTACATTATCAATGGTTCCAAGACCTTTATTACCAATGGTCAGCATGCCAATCTGATCTTGTTAGCATGCAAAACAGACCGTGAAAAAGGCGCGCAAGGCGTCTCACTCATCATCGTCGAAACGGACAAAGTAGAAGGGTTTGAACGTGGACGCAATCTCGACAAGATTGGTCTGACCTCTCAGGATACTTCAGAGCTGTTCTTTAGTAATGTCCGTGTACCACAAACCAACCTGCTCGGCACGGTAGAAGGTATGGGTTTTATCCAGATGATGCAGGAGCTGCCACGTGAGCGCTTGATTATTGCGTTATCAGGGGTCGGCTCGATGAAGCTGGCGATAAACTTAACACTAGATTATGTAAAAGGTCGTGAGGCCTTTGGTAAACCTATTTGGAAGTTTCAAAATACGCGTTTTAAGATGGCAGAGTGCTATGCCGACTATCTCGCTGCCAGCACCATGTGTGATGCGGCAGTCGATGCGATGTTAGATGGCAAACTGTCCGTACCGCATGCATCATTAATCAAATATTGGGTCACTGAAAAGCAGTGTGAAGTGATTGACGAGTGTGTGCAACTGTTTGGTGGTTATGGCTATATGACAGAGTATCCTATCGCGCGTTTGTATGCCGATGCGCGCGTACAAAAAATCTATGGTGGCACCAATGAGATTATGAAAGAGCTGGCATCACGCTTCATGTAGACGCGCTACTCATTGATTGATTTTAAGCGAACGGTCTATTTAGTAATCAAACTCAATAGGCCGCAAGCAAACTATTCAATAAGCAAGCTGACCAGATTGCGATAAGTATTATTTATTTTAAAATAAAAAAAGGATTTTTTATGACTGAGACTGCTTACATTTATGATGCGATACGTACGCCGCGTGGTAAAGGGAAAAAGGATGGCTCGCTGTATCAGGCATCACCGATTTGGTTGACGCGCACTTTATTAAAGGAGATGCAACAACGCCACAATTTGGACACCAGTTTGGTCGATGATGTGGTGCTTGGCTGCGTGACGCCAGTGGGCGAGCAGGGCTCTGATATTGCGCGCATTGCTGCGATAGATGCTGGCTGGGCACAAAGTGTGGCAGGTCTTACCTTGTCTCGCTTTTGTGCCTCTGGTCTGGAATCTATCAATTTGGCGGCTGCCAAAGTCATGTCAGGTATGGAAGACATGGTAGTGGCAGGCGGCGTTGAGTCTATGAGCCGTGTGCCGATGGGCTCAGATGGCGGTGCTTGGTACATGGATCCACGTGTCAATGAAGCGACGCATTTCGTACCGCAAGGAGTAGGTGCGGATACCATCGCGACGCTCAAAGGCTTTAGTCGTAGTGATGTCGATGCCTTTGCCACCGAGTCGCATCGCCGCGCTGCACAGGCATGGGAGAAGGGCTATTACGATAAGTCCGTCGTCCCTGTCACCGATATCAATGGCATGATACTGTTAGATAAAGACGAAACCATCCGTCCTAATACCAATGTCGAGACCTTAGCTGGTCTAAAACCTTCTTTTATTATGCCGGGAAAAATGGGCTTTGATAGCGTTATCTTGGACAGATATACCACGATTGAAACCGTAAACCACGTACACCATGCGGGTAACTCTTCAGGCATCGTTGATGGGGCAGCTATCTGTTTGGTTGGCAGCGCGGCGGCTGGTCAAAAAGCAGGGTTAAAACCACGCGCCAAGATCACAATGGCCTCAGTCATTGGCTCAGAGCCTGCCATTATGCTGACAGGTCCAACGCCAGCTTGCCAAAAAGCCCTTGATAAAGCGGGCATGCAAGCCTCTGACATAGACCTTTGGGAAATCAACGAAGCCTTCGCTGCTGTGCCGATGAATACCGCTGATGATTTTGGAATCTCGCTTGATATCGTCAACGTCAACGGTGGTGCAATATCCATGGGTCATCCGCTTGGGGCAACAGGCGCGATGCTGATGACGACTGTCCTTGATGAGTTAGAACGACGTGACCTAAAGACCGCTATGATTACGCTATGTGTGGGCGGTGGCATGGGTATTGCCACCATTATCGAGCGCGTTTAACTTTTTCTAAAATAGACTGAAAACCAATTAGACTAAAACGCAATATACAAAGAATCATTTAAGGGATAAAAATGATGACAAATAACCAGACAGCAGATAGCGTAACAGCCATTAATGTACTAGAAAACTTCTCTGCCCAGTATGACAACGATGGTATCGTCACGGTCACGATTGACCAAAGCAAACGCAAAATGAATGTCATCGGTGACGGCTTTACGGAGTCGTTTGCCACGATGGTGGATAGTTTTATCAATGATGATTCAGCTACAGGCTTAATTCTTACATCGGCCAAAGACACCTTTGTGGTCGGGGCAGATATCGATCAATTGAACCAGATAAAGACAGCCGAGCAAGCATTTGCACTGACTGAAGGGCTCAAAGGCAGTATGCGTCAGCTTGAAAACTCAGGTAAACCTGTCGTCGCTGCTATGACAGGAACCGCACTGGGTGGTGGTTTAGAGCTGGCGCTAGCATGTCATTATCGTATTGCCATTGACACGCCTAAGACCAAGCTAGGTTTGCCTGAGGTGAAACTGGGCTTGTTACCTGGCAGCGGCGGTACTCAGCGCTTACCGCGATTAGTTGGTATTCAAGCAGCACTGAAGCTAATGACGCAAGGTAAAGAATTACGCCCAGCAGCGGCAAAAGATATTGGACTTATTGATGCAATAGCCACTGATCAAGCAGATATGCTGAAGCAAGCAAAAGACTGGATTCAAAATAATTCAAGCGCTCAGCAGCCATGGGATAAAAAAGGTTTTAAAATCCCTGGTGGCGATAGTAAGCATCCAAAGGTAGTTCCTATATTCTCTATCGCCCCAGCCATGGCCAATCAGAAGTCACATGGCAACTATCCTGCGATCACTCATATTATGTCTTGTGTGTTTGAAGGATGCCTAGTAGATATTGATACAGGGCTTGAAATTGAGTCGCGTTATTTTGCCGCTTGCGTACTGTCCACTGAATCTAAAAACATGATTAACACCTTATGGACGCAGCTAAATAGCATCAAAAAAGGTCAGTCTCGGCCTCAAGGATTTGAGCAGACCCAAACTAAAAAAGTCGGTATTTTGGGCGCTGGCATGATGGGCGCAGGCATTGCTTATGTCACCGCCAAAGCAGGTATAGATGTTGTCTTATTGGACACAGAGATTGTCAATGCTGAAAAAGGCAAAGCGTACTCTGCTAATATTTTGGATAAAGCCATTAGCCGACAGCGCGCTACCGAAGAAAAAAAACAAGCTCTCTTAGAACGCATCACGGCAACCGTTTCTTATGATGATTTGGCAGATTGTGATCTTATTATCGAAGCGGTGTTTGAAAACCGAGAAATTAAAGCCAAGTGTACCCAGCAAAGTGAAGCGGTGATTTCAAACACGGCCGTCTATGCATCTAACACCTCGACGCTACCAATTACAGGATTGGCAAAAGCCAGTACGCGACCAAACCAGTTTATCGGTCTGCATTTTTTCTCGCCAGTAGACAAGATGCCGCTGGTTGAGATTATCATGGGTGAGCAAACCGACGATACAACGTTGGCCAAAGCTTTCGACTATGTTGTGCAAATAGGTAAAACGCCTATCGTCGTCAATGATAGTCATGGCTTTTATACCTCGCGAGTATTTGGCACCTATGTTTCAGAGGGTATCGCCATGCTAGGAGAGGGTGTACATCCGCGTAGCATCGAAGTCGCCGGACTAAAAACAGGTATGCCGATGCCGCCGCTAGCATTACAAGATGAAGTGTCGTTGAGCCTCGCATTGCATGTCAGCGAACAGCAGCAGCTTGATATGGCAGCCGAAGGTAAGCCAATTGTAGTGCGGCCTTCTTATGACATACTAAAAATATTGGTCAATGAGCATGGGCGCGAAGGTAAGAAAAATGGCAAGGGCTTTTACGACTATCCAAAAGAAGGTGATAAGCATCTATGGCCTGAGCTGATAAATTTATATCCGCCGAAATCAGAGCAACCATCGCAGCAAGATTTGGTGGATCGCCTGATGTTTATTCAAGCCAATGAATCTGCTAAATGCTATGAGGAAAATGTCGTGCGCTCAGTGGCCGATACTAATATAGGGTCTATCTTTGGCTGGGGGTTTGCACCGCAGCATGGCGGTACGCTACAGTTTATCAATGTAATGGGCGTGAGTGCATTTGTTGAGCGGAGTCGTGAGCTGGCTGCGAAATATGGCAAACGTTTTGAGCCTGCTCAAATCTTGTTAGATATGACAGTCAAAGGCGAGGCGTTCTCTGATGACTGATGTGCATGTATCAAATCATGATCAAATGGCTGACTGTCTACAAGGGTTACGAGTGGTCGATCTGACTCGTAACCTACCTGGGCCTTTTGCCACGCGTTTGCTTGCGGATTTGGGCGCGGACGTCCTTAAAATCGAACCCAAACAAGGTGATCCTGCTCGGGTATTTGGTGAATTATTCGCAGCTCTGAACCACGGTAAGACTACCGAAAAGCATGACTTTCATGATCCCAAAGCGATTGAAGCTATAAAAGCACATCTTAAAGAAGCCGATGTGATGCTAGATAGCTTTCGCCCAGGTGTCTTGGCAGAAATGGGGCTAGATGCTAAGGGCCTGCATACCATTAACCCAAAGCTAGTCATAGTGTCAATCACTGGCTATGGCGTAGCAGGCAATTACACAAAAGAAGGTGCTTATTTAGAAGATGCTGACTCAGAAGATGGCTCTCAAGTGAATCATGACTGGGCCAATAAAGCCGGTCATGATATCAACTTTATGGCTATGAGCGGTGTGCTTGATCAGCTAAAAACAGCGCAGGGTGAGCAGGCTATGCCCAATATCCAGTTTGCGGATTTGGCAGGTGGTAGTGACACAGCCGTGATAGCCCTGTTGGCTGCTGTACTTGCCGCCCAACATACGGGCAAAGGGCGACACATTGCTATTAGCATGACGCACAGTTTGTACAACCATATGGTCATGCCAAAGGTAACAGGCAAACTGATTAATAGCCTTTCAGGAAATGGCGTAAACGACACTCTACTGCCGCAGCATGATTTTTTAGGCGGTGCATTACCATGCTATCGATTGTACCAAACCGCTGATCAGCGTCATATGGCGGTTGGTTCCTTGGAGCTGAAATTTTGGCAAGGTCTATGTGAGGTATTGGAGCTGCCGTCGCTTAAAGAAATACACTGGCAACTTGGTATCATGCCCAATAGACCCGAGAGTGAAGCCGCGACCAACACAATCGCGGAAAAATTTGCCAGTCAAACGCTTGAGTATTGGCAACTTGTATTTTCAGTAACGGATGTCTGTGTGACCCCTGTGTTGAGTCTACATGAAGCTAGAGCTCACCCTTTATTTGCACATCAAGATGAACATCATGCGACGTCAGGGTGGCAGCAAGTGAATTAATAATTAGTCTGTATTATTCTGACTGCCTGTCTAAACTAGAATGATTGAACTTGTATATTTATAACTGTCTATCTAAAATTGTCTGAATAAGAGACAATACGCCCATAAATCCTAAAGCCTTACGGTACTGAAAAATAGTAGCGCGTTCAAAGGCTCTTAGAGATTGAGCAACACAGACATTTAATAAATTTAACTTAAGCAAAAAGGCAGTTCTGAATGACCAAACATAACCCGTATAATTTTTTACCTTTGCAGCCAACAGGTAGAAACGAGACCAATACTGCTAATACCTATGCTCCTGAAGATATGATTAAAATATACGAGCAGCAGTTTCTCATTCAAGTGCCTGAAGAAGAGCTGACCGAGTTTTTGCCAGCGTTAAAAGCATTCTATGATATCGATAATCATACCTTAGATGTCAGTGCCATTATTTTTGATGCAATCGCAGACTCTGCTATCATTTATAATCACAAAATCAAAGTCGGCGACTATCAGATATTAGGTGAGTTGATAGAAGAGGCGATTGAATATGATGAAGACAATAAAAGTGATGAAAGCACTGAAAACGAAGAAATTCAAGCCTATACATTAGAGTGCCAACGTATATTTTTCATCAATGATGTAGAAATACCTTATCATTTTAACCTATTTATTTATGGCGACGGTTATTCTACTTTGACCAAAAAAGAAACCGTACTAGAAAAAATGTACTGGTTTGTCAGAGGTAGATTTGAAGAGGATTTATTAGATGATACTGAAGATAATGACAGCTTAGAATCGATTAATGCGCAACTAGCCAGTTTAGGTATTCGTGAAATGGATCTGACGACTGTAGATGAGATAATCAGCTATGTAGAAGGCAGTATTATTGACGATCCAATGGTGGACGAGCTTAATAAACTGTTGGATGATGCTGAGTAGTGAGTAAGATAAGTTAATGAAGTGATCTAACGTCAAAAGAATAAATTTGAAAATAAAAAACTAGAAAAAAGCCTCCCTGTTCGTATGATGAATGGTGAGGTTTTTTAAACTCACAACCTCATAAATAAGTTCTTTCGACATCATCCAAAATTACATGACGCTATACATTTCTAGGTTTTTACCCATCTCCCCTCAAAGGGTCAGTCGATTTCCTATATAATGTGAGCTATTTCGTTATTGTTGATCTATTCAATTTAGGCTTTTTTCTTAGCAAAAAACGCTTCTTATCAGGTAAAATGGTGCTTTATGTTCAACGCTTCCTCGACTCGTTTAAATAAATACATCAGCGAAAGTGGTATTTGCTCTAGGCGAGACGCTGACCGCTTTATTGAACAAGGTAATGTATACATCAATGGCAAACGTGCTTCGGTCGGTGATCAAGTGGCTGCTGGAGATGCGGTAAAAGTCAACGGGCAGCTTATTGAGCCACGAGAACCTGATGATTTTATTTTTATTGCGTTGAATAAGCCAGTGGGTATTGTGAGCACCACGGAAAGTTCTGAGAAGAATAATATTGTCGATTTTGTGCGACATAGTTTGCGTATTTTTCCGATTGGCCGTTTGGACAAAGATTCTCAAGGTTTGATCTTTTTGACTAATAATGGTGATTTGGTCAATAAGGTACTACGTGCTGGTAATAACCATGAAAAAGAGTATCTAGTTACGGTAAATAAGCCGTTAACTGATAGTGTTATCGAAGGTTTGGCGGGCGGTGTGCCGATGCTTGGCAAGATGACCAAAAAATGCCCAGTGACTAAAGTAGCTCCTAATGTCTTTAACATCACGCTCGTTCAAGGTTTAAACCGTCAAATTCGCCGTATGTGTGAGCACTTTGGCTACGAAGTCGTCAAGCTTGAACGTACGCGGATTATGAATGTAAGTCTCAAGGGTCTTCCCGTTGGTGACTGGCGAGACTTAACCTCAAAAGAGCTGTCTGTGTTACTTAAATCTGTAGAAGATTCCTCTTCGCAAGACAATCACTCAAACAAGAAATCTCGCAATGCGCCACGAAAGAAACCTCGTGCTGATGCTTCGTCAAAGTCAAAACCATCTACAAAATCGGCAGGTGTAGCAAAGGGGCGTAACAAATACGCCAAGGATGATGCTAGAAAGCCAGCAGGTTCTAAAGGTAGGGATGGACGTCCTACTGGTCGTGGTAAGCCGTCAGGGGGTAAGGGTAAGTCCGGAGGCAATGGCAAACCTACTACCAATGGCAGGCGTCCTTCGAAAGGTAGAGGCTCTTCACGGTAATAATTTTTCACAATGTGACGGCTATATTTATTTTTAAAATGGCAGTAAGCTAAATAACTTTAATCTTAAAGAGATAATATTATGTTTAAAATAAAAGTAGAACGCATTGTCAAAAAACCGATTGATGAGGTATTTGAAGCACTGAGTGACCATGCCAGTTATGGCTCATTTAAAGCGGTGGGGGTTGCTAAGTTAGTAGCCGAAGGTAACGAAGAGCGCAATGGCGTCGGGGCTTTACGTAGCATTCAAACGGGACCCGTTAAGTTCTGGGAGCGGATTACAGCGTTTGAGCGTCCTACTCATATGCAATACCAAATCGAAAAATCTAAACCTATCAAAATGCAGCATGATAAAGGTATCATTGATTTAAAAGACTTGGGCGATGGCACCACACACGTGACTTGGGTATCTGAGGGTCGATTGATTGTACCACTGCCATTAGTCGGTCGCCTATTTGACCGTCAAATGCAGAAACAAGGAACCATAGGGTTTAGTAGCATACTCAAGTCTATAGAAAGCCGCTAATCTAGCAGCAGTATTGGTTTTTTTGATATCACTCTATAGTGGTGGCTTATTTTATTGAGCCATCACTGTCAGCTTTAATCCGTTTTATTCTTGGCAGCTTCAATCTCGTTAAAACGCGCTAACTGCTCTGGCGTGGCTTTTTGTTGATATTTCTCTTTCCACTCAGCATAAGGCATGCCATAAACAAGCTCGCGAGCATCCTCGTAGTCGATTTCAATACCACGCTCTTCACCAGCCGTTTTATACCATTTAGATAAACAGTTACGACAGAAGTCGGCAAGGTTCATTAGCTCGATATTTTGTACATCTTTACGCTCGTCTAAATGAGCTAGTAAGCGCCGAAATGCTGCGGCTTCTAACTCGATGTTTGATTCTAATTTTGCCATAATATTTTCCTAATTGTAGTTGAGCCACTTTAGAACTGAGATGATACTAACGATATAAATATTGCGCAACCTATGTCGTTCTATATTAAAAACGAGTACAACAAACTCAAGCATAGTAATGATTTATCAGCTTAAAATTTCCTAATCATAATATTAAACCATGCTTTATTTCTATTCGCTCTTTGATCAATCGTAAGCCAAGTTTCTTCTTTGAACTTATGATTGATTTTTTGCTTTAAGGTTTCCCAACGTTCTTCATTCATATCGCAGAAAAAACGTCCATCCTCAATACGATCTCTATTGCCATATTTAAAAGATGCGTAAAAATTACTTTCATCTGTCAGCATGGTGAGTAAGTTATCTACTAATTCAGGAAGATCTTCATAAGGTACATGAAGCAGCGAAGCACATGCCCAAATACTCGTAAATCGTTTATGCCACTTCTGAAATGGAATTTGCTCGAAAGTTACGCACTGCCAATAAATCATATTATTGTGATGAATTTTTGCCCGCTCAATCAGCTCTCGGCTACCATCAATAGCAGTAACATTGAAGCCTAAGTTGGCAAAGTGGATACTGTCACGACCTGAGCCGCAGCCTAAATCTAGTATGTGTTGCTGGTGTACTGGTCTAACAGGGAAGTTGTCTATAAAAGGTTGATATAGCTGATGCATATCTACACTAATGGTTTGCTCAAAGAATGAATTTGCGTTGCTATCATAAAAGGCTAGGGTGTTTGATTTATTTATCATGGGCTATATATCGCTGATCATTATTAGAAGAGACTACTTCCTTGTTGTCTAGGTTGCCAGACATGAATCAAATGTTCTTTTGAAAAGTTGAAAGACTTCTGCAAAAACTGCTGACGTGTCTTCTCATTTATACCGGTTTGATTGATTAAAGTTTCGCGTAATGGGTGGTGACTGCCAATCAAATATTCGTTGCGTGTATGCAGTCTTTTCAATAACTCAATATTAGGTACTTTAGCAGCTTTACCATCTATACCACGGTTGCAATTAGAGCAAGCAAGTACTAAGTTCCAAACCCCATCGACATTAACTGGCCGACAGCAACCAGCGGTTGCTACTTGGGCTTTTAAAGTATGCGGAAAGAAGTGGTCAACGTCTGCTAGCATCATGTCATTAGAAGCAACACTGATTTCTGTAAAGCAGTAAAAGCATTTGCTCTTTTGATACCCGTTTAATGCACCTCTTGAACTGGTAATATCAATGCGGCAATGTTTCGTATCTTTAGTAAATAATTGTTTGGTATCTTGGTCAAATTCAACCGAAATTAAACCTTTATTAATATTGAGCTCCCACGCTTTTTCTACCAAGTTCCAACGTGACTCTGTCTCTAAATTCAGATTTTTAGCCGAATTATCAAACACATGAAATAACTTGAATAAGTTATCTGTTAGACGTATTCCTTTATTGTGTTTACGCTCGTCAACAAAAAACTCTTCATCAATTACATCATAAAAACGTTCTTGCACTGCTTTAGTATTGACTACATGAAATGCGTCCAAAACGTATTTAAATCCTTCTTTATTCGTGACATGAATGAGTTCATCTTCGCTAATCTGTTGATGGTTGAATTGAATGCAAGCATTGATAAACTTACTACTATTAAAAGTGCTTTGTTTAGGGCTATGTTTTAGATGTTCACATAGATGAAAGGCGTAGGGCAGCGCTAAATCTTCGAGCGAAATCAAGTCAGAATCTCTCTCTAAGCTGACATCGATTAGAGTTTTGGCAAGCGCGAATTTATAAGAAGCAGTGTTTCTACCAAACAGAATAATAGCTCGCCAGTAATTTTCTAGCGTGGGCTCAACGTCTATGAAGTTCATGAATGGCTCAATCTGTCGTTAATTAGAATGGACTGTAGTGATAGTCAACTCTAATAGTACTATAACTTTGACAATTGAAATGATATTTCCACTTTAGAGGGTTAGTTCGAAATGGTCACGTTTTGGTCACGGTGCTGATTTTGAGACTTTTATCTGGTTAGATTAACTTAATGATTTGATTGGGTAATAAGATACAGAAACGCTGTAGCCCCTGAAAATTGGACAAAAAAAATCCTCACTTCTTATTTAAGAAGTGAGGATTTTAGTGCTTTTTTAAGCTATATTTGGAGCGGGAAAAGAGATTCGAACTCTCGACCCCAACCTTGGCAAGGTTATGCTCTACCACTGAGCTATTCCCGCTAATTATCAATTAACTATCGTCAGTTGATGAAGGCGTATTATACGCAGTTTTTTTTAGGTGTCAACACCTATGACGAAAAAAATTAAAGTTATTAAAATAGGCATGTCTTCTGGCCATGGATATATGTTATAACGGTTTATTATAATATGTATTCCAAAAGCTTTGTAGTACATAAATAAGCTGGGACGCACTTTATAATTTAATCGTAATCACATTCACAATTATCAATATTTACAAAGATAAGTCATAAGGATAAAAAATGAGTCAACAATATACCATCGCTGATTATTTGTTTGATCGTGTCGCAGAAGCGGGTGCATCTGAGATATTTGGCGTGCCTGGTGATTTTAACTTAACTTTTTTGGATAACGTTATTGCTTCTGACAAGTTACGCTGGGTGGGTAATACCAATGAGCTAAATGCTGGCTATGCTGCTGATGGTTATGCACGTGAGCGTGGGTTTGCCGCCATGGTGACGACTTTTGGCGTAGGCGAACTATCAGCGATTAACGCGACCGCAGGTTCTTTTGCTGAGTACGCACCGGTATTGCATATCGTCGGTGCACCAAGCACAGCGCTACAAGACTCAAAGCGCCGTATTCATCATTCGCTTGGTGATGGTGTATTCAATCATTTTATTAAGATGGTCGAGCCTGTAACGGTAGCCCGTGCGCAGCTCACCCCTGAGAACGCTGCCTCAGAAATTGATAGAGTGATTCGCTTAATACTTAAAAAGCATCGCCCAGGTTACTTACTATTATCACCAGACGTCGCGCGTCAGCCTATCTACCCACCAACGACCAAGTTGATCGATAGCCAAGAAGACATTACTAGCCAAGCGGCATTATCAGATTTTAAGCAAGCACTAACCGAGTTTTTGCCAAACAAGACCACGACACTAATGGCAGATTTGATGGTGCATCGTTTGGGGTTACAGCCACAGCTCAAAGCATTGATCGCTGATACAGATATTCCTTATACCACGCTATCTTGGGGCAAGACGCTGCTTGATGAAAATAGTGATCGTTGGGCAGGCACTTATGCGGGTGTTGCTTCGCGTCCAATTGTCAAAGATGCGGTAGAAAACTGCGAATGCCTTATCAAAGTAGGGGTGCAATATACTGACACTACTACCGCAGGGTTTAGCCAAGATATCAATGAAGATGTGGTCGTAGACTTGCACTATGAGCGTGCCTCTATCAGTGGTAAGAACTTTGCACCGATTGCGTTAAAAGATGCGTTGCAAGCCCTGCATGAAGTGATGACCTCTGGCATTAACATCGTGCCAAAACCTTTCTGTGAAGAAGTTAAGCCGCACGAACAAAAAGGTAAAGACAGTGAGGCTATCCGCCAAGATGACCTATGGCATATTATCGCTGACCGCTTAGACCACAATAACTTGGTGTTTTCTGAACAAGGGACGGCCTATTTTGGTATCAGTGATGTGCGCCTGCCAGAAGGGGTAACGTCATATGGGCAGCCGATGTGGGGGTCAATTGGCTACACGTTGCCTGCCAGCTTGGGCGCGGCAATCGCATCGCCAGATAAGCGCAGTGTGTTATTGATTGGGGATGGTTCAGCATTGCTAACGATCCAAGAGCTAGCGGTCATGATTCAAGAGCGCATCAATCCTGTAATTGTCTTAATCAATAACGACGGCTATACGGTAGAGCGCGCGATTCATGGCGAAAACCAATACTATAATGATATTCCTAAATGCGATTGGCAAATCATGCCGCGAGCGTTTGGCGCGACAGAAGAAAATAGCGTATTACTCAAAGCAGAGACAGCAGGCGAGCTAAAATCTGCTTTCGACAAAGCTGCTGCGACTACCGATAAGCTTATAATGATTGAGGTGATCGCAGACAAGCATGATATTCCGCCATTGCTGGCAGACATCAGCGCGGCACTAAAGCCAAAAAAGGATTAAGCAATTCGTAGAAACTTACTGAATAAAAGTAACAGCCCCATTTAGCAACTTAGCTGAGTGGGGTTTTTTGCATTTTTTATCATACGGATTAATTAATCAGCGATTGCTCTTATGTCAGTTTGCAGACTTTAGTATCATGGCGGATTGGGCTACGTTCAGCCTTTATAGTCAACAGGAGATGGACCCGTCGTGATTTGGTTAAAAATGCTCATCGGCGCCTTGATGGTACTGGCGATTCAAATGTTCGCCCAAACCCGATTTTTCTATTTGGCGGCACTTGCGCCACTATTCCCTACGTTTACGTTAATCAGTCACTTTATCGTTGGTACTGAGCGCAGTCCTGCTGATTTAAAGGTCGCGTTGATATTTAGTATGCTTGGTGTCATACCGCATTTGATTTATACCTTTGTGGTGTTTTTTAGCATCAGTTATATGAGTTTATACAAGGCACTGCTATTAGGGGTGGTCGCTTGGACGGTTGCGGCTGCGATTCTGGTACTGACATGGCAATACATTCAGGGTTAAGTGATATTAAGACGTAAACTCTTTTAGCACAGCAATGATATTTTATAAACTTAACTTTAATATTAGAGCGTTTTTTATTGAAGTCTTTTTTATTGATCTAGGGCGTGTCTTCAATTCACCCGATAGTCATCTAAATGGGCTAAAAATGGCTAAATCTTGCCAAACATCGTCAAATAGCTGGTTAATATCCCGATATTATCTGCGCTATTTTTCTTGTTTGACGGCAATTTATCTCATTTTTATCACCATTTTTGAAATGAAGACACGCCCTAGTATTGGCTGCTAGTTCTGATGGTAATGCTAATATCATCATAAATAATTGTCATTCATATTTTGAATAACGGCCGCTTATGATAGGCTCACTGGTGTAATATCTACTAACAGCAAGATAACGAAAACCCCATCGCAATCAATTACTATTCTTAATAATAAAAAATAGGGCTCAAAAAAAATGGATACCTTAAATATCCTGTATCTCGTAGGCGCAGTATTAATTTTCGCCAGTATCATGGCGAGTACATTATCGGCGCGCTTAGGCGTACCATTATTGTTGCTGTTTTTGATAGTGGGTATGTTGGCAGGCGAGCAGGGTATCTTGGGTATTGAGTTCTCTCAATATGCGCTAGCCAATTTCGTTGGGCAGGCAGCCTTAGCCTGTATCTTGCTAGATGGTGGTTTACGCACTTCCTTTAAATCATTTCGAGTGGGTCTAAAGCCTGCAATTACGCTGGCCACGTGGGGCGTGTTGGTCACGGTCATGGTGCTAGGTGTATTTGTCACTTGGCTGCTCGATGTCGATTGGCGCTTTGGTTTACTGATGGCAGCGATTGTCGGCTCGACCGATGCCGCCGCCGTATTTTCTCTATTACGTAATGGCGGCGTCAAGCTAAATGACCGTGTGCAGGCTACGCTTGAACTTGAGTCTGGTGCCAACGATCCCTTGGCTATTTTATTAGTCACTGGTTTGATTGCCTTAAATGTTGATCCTGATGGTCAGACAGTATTTGGCTTTTTAGTTTTATTGCTACAGCAGCTGAGCTTTGGGCTAGGTATGGGCTTATTGTTCGGTTATTTCTTATCCCGATTATTGCCCAAGGTACATTTGGCAGAAGGCATGTACGCTATTTTGATTCTCTCTGCTGGTTTGGCTGTGTTCGCCGCGACCAATCTCATTGGCGGCAGTGGATTTTTGGCGGTATACCTTACTGGTGTGCTAATCGGCAACCATAAGGTGCGCTCGACAGAGCATGTCATGCGAGTGATGGACAGCTTTGCTTGGCTGTCTCAGGCAGTACTGTTTGTGGTATTAGGACTGCTGGTCACTCCCTCAAACGTCCTCAATGTCTGGCATTATTCGGTTGCAATCGCGCTCTTTATGATCTTTGTAGCGCGTCCTATTGCCGTCTATACCAGTGTCAAACCTTTCAAATTTAAAGACAGAGAAATTGGGTTTATCTCTTGGGTTGGTTTACGCGGTGCAGTGCCTATTACTTTGGCGATTTTACCGGTCATGGCTGGGATAGATAATGCTTTTATGCTGTTTGATATTGCCTTTGGGGTCGTAGTTCTGTCGTTGATTTTGCAAGGCACAACTATCCCGACGATGGCCAATCTATTTAAAGTACGTATTCCAACCAATAAAGATCCCAAAGAAGAGCATGAGGTCTGGGTATCTGATAAGGCCAGTATCACGCTGTATGAGTTTGAGGCAAAGTCGGGTGCATTTGCCATTGGACGTCATCCTATGGGTATATCCAAAGGCATCAACCCAGATGAAATCAGTGTCTTTGCGCTAGTCCGTAATCAGCAAATCGTAGTAGTCGATGACAACACAAAGCTAAAATTCGGCGACAGTGTCTGGTATGCGATGAGAGGTAATCACGCGAGCAAAATTGCCAAGATTTTTAATGACACGACATTAGATCGCAAAGCTATCGATGACTTCTATGGCGATTGGTTGCTATCACCGAGTGTCAAGCTTGGAGACTTGCCGTTTTTTACAGGAATTATGGCGTCTGAGACATTGGTAAAAACACTCAAAACGTCCGATGAAGACAGCGCAAAAAACATGTGGGAGCAGACGGTGGCCGAGTACGTGAAATCACATTTAGGTACCGCGCCAGTGTCGGGCGATACCGTTGTAATAAGTGATGAATGGTCGCTGGTTATTAAGGAAGTCGATGACAAAGGAAAGTTAAGAACCATTGGTCTAAAGTACCAAGACCAAGTAGCGACCGCTTAAATGTTTATCGTAACTTTGTAATAGCTAACTATCAAAATAGCAAGATAAGGCTTAATTTTTGAAGGCATTACTTTCAAGACAATGCACCAGCTACTAGAATTCTATAATTAAGAAACACTGAGAGTCCAAGTAGCAAAATGTGCTGATAAATTAGGCTTTAGAATAATTCTCTGACAACAAATTTATCATTTTATTCAAAAAATCTGCCACATGTTTGTGTAGGTTTTCTCGGTATGCCCAGTGATGCTTCACTTCATAGCTTGCCTCATCAGGCAGTAGTATTTTCATCAGCCCCATCTCTTCATAGCGCATTGCTAGATCGCGTGGCAAGTAACCCACATGGTGACCTGCTAGGATAAGCTGCGCGGTGGCTTCCATCTGATAGGTAGTTGCGCTCAGTATTTTTGGGCGAATATGGTTGATACTGACATCAGTAATATAGCCTCGTTTCACCCAATGATGGTCTTGCTCTAATTCCTCAAATGTTAGCTTGTCAGGCTCATGAAATGAACGATGCTCACGCCCGCAGCAGACCACTTGTGTTTCGATAAAAGCAGGTTGAAAGGTCAATAGCGGCGGAAAGCTACCAAAGTATCCCACACCAATATCGCTCTCGTTACCGAGGAGCTTTTCTATCATACTCTCAGGACTTTGCACGTCAATCGAAAAGTGTATTAATGGATTGTCACGGTAGCTAGCAGCCAAACACTGACGCAGCGCATCATAAAAAAGCGTCGGCATCTGATCGATTAAACACAGTCTGATGTGACCACCACGCACAGAATCTAACTGACGGATGTAGTGCAATTGATGTTGAAAGCTGGCAACGGCTTCTGTAAAGCTCAAACAAGCCTCATACACTGCCGCACCGTCCTCTGTGAGCTTAAACCCTGCACGACCACGATGGCACAGCGTCATTCCTAAGCGGTCTTCTAAATGGGTCAAATGTCCACTGATGACAGAAGTCGTGACATTTAAGCGTGACTGAGCGGCCGTCACGCCTTGGCACTCTACGATAGCCATAAAACTACGCAGCGTTTTTATATCTATTTTTATCAGCTCATCTAGCATCGATCGCCACCCTATATCAAATTAATTAAATAGTAATGGATAAGAATTGAGTAATTTTCATCAACCTTACTTTTGTATGTGTATTCGTACTATCCATTAAGGAATAAAAAGTAAAAGCTAATTTTATCAAGGTTTTAAGATTACCTAACAAAATATTCTGCTTGTCAAAACTTCTGATAATAATATGTAAATTTCGTTTACTACGAAAAAATAGAAGTTTGCTTCTGAATTTTACCATGGTTCATGCTCTTATATTTATGTATTGTCAATGGCATGTAGCAAATTGTGTACTTAAACCAAATAGAACAAGGAAGTAACTTATGACATTCAATCAACCATTAAGCGGCAATGATATGCCAAGATTTGGCGGTTTCGCTTCCATGATGCGTCTGCCAACTCAAGCCGATGCTGAAGGGTTAGATGTGGCGTTCGTTGGCGTACCTTTAGACATTGGTGCATCCAACCGTAGCGGTGCAAGATTGGGTCCTAGACAGATTCGTGATGAGTCAAGAATGATTCGTCCCTACAATGTGGCCACTCGCGCTGCACCTTTTGAGTCATTACAAGTCGCTGACATCGGCGATGTGCCTATCAATACATTCAACCTGCTAAAAAGCGTTGATATCATCGAAAAATTCTATACCGATAAAATCGTCAAACACGGTGCGATCCCTTTAACATTAGGCGGCGACCATACCATTGCACTGCCTATCTTGCGCGCACTTGCCAAAAAACACGGCCCTGTCGGTATGGTGCACATCGATGCCCATGCTGATATCAATGATGATATGTTTGGCGAAAAAATCGCTCACGGTACGCCATTCCGCCGCGCTGTCGAAGAAAACCTCATCGATGGCAATCGTGTGGTACAGATTGGTCTACGTGGTACAGGCTACAGCGCTGAAGAGTTTGACTGGTCAACTGAGCAAGGATTCCGTGTGGTACCTGCTGAAGAGTGCTGGTATAAGTCGCTAACACCGCTCATGGCTGAAGTACGCGAAAAGCTAGGCGATGGTCCTGTCTATTTGAGCTTCGATATCGACGGTATTGATCCTGCGTTTGCCCCAGGTACGGGTACTGCTGAAATCGGTGGTCTGACCTCTACTCAAGGTATCGAAATCATACGCGGTATGCGCGGCCTAGATGTAGTGGGCGGAGATTTGGTTGAAGTATCACCACCGTATGATCCATTTGGTAATACCTCGGTATTGGCAGCGAACTTATTGTTCGAGATGCTATGCATCCTGCCGGGCGTACGCTATGACGACAAGGTTAAGGCGGTTTACTAATTACCATCAATGATTACCTCTATAATGAGCAACCTTTGCAGCCAGTAATTAGTGACTAATAATCGGTATGAAAGAAAAAATACAAAGGTTGTTTTGAGGTATTGATAATTATCTGAATATTCAGCGAAATTTTTTAGGATGACTGACCCATGACCCAATTGACGCAAACGCCTTCTTCTTTGTCTGACACATTATCATTGACCTGTGGTGAGCTATTGGTGCAGTGGCTAGAGTATTATGGTGTAGAGACCGTTTTTGGTATCCCTGGTGTGCACACGGTAGAGCTGTATCGCGGTCTACCTAATACCAATATTCGTCATGTGACACCGCGTCATGAACAAGGTGCTGGGTTTATGGCGGATGGCTACTACCGTGCCTCTGGCAAGATTGGCGTGTGCTTTATCATCACTGGCCCTGGTATGACCAATATTATGACGGCGATGGCGCAGGCATTGGCTGATTCGATACCGATGCTAGTGATCTCTAGTGTCAATAAAGTCAAAGACACGGGTAGTGGCGAAGGGCATTTACATGAGCTTCACGATCAGCAAGGCATGATTAGTAAAGTAGCATTGACGAGTAAGACTATTTGGCAACCTGAATCGTTACCAAAAGTCATTGCAGAAGCTTTTGCCTTATTTAATGGTGCACGTCCTGGCCCTGTACATATTCAGCTTCCTATCGATGTCATCACCGCTGATGCCAGTCATGTTGCTAAGCCGCCTAGTTTAAATGCTGTAGCAAATAGCGAAGCTAGTACAAATAATTTGAGCCTACCGCAGGTCACAAGACCATTGCCGAATCCTACGCAATTAGACCTGATCGTACAGTCATTAAAAACCGCGAAAAACCCTGTAATACTTTATGGGGGCGGCTGCGTCGATGTCGATCAAGATGCACAACGATTGGCAGAGCTGATAGATGCACCAACGTTTTTGACGATTAATGCCAAAGGTTTGCTGCCACCTGGCCATCCATTAAGTTTGGGTAGCAACCAGTCATTAGACGCAGGCCGAGCCGTGATTACAGAAGCAGACTGGGTATTAGCGATTGGTACTGAGCTTGGTGAGACTGACTATGATGTGTTCTTTAATGGTGGGTTCAAAATCAACGGCACGCTGGTCCGTATCGACTGTGATGCACAGCAATTGCAGCGTCCATTTAGAGCAGATATCGCGGTACTGTCCGACGCACAAATGGCGATTAGTGGTTTATGCAGCCGCTTAGAGGGTCAGACATTTGACCATCAAGCACTGTCACGCGTCAATGAGGCAAAGCAGGCCATCTTAAAGGACGTAACGACAGATTTTGCGGGTCAAAATGCATTACTAAAGCTGATTAGAGATGAAGTAGAAGACGTTATTTTCGTTGGTGATTCAACGCAGCCTGTCTACAGTGGCAACCTTGGTCTTGAAGCCTTAGCGACGCGTAAATGGTTTAATTCTTCGACGGGATTCGGCACGTTAGGCTATGGTTTGCCTGCTGCTATCGGGGCCATGGTTGGCTCAAATTTACCTGTCATCAGTCTAATGGGTGATGGCGGCATTCAATTTACAATTGCCGAGCTTATCTGCGCAGCCGAGCTTGAGCTACCATTGATCGTTTTGCTATGGAACAACCAAGGCTACGGTGAGATACGTCGTTATATGGAAGAGGGCGGCCTACCATTGATTGGCGTCAATATCAAAACGCCAAACTTTGAGCCATTAGCAGCAGGATTTGGCGCTGGCTATCGCAGAATTACTGATAAGCAGCAATTGCTAGACGCATTAGAAACAGACACTAAGGGTAAACAACCAATCATTTATGAGATTGATGAAGCAGACGACTTTCTAAAGGAAATGGCTGAGACAGTGACTTATTTTAGTTAATAGTAATACCGGCGCTAATGCCACGGATAATCACGAAACTGATAGTCACAGTTCTAAAAAACGACAAAAAAATGACAAACGCTGGTTACGCAAGGAAGCACGTTCATGACGCCCAATGCTAGAGAAATGTCAGAAAATAGACATGAGCAAATGCCGCGTTTGTTAACGGAGCTTGCTGCTGTCGTTGGTATGACCAATGTATTGACAAAACCTAGCCAACAGCAGTCTTATGTGCAAGGTGCGATTGAGGCTGTCACAGATGCGACCATCGCAGTTGTGATACCGCACTCTCTTGTGGCACTATGGCGCGTCATTAATATCTGTGCAGCCGCTGACGTGATTATCATTGCTCAAGCGGCCAATACAGGCCTAACAGGTGGTTCAACTCCGAATGGAGATTATGATCGACTACTAGTCGTAATCTCTATGCAGTTATTGGGCGGTGTGCATTTATTTAATGATGCAGCAGAGCTGGTTGCTTTGCCAGCCGCTACTTTGCAGCAATTAGAGTCGACCCTTGCGCCATTAGGGCGTGAGCCGCATTCAGTACTGGGCTCTAGTTGTGTGGGTGCATCAGTGATAGGCGGCATCTGCAACAGCTCGGGCGGGATGTTGGTGCAGCGTGGACCTGCTTACACTGAGATGGCGTTATTTGCCAGACGCAATACCTCAGGAGCGTTTGAGTTAATCAATCATCTGGGACTGGATTTGGGGTCGCAGCCAGAGGAAATGCTAGAGAACTTGCAAGCTGGTACGTTTAATAAGGTCTCAAATAGTACGAGTAACAGTAAAGCCTGTACCAACCATCATTATCAATACAAAGTCCGTGATTGTGAGGCAGAGACACCTGCTCGATTTAACAATGATCCCAACGGTCTGTATGAAGCATCTGGCTCAGCTGGCAAGGTCATTGTATTTGCGGTGAGGGTAGCGACATTTGCCAAGCCTAAAAACGAGCAAACGTTTTATATCTCGACTAACGACGCTGATACCTTGACCACACTTAGAAAACAATGGTTAAAAAGCGAGTTAAAATTACCTGTGTTGGCTGAGTATATGCACAAAGACTATAACGACATTACCATGCGTTATGGTCGAGACACTTGTCTGAGCATGCGTAAGCTTCCTGCTAGCAAGATAGGATCGCTGTATCGACTGCAAGCAAAGATTGGCTACTATCTGGATAAGTGGCATCTTCCAAAGACGCTGCCAGATCGGATATTACAGATGACATCTAGGTTTATGCCGCCGTCATTACCAGCCACTTTGAGTACGCAAGCGCTCTCATATAAATACCATTTGATTATAAAAGTCGCAGATGGTTCTGATAACGACTTTGATAATGGCATTAATAAAGATTCTAATAAAAACGACGGCAATAATATCGTCGCTGCGCAGGCATTTTTGCAAAATCATCTACAGCAGTATCAAGGTGCGCTGCATGTATGTACAGAGCTTGAATCACAATTGTTACTGGTATTTCGCAGTGCCGCGACCGCTGCCATGTTTCGTTATCATAATTTAAATCAAGACAAATTTGGCGAGCTGCTATCGACCGACATTGCCTTACCTAGAAATGCCGTAGATTGGGACGAGACTCTACCTGAATATTTGCAAGAACAAGTCAGCAAAACTTTTTATTTGGGGCATTTTTTCTGTTATGTCATGCACCAAGACTATTTGTTAAAACCTAAGACCAATGCCAAGCAATTCAAGGATGAGCTGCTGGTATTTTATGACCAACGTCATATTGAGTATCCTGCTGAGCACAATGTGGGGCATGTGTATCCTGCTAAAACTGAGCTACATTATTTTTATAAAAAACTGGATCCAACCAATTCGCTTAACCCAGGTATTGGTCAGACAGAGAAATGGAAAAACTGGCAATCATCGCCCATCAAGGAGAAGTTAAATGACGAGTTATATGGATAAGTCGCAGCAGCCGATTTTAGGGAATAATACGGTCGATCCAGAAACGCCAAAAGCAGGACAGTGGCGTGCAGCAATGTGGAAGTTTTTGTTGTTTTCAGCATTGGGTATTGCGTTATTTATCATACCGTTTGAGTGGGATGGTAAAGTCACGATATTATTGGGTGTGTTGACCGATACATTACAATCCGCCTTAGGTGGTTTGGTGACCTATATCACGATGGCGCTCGTGACGATATCCTTTTTTGGTGCGCTAGCCGTCAAAGTATTGAAGCCAAATCTAAATGAAGGTTCGCTCGCTAAAAAACTCTTTGATATTGAGTGGTTTTGGCTTGCTATCCGGTTTTTAGGAATGGCATTTGTTTGGATGATTTTTCTACAAGTCGGCCCTGAGTTTATTATCAATCGGAATACGGGCGGTGTCATTTTTGAGGATTTGATACCTGTCTTGATTCCATTGTTCTTCTTTGCCATTTTATCGCTGCCATTTTTGACTGATTTCGGCTTGATGGAGTTTTTGGGTACTTTAGCCAGTAAAGTATTTATCAAGCTTTTCAAACTGCCTGGTCGTTCTGCTGTCGATGCGATGTCTTCTTGGTTTGGTGCAGCGTCTATCGGCCTGCTAGTCACTATGCAAGAGTATGACAAAAGCTTCTACAGCCAGCGTGAAGCTGCCATTATCGCGACCACATTTTCAGTCACTTCTATCGCCTTTACCTATGTGGTTGCCAAAACCATCGGCGTGGATAATAACTTCGTCTTCTTTTATCTGACCATTGCGCTAACTGGTTTTATCGCTGCGATTATCATGCCACGTATACCGCCATTGTCACTCAAGCCTGATACGTATCACTCGGGCAAAAGTATGCTAGATGAAGGCATCCCTGCTGAATATACAACGTACCAGTGGGCGGTCAATCGTGCCGTCACTCGCGCGCATTCTATGCCTAGCTTAGGTAAAGTGTTCAAACGAAGCGTACACAATCTGTTTGATATCTATTTGGGATTGATTCCAGTAACGTTCGCTATCGGTACGATTGGTCTTGGTTTAGCAGAGTACACGCCTGTCTTTAATTGGATTGCGACACCGTTAGTGCCAGTACTTGAATGGTTACAGATTCCAGAAGCGGCCAAAGCTGGCCCGGCCATGATTATGGGCTTTGCAGATATGTACTTGCCAGCATTGGTCGGTAAAAGCATTGAAAGTGAGATGACACGTTTCATCGTTGGTGCTGCTTCAATTACTCAGATTATCTACATGTCTGAAGTGGGTGCGCTGATTTTGAAGTCAAACATTAAGCTAAATGTATTAGAGCTATTTTTAATCTTTATCCTTCGTACGCTTATCAGCTTGGTAGTAATTACGTCTGTGGCGCATCTACTGTATTAGAGGCGTGTCTAGTATTCACAAGGCATCTAGCCTGACGATAATATACAAATGGTCGGTTTTTCTGTAGTCAGTTAAACCGACCATTTAGCCAATGACGTTACGGACGTTACGCACATAAAGACAATTTGATCAAAAATATAAGGCGATTAACCATTATGGAAATGCTGAACTCTACAGATTTAACCAGAGAAACTGCCATACAAACGGCTCAAAACGAAGTTGTATTAAATGCCGCTTATATCAATGGTGATTGGGTTACGATTGAAGCACTCGCGACTGACGGTGATAATGCAAGCTTTGATAATACAAATAACCATGCGTTGTATGATCCAAATTCAGGCGAGGTGATTGCAACGACACGCTTATGCACCAGTTCCCATGTAGAGCAAGCAGTCGAAGCAGCTGATGAAGCCTTTGCTAGCTGGTCACAGATTAGTGTAAGTGAGCGTGCCCGCTATCTAAATGCGATTGCGGAGTCTATGGAACAGCAATTCGATAAGTTGGTTGGACTATCTGTATTAAACAACGGCAAGCCAATTGAGGAAGCAAAGATAGACGTAGGGGACGCTATTGCCTGCTATCGCTACTATGCCAATCTCATCACAGAGCAGGCAACATGGTCTAAAGTATCAACGCTTGAATCGGGTATTCGTTTGTTAAAGACATACTCGCCAGTAGGTATTTGTGCGCTGATTACCCCTTGGAATTTCCCAATGGTGACGACCTCTTGGAAGTTGGCACCTGCGCTAGCGGCAGGTTGTACTGTGCTATTAAAACCGTCTGAGGTGACATTATTACCAGAGCTTATGCTAGGTAATATCTTATCTGAGATTGGCTTGCCAAAAGGGGTGGTTAATATTTTACCGGGTGCTGCTGAAGTGGGCACTGCTATGACCAGTCATTCGCTGATTGACAAAGTATCGTTTACTGGTAGCAATGTTGTCGGCGAAAAGGTCATGATCCAAGCAGCAAAAGGTATCAAAGACATTAGCCTAGAGTTGGGTGGCAAGTCTGCTATTGTGGTCTGCGCAGATGCTGATATTAATTACGCTTGTGATTTAATCATTGGCGGCATATTTTCCAATGCAGGTCAGATATGCTCGGCCACTTCGCGATTGGTTGTCCATCAAGACATCGCTGAACAGCTTTTTGAGACGTTAAAAATAAAAACGGAAAGTTTGCAAATGGGTGATGGTTTTGCGACAGAGACGCAAATGGGCCCATTGGTGAGCGAGCAGCAGCTGAATCAAGTTAAAAAATTCTTTGATATTGCGACAGCTGAAAATCTGGACTGTTTAACCGGCGGTGAGCTATTAGAAGCATCTGGCTATTTTGTAAAGCCAACTGTCTATACGAATGTGCCAACGACCAGTCAGTTATGGATGGAGGAAGTGTTTGGGCCTGTATTAGTCAGTACAACCTTTACTAACGATGCAGAGGCTATTCGCCTAGCCAATGATAGCAAGTTTGCTCTAGCAGCAACCATCGTGAGCGCCGATGAGACTGCTGCGCTTGAGATGACGCTACAAATCAAAGCCGGGCATATCTGGATTAACGAGCAACAAATCGTACTACCAGAAGCGGGTTGGGGCGGGTTTAAGCAAAGCGGTATTGGCCGTGAGTTGGGCGGCGATGGTTTGTCTGCTTATCAGAAAAGCAAACATGTATTACTGACCGATTAATTGGATTTTTAACTAGATTATAGCCACTATAGAGTGGCTATTTCCTAGCTATCAGCATGACTGTTGAATTATTGTGAAATGATTGTTGATAGCTAAGTCGCGCCCTAGCATTACGTTTGTTTACCAGACCGTTTCTTATATTAACTTTACTGTCGCACCCATTCAGGATAAAATTGAGCAATCATTCAAGTTTTATAGCCGTGCCCATTTTTATATGAGGTCACGGCTTTTTAAATGGGGCACATTATGTCACGCACCGCACTTTACAACCGTCATGATGCCTTGGAGCGTGCGCTACAGCTTTTTTGGCAAAAGGGCTTTCATGCCACGTCTCTAAAAGACATCGAGCAAGCGCTCGATATGCGCCCAGGCAGTATCTATGCCGCTTTTGGTAATAAAGAGGGACTGTTTCAAGAAGCACTAGAATACTATGCGCGTCTAGGATTGACTGAGCTTGAGCGAGTGTTGAGCCATCATGAAACGCCTTTATTGGGACTGGCCGCTTATATACGTCAGCTTGGCGGGATTCGTGACAAAGCATTACCGAGCCGAGCCTGTATGTTGGTCAAAAGCTTACTAGAGCTAGGTGCGCGTGAGCAAACAGCGTTAACCAAGGTAGAAATGCTGCTGGCAGGTATGGAGACGCGTTTTATAGAATGCTTTAAGGAAGCGCAGAATGTCGGTGAGATGGATAGTGAGCTTGATCCAGTTAGGCTTGGTCGCCGCTTACAAGCAGAAGTTATGGGGCTGCGTGCCTTTGCACAGCGTGACATAGAGAGCTCGACGGTACACGCCCTTGCTGAAGATATGGCCTTATCTATAGAAGCACTGCGACTAGATGATTCAGTAAATGCTTAGAGGTTCATTGCTAGGTTTCAATATAGTGTATATCTCAGGCGCTTACTTGGTAGATTCGAGCTGCTTGAGGGTATGATACCCACCATGTATACGAGTGAAAATAGTAATAGCGCAGGCGGTAGCAAAGATACCAGCAAGTAGCACAAAATGCTGAGGCCAAATACAGAGAGCGATAAAAAGAGCAATGGTCTCGGTACCTTCAGTAAGACCATTAAGATAATAAAAGCTTTTATACTTAAACTGAGGCTTGTCTAATTGAAACTTTTCTGCAGAAATCGCAAAGGCCAAAAAGCTCGAACCTGTACCGATAAATGCCGCCAGTAGTAATGCACCTGCAATAGCGTTTTGCGCAGGATTGGCCAAGATAAACCCGAGTGGTACAGCTGCATAAAACAGAAAGTCGAGGGTAATATCGAGATAACCGCCTGCACTTGAGCTTTGCTGTGCATAGCGTGCCATCGCACCATCTAGCCCATCAAAGATACGATTCAATATAATCACTGCCAGTGCGCCATACCATAGCTCAAACGCGAGTAGTGGTAATGCCAACATACCAACCAAAAACCCAGCTACCGTAAGCTGATCAGCCGTGATGCCGAGCTTATGCAATGTCGCTACTATTGGGGTTAGCAACGGCTTGATGACGGGCGTAATAAATTTGTCTAGCATGCGAGCTGCCTTTTATATTTTGCTTGTTTTGATATTTTGATTGGGTATTTAGCGTTGATATTTGACTCTGATATCTAAAATTATCGTCCTACATAAATAACTTTGCCATTGGCTGCTTCAGCGTCACTTTGGTCGTGCGTGACCATAATAGCAGGCAACTTATGAGTACGAATCTGATCGAATACCAATTGTCGCGTATCCATTCTCAATTGAGTATCAAGTTTGCTAAACGGCTCATCAAGTAGTATCGCTTTGGGCTCACTCAGCAGCGTGCGCAGTAGGGCGACACGTGCTTGTTGACCACCTGATAGATTATCAGGATGACGATCTCCCATCCCCTCTAAACCCACTTGCGCTAAAGACTGCGCTATTTTTTTAACTCGCTGTTTTTTGTTTCCTTTTGGCATGGCAAAAGCAATGTTGCCTGCGACGGATAGATGCGAAAATAGCAGTGCGTCTTGATACAGCACACCAATACGGCGCAAATGCGCAGGCAGGTGCGTCACGTTCTCATCGTTTAACCAAACAGTACCCGTCGCGGAAAAATCGCTAGCCAAAGTGCCTGTTAGCCAGTTTAGTAAGCTGGACTTGCCACTACCAGAAGGGCCCATCACGGTTAGGATATCGCCACCAGCGATGTGCTCATTGATACTCAATAGCTGCTCGTTTTGACGGAACAGCTGTAAGTCTTTTATCTGTAGAGATGATGGCATCAGGAACCCTTTATTTACGTTTTTCACGACTAATTATTTTAATATTCAGTATTTTTAGCAGCTAGTTTTTTCATAACGGCTATTTTCACAACTGTACTTATTCATGGTCAGCCTGCTACCGTGCGCCACTTCTAAAGAAGTATTTGGGTAGCATCCAAGCCACTATAAAACCGATGAGCGGTAGCGCCATTTGCATGATGGCATAGACAGCACTGGTACGCCTACTGGCACCATTCGCCAGTGTCACCGCTTCAGTCGTGATAGTGGCAATACGTCCGCCACCCGCCAATAGAGTTGGCAAATACTGACCAAAGCTAATCGCTAGACCAAGAGCAATGGCAATCAAAATAGGAGCAAATAACTGCGGCAGTTTTATCTGGAAAAAGACCTTGATAGGGGCAGCACCAAGGCTAGCGGCCACATGAGCAAAACGTGAGTCTAGGCGTCGATAACTACTGGCCAACGATAAAAACACGTACGGTAGCACGAATAAAAGATGGGCAAACGCCACATTAAAAAATTCTGATTGATGATTGGCCAACTGCTGTAACCATACCAAGCCAAATAAAAACGCAACACTTGGCACCAAGAGCGGTAAGTAAATAATAAAACTGGTGAAGTGTGACAGTGGTTTAGCACTCAGTTGCTCAGCTTCCAAGCATAGCAACGTCAGAAAAACAGCAAAGGCAGTACTAACGGCACCAATGCTAAGCGTATTGACCAATGGCGTGCTCATTTGGGTAAAAGCACTTTGAAAATGTAGTAGCACGAATTGCTCTGGCAGCATCGCCGGAAACCGCCAAAATCCTGCAAAGGCCCATAATACAAGCCCAGAGAGTGACAGTAGCATAAAACCAATCACGCCTACGGTAAGTATGGCGGTGACTTTTTGCCAAATAGCATCTGCATAATGTCGTTTGCCATTGACTGACGAAACACTAAATATTGCCTTGATAGTTTTTTCGCCGCCCAGCCAAAAGCCGACTAAACCTGCTGTCAATACGAGTTGTAATAATGCGCCTGCTGATGCCTTGATACGCAATGTCAGGTCAACATCGTTAAACCATTGTATGATAGAGACGGCAAGCGTTGGCGGTGTGTTAGGGCCCAATATCAACGGCATCTCGACACTCGCGCTGGCATAGGCCAATACGGCCAAAATCGGTAAACGTAGAAAAGGATATAACAGGGGCAAGACCGCCTTAAAAAAGGCAGTAATTGGGTAATAACCTAAATTAAGCGCAACGGTATATTGTTGACGCAGTTTTTTGCCAAGCTCAGGCTGAGCAAGCGCGCCTAAAGCCATTAATAATAAAAACGGCAGCTCTTTTAAGGTTAAGCCTAAGATGATACTGATACCGTATGGATCATGTGGAAACATACCATCGGGTGCCATCTCCCAACCAGTTAGCCACGGGGAGATGAGCCGTGCAAACATACCTGACGGCGCAATCAAAAATCCAACGGCAATGGCTGCAGCTGCATGAGGAATGACCAAGATGGGGCTTAGTAAGTGCTCAATACGCTGCAACCAAACACTGTTAAAAAACGCGGCCAATATCATCAGGGCAATGACAAAAGCAAGTAAGGTGCTGATAAGTCCTGTAGCAAGACTTAACGCAGCCATTTGCGTGATCCCAGGCGTTTGCCACAGGTCTATAAACCCTTGCAGGTTCAAGGTTGTTTTTTCTAGGGCAGGAAGCCAGCTCAGAGCAGGCAACAGTACACAGATGAGGCCACAGAGTACCGGTAATATTAATATAAGAATTAAGAGTTTGGGGCTAAAAGACACGATACGCGTAAACAGATCTTTTTTCTCAAGCGTAATAGGTCTAGGGCTATCACCTTTTTTCGTTATTTTGTCAAAACCTTGGCTCATGGACTCACCCCATAACGTGCTTGCCAGCCTTGCTGGATGGCCTCTACCCAACTTGGATGCGGCTCGCTTACCGTGCGTTTGACACTGTCAAAGGGCAGGGCGCTTGGATGGGGCTGCTTGGTTTTGAATAATGCTTGTTGTGCAGGGCTAAGCGTAGATTGGACCAGTACGCTTTTATCACCCCATACCGAGGGGGTTTGTTTTTTTGCTTGGGCTTCTGGACTCATTAAAAAGTTGGCTACTAATTGTGCCGCCTGAGGATGGCTAGCATTATAAGGAATGGCAACAAAATGAGTATTGCTTAAGCTGCCGTCACTCATCGCATAGCTGCGAATGCTCTGGGGTAAGTCATATCGCTGCACGGCCGCAGGAACTTCTGGTGCCGAAAAGGTAAACGCGAGACTCAGCTCAGTATCATCGACCAAGCGCCGCATCTGCGCACCTGTCTGCACGAACTGCTCGCCATTACGCCATAAGGTTGGATGAAAGCCATCTAAAAACGCCCACAGCGGATCTAATACGAGCGCGGTGTTTTCTTCAGTGGCAGGCAAGTTGAGCTGTGCGCTAGTGTTTTTACCCGTTTGAGCGTCTTGTTGCTGATGCAGCATGACTAAGACGTATTTTAAGAAACTCATACCCAAAAAATCAGGTGGCTTTGGGTAGCTAAAGCGGCCAGGGTTTTGTGCTGTCCAAGTGGTCAGTTCAGTTAGCGTTGTTGGCGGTTTACTGGTCGATAAGCTGTCATAATAAAACGTCAGAGAGGCTTGTCCCCATGGTGCTTCCATACCGTTGGTCGGCACACCAAAGTCAAAGTTTACGGTTGGATTATTGTCCGGATCAGTCAACGCAAAATTGGGCAGCTTGTTTGCCCATTGCTTGAGTAGTAATGAGCTCTCACTCATGGTGGCAAAGTTAGCACCATTAATCCAGATGAGATCCACACTGCCTTGATCGTCATTATGAGCAGATTTTTCTGCCAGTACACGACTGACTGCTTCGCTGGTATCGCTCAATTTGACATGGACTAAGTTGATATTATATTTATCATCGACTTGATCGGCGACCCATTGTAGATAGGCGTTAATTTGCGGATCACCGCCCCATGCATAAAAGTAAACATCTTGGTTGCTGCCTTGGGCTTCTATCTGCTGCCAAGGTGACAAGTCTTGGTTAATATTGGCAGTAGTTGGCGATGCTGTGCTTGCTGATATACCAATACAAATGCTCATCACCATAGCGTAGGTGCTATATCGCGTAAGACGTTTGAGCATCGGTAAAGCGGTAATAACGCGCATTCAAGTTTCCGTTATGATTTAAATGTTAGTAAAGCTGGTAAAGATTTCATAGTCTGCCATGTCAAACCAAACAGATATCACAAAATCTAAACCAGCTTTATTGGAGTCTTTTAGAACTTTCCTACCAGTCGCGTCATTTAATGACATTAATCAGCAAACTGCTCTTAATTCGCTGCTATTAACTAACCGTCATTAATTAACCGCGACGCCAAGTATGGTATTTTTCTAGCCAACTCAATACGGTCTCAGGCGCATGAGCACGTTTCCACTCACCAGCGGCGTATTTGTTACCTTCTGCCCAAGTAGGGTAGCTATGAATGGTGCCCAATATTTTATTGAGACCCAGACCATGTTTCATTGCTAATACAAACTCAGCGATTAGGTCGCCTGCATGTTCAGACACTACCGTAACGCCCAATATTTTGTCTTTACCTTTTGGCGTGATGACTTTGATAAAACCTTTAGCGGCACCATCTGTAATGGCACGATCCAGCTCTTCAAACTCAAAACGAGTAATCTCGTAATCGATACCTTTATCAATGGCTTCTTGCTCGTTGATACCGACACGAGCGACTTCTGGGTCGATAAACGTAACCCAAGGAATGACGCGATAATCTACTTTAAACTTTTTAAAATTACCAAATAAGCCATTCACTGCGGCGTACCAACCCTGATGGGCAGCGACATGAGTAAACTGGTATGGACCAACGATATCGCCTGCAGCAAAAATATTAGGATATAACGTCTCTAAGTATTCGTTGGTCACGATAGTACGATTGGTTTCGATACCTAGTGCCTCTAAACCATAACCTTCGAGGCGTGCGCTACGACCAACGGCACAAAGAAGCTCATCATACTCGATATCGATTTCTGTTTCATTGTGTTTGACGATAATGTATTTTTTGCCATCACGCATCTCGCAGCGCATCGCTTGATGCGAGGTCAAAATATTGACACCGCTTTCAGTGAGCGATTTGTGAGCAAAGGTAGACACTTCAAGGTCTTCTTTACCCATAATGCGATCGCTCATCTCAATTTGCGTCACGTTGGAGCCTAAACGGGCAAAGCTTTGCGCAAGCTCGCTACCGATTGGACCACCGCCTAGCACTACTAGCTTTTTCGGGGCTTCTTCTAGCTCAGCAAACTTAGTCCATAGCGTGTCACTGGTTACGTAGCCTGTTTCTTCTATACCTGGTAGAGGCGGTACAAATGGGCGAGCGCCAGTGGCAATGACAATGGTACGCGCCGTTAGGGTCTGCATGCCGCCGTCATTTAGCTGGATTTCTACTGTCCACGGGTCAACTAATTTAGCATAGCCTTTGACCACATCGACGCCCAGATTGGTATAACGCTCAACACTATCGTGCGGTGCGATATCAGCCACTACTTGCTGTACGCGTGCCATCACTTTTTTGAATGAAAACTGCGGTACAGTGTTCTCTAACCCGTAGTTTTCACCATGGCGAATCTGATCAGTGATTTTTGCGCTCTTAATGATGGCTTTACTAGGTACACAGCCATAATTGAGACAATCACCGCCCATTTCACCTGCTTCAATCAGTGTGACTTTTGCCTTTACTGCTGCGGCAATGTAGCTTGTGACCAATCCACCAGCGCCTGCGCCAATCACAATCATATTGCGATCGAACTTTTTAGGTTTGGTATGGCCTTTATAAACACGGCGTTTTTTAAACATGTTCAACACTCCTTTTGCTATTAATGGGAAGAAACCTAATAAAGCAAACGAGACAATTAAGTTGAAAGATAAAATACCCGATAAGCTGTCTATCTGTGCCAGCTGTGTCCCTGCATTGACGAAGACAAATGTCCCAGCCAGCATGCCGATTTGACTGACCCAGTAGTAAGTCCATGTTTTGATAGAGGTTACACCCATCAATAGGTTAATCAAGAAGAATGGAAATATGGGTACCAGACGTAAGGTAAATAAATAAAATCCGCCTTCTTTTTCGACGCCTGCATCAATAGCTGCCAACCGCTCAGGAAAGCGCTGTTTGATGGTATCACGCAGTAGATATCGCGATGCCAAGAAGGCAATGGTAGCACCAATACTCGATGCAAATGAAGCAACGAGTAAGCCCTGAACCAAACCAAATAGCGCACCAGCGGCTAGCGTCAAAATCGCAGCGCCTGGTAAGGAGAGGGCAGTAACAACGACATATAGTAAGAAAAACCCACCGATAATCAATAGCGGTGACTGCGCTTTGTATTCATTAAATTGCGCCATCGACCCTTTTAAGCCATCAAGCGTCAATAATTGATTTAGGTCAAAATAAAAAAAGCTTGCCGCTAATATCAATATTAATAGTATTAAAAATATTCTTTTAATCATGGAAAATCCGGCCAAATAAGGGAGCGAAGGCTAAAACCGTAGTTATTGCTCAAACAGTAGAACACTCATCATCTGAATAACTAAACTTAAGTAACTATATTTAAGTAACGTGGTGATCAAATCGAATTGTCTGAATCGCCTAACTACGATAAAAAATTTAAGTCGGCAGTCTTAATAGTATATAAATTATGTCTTGCTGTCTGATATTTATACTACTTAAGCAATAAGCACTGCCGCTGACATTTATACTGGAGACGTATTTTTACCCAATGTTAGGGTGTCATAGTCTCTCATTAGGAAGAGCGCCAAACAGGCTGCCAGCATCGGCCATGCCGCAAAGAACAATAAGTTATCAAAAGGCGTTAGATAAAGACCAAAAGATGCAAAAGTAGAGGCGGCGTGTAGTAATAAAATGATGCCGTAGGTCCACTTTTTGAATAGACCCATGACAAATGAGAAAATAAGAATGATTTGTAAGCTACCAATCAGATAAACAATAGTGATGCCTAGGTTTTCTAAAGCGTAGAATTTAGCGAACACATTGGCGGCATGCTCAGGATTTACGAATTTGTCGAGTGTCCAGAAGAAAAATACGATGAAAACACCAAGGCGAAGAAACAATAGTGAGAGTGGTAAATGTTTTGGCATGGATTATCTCTTTTTGAGAAAAAGTAAAAGTAAAAGTGAATTGGAACAAATTAAGCAAATAAAACGGGCACGATGGCACCGAACTATCAAGTAACAAACATAGGTAAAATATGAACAATATTGAGTGATTACTCAAAAATAAACAAAGTATTACCACAAAATGTACTAAAAACGCATTGTAGTAGTTATTGAATAACTGTTCAAGTTGATTATATCCATATTCTGGCAATTATAGCGATAGGTTACTTTCTTTAACCAAACCAGCAATGTTAGGTTAAAGAAGCCTGATTTATGTACGTTTGATTGAGCCTATCGACACATTTGACGTCTATTTTGTGCTATAAAGATTTGCATAACCCGTATAAACGCAAAAAGCCCTTTATAGAACATAAATTCTATAAAGGGCTTTTGAGGGAATGCTTATAACACTATAGTAAAGCCAACAGCAGTAGAATAATGCCTTACCACATCAAGTCATCTGGAATAACATAAGCGGCATACGGATCGTCTTCTGCCAGTGTTTCTTCAGCAGTGTCGTTTGACACAACCATAAAGCCTTCCATTTTTGTATCAATACGATCGGCTAATGGGCGAGGTAGTAGTGCGTAGCTCTCTTCCAAACGTGCAATGACTACGTGACCGGCCACGATTTGATCGTACAGTTTCTGAGTGATAGCAATTTTCTTTACCTTGGACTCATCGACAAACTGATAGCTAACCTCACCTTCTGTCTCAGTAATCTGATGCTGCTTAATCATTTGGACAATATTGGCCTTTAATGCTTTCTCTTCCAATACGCGCTGTTTTTCTTGATTAAGCTTTTGATCCTTTTCTAGCTTTTGAGCTTGCGCCTCTGCCAACGCTTTTTTTGTTTCGACGCTTTCTGAGTCACCAGTGCGCTTGGCATGTTGCGTTTGCTTGCTGATCTTCTTGGCCTTTTTGCTATCAACCAAGCCAGCCTTCAATAATTGAGCCTGTAGGGCATTTTTTGCCATAATCCAATCACCTAAATAACGATACCGAAATCATAAATGCTAAAAAATACATTGTAGCAAACTTTGCTAGCGCATGTGGTCAGACGATGATAAGACTTTATATATAGCTAGATATCAGTCTGCGGTGAGCCATGCACGATGTTGTCAGTAACAAATTGCAATTATTGCAAAAGGGTCGCACACATCGCTGGATGAAGCCGTGTAAATTGGTTATTATCAAATGAAGAGGTAAATTTACTTGATAAGATAATTTTTAAAAAATAACTATTATAAGGTAAATGAAACATACCCTAGTCGAAGAGCATAGCTTGGTTAGATCTAACAAGCTGTATAGGATTAAATAATTAATTTAAGGACAGATTATGACAACATCACAGCACATTTTGGCCTGTATTGACGGCTCGGCAGTGACTGAATCGGTTTGTGACTATGCAGCATGGTATGCCAGTAAACTAAACGTACCTGTTGGATTATTGCATGTCAGTGACATACCAGCATCGACCAGACGAGATTTATCAGGTGCTATAGGCATAAACAGCCGTCAGTTTTTATTAGAAGAGTTGTCCCAGTTGGATGAGCAAAGAGCAAAAGTCGTCAACAGCTATAGTAATGCGTTGGTACAAGATGCCAAAAGCCACATTCAAAGCAGTTTCGCTGATGTCAATGTTCGCGTTTATCAACGCCACGGCAAACTGCTTCCTAGCATTGAGCACTTCAAAGAAGAAAATCGTGCGATTGTGATGGGACGACGCGGAGAAGATCATAAGAACAGTCGGATCAATATTGGTAGTCAGATCGAGACAGTCGCTCGTGGGTCAGATATTCCTATATTGATTTGCTCAGAGAAATTTGAAGAGCCAAGCTCCTATATGATTGCCTTTGATGGTAGCAAGACCTCTATTAAAGCGGCACGAATGGTGTCAAAAAGTCCACTATTAAAAGGTCTAAAAGGCCATATCGTGATGGTATGCAATCATAACGATGCCGCCAAGCAAAGTATGAGCGCCGCCGCTGCACAGTTAGAAGATGCAGGGTTTGTCGTTGAAGCACATCACTTATCTGCTTCTGATGCGGTGGACGGATTGCTAAAATTTCAGGTAGAGAACAATGTCGATATTATGGTGGTGGGTGCGTACGGACATTCGAAATGGCAACAACTGTTTCTTGGGAGTACAACGACAGAAATTATCGCTAGCACGTTATCGCCGGTCATTCTAGTGCGGTAATAACGTCATATATTTGTGTTTATCGTCTAGGGCGTATCCTCAGTTTTATATTGTGGGTACGCCCTAATCATTTAATACCTTTGGAATACTTTATGCTAATTAATGCAGATTTTTCACAACGCGCTTCACTGGCCCCTGAAGCACATCAATGGATTAAGTCACCACAAAATGGTGTGGAGCGTGTCATGCTTGATCGTGTGGGGGCGGAGAAGGCTCGTGCTACCAGTTTTGTGCGTTACGCACCAAACTCTTACTTTCCGCATCATATGCATCCAGGCGGCGAAGAGATTTTGGTATTATCAGGCACTTTTTCTGCAGATGACACTCATTATCCAGCAGGTTGGTATCTACGTAATCCACCGTCTTCAGGTCATCGGCCTTATAGTGACGAAGGTGCTGTCATTTTCGTCAAGTTACGGCAAATGTCGTCTGACGAAACGCAGCACGTGGCTATCGACACTTATAATGATGCTAATTGGCAGCAACAAGCTAACCGTACTGTCTGCCCGCTTTTTTCTGATGGGGTAGAGCACGTTAATCTACAGCGTATCGATGCAGGCGAATTGCTATTCACTGAGACAGTTCATGGCGGTGCAGAAATATTAGTTGTAGCAGGTAAGCTAATAGAGGGTGGACAGGTATATCAGCAGGATAGTTGGATACGCCTACCGATAGATACAAGCGTACAAATAAAAGCAGGGGTAGAGGGCGCAACCATATACTTAAAAACTGGCCATCTTAATCATGTCATTGGTTTAGACATTGAAGAAACTTAAATAGCACTTATTAATTGTATAGACAAAATATAAAAATAATTTGGTACTTCTAATTTTTAATTATGACGTACCAAATTATCACTTCATAAAATCAATATATCATAAGCAATACTTTTTTTTGTGTGAACTTCATCGAAAAAAGATACCGAGTATCATCTTTTCTTATCTGCCTTCGAAAAATTCTAACCTTTCAAATAGCTTTTTCTGAAAAATTAGCCTAAGCAATTAAATAGAATGCCTTTGCACAGCACTTTTAGATAATATTGTCTTTTTACCATCAAAATTCTATTCATTTTTATAGTAAATGAGAATTAATATTATTATATTACTCATTTATGCCTTGTTTCTATCCTAAAATATTAACAATTACTTAAAAGAAGTAACTTTAAAATAGGCTTTGATACATATCTATTAGATTGATATTAAAGATAAATATATTAATATTTACATACTACCTATCAAAAAATAAACTAATGATAAGGTTATAAATAGAAAACATTTTTATAAAATTGTTGGATGTAAACGAAGTCGGTTATAAATCTTGGAAGGAAGTAGTTATCAACTACATTGTTTCATTTATCTAAAATATTAAATATAATTCTATAATTAAATATTAATTATAGAATTAGTACAGGTTTTTCAACTAATAATATAAACAGAGTATAGGCAAAGGCTTTATTTCCTATAGTGTTAGCATCTTGCTTCCATACCAATCGTTTATATTTAAAAATATGAATATATTCACATTTGTATAAAGATAAACCTAATGATTTATAGTTTTATAAAGTTAGTATTAATATTAGGTCAAGAAAGTATACTTATTGTAAGTATTTAATAGATGGGGGTAAATAATTAATACTAGATTTACTAATTGACCGTAAGTGTTTGTTCGTAAATGAATTTTAGTTATATTTTTTTAAGATGGTCAATTTAGTAATAATTTAACTTATGCATAGTTTTTAAAAACTGACTATATAGCTAGCTTTGTAAATGAATTATAAGAAATAACAGGGAAAGAGTTATATTACAGTTAAATAAACTATTATAAATGTATTTATCTAAATTTTTTAGAGAAAAATCGATTAAGAGAAATTTTTTAATGTTGATCTATAAAGCTATTCGTATTTTATCGAACAGCTATGTTTATATTTGGTCCAAATTAGTCAATCAAGGATGGTTTTATGAATACTATAATTGTGAAAGTTAATAATAAAGTTGAGACAATCGCTGAGCATACAGTGGTCTTATAAAATGAAACGCCTACAGTGATTAAAGCTGTTAATAGAACTAATTACGAGCTGCTTGATACAACCGTTAATCGTGCACCAAATAATGTTGTTACTAAAAGAGTAGATAAAAATCTTCATATTTCTTTTGAAAATGATGGACAGGTTCCAGACCTAATTATTGAGGGGTTTTATGATAGTGCAGATAGTGCATTAATAGGTATGGCTGAAGATGGTAACTATTACTACTATCTTCCCAATACAGGCGAAGTGACAGACTATGTCACTGAATTACAAATAGGTGAAGCACAAAGTCAATCATTAGGGGGAGATTCACAAATAAGTCCTTGGTGGGTTGGGGCCACAGAAGCTGAAGGTTTTGCAGCTCTACCATGGTTGTTGGGTCTAGCAGGTGTTGGTATTGCAGGTGCTGCTTTCTCAAGCAGTGGTGATGATAGTGATGCCGATGCCGACGCCGATGCTGATGCCGATGCCGATGCCGATGCCGATGCCGATGCCGATGCCGATGCCGATGCCGACGCCGATGCTGATGCCGATGCTGATGCTGATGCTGATGCTGATGCCGATGCTGATGCTGATGCTGATGCTGATGCTGATGCTGATGCTGATGCTGATGCTGATGCCGATGCTGATGCTGATGCTGATGCCGATGCTGATGCTGATGCTGATGCCGATGCTG
>OAOU01000006.1_pt1 | contig 155701 bp, 148 predicted proteins | sample 1470821 | NCBI WGS metagenome assembly OAOU01 (sample SAMEA3275579, study PRJEB22092) | marine metagenome | biome: ENVO:00000447 MARINE BIOME; feature: ENVO:00002042 SURFACE WATER; material: ENVO:00002010 SEAWATER | collected 2014-06-20T12:30:00+00 | depth 0 m
TATTTATTTCGTAAGTGTATTAATTATCTTCTGCTGATATGTCTCTCTGTAGATGTTTTATTTGATTGTTGGCTCATTCGATTGTCTTCTGCTGATATGTCTCTCTGTAGATGGTTTATTTATTTCGTAAGTGTATTAATTATCTTCTGCTGATATGTCTCTCTGTAGATGGTTTATTTGATTGTTGGCTCATTCGATTGTCTTCTGCTGATATATCTATCTGTAGATAGTTTATTTATTTCGTAAGTGTATTAATTATCTTCTGCTGATATATCTCTCTGTAGATGTTTTATTTGTTTCATAAGCATATTAATTGTCTTCTATTGATATACCTCTCTGTAAGTAGCTCATTTAAATATCGGATGGTTCTTTTGATCTAAATTCCAATTACCCAATAATAATATTTTATAATTTTCGAAGTATATACTTATTATATCTAACCATTCTAAGTAAAGTTATTCTATAGCTTGGCTTATCATTGCTTCGTTTCAGCATGCAAATGATCCAAATATTACATTCCTACTGCTAACACTTAAGCTATTAACGAACACTACCGCCCTGCCCTGTAATCAAATTTAATTTAACACCTGCATAATCTCATAAGAGAACCGCATCAAAGAAGCTTTAACATGCTTTAAATAGATAGTATTTATACTTTAATATACTTTAATATACTTTAAAAATAGTAAGAATACTCTTTGTTTTCTTTAATATGGTTTAATATACTTTAATTTGATTGAATGGCAGTGTAGCTTGGGTTCATCAAGATACGATACCAATAAACAGCTTTAGCTGTAAGCTACTATAAAGATTTTGCATTGAAGATTATTGTAATCTTGTTTTGTTATCATAGGATCATCTCAAAATTAATTATCTATGTGCGTTACTATTAAATAGTATTTATTATCCAGATAATATCAACTCACCACTGAATATTTTTTATAGGGATTTTATAGTTAGGATTAGTATATTGTTTATGGCTTAGAAGTTTCATATTTATAAAAATCGATAAGGATAAAACAAGGCTTAACCTTTATATCACTATGGATATTTTGGCTATACATATTTTATCGTATCAACTTAAGAGTATTAGGAATAAAAACGGGAATATATTACAAATTATATATAAATAAGTTAACGGGTGATTAAAGGGTTTTGATAGACATTGGATGAATGGGGTTATTTTATATTGATATTTTATTGTCAGTTATTTTTAAAATAAATAGCAATTAGTTATTGCTATAGTACGACTTATTGGGTATAATGAGTTATCGATTAGGCAATGAGCCAATCATCAAAATATTAGGTAAATAAAATGTTAAGTAATACAGATAAAATTGCAGATATGTGTGACGAGCTAATTAACATGGATAGTGTTAAGTTCTATGACGATAGCTTTCCAGGCACTGTTATTAAAGACGAATATGGTTTTTTCTCTTTCTCAGAGCGAGCTTCTTGGTTAGCTCAGCGACTACTAGATGCATCTATTGATCCAAGAGCAAAGACATGGTTAATTGTTGCTTCATCAGGAAACAATATTGTGAAGTATCATCTTGATATCAGAGATTTCTCTGTGATGATTCTAAAGCAGGAAACTCATAAAGTTGCAGCGTAAAGAACTAACCTAAATATTAATACGACTAGGCAGCAGGCCAGTCAAAATAAAATAAGGCAGGTGATCACATGCTAGCTACATCTCAATTGAATCACAAGTTACCCGACATCAGCTTGAAAAACTTAAACGCAATTACTATCGGTTCCAAAGTAAAAGCTACATATTCACCAGTAAATGCTATGACTGGCAAAACGTATAGTGGCGTAAATAGACTTATACTAGCTGATGCATTTGTTAGCGCTGGATATAGAAATAATATGTGGGCGACATACTGTCAAGCTCAAGAAATCGGCTTAAATGTCAGCAAGGGGCAAAAACCAGTTAAGATCATCTATTGGAAAGAAGATGATAATGGCGAGTCGAAGGCTGAATATGCAAGTTTATACAATATAGAGCAAATGGATGTTAGTTCAGGTCATCACGACGATATCACTAAGCTTGAAAGAATATCTGAATGTAGCGATGCTTTGAAGCTAATTGGCAGAGCTGACGTTACCATCAATCACACAAATTTAGGCTCATGCTATCAACGTAAAACCGATACAGTTTTTATTGCAAATAATAGTCAGTTCGACTGCACAGACGATTATCATGCTGACTGGGTTAAGCAGCTCATTCACAGCACTAAGCACTCGAAAAGATTAAACAGAAACTATGTCAAATATACTAAGTCCCTGCAAGAAGCAGTTGCATGTGAAGAACTGGTTGTTTTTATCGGGTTTAGATTCTTTTGTGATGCTGTTGGCTGCGAAATGCCGAATGATGTTAAGGGTAATATCTACAAGAATTGTTGGGAAGATATTTTGACCAATAACCCCAAGTTATTCATCAAAGCGTGCTCAGACGCTCAAAAAGCGACGGACTATATGATCGACGCATGGATTCACGGAAAGCCTCAGTTTGCATCAGAGGTAAGTTCAACACCTATTGGTGTAACATGTGCCCTATAGCCTTTATAACCCTTTACCAGCCGTCTATAAGACGGCTTTTCTACACCATATATATTTTAATTTGCTTTAATTAGATTTAATTTGCTTTAATAAAAAATATAGATACTTTAAAAATCTTTAATATTCGTTAACAACCTTTAAAAAGCTTTAATTTTGTAATACATTTATTTGGCAAATTTATAAAGCTACTACTAAATAAGCAAAACATATCACTTTTCCATCTTCTGAAAATTAAGACGTACATAGCTCTAAGATTCAACAATCTTGTGTTACTATTAATTATATAATTTAATGGAAAAGTATTGATATGACACCAACTCAGACAATGATGAAATTCGAAAGAAAACACTCTTTATCTACGAAGCTATACGAGCGTCTACAAGATATTTATACGAGTGGTTTGATTAAAGATGGATTATTCACAAGCAAAGCGCTTTTAGAGCGTGAGTACAAACTTATTGATGTTATGAATGATAGACAATCAGCAGATCGATCGCTTGCAATAAGCGGCCTATATTTGTTCGGCGTATGGCGCAACAATAAAAGCATTTTTAGGTTTGATGAGGATTTGGCAAAGCATGTTGTGAGCGCTAGAGTACCGCCCGATGCTGATGCTAAAGTCTTACAAGGGATACCTCATTGGGGTGTGTATATGGAGCTACCAAGAGCAGCTAAGCGCGCATTCATGAATGGTATGCCAGGTTGCTCAAGCCTTCAAATACTAGGCTTTTGGGCGATATACGACAAGCCAGCCACTAGCGGCGAGGAATGGGTACTTAGAATTTACCTTCATGTTGATGATAAGGGCAGTGCTGATGGAGACTTAATTGCACTTAAGCCGATCAATATTCCAATAACCACAGGGCTAACTATTAATAACTGCACGTCACTCGCACAAACAGATTCAGATTGCACATTAACCAAAACCATCACAAAAAATATCGAAGCGTTGGACACGATGTTATCGTTGCTGTTATGCCTATGTATTGAAGATCCAGATGTTACTGACGTGATAGGGTTGAGCCTAACACGCCAGCAACTATTCAAACCCAGATACAAGCATGTTAAGAGCCGTAAAACCTTTGAGGCTAGCATACAACCTCATTACTACGAGATAGGCTTAAAAGAAGGCAGTCAATGGCGGGAAACCGTAAGAAAGCTTGAAAATGACATCATGACAGGGCGGTCCGATATGGATAGATACGTGACTGATGGGCAGTGGCTTACAACATCGAGCGGTGTCGCATGGGAAAGTGGTAAAATCAGATAAACGACTAGCCATAAGTGCGCTACCGGCTCAAGATCAACTCTACTTAGGTAAGAGCTATGCAATTAGATAAAGATAATAACGGATTTATAGCGAAGATCTCTCCGTTAAAGAAAGGCGCTATTGTTGTTGGCGTAGTCTCTGCCGCTTCATTACTAACGTGGGGCATTACTCATAACAAAGAGGTTGTTGGGAATACCGTAGATACATCGGAGAACGAAGTAGGATTTAAGCCAGACAAAGAACGACGACTAAGCGTCCCTGGTTGGACCTACGAGGAAAAACTAGAGAGGAAAGGCGAGGGCAAGGTATTCATCGCTAGAACGGACTCTGTGACTAAGATTAGGCAGGGTTGGCCCTATGATAGCGAAACATACTTATCTATCATCCTGAGCGGTTACGAAGGCCGTGGCAGCGGTGTTGCGATCGAACTCAGTTCAGGTGAGTTTAATTGTCCATTAACAGAGTGTTTTATGTCATTTGGCTTTGATGGGCAGACACCTACTAAGTATCGACTGTTAGGTGCTAACTCTGGTGATGAAAGCATCAAATTCTTATCACTCCCTAGAGAATACTTTATCAATGAGATTAAGAAATCATCTAGTGTTGAGGTGACAACTGAGCTTGTGGGATACGGCAACGCCAACTTCAAGTTTGAGACTAACGGCTTAGCTTGGGTTTATTAGCGAGAGCGACACAAAAAAGGACAGCTTCTAGACATTATAGAGGCTGTCCTTTTTTTGTTGGTAGTACTCAAAGAATAGAACGGTACTGGTACTTATCAAGGGTTGGCAGATTATCGGTATGGAGTTCGGAGTTTTGATCCAAATAATCAACATCAGACAACCTAACGCTACCCACACACGCAAAATTGCATAGTATTAGGTTTTGGCGGGTGTGCTCTTCGTGGTTTCTTACAATATAAGCGCTATCTCCAAAGACACTAAGCCAGTTATTGAGTAAAGTTTGTGTGTATTTATGATTGAAATCGGGTGTAGCGATGATATTAGCCATTAGGTAGCGGGACTTTGAAGCCATAAGCGCCAAGGCCTCTGTGGTATATAAGTGGCCAACAACATACGGACCTCTAAACGCATCAACGAGCATAAAATCAAACTTATCACCTTTATATCGAGCTAAGTAACCTCTACCATCATCCCCAACAAAGGCAATATTACTAGGTAGTGGCATCTTTAAGAACCTCTCTTCTGAGATCTCTTTTAATGCAGTGTCAATATCAACGACCACCAGCTTAGCAGAGGGGTTCTTAGTTGCGTACTCGGCAGGAATGGCCATACCTGCACCGCCTAGAAAAACAAGCGTGTTGGCTGATACGCTAGTGGCAGACTCTATCGCTCTATCTCCATACCAAAAACAACTCTTCTTAGCTACATGGTCCCAGCAGCTGCTCAAGTGTCTTGGTGTATCAGAGATAGTAGTACTTGGGTGGCCTTCCCATTCAGAATCTTGAATAAACCAAGTTCCTGCAGGTGTCTGGATACCGGTATTTAAGGTATTTAGAACAACAAACAAGGATGTGATGATAACCGCAGTGGTTGTCACCATGTAATTAATTACAGTAGATGGCTTGTTATCGTCTAGCTTGAGCGCAGCAGATCCTGTCGCCTGGGCGGCTAGAGTAGTACACAGATACGCACTAACCGATAAACAGATGATGAATAACGCGAAACTATACATCAGCCCTATGTAGGGCAGCAATAAGATCGGGGTGACGGTTGAGCCTAGTACGCTACCTATGGTGGTTATGGCAACCATAGTACCTGCATTTTTCCCAGCATCCACTTTGCCATGAGCTTCATATTGTAAAGTTAAAAACTGTGTGATGAGTGGTATACACGTAGAGCCTAGCGTAAGTCCTACTCCGTATAACAAACCCACACATATTGCTGCAACGATAGCGTTATCTACGAATACTGTGAGCGCCGCCAGTAACGGTATTTGTAGAATACAGGCAATGGCATGACAAAAAGCGGAGAGTGACAAAACGCGGCCAGCTGTTATCAGTGCATGTCTTGGCGTAGTAACACCTGCAGAGAGCTTGCCGCCGTACCAGTAACCTGTCGCAATAGCAATTAACACCATAGCTAAAATCACACCAGTAATAGCGATAGACGATCCAATGTAAGTGGCGGATATCCTGATTGCGTAAATTTCAATACCTAAGCCTGCAAATCCTTCTAGCAGTGCTATAGCCAAACAGATAATAAGAACTTTTTTTGGCATGAGATGATTTCTTTTGATTGATTGATGTTAGCTGGCTGGCTATGAATAGGTTAGCAATTACCCGGCGCACCACCTGCATAGATATATCTCGTCATATTCCTTGAATAACAATTCATGTTATATGTTCTTATTTTTTATAGCAATATACGAAATTGTGTCTTTGGTTATATATAAAAAATAATTTGTTTTAGCATGAAGTAAGTAGGGTTTGACGAGTAGGGTGCGAGCAGGGAAGACTGGTAATCTGTCATAACAGCGGTGCCAGGAATATTGATAAGCCTAATGCAAATACAAGCCTGCTTGTTTAGAGGGCGTATCCCAGACAAACAAGCAGTAAAAAAGCCGCAATCAGTAGATGATCACGGCTTTTACTTATACAAAATGACTAATATTAATCAATCACACCTGAGATACCGATTTTGAATAGGTTCTCGCTTTGGGTGTTGGTAGAGAAACCACCAATCATTGATACTTTTCCATCAACAGAGGTGTGGCGTAATGTACCGCCAATTGCTGCTTCACCATTGAAGTGGCTCATACCCATGGCATAACTTACTTTACCAGGCACAAAAGGCGCTACTTCCATTGCAGCGTTTGATGCGATGCCTGCAGACAGTTTGTAGCCAAGCTCCTTCATGTCACCGCGTAACTCTCTGTAATCACCTTCGAGCGAATCAATGCGCGCATCAGTGGCGCTAAATGCATCACCGACATTGCTATAAACATTGCCACCGATACTGTAACTAGGGGCAAGCATAGTACCGGCCTCAGAGTCATACGAAGCACCTGCGCCAAGCATTTCTGCCGTCGCCGCTGCAAAGTTATCATTACGAATCGTCTGAGCGGTGATTTGCTGCTCTTGTTGAGCATGCATGGTATCAACATAGCTGGCGTCGGCTTTCGCCTTAATAGCGGCATCCTGAGCGGTATTAACACCATCCAAACGACTGACTTCTGTAGTCATGGTTTCGTTGGTGCTATCAATACGGCTGTTAATAGTGTCGTTATTGACGGTGATAGCAGCGTCTAAACGGCCAGTTTCAGTCGTAATACGCTCATTAGTCGCCACATTCTTAGCGTCAGCATCGGCTTTGTTTTGAGCAATAACCGTATCTTGACGAGCTTGATCAGTAGCCATTGCAGCATCTTGCGCTTGGTTGGTAGCATCTAAACGACCCACTTCTGTAGTCATGGTTTCGTTGGTGCTATCGACACGAGCATTAACAGCCTTGTCATTGGCAGCAACCGTATTACTCAGCGCAGTATCACGCTCAATTGAAGACTGGTTGTTTGCAGCAATAACCGTATCTTGACGAGCCTGGTCAGTAGCAACTGCAGCATCTTGTGCTTGATTGGCGGCATCCAAACGACCCACTTCGGTAGTCATGGTTTCGTTGGTGCTATCGACACGAGCATTAACAGCCTTGTCATTGGCAGCAACCGTATTACTCAGCGCAGTATCACGCTCAATTGAAGACTGGTTGTTTGCAGCAATAACCGTATCTTGACGAGCCTGGTCAGTAGCAACTGCAGCATCTTGTGCTTGATTGGCGGCATCCAAACGACCCACTTCGGTAGTCATGGTTTCGTTGGTGCTATCGACACGAGCATTAACAGCCTTGTCATTGGCAGCAACCGTATTACTCAGCGCAGTATCACGCTCAATTGAAGACTGGTTGTTAGATGCCACAACTAAGTCTTGATTCGCATCTACGACAGATTGCTCAGCCTTGTTAGTAGCGATTACTTGGTTGGTATCATCAACACGCGCATTAACCGCCGTGTCGTTGGCAGCAACCGTATTACTCAATGCATTATCACGGTCAATTGAAGACTGGTCATTTGCGGCGATAATCGCATCTTGGCGGGCTTGATCAGCAGCAACTGCCTGGTCTTGCGCAGTGTTGGCATCTTCAAGACGACTTACTTCTGCTGCAACATTTTGATTGGTTTGGTCAATCTTGCTATCAGCATCTGCTTTATTCTGCGCAATTACTGCATCTTGCGCAGTGTTAGCAGTATCTAAGCGACCCGTTTCAGTCGTGATACGGTCATTAGTCGCATCAAACTTAGCATCAGCGTCAGCTTTGTTTTCAGTAATAACCGTGTTTTGGTCTGCATCCGTTGCAGCTTGAGCTACTAGGTTGTCAGCAATGGCCTGATTGGTTGCATCAAGCGCACTTTGATCCGCTTTAGAGGCGATTACTGTGTTTTGTGCAGCGTTATCAGCATCTAAACGGGCAGTTTCATCCGTGATACGGTCGTTGGTTGCATCAAACTTAGCATCAGCATCTGCTTTATTGGCAGAAACTGTAGCATTGGTCTCATCTAAAGCGCTTTGGTCGGCTTTAGATGCAATGACTGCGTTCTGATTGGCATCGGTTTCCGCTTGAGCTACTAGGTTGTCAGCGATAGCCTGATTGGTTGCATCAAGCGCACTTTGGTCGGCTTTAGAGGCAATAACCGCATCCTGATTGGCATCAGTTGCCGCTTGAGCTACTAAGTTGTCAGCAATCGCCTGATTGGTTGCATCAAGCGCACTTTGATCCGCTTTAGAAGCAATAGCTGTGTTCTGATTGGCATCAATGGCCGCCTGTGTCGCCAAGCTTTCAGTAATAGCCTGATTGGTCGCATCAAGCGCACTCTGGTCTGCTTTAGAAGCAATGGCTGTGTTCTGATTGGCATCGGTTGCCGCTTGTGCTACTAAGTTGTCAGCAATGGCTTGGTCTGTATTATCAATACGAGTACCAAGCGCACTATCACGGTCAATTGAAGACTGGTCATTTGCAGCGATAATCGCATCTTGGCGGGCTTGATCGGCAGCAACTGCCTGGTCTTGCGCGGTGTTAGCAGCATCTAAACGGCCAGATTCATCTGTGATACGGTCATTAGTCGCCACGTTCTTAGCGTCAGCATCCGCTTTGTTCTGTGCAATCACATCATCTTGCGCAGTGTTAGCAGCATCTAAACGGCCAGTTTCAGTCGTGATACGGTCATTAGTCGCCACGTTCTTAGCATCAGCATCCGCTTTGTTAGCAGAAACCGTCGTATTGGTCTCATCTAAAGCGCTTTGGTCTGCTTTAGAAGCAATGGCTGCGTTCTGATTGGCATCAGTTTCCGCTTGAGCTACTAGATTATCAGCGATATCTTGATTGGTTTGATCAACACGGTCGTTAATGGCAGCGTCATTGGCGGCAATCACATCATCTTGCGCAGTATTAGCAGTATCTAAACGGCCAGTTTCAGTCGTGATACGGTCATTGGTTGCCACGTTCTTAGCATCAGCATCGGCTTTGTTGGTAGAAACCGTCGTATTGGTCTCATCTAAAGCGCTTTGGTCTGCTTTAGATGCAATGACTGCGTTCTGATTAGCATCAGTTTCCGCTTGAGCTACTAGGTTGTCAGCGATATCTTGATTGGTTTGGTCAACACGGTCATTAATAGCAGCGTCATTAGCGGCAATCACATCATCTTGCGCAGTATTAGCAGTATCTAAACGGCCAGCTTCATCTGTGATACGGTCATTAGTCGCCACGTTTTTAGCGTCAGCATCGGCTTTATTTTGAGCGGTTACAGTGTCTTGGTTAGCATCAGTTGTTGCTTGTTCAGATTTATTATTAGCAACCGTCTGATTGGTTGTATCTAAAGCGCTTTGGTCAGCTTTAGAGGCAATAACCGTGTCTTGATTTGCATCAGTTGTCGCTTGAGCTGTTTGGTTGTCAGCGACATCTTGATTGGTTTGGTCAACACGGTCATTAATAGCAGCATCATTGGCAGCAATCGTTGAATCTTGGTTAGAGTCAGTAGTGGCTTGAGCAGCTTTGTTAGTAGCAACTCTATCATTGGTTACATCTAAATCGCTTTGATTGGCTTTAGTAGCGATTTCAGCATCTTGATTCGCATCAATAGTGGCTTGTGCAGATTTATTATCAGAGACAGTCTGATTGGTTGTATCTAAAGCGCTTTGATCGGCTTTAGAGGCGATAACCGTGTCTTGGTCAGCGTCAGTCGCCGCTTGAGCTATTTGGTTGTCAACGATATTTTGATTGGTTGTATCTAAAGCAGTTTGGTCGGCTTTAGAAGCAATGGCGGTATCTTGATTAGAGTCAGTCGTCGCTTGTGCTGATACATTATCATTAATAACTTGGTTGGTATCGTCAATACGAGCATTCACAGCATCGTTATTGGTTGTAACGGTATTGCTTAAAGTGTTATCACGCGCAATAGAATTGGTGTTGGTTTGGCTGATAGCTGCGTCTTGACGGGCTTGGTCAGCATTAATAGCTTGGTTTTGCGCAATATTTGCATTGTCCAAACGCAAAACTTCACGGCTGATTGTCTCGTTTGTTGAGTCCAAATCAACTTGATTAGCCTTGGTGTTTAACTGTGATACGTTAACCGCGTCATAGTCCTGTACGCCATTGTCAACGTTAATGATTTGGCGTCGAAGGGTAGAGCTACCAATAGATACAGAATTACCTCTATCTGCAACAGAACCATTACCTATGGCGATACCGCCATCTACCACAGATCTGGCATTAGAGCCAAATACCAACGAATTTGGTGCGCTTGCAAATACTGTTGAGTTATTACCCATAACAAACGAGCCATCTGCACCAGCTTCGATAAGGTTGTCATTACCAAAGGCATAAGAATCGTTAGCATTAACAACATTAGGATCACCGAAAGTACCGCTGTTATCACCAGACACAGTATGACCTGCGCCAAACGCAATTGAGTTGGTGCCAGTGATTGTTACATCGCTACCAATAGCTACTGAGTCATCAGAAGTTACGCTGGTTCTACTACCCAACACCACTGCTTCTTTACCGCTTGCAGTGTTGCCAGTACCAAGGGTAACAGCGTTAACACCTGATGCGGTGCTATCAGCACCTAAAGCAATAGTATTCGTATTGGTTGCTTTGTTATTCTGACCGCCTGATATTGATGATGTACCTGATGAGCGGTTATCTATTCCACCAATAACGCTTGCATTTATACCCTGCTCATTGCCATCAGCATCCAATAAAGCATTGCCAGATGCATCGCGTATGCCGGCGTAGTTATTAGTACCGCCTGCAATAGTAGCGTTCTCACTGACAACTGTATTGCCAGTACCACCACCGATAACCGATCTAATACCAGTGGCTTTGTTGCCACTACCACCAGACACAACAGATATCTCACCCTCAGCAGTATTATTAGTACCACCAGAGACAACCGAAAATTTGGAAGCAGCCGTGTTGCTCAATCCACCTGTAACTACGGCACCTATAGACTCTGCTTTATTAGACTCCCCACCGCCGACAAAAGAATTCATACCATTAGCAGCGTTAAAAATACCACCGCCAATAGTAGAGCCTGAGCCAGTGGTTAAATTGTCAGATCCACCAGCGATGGTTGATATATTCCCAGTGGCCGTATTCCCAGTTAAACTATAACCAGATACACCACCACCACCACCGCCAATAGTAGAGCCTGTTCCAGTGGCGGTGTTGTAGTGACCACCACCGATAGTAGCCCCAACGCTCAAGTTTTGATCGTCAGGATTACCAACAATATTATTACTACCACCACCAATAGCAGAATCACCAGCATTAGCTTGGTTGCTTGACCCACCTGATACTGTAGAGTTTTGTCCTCTAGCGTAGTTGCTGCCACCACCAGATATAGTAGACGAGCCACCATATGCTCTATTACTTATACCGCCACCAACAGAACTATAATAACCACCACCAAAAGTAGTATTGGAATAACCACCAGAAATAGTTGAACCATCACCAGCGGCATTATTATATCTACCACCACCAACAGAAGCATCGGTACTAGTAGCGGTGTTTAAATAACCACCTAGTATATTAGCGTTTTCAGCGTTCGCGGTATTAGAGTAACCACCACCAATCGTTGAATATAATCCCGAAGCGGTATTATATTCACCACCAGATATTGTGCTATCACGAGCGGTAGCGTTGTTACCAGTACCGCCACCAACTGAGGCATTGGCGGTAGCAGGGTCGTTCAATGTGCCAGCAGTGTTGGATAGACCGCCATTAACTGTAGAATTTTTACTGTAAGCTCTATTAGAACCACCACCACCAACAGTAGATTGCTCTCCTATTGCGCTGTTGGTGTTGCCACCTGAGACGGTTGAACTATCTCCTGACGCAGTATTCATAGCATCTCTTGAGAAAGTCATGGAGGCATCTTGATATATTATACCGCCGCCACCTGCAACAACGGAGTTGGCACCTGATGCGACATTACCGTCACCACCACCCACAGTAGAGTTCAGACCTGATGCTAGTGCATCAATGCCGCCCGAAACTGTTGAGTTATCGCCTGATGCAGTATTTAGACTGCCACCTGAGACTGTCGATTTGCTCCCTGACGCTGTGTTTTGAGTGCCGCCTACAACAACAGAAAAGTCGCTTTCGGCTTTGTTATTGAATCCACCACCGACAAAAGCACCTTCGTTAGATGCCGTGTTTGCTGTACCACCATTAATAGAAGAGTAGTCTCCTGATGCGATATTATAAGAACCACCTGAAACCGTGGTTTCTACCCCTGATGCTTGGTTATAAGTACCACCACCAACCGTAGATAAGCTACCCGTTACCTTATTACGAATACCGCCACCAATAATAGAGCCGTAACCTTCTGCGCTGTTCTCAAATCCGCCTGCAACAGTGGCATATTTACCATCAGTAATAGGCACGCCGTTATTCAGCAAATCACCATTAACGTCACGGACCGCCTGACCTGTTGTATTGCCTTCACCACCACCAATTGTTGAACCAACTGAGTTGGCGTTATTTTTAACACCACCAGAGACAACAGTGCTTTCACCATTGGCGCGGTTTTTTTCTCCACCAGATACAACTGATGCTTCACCATAAGTACGGTTTTCTATGCCACCACCAATAGATGAGTCAGCACCTTCTGCTAAGTTAAATTGCCCGCCAAGTATAGATGTATGATCGCCAAGGGCGAAGCTCTGCTGTCCACCTGCAACAACAGAGTTACCACCGGCGGCGGTATTAGTATTGCCGCCACCAATAGTTGATCTAGAACCAGAGGCTGTATTGTCAGCTCCGCCAGAAACATTTGAGTATATACCAGTAGCATCGTTGTTGTTGCCGCCTGAGACGGTTGAATATATTGCGGTTGCAGTGTTTGAGTCCCCACTCAAAACTTCCCCAGCCTGAGCAGCTGTCACTCCCATTGCTGAGATCAATGATAGGGCGATTAGATTTTTGGTAAGACCTTTGCCTTTACCTTGAGATTTTCCGAGTTCTGATACGGCTTTAAAAACGCCCGTAGATTGACAGCGCACAACTTTATAGACTTGGTTCATTGTCTGACCTTTAGAATAAGTGGCTAAAATTATTGGGTACTGCATTTGTTGTGAAACAAACACAACTACTTTCTTAACATTAATCGTACATTATACACAGCTAATTATTTATTTATAGCAAATCTCTTAAATATCAAAATATATTTCATTTTATTTGTAATAGCATCTCCTAAAAGTCAGCTTTAGCAGGTAAGCAGGTAACTGGTTGAAATAAAAGAATTATGAAAACCTTAAGAACAAAGTCTAGCGCAGTCTTATCTTTTTTATTAAAATAAATAGCAAATAATCCTTGTAACTGTACGAATTATTAGTTAAAATAATCAATGTAGAAGACATCTACAGCCTACCTAGAGGCGACACTAGGCTGAGAAAGGAATTTATTATGAGAAAGTTAAGTATCGAAGATTTTAAATCGATAATGCTGGCGGGTGCATGGTCACATGAAGTAAATGTCGAAACAGTAGACACCCAGCATCGCGAAGAACATATCTATACAGCTGATGGTGAAATCGCAGAGACACGCCATAGTGAATACGTGCATGGTTACGCCAATGCCGTATCTAGCTGTGAAGATATTACTGTGACCTATGAAGAGCAATGGAGCTTCATTAAGTACGATGAAGACTCTTTTGATGCAGATGATGGTCACTGGTCACTTGATGGTGCAGTCATTATTGACGAAGACGGCGATGAAGTGGCTATTGACTGGGTGATAGAAGATATAGACGATCTTGATTCTGATTTTACCGAAATTGACTATAGCGGGCTTGAGCTCACAGAAACCAAAGATATTGATGTTCAAGCGTCGGACGTTGATCGCACCATGACAATCGAATGCAATAGCGGTCCAAACATTCGTTTTACTGGTGACAGAATCGCGGCAGCGGCTAGCTCAGACAACAATGCAAGTGGCTCAAGTTATAGTGGCAGTACTGGACTGTGGACTGAGCTTTCGTTATATAAAACAGACAAGGGCCATTACATCTGCCATAAAGTTGAATGCACTCGCTGGCAGGGCAGTGAAGATTACAGCTCATTAGAAACCTGTGACTCATTAGAGGCAGTAATGCAATTCTTTGGGCATGACTGGCTAGCAAAAGATTTGTATGAAAATGGCGAAATCGAAGCAATTACTTATGTTGATGATGAAGAGGTTACTATGAGCGATAACACGATTACTTTAAAAGTAGATAACCAACCTGACCTACGTTTTGATGGTGAGTGCATTGGCACCGCGTCAAGTTCAGACAACAACGCAAGTGGTTCAAGTTATAGTGGCAGTGCTGGACGATGGACCGAGCTTAAGCTTTATAAAACAAAAGGTGGTCGCTACGTCTGTCATCAAATTGGTTATACAAGATGGCAAGGTGAGCGCGATCTTTATAAGGCAAAGGTTTGCGAAACCACAGAAGAAGTTATTAAGTTCTTTGGTCATCGCTGGCTTGCCAAAGAGTTATATGAGAATGCGGGTATAGAAGACGTGACTCAGATCGACTAACAACAGGGTTTTTAAGTAAACAACAGGATGGGTTTGCAGGGGCTATAGAAGAGCTGGCAAGCCCATTTTTTCACCTAATAAATAAGAACATGGACAGGTTAATCCGTCTATATACAGTAACAACGTCGAAGGATATCAGCATGGCCACTAAAGCTAAAACAGCAAAACAATTAAATGCGGTTATTGATGAACAAGTAGAACTTATTAGCAACTACTCTCAGCATATTAAGAAGATGAATAAAGAAATGTTTTCTTATTACCTCTATCACTACATGGAAGAGATGAATATACCGCCATTATCGTTGGCTTTTATATTTAATGATCGATTTGGCACAGAAGTCACAGATTATAGAGAAATTGTTTCATATTCAAAGTCATACGATGCTCAGGTCAATGGGGATAGTAACGACAAAGAAGTTTATGCCGCGATACCGGTCGTCTTTTATATTTATATGGAAAATTTTTGGCGTGAAGCCATGTTAAAATTAAAGAGCGAATGGCAGGTTGATAACCTTGATCTGGCAGTTATGCTTGTTGAGTCACAGATTGCTAATGGTTATGCAAACGGTTGGGCTTACCATCTAATATCAGCCTTTTGTAAAGGCTCTATGGAACCAAAAGAGATTAAAACTATCATGTCGGATGCACGCTCGATTGTTGAGGACGGGGATAGTGTTAAGCAGCCTAAAGAATTTCATTGGTTATTGGCCATTAACATGGGCTCTTTTCTTAATACAAAACGTATGAGTAACATGCTAAACCAAAAGGTATTCAATGCATACGAAGGTTTGTACGACGTTCATAAGTCTAGCGCTAACAAGAAAATTAAAAAAGGGATCAAAGAATTGGACAGCAACAAAAACAAAGAAGACGTAATATCTATTGTTTTTACAGCAAATGAGCTTAAGGCATTACAGGCGACAAGCGCCTTTGAATATGCCACAGAAAATAGTAAAGCGACTATTGACAAAATAGGAGGGTAGCTATGAAAAAAAACTGCTCGAACACAATGCCAATACTTAACGACTATCTAGAGGCCACCTACGCTTTAGGATGGACTGAGCCATTAGTACTCGACGTGATAGAGCGGGCAGGCGGTTTTGAGCAAGTAGTTTGTGATGCTTTAGAGGTGCAGGAACTTATTTTTACCAACAGTCTAGCTTCACGGCCAGACCTTGAGGAAAACGAACCTACGACTATTGACGCCTCTTCCATACTAGAAAACACGCTATACATGAAAGAAATGCGGGCAAATGATCTTAATGCATTTATGGAAAAACATAAAAATGCGATTAAGACCGCATTAAAAACCCATCTTGCCACCATCAGCGACAACATTATTAATGAGTTTTTTCACCTCAATTACAATCTAGAGTATGAAGACATTAAGGTTTTTCTAAATGAAGATCGCGATATTGTTATTGATTCAGAATACGTGCTGGCAGGTGTTTACTACATGATTTTGATGATCATGTGCAGAATGAGCGGCGGTATGAGCGCGCTAAAGCTAAAGCATATTGATTTCTCTAAGGTTAAGGAAGTAGAGTGCCGCGACGTTAACATCTCAATCAATGGCAATGCTAAGAAAGGTCAGAACGGGATTTTTAATGAAGATCATTACTTACAAGGCATTCTTGAAAACAATTACATTGATATTATTTACGGTTCAGATTGGGCGATAAACAGAGCGCCTATCGCGGTAAGTTTTACAGCAAAGAAGCACTCTTATCACGCCACACCTATAAAGCTATCATGCGACACCATAAATATGCTGACCGTGACGGGTGATGCGGCGGTTACTGCTGATATTACTAATAAGAAGGATGAGGTTAGATTGTTTTGTGAAGATCATTCTAATGCCGATATTCGTATTGATGCACCAAGCGGGTTTTGGCTAGATGTTCAGAACTACGCCAGAGTGGTACTTAGCGGCACAGGTAACTGTTTAGACATGTCAACGAGCGATGAATCTATGTTGTTTGCCGCAAGATTTGTATCCGACAATATACCTGTCAGATGCGATGATAAGAGTTTTGTGATGGCCAACTCTGAAAACTTTTATGATACAGCTAATATCAATGATATGGAGGCTACGGTCATCAACACACAAGTTCGTAGCAATCCAAGCTATGAAGCCTGGCGTCAAAGACTGCGCGATGAAGGGGTTGATGATGGAAAGCCTGACTATGTATTCTATAGTAAGGAAACCAGAGCGGGCTAATGGCGCTATTGGTTACTGCAGGAACAGGCAATCAGACCGGCTATTTAGTCGGTTTTTTTGTGCGTGCAATACCGCGATGAAAACCACTAAAATCATTTAAAATAAATAGCAAATAATTTGAAATGTTACGGTAAATTATATATAATATAAGTTGTTTTTGCTGGTTATTTTCTTTGTAATTATAGTTATCATTTAGAATAAATGGACTGCTTATGAGCGTTGCAAGGCTAAGAAAAATACTGGCTAATATTGACGCTGGCAAGCCCATTAATTTGAGTTCTTTTTTGAATTCTATTGAGTCTTTGAACCTTAAAGAGAGAATCAAATCTGATGATGTAAAATTCTCTAAAGTAAAAGGCGACAAATATAGGGTGACTTACATCAAACCCTCTTTAATGAGCTCACTTAGAGCCTATACGGGTGATGAGCAGGCAAGTAGAATTACTGCAGCGGCGCAAAACCAAAGTCATAGCCAAAAGGTCATCGGCTCGTACCTAAATATTTTACTCTCAGCACATAATAGCGACAAATCCTATCCAGTATTTATTAGTTTCGACACCGATGGGCGTGTCACTTACCCGCCAAACACACCACTCACAAAAACCGGCTCTTGCGATCTACTGATTATTGAGAATGTGCAGTTGTTTCTCTTCTGGCACCGGACTGTCTCATTTTTAAGAGCGCGCTGCGGATTTGATAGCACTAGCTTCGATATTGCTTTAGGGCGGGGCAATGAAATCAGCAACACCTATCACAAGAAATTCTTATCGAAGTACCAAACCATCTACCTGTGCTTAGACATCGATTTGGGCGGTTTGATGATTGCTAAAAACCTGATTAATCTGGTCCCCGGTACTCCGTATCAATTCTTAATGCCTGACAATATCGATAACTACTTGAGTAGAGTAGTCGAACAAATAGACCTAAAAACCCTTAATGATATCCGCGCTATTGGCCTGCAGCATCCAGGGTTATTTAATGCGTCACGCGCCATTAGCAAACATATTAAAACTATAGAACAGGAGAGTTTTTTGCATGACTAATACACTAGAGGGATTTACCCTAGACTACCAATTAAAACGGGTGGCATTTGTTAATTCCGCCAGCCATTATTACTCAGAGATTATGCTGGACAATCACTTAGCGCTATTTGGTGATAATAACGCGGGTAAAACCGCCTCTTTGGCGGCACTCAAGCTAATGCTTTACCCTGAAACAGATTTCACTGAGTGCTTTAAAAAGTTTAAGTTTCAAGGCAAAACAGGCAAGTACAGCACTGAGGACTCTTACAACTTTTACTTTCCTTGTGATAAATCATTTCTGATCATGGAGATTGAGAGTAACAACGAGGCGTCATGTATCGTCTTATATCGAGCTAAGGGCTACAAGTACAACAGATGGTTCATACCAGCAGGCTATGACGAGGTTCGCCCTTTGTTCTTTGACGAGCAAAGTAAAGAGCTGTCAGAGGACTTAAGCGTGGCCAAACTGAGTGCTTTTGCCAAGCAATACAAGCAAAGCATTGAGGTGACAGAATCTAAGAAATTGGTTGAGCTTATGTACGGCAACGTGGGCCGTGAAGACAGCCGCTACTGTATTGTGCCACTGATGGAAAACAATAAGAATGCGGTCAATGCATTTCGAAATATCTTCCAGATGGCTTTTGACTCAGGTAGCGAGGCGGGCGAATCATTAGCCGAGGCGATTGCAACACTCGTTGAGATGAAGCATAGTCGCCGCGAAGAAAAGCTTAGTGCCGATCTACCTCAACTGGCACAAGAATATCAAGAACTGGTTCAGCGCGGGGAAGAGCTGGTTGTGCTCTCCAACAACCATGACGCTTACAATAACTTGTCGAAATCAATGGCAGCACTTGACGAGCTTGAAACAGCGATCAGTAATGAATACGCAGTTTTAAACAAGCACTTTATCACTCAGAGCGAGAGCTATAGCGGTAATTATGCTCAAATCAATCAAGAATGGTTAATGGCTAACAAGCAGGTTAAAGACCATCAAGAAAAGTCGCGAGTTCTAGATAGTGAGCGAAGCGTAATTTTAGGTGCCATCTCAACAATTCAGGCGGGCATTGAGGACAACCAGCGATTCATCAATATCGCAGAACAGGTGATGTCAGAGCATGACAAGACAGATGCTCACAGCCTTCAAATAGAGTTATCTAAGAAGCTAGCAGCTCTTAAAGAAGAACTAACAGCGCTGGACAACGAGCAAGCAACGGCAGGAATGCTAGAGAGTCTGATTAAAGAACAAAACATCAAAAAGAACGACTTACGGCGCGCTAGTGGTAAATCTGACAACATAGACAGCCTGACGCTTGGTCAATTCTCACAGAATACCTCTGCAGTGCTGGCGAGTATCAACAAAGATTTTACCGACCTTAGTGCCGAATTATCTGACGATGAGATGCAAGTACTGATGGATTTTGCCGATTTGTTTGAGACAAAGGACGGTATGTTAGCCATTGGCGGGGAAGTGCTTGCCAATACCCCATCGCTTAGCTACAGCTTGAGTGAGCAAAAAGCCAAAATTGACGGGGATATTAAAAATCTTACTGAGCAGCTGACAGCATTAGATGCTCGTATTAAAGCCATTAACGTCACTCTACGAGACACCAGTGGAGAATCTAGACGTGAGCGCATCATTGAGGTCAGCAATCAAATAGAGACCCTAAAAACGCAGATTGAAGCGCTTAAGCGCCACGATATTGCGCTTATGGACATCAAATCAAGCACTGTTAAGCTTGAGGAAAAACAAGCCATAGCACAAGAACGTTCAGACAGCATTGAAGCCATCAAGCATGACTTGGTTGCATTGGAGCAATCGGCGCGTGCGATTGGCGCAAAAAGAAATGAGATCCAAAACCAAAATGAGCAGTTTGAGTACTACGAAACTGAGCTTAAGCGTATAAGAAACACGCTTGAGGTGAAAGAGGTGGATGTGGACGCACTCATTGAGTCCGGGTTTAATCCAACCTTAAATGCCGCCACACTCAGAGCACTTGGCGGGAAACTAAACAAGCTTATTGAGGTCAAAGCAGAGTTCATACCTCGCGCAAGATTGTTTATTGAAGCGGTTCCTAATGAGCGTATTGATAGGTTTAAAGAGTTGCACCGCTTATCAGAGGTTAAGGCCGCTATCAGCTCTTACAGCACCAGTTTTAGCACACTGCAGCTGCAGAAGAACAGACAAGCCATCGACATATCTAGCCATAACAGAATCGTTGGTAGCCAGTTAAAAGAGATCTCTGACGCGCATCGTATTTTAGAAACCAGCGTACGAGATATTAATAATGAGCTGAATGGTCACAAGATATCAAACCTTGAGAAAGTCAGCTTGCGCTTACATCTTCACTCTGACTTTGAGCACGTCTACAAACTGAGTCAAAACTACGACCTAAGCCAAGACAAGCTAATGGGTAGTGATTTCTATCAGTCATTGCTTAGCTATGTCCAAAAGCATGGCAACAAACGCACCGGCCTACTCAAAATGAAGGATATTATTAAAAACATTACTTTTGAGTACTTAGATGCTACCGGTGCCGTCACAGACAAGCCACAATCAGGCGGGACAACCAGTACCATCACGGCATCAATCATATCGATACTGCTTAAGCGCATCTTTATGGTCAATACCACGTTCAAAATGCCGATTGTTATTGATGAGGTGGCTGCGCTAGATGGCACCAATACCTCTATGATTGTAGATTGCATCAACGAGCATGGTTTCTCAGCCTTTTGTGCAACGCCGCTCAGAAGTGCGGTTGTCTGTGAGGCAGTTGGGCGTTGGGTAACAGTCGATTATAACTATGTTGATACTGGTGTGACATTAACGTGGCCTGGATGCGTGCTAAACATATTGCCAAGCTCAATCAGTGTGTGGGGCGTTAAACCAGACGATGCTAGTGACTACTCTAATGAAGAGTCACAAAAAATAAATGAGGATGAGGAAAGAGACGGTCTAATAAACCTAGCAAATCGTCTTAACGCTCTCCGAGAAGAAGAGTATAAGTACAAGCCAACGCCCAATCGCTATGTAAGCCTTCTCCCACAGGACCTTGTAGAAGAGCATTATTCTTCTCATACAAATAATTCAGAGGAATAAGACATGCTATATAGCCGTGTTGAGCTGATAGAGAGCGTACTAAAATACAAAAAGCATTTCTTGTTATTTGTTGATCAGATTAACGAGCAAAAAAATGGTCTTGGCTTTCCTGCGATTAACTATGCCATTTTTCATAGAGAGATCAGTAAAGACAAGGATATGAGTTGGTATATCAAACGGCTTGAATTACCCTCTATGATAGATGGTGGTTTATTCCTAGATCCTGATAAATCAGATGGTACTTTGATTATGACCGCAGTGTTGTATGAGCTGCTGGTCTTTATTGATACATCGAGGAATAAGCAACTCAGTCTTGCCAAGTTTGAGTCGTTACGCTCACAAACCGTCCAAGTTAAAAACAATATTGTGATAAGCGAGGCAGGTTCCGATGATAGAACAGAGCATCTGCAGGTGTTTTGGGAGCTTATCAACGAGATATTAACCACGTTTAAAGAGAATATCTTGGTGCTTAATATCAAGGTGGACGAAATCGCAAGCCTCTACAAGCAGCTTGATGTAGGAGAGGTGTCTGTAAATATAGATGAGTTGTACCAGGTCACTCAAAAGCTTTATGAGCGTCACATGCAGCCAAGCTTAGAATTTATTGATGAGCGCACACTGATCATTGGTAGTGAGAATTTTGTGCAGGCGATTGATGCCCTTTATCAGTTCTTTATCAATGAAGATGATGTGCCAACGGCAATGGCTATTCTCTATAAATCGAAATCAATCAGCTCTTACTACAAAGATATCAAAGCGGTGTCTGACAGACTGGTAACTTATTTACACAACCTATCTGAGCACAGAGCTTTATTCATGGCGGTTGAGCACAACTACAAGAAGATGATGGATGCGCTTAATGAGGTCAGAGAAGGCAAAGGGCGTGCTTTGTATATCAAAGAAGATGCAGAGTCGATTGACCACCTAAGAAGTCTCGATGGCTTAAGCGCTCACAGTCAAGGTTATAGCGCAAAACTTGAGCGTGAGCCTGTTGGGTTTATGGCGCAATTTAAGAGTCATTACGAATTAACCCTCAATAAGCCTATCAAGAGTAAAGGCAGTATCAGTAAGAAGCGCTTACAGCGCGACAATTCAACGAAAAAGCGTGGCGAGTACATTATGTACCTAATGTTCGAATTAAGCCGTGACGAGGCGATTACCGACATTCACGCCTATGTAAATGACCACCTCACCAATAATCTTGCAAATTTCACTCTAATAGACACGCTTTATGGATTAGATTCGTTTTTGCCGTTACTGGATAAGAAGCGCGTCAGACAGCAACATCATCGAGCACGATTAGAAGACGACACCCATTATTTTGAATACATAACACTGAATTACATCAAAGGAGATCAGCTGTGATTGATTACCATAAGAGTGCAGAGATATTTAACCATCTAATGAATGGTCGGGTTATTAACCGGGAGGTAATGGGCAGTCATGGCGCGTTTGAAAACAACCATCTATTCTCCGAGATTATGGATCATCGAGAAGATTACAGTCATCAGTACAAGATGTCAGGGTTCCATTTGGTAGAGAATGTTGATTATTTTTATATCATCAAAGGCCAAGAGTTCGATATTGCAAAAACACAGATCGCAATGAAGGCGTATTTCCTATTAACCATCCTAAGTAAGTACGCAACCAGTAACAACATCTCAATAAGTAAGTTATGGTCTGCAGATGGCGGTATTAGCCAAGCAGAGCTTGTGAAGATTGAAGAACTTAGGGATACCAAAGAAATTCTTGAGAGATGCAATTTGGATGATAGCTTATTCAAAAACATCAAGGTGATCATGGTAGATAGAGACATCGCATACATCCATCCAGTGTCTCAAAATATTGTATTGGCCAATGCTGGCAGGCAATTTTTTGAGGACATAAAGAATGATTTTGAGTTCCATAATCAACAAGAACAAGATGAGCTGAAAACTTAATATAAAGAAACAGGCGATGTAATGAGCAATAAGTATATTAGTAAGTTTTTTGAAGTAACTGGATACCTAAACCCTTATCGGAACAAAAACGGGCATATAGAGTACTCCAGATTTGTAGCCGTTATCATGTTGGAGGCTGTGGCCGCCGTTCTATACTTATTCAAAGTAATGCCTGATTTCCTAACAATGGGGAAACCATACAACTTAGTGGCTTATTTTTATAAATACGCGCTGGTCTGGCCACTAGAGCAAGCAAAGGTTGTATGGGGTGCGTTAAAGGAGATAACACTAACTGGCAATGGTCAGGTAGACCAAATAATCTCTATTGGTGGCATGGCAGGGTATATCGTATTGCTTATGTCAGCATATATGGCGGTTTACACTGTAATTTTACGATGGACTGATGATGATTTTTCAATAGGTGACTTTCTAGGGGCGTGGTGTGTGCCATTATTCTTAGGTGGTTTGTGGTATTTCGGAGTAATGGCTATTGAGTATGTAGTAGCATTGAAGGCGTCTCTACAGTAGACGCCTTCAATGGTTTTAGTGGCGGTTAACGGCTTTCAAAGTAGTTTTTATTTGCCATCAGATTTGTCATGGTCATTTCTTTTTGCTTAGTCTTAACCCCAAGTTCAATATCGCTATAAATACTTTTTATCTCAAGAAACACGTTGTTAAGCGCAGCATCAGGATCTTGACTTGAGCGTTGATCTGTTATTAACAGCGCCTCATTTGGTGCTGGCGCGTAATACTTGAGCTTTGCAGCAGTGTAATCACGCCAAACCTGGTCAAGCCTTTCATTGACAATCTTATCCAAACGAAACTTATCTTCTGAGATGTCAAAACTGGCATCATTCTTTATCTTATCGAGTAGAAGTAGGCCTTCTTTACGAAGATGCTCCAACTCATCTTGCTGCTGAAACGTATCAGAGATTTTAATCTTATCAAACTCTACATTCATAGCATCTTGATAGCTTTCAATGATTTCTGACAGCGCTTTAATTGCATCAGATAGCTTACCAGATGCATTAGAGATACTGTTTTCAGCGACAGGGGCCACTTTATGAATAGAGCGAAGTGTATCTATCGTTTTCTCAGCAGTGGCTTTCAAACCATCGGCGCGATGCTTTAGCATTAAACTCATATCTGAATTCTTGATACGAGAGTGCAAGTTTACAACTCGTGAATAAGAAAGCTTGATATCCGGGTACTCAATTAAGAAAGCATATTTACTTGGAAAAGCAGTACTTCGATCTGTTGAGGCTACAGCATTACCAACTTCATCTTCGACTTCTTCCTCAACTCGCATTGGCGGCGGCGCTAGTTTTGATGCGCGGCTTTGATTTTTATCGAATGCTCTTTGATTTATGGATGTAGCTACAGGCATGCTTTCAGAGGCAGAAGCGAGAGTTTTTGCAGGTTTTCCTTTATAAACATAATGGACGATATGTATAAGTGCGAGGGCAATAAACAATGGAGCAAGGGCAATAGCAACGTGCAGAACTACGTTTAAGAAGCCCATAAAACCCATGAGATCAGTGGCGTAAACAGTGCTCAAACTAGACGCTATTGGTGATGCCGATAGCGCTGATAGCATCACTGCAGCCTTTATTGTGTTGTTTTTCATTAGCACTCACCAAACATTAATATATATTATATTTTATAGCAATAAGCCATTTTTATCAATATTAATTTTAAAATGAATAGTGAATAAAGAGTTATTATCCTTAGTAATCTACACTATCTACACTTAGTAGAAATTGATTAGGTCGTTAGACGCACTAATATGAATGAGGGAACCACTATGGTATCTACACTTAGTAGAAATTGATTAGGTCGTTAGACGCAAGAGTCCTCGAAGAGCGCAGTTACGAATCTACACTTAGTAGAAATTGATTAGGTCGTTAGACCGCAGATAAAGCACGCGTGAACGCATGGATCTACACTTAGTAGAAATTGATTAGGTCGTTAGACAGTTTCTAAAACGCAAAAAACCCGCTTAATCTACACTTAGTAGAAATTGATTAGGTCGTTAGACCACGTATGGACGTATCTGAGTAAGACATCTACACTTAGTAGAAAATAATTAGGTCGTTAGACACAATTTTAAATCAACTTAAAGTATTTATCTACACTTAGTAGAAATTGATTAGGTTGTTAGACCTAATCGACTTGATAGTGAGCTTGACAGATCTACACTTAGTAGAAATTGATTAGGTCGTTAGACCCCAGGAATATCGATAACGAATTCACCCTATCTACACTTAGTAGAAGTTGGTCAGGCCGTTAGACTCCGCCTGTATTGCTATAATAGACTCATATCTACGCTTAGTAGAAATTGGTTAGGTCGTCAGACTTATTCGGATCTATCTCGCAATAATTATCATCTACACTTAGTAGAAATTGATTAGGTCGTTAGACCCTCATGGCTGTCATGCAACGGCTCGTATCTACACTTAGTAGAAATTGATTAGGTCGTTAGACCTGCTATCTGCATCTGAGCGTTCATTTCATATCTACACTTAGTAGAAATCGATTAGGTCGTTAGACATGATAATGACGCATGGTTCGACGAGTTATCTACACTTAGTAGAAATTGATTAGGTCGTTAGACCCCAACAGCTAATCATCGCACTAGGACGATCTACACTTAGTAGAAATTGATTAGGTCGTTAGACTTGCTTTAATCGCCTTCTCATCTTTCACATCTACACTTAGTAGAAATTGATTAGGTCATTAGACGTGCAGATAATACATAATCGCTTTAATATCTACACTTAGTAGAAATTGATTAGGTCATTAGACCATGGGGTGAGACCGGCAACAGACACATATCTACACTTAGTAGAAATTGATTAGGTCATTAGACCTATTTGTAGTCCAAAATCGCTCTTAATATCTACACTTAGTAGAAATTGATTAGGTCATTAGACCGAGTTTAGCAGCTTAGATGGGCTCAAATCTACACTTAGTAGAAATTGATTAGGTCGTTAGACCGACAGAAAAGCCGTCGCCCATGAACTATCTACACTTAGTAGAAATTGATTAGGTCGTTAGACCTGCTTTATGCTGTGCTGTCGCAGTCTATCTACACTTAGTAGAAATTGATTAGGTCGTTAGACCCAGTGATGGGCTTTTTGTCGTCTAATATCTACACTTAGTAGAAATTGATTAGGTCGTTAGACTGCATCAGTGATTGCTGAATCACCAAATCTACACTTAGTAGAAATTGATTAGGTCGTTAGACCGTCAAGTCAGTGCCAATGATTTTCATCTACACTTAGTAGAAATTGATTAGGTCGTTAGACTACTCAATATCATAACTAACGGTCGGATATCTACACTTAGTAGAAATTGATTAGGTCGTTAGACTGAGCCGCTTACTGACCCCGACGCGCATCTACACTTAGTAGAAATTGATTAGGTCGTTAGACACAAGTATAAGGATTACAAAAATGGCTGAAATCTACACTTAGCAGAAGTTGATCAGGCCGTTAGACGTGACACCGTGTATAACATACAACTAGATCTACACTTAGTAGAAATTGATTAGGTCGTTAGACCTTCCGATTGCTGCTTGGCAAATTCTTATCTACACTTAGTAGAAATTTATTAGGTCGTTAGACTTAAAAATCAACGTCTGGTAAACAGACAATCTACACTTAGTAGAAATTGATTAGGTCGTTAGACCCATACAGACTGTTCCGCAAGGTATTATCATCTACACTTAGTAGAAATTGATTAGGTCGTTAGACGAAAGAGCCGACGAGATCAGCAAAGCTGAATCTACACTTAGTAGAAATTGATTAGGTCATTAGACAATACTACTATTAATAATAATAGTAAGAAATCTACACTTAGTAAAAATTGATTAGGTCGTTAGACCGCCAAATTCACCCCTATTTGTAGTCTATCTACACTTAGTAGAAATTGATTAGGTCGTTAGACTCAACAAGCCGCCTTGTTGATCTCACAATCTACACTTAGTAGAAATTGATTAGGTCGTTAGACACTATATGATGGCGATGAATTCAACACATCTACACTTAGTAGAAATTAATTAGGTCGTTAGACACAATGCGGTGCTTAAAGGCGCTAACGCATCTACACTTAGTAGAAATTGATTAGGTCGTTAGACCAAATAATCGGCCATCAAAACCTCGTTATCTACGCTTAGTAGAAATTGATTAGGTCTTTAGAATAATACAGATATGATATTATATCTATATATCTACACTTAGTAGAAATTGATTAGGTCGTTAGACCTAGCGCATTGAGCGCCATTTTCGTTTGTCATCTACACTTAGTAGAAATTGATTAGGTCGTTAGACCAATCAAAGGAATTATATCATGATTATATCTACACTTAGTAGAAATTGATTAGGTCGTTAGACCAAATAATCGGCCATCAAAACCTCATTATCTACACTTAGTAGAAATTGATTAGGTCGTTAGACAAATTGTTATAATGATTACATCAGGTCAGATCTACGCTTAGTAGAAATTGGTTAGGTCGTTAGACGCAGTGCTATGCGTCAAGAAATGTTCGAATCTACACTTAGTAGAAATTGATTAGGTCGTTAGACCCGTTTTGCGAAATATTGATTAAAAAACGAACAAAAAAAAGAGGTTTTTTGCATAATAATTGAACAAATTTCGATAAAATAGAGCAAATTTCGACAGGAAGACAGGGGTTTGCATTCTTTATGCTCCGCTTAATCACCTAGTATCAATAAATCTTTTTCTCTGTGTTGAGCGTTACCAAAACGTAAAACCTCGCGTTCAATGAACTACCCACTACCTTAGAGGTAGGGTTTCTTAGGTAATGCCCATACTTGATACGATGTTTTGTATCAGCGGTTAGACAAATTTACTAAGCTAACCCTGTCGCACCGACAGTTTTTGATTGTTTAGCCAGTAGCAATCCTTGATTTAAGATATTGATACTAGCGTTAAGGTCGCGGTCATTTTCTTGCAAACAACTTGGACAATTCCAAGATCGCACCGACAACGGCCATTCAGCTTTCGTCAGCAAGTGACCGCACCCTGAGCAGGTTTTAGATGATGGAAACCATCGGTCTATTTTGACAAGTGTTTTACCATACCATTCCGATTTATAGGCCAGCATAGTGGTGAATGACGACCATGAGCTGTCACTGATTGCCTTTGCAAGTTTGCGGTTCTTAACCATGCCTTTGACATTCAAGTCCTCAATCGCAATAACATCGTGGTTTTTGATGAGACTGAATGAGAGTTTGTGCAGAAAGTCTTTGCGAGCATTGGTTATTTTTTCATAGACCTTGGCAACCTTAAGTTTTTGCTTTTGGTAGTTTTTACTGTCGCTTAATTTGCGTTGATCAGTTTTGGCAACCTCTCTGCGCTTGGCTAAAATCTTTTGTTCTCGCGACAGTTTGTCTTGCAGCTTTGAGAGAAACTTAGGATTGGCAACTCTGGTGCCGTCTGATAAGACGATAAAGTCTGTCAATCCTAAATCAATGCCGATATTAGAATGAGTCTTTGATAGAGGCTCAATTACTGTTTCAACCAATAGACTGACGTAGTATCTACCTGATGGTTTACGGCTGATGGTGGCGCTCTTAATCAAGCCATTTATTTTATCGGGGAGCTTGGCATTGATGTGGCCTATTTTTGGCAGTTTAACGGTGTTTTTAGTGATCGCCACAGTGCCCTTTTGATTGTTGGTGGTATAGCTGTCGCGTTGGCCTTTTTTCTTGAACTTGGGGAAGCCTGAGCCTTGCTTAAAAAACTTACTATAAGCTGCTCTTAGATTTTGTTGAACGTTGGCTAGTGCCAGGCTATCCACTTCTTTGAGCCATTCAAACTCTTTTTTGTACTGAGCCGGGGTGTTGTTTAGGGTGGTCTTTGTGGCCTTGTAGTGGTCTATTTTATCGGCAAGCATCTTATTCCAAATAAAACGACTGCAACCAAACGACTTAGCAAAGAATACTTGCTGTTCAGCGTTCGGGTATAGTCTAATTTTATAGGCTTTAAGAATTTGCGTGGGCATACAGAAGGTGCTTATATTTCGTGGTGTATTTATTATTAATTATACCACAATCGCTAAGAGTGGTGACTAATAACGCATTCATCCCACTACTTTAGAAGTAGGGGACTTCTGCGCTAAGGTGTTAAATATTTTAAGTTTGTACTTAACGATAGCAGACATAAGCACAGCATTGTAATCACTAATATGCTTTGCTTTCAATGAATAACGGGCGTTTGATAATGTGAAATACTTAACATCAAACTGCGCGAGTCTAAAGGATTTGACGACTTGTTTATCCACAATACAGCGAAAAGGCTCCACAAAATCACATATTAGCGACTTACGGCGAAACCAGAGTTGATGCAACACACCAACGTAAACATCAAAACCGAAAAGCCTAACAATACATTCTACAAAATTAAATAGTAGTGTATAGCCAATGCCTAGAGTCACATTAATAGGATCAATCTTTAGCCGTGGCTTTCGGCCTTTCCACGTAGCAGACTTCATGTCCACAAAGTATTGCTGAAAATACAGCTTTGCAGCATTGCCTTCCACCCCCATTAGATAGTCTAGTGCAGGGCTTTTCATTTGCGGTACGTCGTGATATTGATGATCATCAATAGCATCATAAATATTGTGCAAATAAATAGAGTAGGGGCAGAACAAGAAATCATTTAGGTGACTTATCCTAATAGCATTATCCATTGCTAAACCTCAGACATAAAAAAACACCCTAATATAATATCAGGGTGTCTTCTTACACGGCGATCACTTTTGATAAGGCTTTGTTTGCACAAACTCCAACCAGTTTTTGTTCGTGATTTTTAAATCAAGACCTTTGTAATCATCTCCAGTATGGCTTTGGATCTGACGCATAACCCATAAACCTTTTAGAGCGATATGATAAGCGCCATTAGCGTCAGCATCCTTTGGCAACACAGTTGATGTTTCAGACGAGCTATCTGCGTCCATACCATCATAATCTCTTGTGTCAAAGAACACGCCAGCATCATTACTAACAGGCGATAGAATAAAATCCTCGACCTTAGAGCCGTTGGTTTTACTGTATCGCATCGCTAGCAAAGTTTTTAATAAAAAGATGATACTGCTATACATGGACTTATCACCTTTGGACTTAATCATGGGACGTAGATCACGACCAGCCAGCTCTCCGTGATAGTCGATATCATAAGAAGAGAACAAAGCCTTTAGCTCGGTATTTACATCAATCTGCTTTTGGCCGCCTTTATTATTGTTGGCGTTTTTATCATAAACATAACGCTTAGTACCATGAGAGCAGATAGTCCAGTCTGTACGGGTATCTTGCGCCCGAGTACCAAAATTACTGTAATCAAACTCGAACTCAAAAAAATCTTTTTCTTTGTTGTACCGAATGCTATCGAAGCGATCAATAAAGTCTTTGGCTTGCTCGACGTTCTCATATTTAGGTTTTAGCAGATCAACAAATCCTGTTACGGGATCTATTTTACTTGTATTCCATGCTGGCACATAGAACAAGAACCCTGTTTGTTTACCCAAGTCCTTAAACGCGGTAAAAGCACTTGTTAACTGCAGAGCCTTACGCGCGCCGCCGAGTGCATCTGACTCAAACTCCTTAAAGACTAAATAGTTCAACTTGTCGATTAAAGCCTTCTCAAATGCTTGATACACCTGCTTCTCGACCTTAAAACGCCCGCGCTTAAATCCAAAGTTCAAGTCCTCAAGAACAACCACCGCATTGTACTCATAAATAAGTTTAGCAAGCTTATGTACGACTTGGCTTAAGTAACCCTTCTTTAGATCCTTAATGTTCTCAATCACACCCCAATTTTTTCTAGCGTCATCCCGTTCTTTTTCACGGGTATCAAGCAGCGTATGATATGGGGTTACGGTCTTATTGCTTGATACAACATCATTCAGACTCTCTTGATGAATAATGAGGCCATCCTGATTGATAACTGTGAGGTAGAGTAGGTGCCTCTCGCCGCGATCAATACCGATTAGGTGCATATCTTTGTTCTGATCATCACGAATAGTGTCCTTAACCAAGTTGTTAAACTGACCAGGACCAATACCATCGGCTTTAAAGTTCATCGTTACTGGCAAATGCAATAAGAACTTATCGGCAGTATATCGCTTGTCTTTAACAATCTCATAATCAAGTACTCGACTAGCATCAGGCGTGAGTGGGTTTTTCGAATATACACGCTCACCTTTTTTGTGCTTAATGGTATTTTCGGGATCTATCGACGCTTTTCTGTAGAATAGCTCTCCCTCGCCGTTAAGTTTGTAAACGGCGTCTTTAAGGTTTTCATCATCAAACAACGCTTTAAAGTAGATTGTATGCAAGTTAGGCTTGCCCCGTGAGTTTACAGAGAAGTCTTTGTTATAAATCTCAAACAAATACAACTGACCGTTTTCAACAAGGGTGTCGATATAATCAGCATCTACGTCCTCAAACGTAACCTTATAGCCCTGCTTACTCACCTCGTTATAGAACTCACTGATATCTTTATATGTACTGGTGTCAGAGAATTTAAAGCCAAACTCATGCCAATCTTTGTGCTTGGCCACGCTTTGCTTAAAGAAGTCAATCAACTGATGGCAATGCTCAATATTGAAATCATCCCCTTTTTTATGAGTGCCTTTTTCATAATTCTCAAGCAACTGTTGTGAAGGGGCAAAATAATCGATGTTACCTTTAGCAAAGAACACTTTAGGGAACATCTTATTCGGCCCAGGTAGCAGCTTATAGCGCATTTTTTGATAAGGGCTATTACTGTTTTCTGATCCAGGTGTAATCTCAGGGGCCTGCTCAAACACCTTCTTATGAGACTTATCCATAAGCGCTAAGTAGTAACGACCGTCTCTTTGAAGCAAGACACTTAAGCGAGACTTTTCTTTATTGACATCCCAACCTTCCAACAAGTTAGCATTTTCAAAGTTTAGTTTGAATTGCTCGTTGCTATACGGTTTTTGGCTAATGTAGTTACGTACTTTATTATAAAGCGGGAAGAACAGCTTTAGCTCTTCATACAAGGGTAAGAAGTCATTATAGAAACGCGCATCGATATCAAGAAGGCTGTCTTCTTCAATAACAGAACCTAGAGGCTTCACAAAATGTATTAGGTTCATGACGGCATCTAAAAAATGCTTGATATTTGCAACCTCTGCACCTTTTTGCAGCAGCTGGCGTGTACCTTCTTCGATTTCAGAATTCAGCACGCCTTTGATAGTGGTGTACTTGTTATCAATATCCCGTAGTAAGTCCACAGCAGCCTTACCGTCCTCTTTAGGCTCATTGACAAAGTACCTTGTAAAGTAATCTTGCACAGGGTTTATGATGCCAGACTTGCGTAAGCCGTTGTCTGAGTCAGTGCTGGCAAGATAAGCCTGATAAGCCGCCTCTATTGTGGCCACACTATGATAACCCTTAGTAAAGGCGTCTTTCTTTTTGTAAAGATCACTGGTTTTTTTCTGTGATTTGGCAGCGGCGAGTTGGTCAAGATGGTCTGGATTGATATGGTGATCATAATAATAACCAAGCGCTATAGGTAGTACCGAATAATCACCAAACAGACGATTTGATATTGAAGAAATCGCCTTATCGTTTTTGAGGTAAATCTTTGTTAGATCGAAAGAGGGTAGGGACGCAACAAGGTGTTTTAATGAATCAAGTAGGGTGTGCTCACTACTGTCGTTTGGCACCATAAGCAAATGCGATAGGTAGTAGTCATTAATGGCATCATACAGCTCACGATCATCGGCAAACTTCTCAGGCAGGAATGACAAAGAGCCTCTATCACTTAGTATTTGCTTGTATAACGGTCTTATTTTAGGTGCTTTACGGTTGCCACTACTTCTTGGTGATTGTTGGTTATATTCGTTGATAAGCTCGTTTAACCCTTGCGTTTTTTTGGCACCACTTTGAGTAGACACGCCGCCTATAAGCTGATTAAACCGGTCAATACCTTGCTGGCTTAGCAGCTCGTTATAAAATGAAATATTTAATACATCATCAAGAACAAAGCCTGCAGAGAATATCGATGATAGCTCAGTGGAAACCTGATTCTGGAGCGACTCATACAAAGCAGGGTAGTCATCTTTAATGAGTTGTAGGCTATTCATATTCTCAATGAATTTAGGCAGGTTCTCATGGATGATACGGAAGGCTAAAGCAGTATGCTTAGCATCAGCGCTATAAATATTTTTGCGGTTTTCATGAAACCCTATGAAGTAGGTCGCAAAATTCTTAAAGTCATCTACAAAGAACAAGTCGGCATCATTCTTCTTATTGTATTCCAATACGAATGACTCTAGGTTCTTAGTAAGCAATTCCTTCTTAAAAAGCTCACTAAACTCAGTCTTGAATTCAGCGGCTGTAAATGCGCTGGTAATCTGTTTGCGTAGATTATCTTGAATACGAACCAATTGCTTTTTTGTCTTATCGTCAGGATTTTTCTTATTATCTTCATAGGAGGCAAGAAACTCATCCAAATTGCTTATAGATAACTGGCTAAGCGCTCTGGATATGAAGTCCTTATGATACACATCGATGGTCTTTTTTATGCGCTTGTAATTAGTAGCAAGCTTCTCATCAGTTTCTACAAAGCCTTTTTTCTGAACATGCTCTAAGGTTTTACCCATAGGCCTCAATTCAAACTTCAAGGTTTTAGTGACGCTGTACTGGTTGGTAAATCTGTCTAACATAACGACCTCTTGTTGGTTGGGTGGTGTAAAAAATAGTGGCTGATTGCCTACTTATTGCGAATGAAGTAAATATCAGCTCACAAGGGAGCTGATATGCGTAGGGAAACGGCGGCCTGGTATTTTAGATCTGATAAATACTTACAGCTTAGGCATGACTTTTTATCAATTCATGCGCTTCATCTAATCGCACAAGGTTTTTAACGAACGTGGACAACTGTGATTCCAGCACTAAAGCGTCATCAGTTTTGTTCTCAATGACGTGTAATGGCTTTGATGTTGCAGGCGGGTTGTAACCTGTCACTTCATTATGAGCATCCCAATTGGCCAATTTCCAATTATCTCGCGCCTCATTTCGGGAAACCAGACGAGTTTTTGCCAAATCGGCATCAGTGCTCATCCACACGAGTACTAAAATAGCGTCAAATGGCTTAATTATCTCTTCTAGACGATCCAACCAGGCGTCATCTAAAAACTGCTCCATAAACGGGGCGTTGCAAATCACATCTGTTGTACGCAAAGATATGTTATCGACTGCAAGCGCCTCTAGTGTTGCATATTCAAGCGGAGCCACCTTGTCTTGATAGACATCACTCTCGCGATCGGTACTAGCTTGACCTAAAATCGATAAGATTTTTGGGCTAAAAGCATGGCTCATCGTGTCCTTATCTAAAAAGACTGCACCTAGCGATTCTGCTAAATCTTCACTGAAACGGGATTTGCCACTACCGGCGGGGCCGCCAACCAATATCAACTTTCTCATAAACATTCCTATAATTTAAGTAAGTGCTCTAACCAAGTGTATCTATTAATCGTTAACCACAACACCTAGATTTGCATCAAAAACAGTTTTGCCTCGACGGATAGAAGGGGCGAGGGGTCCTGTATCGTGTAATAAAGAATAAGCAGGCTCTCTTCTAACACCTTCATGGTATGACTTAAAGTATCCTGCCCGATACAAGCTATATAAATACGATTGAGCATAAGTATAACTAACATCTATGTCGTAATGCTCTTTTATATACTCTAACACCGTCTCAATTTCGAACACTATATCGTTACTAGTATTTATAACTCTAATAGCTTCCCAAACGTAGTTTCTATGCTCGGATTCTTGATATATTCCCTTTAGATCAATCTGAGGTGGCATTTTAGATGCTTTAATAACGCTAAAGACAAATCGTTTACCACCAGTAGGACTTTTACCTAGCGGCTCTTTGGCGATATATCCAGCTTTCGCCCAAGCATCAAGCCATGACTTTACTTGTTCATAGCTGAGTTTAGTAAGCTCGACTAACTCAAGGGTTTGCACAGGTTCTGACAAACCAACAAGAGCATTCCATAGGGTTATTTTCGTGAAGTCACCACGAACAAACACTGGATTCCCCGGCATTTTCCCTTCAAGCACAGGGTTAGGATGGGCATTTTCCATACGAGACCTTTAGCGATAATTTGAATAAATTGTAATAATTATTTATTGTAACCATAATTTATACTAAAATACACTATATTTCCCTCTAACAATATATTCAATACGTTCGACTACCTCTTAAGCAGTATTATTGAGGTTTGATCTCTGCTTGACCCAAAATAATTTTAGCAAAAGGCATGAAACATGAATAACCTATTAGCCGGTATGGTTCTAGTAGTAGGTCTTATCTGGTCGGTGAGCTGTCTATTTTTTCAAGATACAGAATCGGAAATTAAGACTAAAACCGAGATAGTGGAAACAGGGCAGAAGAGCAGCAATGCCTTTGCTCAACATCAAGCCATAGCAGCACAAAAAGATTTGATGGAGATCCAGCAAGACCAAGCAGAAGAAGGTTTGGATCAGACGAGTGAGTCGTTAGGGGAGTCTGTTAGGTAATAATTACGGGTTATAATCGTACAAGGCCGCCGACTAAGGCGGTTTTTTTGTGGGCAAAATTAGCATGATTAGAATATACCGCAGCACCACCAGAACCTTTAATTTACTTTATATTGTTTTAATTTTCTTTAAATGCCTTTAATTATTATATAAAATCTTGCAATAGTACGAATTATTGGTTATAATTACAAGCAAGAGATAGGCAGTCAGCCACCTCAAAATTCAATAAGGACACAACATGCAAACTGTACTAGATAAAACCGAAGCACAAACTATTGAAACGCTGTTCAAAGACATCTTTAAAGTGACGGATGCTGAGTCAGCAACCTTTGAATTACAAAGTATCTTAGGCTGCACTAACTACCACACCAATATCTCCAATGGCGTAAAAACCATCGGCAAGTCAGTATTCGTTGAAAATAACGTGAAAGTACGCTTATCTACGAGTCTCGCAGAAGTTGATATGTTGGTATGTTTGGTTCTAGGGACCAATGAAGAAGTTAATAAACCAGAAGATATCTATACGCTAGACGATAGCCTTGTTTTTAGCTCGATCAAAACGGTGTCACCTGCAATCTATCATGAATACATCTATAACGAAGACCCTAAAATCCGAATTGAGCCGCCATTAGCTTTTGATATGTCGTTTAGTTTGATGTATGCAATAGATTTGGTAGAGGAATTGATAATAGATAAGGCGGATGGTTTTATTCCAATGTTAGATATCGCCACCACCCTACTTAATGAAAATCCCATACAAAACGTTGTTGATGAAAATGTCATTAGCAAATTGATTGAAGATGTTAAAGCACAAGCGTTATCATTCATCAGCTAGCTCAAAAACAGCCAATCAGAAACCAATAAAAAAGCCGATTGTCATCAATCGGCTTTTTTATTAAAATAAATAGCGACCAATAATTGATAGTGTACGAAATAATGGCTATAATATATTAATGATTAGGCAATAGTGCCACTCTATGACAGAATAAAAACAGAGGTTAGAATATGGAGCAGGTTATCGACATTAGCAATGTGTCCAAAACGGATCTTTTACAAATGACAGAAACAGAGGTTTTTGATTTTATTATCGATACTGCAGAGGGTGATGCAGGTGACGAGCTACTGGCTCAGCTCGACACATTAACAGAGACTCAAGCCACGCGCTTAAGATACAACACGGTTAAAAGATTTCAAGAGTGCCATAAAAAACCTACTAAACGCCACGGTATCTACACCTTAAGAGATTACTTTTCAGATTTCGATGGCATGGTTTTTGGTCTAAACACTCCGGTAGCCAGTAGCTTATCTATCGTTGATATGTACTTATTTAAAGGGACCAGCACAAAGGTATTTGAGTCAGAGTGGGCAAATGAAGGCAGTGCTAAAAACCACGTTGTTAAAAAATGGTCGAGCTTAATTAGAAACAAGATCGCGCAAGACGCGCTGGCCAATAAAAATCGTCGGGAAGAAGAGGCTGAAATGCTGCAATGGGTAAGCGTAGGCTCTATTTTTGCTGTGTTGACGGTGATGGCGGATCAAACACCTGGATCGGCCCACGCACCGCGTGAGTTCTATCAGGTAGTAGAAATCAAGAGTATCTACACGGTCATTATTAAGAAGCTAGAAACCATCGTGCCAATTGGCGATGTGGCTAAACCTGTACTTGACTCATTCGTCGGCAAGCCAATAGAAAAGCGCCTAGCAACAGGTACATTCTTTGGAGTGGGCGGTATGGATGGCTATCGATATCTACGCTTTGAAGCAGGGCACCGCGACACTCATGCATACTTGGTGAAAAAGTCTACAACAGATGATCAGTACCGCCCAATTAAGAAGTTGATTGAGTCACAACCTACACATTAACCAGTATTGCGCTCAATGTTTAGTACGAAACATCTACAACCATGATGAATAATAATACGAACTGCCTACTACATTAGAAGTAGAGACAGTTCGTTTTTTTTGGCTAAAAACTACCAATATCGTATTTTTCGCTTACAGCATCCGCCTTTCTGTTCGTATCCCTTCTATCAGCCCATTTCAACATGGTTCCCGGTCTGCGATCTTCACTTGAGTCTTCATTAGACACCTCTTCCAAATCAGGACTGGCAGACTCCATCTCGCCAGCATCTACAGACTTTTCATCCAACTTAACCTCACCTGAATTACCAACGCCTTGTAGAGCCATCTGATAGATAGATGCAAGGTTGCCTTCGTGGTAGTAAAGCCATTTAGCGACTGGTTTATATTCAGAGTTTTTGAATGCAGCATACTCATCACCACCCTTAACAAGTGGCCAGAAGATAAACCAAACCAATGCCACCGCTAAAAAAGCTTTGTCTGCGAGAGGATGCCAACCGAACCTATCGCCCAATCGGGCAACAATTGACGTTAGTGCTAACACAAGGTTTAGTATCAAAAAGAACGCTGATAGCCCTAATGCGATGATCGGCATCATGATTGACTTGTATGCTTGAACGCCAATCTCTATTCTTTGATATTTTGTAATCCCTTCATACTTGCCAGCAGCGACACGGGCTTTTTTCATATAGCTTGGCGTAGGATCTTTGTAGCCCGCATCATTCATGTATGACCCACCTAAAACCAAACCAGGCAAGCCTTTCTCAATAAGTGCGCGGCCATCCTCTCTAAAGTCATCATCTCCAGGATACGCTTCTGTAATACCTGTTTTCTCAGCATACAAACGTCTTGTATCCGCATGATCAAGAAAATAAGATTGAGTGTTCGGCTTAATGCTTGTTTTAAAGCCATAGACTCTATTCATCACCTCACGCCACTCTTTGTTAGCATTGCTAGGCTTTCGAATGCTGTACTTTTGATGATGGATAACGTTTGGCAGATAATACTTATCAAAAAGCTCATCAAGCTTTTCTATTTGGTTGATGTTCCCTTTACTACGTGAATCAAAGTACTGGTCATCGTTATACGCGCACACATAATGATCCTTAATAGCCTGTTTATACAAATCCTCATCAAACCCCGTTAACAAAGCTTTGTAGGGGAAGAAGGCTTTTTCTAAACGACTCTCAAAACCCAGCTGCTTTGCTGACTTATCTGCACACCAGCCTCTTACTGCCACTTCAAGTTTCCGGTTCTGCTGGTACTTAGTACGGTAGTCTGTACTAAACCGACTAAATGGGTATACAAGCTTACCAAAGGCACCAGGTTCGTAAGTTTCTTTGAGGCCTTCAAATCTATATACAGGTACTAAGGTGTTATGTGCGGCATTAATCAAGACGGCTTTATTAAAGTCTTGCGTATCAGCGTTTTTTAAAACGTGAACAATCAACTTGTCTTGTATAACAAAGCTCAACGGGATAGAGACCACACTGGCCCAAAAGAAGGCTAAATAAGTATCCTTGTTGCTACTCCAGTAACCATCTGCAAAACGAGTTGATATCCATACTCGCGTAGCGATTAAGGCCAAACCTAGTCCTGCAATGACTTTACCCCAAAGTTCCATACTTGAGGTGACAAGCGCATCATTTGAGTAGCTAAGCATGCCATAGACAGTCGTGTTTAGTATCAGCTCGATAGCAAAATAACTTAGTGTCAAGACAATCAATGCCGAACCAAGCTTGGTTTTATTTGCTGCCATTTAAAATATTCCTTTTTACTTTGTTACCCAAGCAGCGGTAGGGAGCACCGGCACCATTCAATAACCAATATAGTAAGATATATTAAAATAAATAGCAATTAGAATTGACTAGGTACGAAATATTGGTTATTATATATTGGTGATTTGGAGAGATTAAATTGTAATAGACATTATGATGCGACTGTACCTTTACGAGCTTTTAGCCTCTTAATAACAAATTCACAAACCTGATCGGTTGATAGATGTTCTTGAATCAACTCCCTTAATACACGTTTGGTCATAGAGGTTTTGACCATAATGTCATGCAGCCTGGAAAGCTCGATTAACTCTTCTTTCCAAAGCATCGTTGCAAGATCATAAGTGTTTTGGGCGGGGTTGGGGCTACTTGTTCGCACTATGGCAATAGAGCCTAAGTCATCAATCAACAATATACCGATATGTTTTGGTGTGGTACTCAAAGCGCCAACAAGGTGTTTACTATGCGTGCATAGCCAAACTTTATTAAATACGTTGGAGTAGGCGATGGACTGAGAAGGCCATCTTTTCAAACTGTCTTTCTCAGACTTCACCTCAAAACCAATAAGTTTATCGGAGGCTAAGACAACATCAGCACGAAAAGCCTTATTAACTTGTGACTCAGGATCTTTGTTGTAGAATCCCAGTTCATTTATTAAGGCGGTATCATCTTTGAACAGGTAGTTGGTTTCAATCCAAGCATGTAGCAACTGGTTAATGTGCTGCACGCTAAGAGGGTCTTGATTAGGCAATGCCATAATTTTCCCTTTTTAGTCGTACTAATATAAATAACTGTTTTAACAAAATTATTTTACAGCAATCAGATTGATAAGGCTTGGTTTTTAAAGGCGCAAGCGAGATATCGCTATATCTAGAGCATATTTCCGCAGATTCGGCAATCTAGTATTTCACACTAATAACGGCTATATTGTGCTTAGTTTCAAGTAATGGCGCTATATATAGTTATTGGTTCTTTATCCAAAAGCGGCTTTTTTCCTACATTCGTTCTCTAGGTAGTTTAGCTGCTGCTATTTATTGTTCTATTTTTGGAACGATACTTGTCTGGCGCAAGCCAGCATGATAATCCTAGCGAATGACAACGAGGTCAACATGACACATATTGATAATATCAAAGTAACCAAAAGAGACGGACGGCTTGAGCCAATCAATCTTGATAAGATTCACAAGGTAATTGCTTGGGCAGCAGAGGGATTAGAAAACGTTTCTGTCTCGGAAGTAGAGCTCAAATCTCACATTCAGTTTTATGACGAAATCAAAACACGCGATATCCATGAAACGATCATCAAGGCCGCAGCTGACCTCATTACAGAACATACGCCTGACTACCAATATCTTGCCGCACGTTTGGCTGTATTTCATTTGCGTAAAATCGCATACGGTCGTTTCACCCCGCCTCATTTGTTAAAACAAGTACAGACTCAAACTGCCGCTAAGCGTTATGACGCTCATATCCTAGAAGATTATAGTGAAGCTGAATTTGATGAGCTTAATGACTATATCAACCATTGGCGCGATATGAATCTTGCTTATGCGGCTGTTGAGCAGATGATGGGTAAGTACTTGGTCCAAGACCGTGTGACCAAAACTGTTTATGAAAGCCCTCAATTCTTATATATGTTAGTTGGTATGTGCTTATTTGCATCTTACAAGAAAGATGAGCGCATGGACTATGTTAAACGCTTCTATGACACCGTATCTCAATTCAAAATCTCTTTACCGACGCCTATCATGGCAGGTGTGCGTACGCCATCACGTCAGTTCAGCTCATGTGTTCTGATTGAGTGTGACGACAGCCTGGACTCTATCAACGCAACAACGAGCGGTATTGTACGTTACGTCTCTCAACGTGCAGGTATCGGCGTGAACGCTGGCCGTATTCGTGGTCTTGGTAGCCCTATTCGCGGTGGCGAAGCGCAGCATACTGGTTGTATCCCGTTCTATAAGCTATTCCAAACAGCGGTTAAATGCTGCTCACAGGGCGGGGTTCGTGGCGGTGCCGCAACTTTATTCTATCCTTTATGGCATTTAGAAGCTGAGTCGTTATTGGTGCTTAAGAACAACCGCGGCGTCGAAGACAACCGTGTTCGTCACATGGATTATGGTATCCAGATCAACAAAACCTTATATACGCGTCTGATCAAAGGCCAAAATATCACCTTGTTCTCTCCAAGCGACGTACCAGGTCTTTATGACGCGTTCTTTGAAGACCAAGATGAGTTCGAACGACTCTACACCATGTATGAGCAAGATGAATCAATCATGCATCATACCGTGGCGGCGCAGGACTTGTTCAGCACGCTAATGCAAGAACGTGCCAGCACAGGTCGTATCTATATTCAAAATGTCGATCATTGCAACACACACAGCCCGTTTGATCCAACGGTGGCACCTATCCGCCAGTCAAACCTATGTATGGAAATTGCATTACCGACTAAGCCGCTTGATAACATCAATGATGAAGAAGGCGAGATTGCGCTTTGTACGCTATCTGCAGTTAACTTGGGTATGATTAGCGATGTGAAAGACATCGAAGAGCCAGCTGAATTGATTGTACGTGCGCTTGATGCATTGCTTGATTATCAAGACTACCCTGTAGCAGCTGCTAAGAACGCAAGTATGCGTCGTCGTACGCTAGGTGTAGGCGTTATTAACTATGCCTACTATCTTGCTAAGAACGGGGTTAAGTACTCAGATGGTAGTGGTAACGCACTGACGCACCAGACCTTTGAAGCACTGCAGTACTATCTTTTGAAGGCCTCTAACAAACTGGCTAATGAGTTTGGTGCTTGCCCTGCATTCAATGAGACCACGTACTCTCAAGGTATCCTACCTATCGATACTTATAAGAAAGACCTTGATAACGTGTGCAATGAGCCTTTGGCGTTTGATTGGGAAACGCTGCGCGCAGATATCGTTGCAAGCGGTCTTAGAAACTCAACATTGACAGCGCTTATGCCATCTGAGACATCAAGCCAGATAGCAAATGCTACCAATGGTATTGAGCCGCCGCGTGGACTGGTTTCTGTTAAGTCATCAAAAGACGGTATCTTAAAGCAAGTTGTACCTGAAATTGAGCGCTTACGTGGTAACTACGAGCTATTATGGTCCATGCCTAACAACGATGGTTATCTGAACCTGGTGGCGATCATGCAGAAGTTTGTGGATCAAAGCATCTCTGCTAATACCAACTACGACCCATCGCTGTACGAAGGCGGGCGAGTACCGATGAAAACGCTCCTTAAAGACCTTCTGAAAGCTTACAAGCTTGGCGTTAAGACTTTGTACTACCATAACACTCGTGACGGTGCTAACGACGCTCAGGACGACATGGAAGACGATTGTGCAGGCGGTGCTTGCAAGATCTAATAACAGTGGTAATTAATACAGAAAAGGGCGGGCTTTAATTATAAAGCCCGCCCTTTTCTTGTAAAGGTGATCTAAAAAATAATTGGAAAGCGCAACCCTCTATTTTTTAAACAGACTAGTTTAAGCATACTTAGTATGCTATAATAAGTCGTACAAGAAGCAGGCATAATGTTTGCTGACTGCCAAGCTAAGCAGCGACCAATTAGCTTAACGGAGTAAAACCATGAAATACATTGAAACTAAGCTATCTTATGATGAGTTTATCACCCTCTTAAAGTCTCATACTGATTATTCAGAAGGGTATGATTCTGTGGGCGAGTTTGCAGACCGCTCAGAAACACTTGATGCAGGCATGGAAGATTACCCAACCTTTTATTACTTCCCCGATCTTGCTGGCAAGAAATACGTTCTAGAGGAAAACGAAGGTAATGGCGGCTCAGTTGTATATGAAGTAATCGAATGTGATGAAGAAAGTGAATATCCTTGTCAAATTATCTTGCGTGACACAGTGGGCGCGTGGGATGGTGATGCAAATGAAAACATTGCTCTGTATGAGATCAGTGTTAAGCCTTATGAAGCTGATGAGTTTGACACGGATGTAAGGGTTTGGATTGAGTTTTATTACTCAGACTCTACAAATGGCGCTCCGCTTGATAGATACGTGAAAAACAATGACATAAATAAAGAGGATTCAAGCTTTGAGGCTTATAAAGCTCACGAATTTGATACTTACGCAGATGCTCAGGCTTGGATTGATAAGCAAGAAAATAGTGCATACTATTTAAGTAACGGTGAGGTAGATAGACCTAAGTACATAATTACAGGTTAGCAAATAACAAGCCCCTCAAAAACAGCGAGGGGATTTTGAGGGGATTTATAAAATGTCAAAACAAGTGAAAATAGAGATACCACCTGAGATCAGCTTCTTGGATTTGGGCTTACATAAAGATGATGATAGTGCAATCACTTACAAATTGAGCGTACTTAATTCAATGCTTGCGTATAACAACATCAAACTTAGTCAACTTACCCAAGACGATGTAGAGTCTTTACTGGTAATGTGGTATATCAGTCATCGCAAAAACGGTGGCGACCCAGATATGACTGCTGAGCGCCTATTTAATGCTGTAGCTGATACACCTAAATTTGATGTAAAAATCCATTGGGATGCGATTATAGAGCCGCCAACACCTGAGCAAATTAAAGATCTTAGACAGCATACTGGCATGACGCAGCCACAAGTTGCAAACTTGCTAGGCTTATCAAATAGGCAGCTTATAAGTGATTACGAGCGGGGCAATAAGTCACCAAACCTTCAAACATGGACCTTATGGCTATTACTAACCGGGCAACACCCCACATTGACGCTGAGCGATAAGCGATCTTAAGCACTTATAAGAAAAATATAATCAAAAATAGTATGTTTCGGTTGTCACTCAGTCAACTAGAGGATTATTAAGATGACGAATAAAATTAAACCCGAATGGTCGGTTGATATAGAAGAAGAAAAAGAAAAAGCAAATATAGCTAAGAAGGAGAGGCTTGCTAACCAGTTAAAACAAAAGGAATGGGAGCTAGAGAGGCTTTCGAAAACTGCAAAAGGATGGGGGCTTTTAGAACTTGAAGGAACAGAGAGACAGGTTATGTGGGCCAATCAAATTCGAGATGATTTTCTGAATAGGCAAGAAGATGAAATTGACGAGGTTTGTTTTGAATGCCTAATGTCCGATCCAACAGCGCAAACTGCACAGTTTTGGATAGAGTATGGAAAAAAAGACGATGATAAAATATTTGATTTTCTTTTAGGCCATTTTACTGAGGATGAGCTGGCTAGAGAGTCGGCCATGAATAAGCTCAAACCCCTCGAAGGATACTCTGAAAATCAGATTTCATTTGGAGAATCTATTAGAAGAAAGTTTCTATATTCTACAGACGATGTTGATGAAAATCTAATATCAAAAGTTAATGAAAATCCAGAAGCCAACCATGCTAATTTTTGGATATTACTTCGAAAACGTGCCAGCAAGAATATTCTGCCATTTGCAATAGGTGAAAAATCCATTCAGATCATCGCTGATGAAAAAGAAGAAAAACGGCTCAAAAAGAAAAAAAGTGGTGCCAGAGACAGGCTTGGCAGGTTAATGTGATTAACGCTACGCGCACTATAAAGGATTTGATGACGTAGTTTGGTGTATGTACTGCCATAACACTCGCGACGGTGCTAACGACGCTCAGGACGACATGGAAGACGATTGCGCAGGCGGTGCTTGCAAGATCTAATAACAACAGTAATTGATACAGAAAAGGGCGGGCTTTATTTATAAAGCCCGCCCTTTTTTTCATAATGGTAATCTAAATGCAATTAAATCTTATCAGCTGCTACGGCAAAAAGGGATTTTTGATCAAACATATAAAAAGCCTCTCGAATGGCTGGCTTTACTTCATGAAAATTTGAATCACTTTGTAGCGACAATACAGATTCTATCAACTCATTAACAAGAAGATGGTCATACTCACTAATGTAGATAGACTCCATGGCACCGCCGACACTTACTACTAATATTTTTTTATCATCGCTGGTTTCAAATAAACAGTATTCTGTTATTTGGGTAGGATCGTCATTTTGTTTTGCTAGTGAGACAGACGCAAGCAAGTTGCCAGCATAAACATCAAGATAAGCCTCTTCCTCTGTTCTCAAAGGGAACAGTCTTTTTATGCTGTATATACGATCAGCAATTAAGGTTACACGCATGTCCGTATTATAGGGTTTAGGCTTACCTACAGGAAGCTCTTTAAAAAACAACATACCAATAAAGTCTGATAAATATGTCTTTACGCTATAGCTATCATAGTGTTTGCCGCTATTGTCAGATATGAATGCTAGCGCCAATCCAAGCTGATCAAATGAAAACAAATTCGCATCATACATATATGCTTTTTCACGCTGATCATCTTCACAAGTTATTATCTTTACCAGAGTGCCATTCGTGAGCTCTGATGTTTTTTGGATAGATATTTTTGGCTGCAAATCAGAAAAATCCCCAAAGAACGCTTGCCAGAAAATAGAGCTTTCCATAAAACCAAAGTAACCATTGCGATAAGCATTCAGGTCTTTAGCTTGCCAACCCGCGAAAAAGACCTTGAGATCAGAACAGGCTTTCAAGTAAGCGGGGTGTTTTGTATTGCCGCCAGAGCCCACAGTATTCTCTGCTGCTTCACGGATCTGTAAGGAGTCAAATACCTTAGAAAAACTAACTGGTGGTAGATACGCGCCAACAAGCACTCTCAATCGGCCAAATAAATTTGTCTCAGCATAATCGCTTACTTCAAAAAGGCTAGAATCATTGCTTGCGTAATTTTTTATAGCAAAATTACGTGGTAGGCCAGGTTTTTTTGTTCTATTAACCACAGATATATCTGCTATAAACACTTTCGGCTCTAATGCCGCATCAATATCTCCTAATGCTTTATCTCTTAGAATTAGACCTGCGACAAACTCTTTAAAGTCGTTAAATAAAGAAGCATCGCAATATTCCTTCATATCAAGATAAAGCGTAACGCGATTTTGATCTTTATATTGGTCAGAGCAAGATTTTCCTGCAATGCCAAAATCATCGTTTGACACACTATTAATAGTAATGTGTTTGCTAAATACTGGCTCCCATACAATATTGCCATCTAGAAGTATGGAGGTCGTTACCACTATCACCCCCGAATCTTTAAATATCTCCCATCTGGCATCGCTAATTCCTTTTGATTTTAAAAATCCATCAAACACCTTTTGAAATTCACCCTCTTTAAATCCAATCTCGGGTTTACCATCAATGATTGTTGCAATCACTAATTGGTCGTGTTTGTTATACATATTCATAGCATTGTCCTTTTTGTGGGTTGTTTGCTCGCATCATAGGAGCTAATTTCTTACATCCACTTTCAACTAGAAAGAGGTTGTTGAGGTGGTTTTACTGCGCTTATTAATATTTTTAGCATTGGGTTTGAAATAATAGGTAGCTCAAAAGGTATTAAAATTAGTACCAGAGATCGAGTAATTAGTGCGCTGCGCATCACCCAAAGTGGCGTAACTTGTCTTCTGGACTACTGCTTTATGGCGGTACGGCTCAAACAACTCATCTAATGTAGAATGAAAACCACAATCCTCTTCTCTAAACACATAGTCAAAACACATTCTAGATATCGCAGATTGCGGCTCAGATGCGTTACGGAATGCTTTAGTGCCACGCCAAGCACCACTATTAATCTTGTCAAAAATACGTTCTATGCCGCTCACGATAGAGTTCGAGGCGTGTGCATGGGTAATATTTGGCTTTTGCCTATACGCCGCAGCGTTCTCAACAGCTTTATAGATAATGTAGTGCATATCAGAGACCGGCAGATCTTCTAAGCAGGCGAGTAGCATGCCATTGGTTTTAGCACCAAAAGTGGGTGATAAGCTATTCAAATCTGCCCGGTTGGATAGCTGACTTAAGCACTCTGTCAGCTGGATATTTTTGCACAGCAATTCAAACTCAGGGTTTGTTACCAGGGCATGAATGTCTTTTTGAGACTTGGCATAAATCATTATTTCAGTGAGCTCAGATTGAGTGTAAGCAAACTCAAAGGTTGACTGGTAATAGTCAACATCCAGTTTTCCATCTTCAAGGATGGTAACTGTATCGAAACTCTCTTCTGGAACCAATAACAGAGCGTGTAGCTCAAATAGGCGAGAGAGAATCATTTTATCCAATACCATCAATGGAGACAGGGGTAGTGAGAAATTGTGCCGTAAAGAAATGGTCCTTTCTAAGTCCTCTTCACCCAAAATCTCTATCACCGCCGCAATCATCAACTTATGGACGCCAGATAGCTCTGATACAGGCGTGATACAGGCTAACTGGTCCTCTCTATAACCATTGATATAATCAGAAAACGCCTGCACTTGCGCTTGTCTTATGCGTACTGCCTCATCTTGCTGTTGTTGACGGATTAGCTGCTGTTTTTGCCATTCAGCCTCGCGGCAGTCTTTACACTCCCAGTTTTCATAAGCTTTAAAACTAATAAAGTCAGTGCGAGTGCGACAAACATCAGGCTCACCGCAACTTACACATTGGCAATCCACCATAACAAGGCGGCTATTCTCTTTGATAATGATAGGCACATCATAAGGAGTGAGACCAAATTCCTGAGCAATGGTTTTGGTGTTATGTACGAACTTGGGTTTTTTACTGCTTTCTCGGAGCCAATATTGATTGCAAATGCGTTTATTGGTTTCTGTAATACCTGGTCGATAGTGGATCTCTGTTCTCATGGTTGCCTCTGAAAATTTCTCTACATTTAATATGGGTTCTTATCAATTACTGTGTAATTCTACACATAATTCATAACATTACTGTCTATTATAAAGGATTTTATCGTAATAATTATGGTAATATATATTATATTAAATAGCGATTAACTACTATAAAATAATTAGTGTTTTATTCGTGTTAGCCGATAAGTATGACGGTTATGCACTAGAACGCAAACCAATTATAAAAGGGAGTAAAGATGTTGAAAAATATTGTTGTGAATTCACTAAAACTCATAAGCGGCCTACTGCTTTTTATTGCAGTGCTGTTTTTCGCGGCATTTGTTTCAGGTGGCGTGATGGATTACTGCCTTGATAAAGGCATGGGTGCGGGCTATGCTTATCTCTTTGCTATGAGCGCATTAGTTTTTGTGGTTGGCTTATTAGGTGGAGTAGGATGCATTGTGTATGCGGAGCTACATAATCGGAAGTATGATATTAAAAACTAACTTTGCTAGCAGTAGGTGTGAAAAGCACTGCGTTAACCGCACTACCTACCAAGAACCATATTTGATACAATAAAAACCATCCTTCTTAAGAGGGGTGTCGCCGCTCATAAAGCGCTGGCATGACAGTAAAACTCCCTTTTTTGGGATAGCTGAATCGAATGGGTAGGGCTGTCAGAGCGTCATCCAATCCCATCTTGGGATGCCGTCGAGTATAAATACTTACTCATGTTACAATTGATTTTACTTTCCTTCTTATAGGATGAATGAGTGTCGCAGGCATTGCAGACGACATTATCGATATTCCCAGCTTCTTTTCATTAAGAGCAAAAAGGGATAAAAAAAACCACTTAGCTTTCGCTTAGTGGTTTTTTTGTGGGCAGTGATTGAACCAAAGTGGCAAGCATGCACTCAAGAGCCTCTAACGTTTTTTAGGTGAATTCGTTTAGTACGCCAGGTGTTTGGCATCCTTCTGGTTTCAATGTGCTTATAAGCAATGATAATATCAGCAGGTGACATAACCCTATCTTTATAACTCTTAATAAGGCGTATCGTGCCGTACACACTAGTAGCCATACAACTTGGTATAGCGCTATTTTTAAATGTCGCACGACCAACGAAACTTAGTACATTAATCATTGGATAGTCTTTTGACTTCAATAGATACCTCAATGCACCTAAATGTCCATTATTTTGCTTCAATGGATTGTAAAAATCGTAACTGGTGTGGCCAAACGATTGTGTCCAATAGGCCGAATTATCATTGATAGTAATGTTGCCACTGTAGTTTTTTACTTCAATGACAAAAATACCATAGGGCGACACGACAACGTGATCGATCTGGCTTGTGGCACCGTTATCAAATTTCACGGTTACGTTGGACAACACCTTGTACTGGCTGCCTAAAAGAAAAAACATAGCAAGCCTTAACTTCATCTCGCCTATAAAACCCTTCAAAGCACTCATCATTTCTTACTCAATATTTGATTTGTTTTCACCACCTACTACAACAATAGGCGGGATTGTTATGCAGCAAACTCTTCAATGCCGCCTTGACACTCAGTCAAGTTTGCAAAGTTAGACTTGTCATGCTTATCAAAAGCACCAGCCTCTTGAATGGCCACAATAACCGTGTAGCCTTTGCTGATTAGCTGATCAACTGCTTCAAATTCAGACTCATCACCTCTCACTTCATCCCATACCACAATATTCAAGCTATCTTTAACTTGAGGTAGGGCAGATGCAGACTCAACGGCAGATGCGATACCCGCTTGATAGTCAGCACCGGCTAAATTAAGGCTTGTAATAGTTTGAATGTTTTGAGCTTCGACATTAACTTGCTTTATGACAGCCTTAACCGCTTCGGTCTTACCAACACCAGGCTGGCCTGAGAACACCACAAGCTTTGGTGTGTCAGACAGGATGATGTTGGTAATTTCATCGATGAAGCCTGCAGGGAATGCAATTGCATCATTAGACTTTGATATAAGAAAATTTCGCATAATCGATCTCTTTAGTTAGTGGTTAACAATACGAATCAAGCAGATATACATGATATCTCATGTTACGCTAAATAGCATATTATATTTTCTATTAACAATGCTATTTTTGCAACTAAAAAATACAAAATCGAAGTAATAACAACTACTTTAAATAAACGTTAATGAAATAACATTAAATGTTAATATAAATAAATTTAGACATCCTCATGGAATGTATTTTTAAATATTTAGTGAGAACAGGGGTTTTTATGACGCATGTGGTAGGGGTTTTGGCTGAAAGTATGATTAGTTCTAGCAAGGTCGAGGATATAAGCCTGATTCTGTCAGACTCAAACATCATGCTGGATTTTATCAATGAGATATGCAATGTGGCAGAATCCATCGCGATAGATGAGCATGGCGTGTTAAAGAACATGGTTTGGTCATGGCTTAAAGTAAATGGCGATCCCGGTATGGTTTACACGCCAGAATATGATGCAGGTCAAACCATTGTAGTAAAAACTCCATTTAAGACGATATTGACAGACGATGAATATAAAAACCCTATCGTCACACCCAAAACCTTTGGCTTGATATGCACCATGATCGCCACAGTAAGTATTCTGGCGCAGCTAAAGGAAAAGCGCGAAAGAGATTCAGGCTCTGATAAAAAAATGCTTGGACTGATCAAACGTCGCTTAGAAGCTAATATTGATTTTTTTGTTGAATTTTACGCAAACCTAGATGCAAGCCTTAACAAAACACGGGACTTGATCAACAGTAAAGAACCTAGTGAAAATATACATAGAACACCAGTGGTCGCTGACTTTAATTCAATCTCTGCACTGGTTGATTCTTACTCCACCTTAAGAGTATTGGAAACCCGCGCTTAATAAATTACATATAAAATCAAGCCGCTATCTTATGTATAGCGGTTTTTTAATGATTTATCTTTTAAATTAAATAGTGAATATAAATTGCATTGTTACTATTATTTATATAAAATGTTATTTTAACTATCAAATTAAAGGACTTGAAATGGCGTCTAAATCACTGGCATTCGAAGTAGACAATAACGGTGTTGTTGTTGTGTCTGACAGCAAGTTATTTGAGCTGTTAATCATCGCTCGTGCCGCTGCGACATTTTCGCAAAAGATGGCTGATGTCAATACAAAAGGCGTTGATGGAATCAGCGGGTTTGTGGGTTACTACAAGCACACTATCAACAGCACAGCAGGTTTTACGGGCGATAACGACGTTAGTATTATTAGTGGCGATATTCAGACATCGCTTGCTAGAGTTGAAACTAATATTGAAAAGGCTTATTCAAACATCCAAAAGAGCACAAGCAAGTTACGAGTGAGCAACTACCAAAAAGAGACATGGGATTTCTTTGCAGAGTTGGTCGATCTGACGGTTGATTCAGTGCGGGTTATCTCAGATCGCCACAAGTTAATTAAAGGTTTTGATGGTATGTATGACCATAACACTCGGATCAAGTTTAACCAGGGAGACCATGAGTGGGTTTATAACGTCAGAACTAAAGGCGAGGAAGAATCTGTTATCAAGGGTTTTGCTGATGGAGTTGAAATCAAAGACATCAATGGGCCGAATGCCTTGGTATTTTTCCTGCTATACAAGGTTTCTTGGGTGATAGGAATGGACTGTGGTTATGACTTTATGGTTCAACAGCTATCCCGAAATCAAGAGCTTGTTAGAATCGCCAACAAAGTATCAAACATCATCGGTGGTGACGCGGCGCGCTATATCTCTATTGCTTTTAATTTAAAGCATTTGCAAGCAGAGACAAACATCAGTGAAAGTGATGCGTTGTCGCAAGTGATTACTGACCAAGTACGATGCGATCATGATGAATTAAAACGACTTAAATCAGCATTTGCGTAGCATGGAGAGGTGGCGGCAATGATAAAACGATTTGCAGACGAGTATAGATGGGCGAGTAATTTTGCAGCATGTGATGTTGTACTTGATGATGTCGTATATCCTAGCGTCGAACACGCTTATGTCGCCGCCAAGACCATTAACACACAACAAAGACTAGATTTGCTGGACATGACAGCGGGTGAAGCCAAAAGAGTAGGGCGTGCTTTCGATATCAGAGAAGATTGGCTGGACATCAAAATAGCTGTTATGACCGATCTGCTCAATCAGAAGTTCTCACAGCAACCATTCAAAGAGCTGTTATTAGCAACGGGTGATGAAATCATCATAGAAGGTAACTGGTGGGGCGATTTGTTTTGGGGAATGAATTTGGAATGCACCGAGGGTGAGAATAATTTAGGAAAGCTGCTAATGAGTATCCGTAGCAGACTTCAAAATTCCACTGGCATATAATACATAGATGGGCTAGACACAGCTTAACTAAAAACACTTAAGGATTTTTATGCACTACAGCAAAGAGCATTCACCGTCAGCATTAAGTATTGAGAAAATCAATGCTGTGGGTAGAGTTCTAAGTATTCAACAAGAGACGGATATCCCTATTTTAAGCAAAGATAAGTTCTTTGTAGCTTTTGGCGACCATTACCCAATGGGTAAGCGCGATATGAAAATGAATATGAATGATCTGCGGGTAAAAATAAAAGATACTGTCGAACGGTTTTGTCAGATGAACCATTTGCCCTTATTTGCAGCATCATGGTGGCCAGTTTACTCAAAGCTTGGTGCCGATAGCAGCCTTTTTACCACCTCGCTCGTTGGCCTTGATGAGAAAACCGCTAAAGAATGCAAGCTTATTGGGTTTGTTATTGTAGAGTCGCTGACACTAAACCTCTACTACGATATAGAGAGCTATAATTACGATGAGATTGAAAAAGCGGAGCGCGAACTACTAGAGTCTGAGCTGTATCTAATGGCACGCTGGAAAGATGGGGATCTCTATACTGTATGCCTGGATGATGGCAAAGGTGAACGGCTGGAAGAGTATGTTATGCGCTGGAAAGGCGACAGTATAGACGCGGTTATTGAGGACTTGCTATCTGAAATAGCGGAGGCATGATAATTAGAGCCAAAGGCCATCAAAAAACCTTATATATTCACAATATATAAGGTTTTTCACTATAGATTGATGAAAATAAGATACTTATTAGCAGTCAAATCCTTTGACATTGTACGACTTATTGTTTATGATGATTCGTGTGTAGTTAGGCATTTAGCCAACTTTTAGTCACTAAATAAAGGATTTCATTATGAATAACGCAAGGCTTAAAGCCCGTCTAACGAACTTAAACCGACAACCACCTAGCCTTATTTTGACGCTAAAACATTGAATACCAAACAAAAATAATTATTACTGCCAACAACGCGTGGCAAGACCCAAGATAGAAAAATAGTTTATTCTTATTTTGCAAACTATGAAACAATGACGTAATATTGCACTTCTTAAGTTACTTTTTGTAAACAAACTTAAGTTAAGCGCATAAAAAAACACTCTTCGGGCAAGAAGAGTGTTTTTGGGTATAACTCAAAATTAGCACCAACCTATTCAAATTAATGTCCAATTCTGCATGTGCATTGTAGCATATCTAGCAGACTTGGCAAGGAAGCGATTTTAGCCATGAATGAACAAATTTTAGCCATGAATGAACAAAAAAACATAAATGTCACACAGATGCTTGAGATGCATAGCGAATTAACTGATGCACAGAAAACAGCTATGAAGCAGGTTCTAAGTGATGAAGAGTATGCCGCAAGCATAGGCGATGACAACATTGCATCTTATAGCTTTTTTGGCTTCGATGATGAAGCGAGAATTGGCTTAGAAGAAATCCAAGAGCACAATAGCGATCAAAGAAAGTTTATTTTAACTAGACGACAAAAGAAGTTAATAGAAGCTGCATCTGTTATCCAAGATGTCAGTGCTAACGACGCCAAAACTATCGTTTACTATCCCCCTTATTTATCAAAGACGACCCTACCTTTTAGAAAAACAGATGAAATGACCTTTAAGCGTACAAATGGCAGCATTGAGATGTCAATTGTCGCTCACCCTGACTATGGGCTGCCTTATGGTATTGTAGCAAGACGATTGCTGGTTTACTTAGTGAGCTACGCTATAAAAAATAAGGCCAATGCTATACCGGTTGTATCTATCAGGGATTTACTCAGAGAACTAGGAATGGATACGGGTGGACATAACAGCTCTTTAGTATATGACATGCTAAAACGACTTGCCGGATCGACTTTATTTATAACTGGTAACGACAAAGAAGGCGAAGAGATCAACATTAATAGATGCGGCATTATCGAGACTGTGAGTATTAATAAATCCCGAAAACTTAACTCTGGCAACCATGTAACGCTTGATCCTAAATTTTATGAATTATGCTGCATTTCAGCAAGCCCAATCGATAATAGAGTAATAGAGCAATTAACAGCACCGCTTGAGTTCGATCTTTATGTTTTCTTACTAGTGAGATTAATATCGGTTAAGAAGTTAACTCGAATCAAATGGGAAGACTTTATTGGCCAGTTCGGAAGCAGCAATAAGACTGCTAAATCTGCCAAGCAAGAAATCAAAGCTGCTATAGAGCACGTTAAAATCGTCCAGCCCAAAATGAAAGTTAGTTATGATAATGATATTGTCATATTAAAACCCTCTGTTTCAGCAATTAAAACACGAAAAGGAAGATATGCCACTAGAGTCAAAGTAGAGAGCTAATCGTGATTTATATAAAAAAGCCGCTAAAATTAGCGGCTTTTTTTGTGGGTATTTGTCTGTGGATAAGCCTATTAATAAGGCAAGTTATCCACGGTAAAATTCCTACCGAACTGCGGTAAATTTCCTACCAAGCTGCGGTAAATTTCCTACCAAGCTGCGGTAAACTTCCTACCAAGCTGCGGTAAATTTCCTACCAAGCTGCGGTAAATTTCCTACCGAACTGCGGTAAATTTCCTACCACATTCCTTTGTATCGCTTTCGGCTTATGGGATGTAGCGGTCGCCCTATAGTATCTTTCCTGTAGTTCCCCTGTAGTTCCCTGTAGTTCCCCTTTAGCTAACCTATATAAATTTTCCTGTAGTTTATTTTTTATTTCTGTGGATAAATAAGATGTTTGAAAAACCTCTTTAAAGCATGCTAATCGAATCAAATTAAACCATCCTAGCTCGGGTATATTATATTTACAGGTTAAGCTAACGCAGATTGACTCTGTACGACTTATTATACAAAATAAAATGATTAGGTTAGACACTTAGTCAATCTGTAGTTAATAAATAATTTGCTTTATTTGATATAGTTTAGTAAATTGATTTATGAATTTACTAAACTAGGTGTTAATGATGAATGAGAGCGCTGAATTGGTTGTTCTGGCCTTAAAATTATTGAAATGCAATCAAAAAACCTTAGCTGAGAAACTTAGTGTGTCAGCGACTCAGATTACAAAATGGAAGGCTGGCGATTATATATCTATTGATATGAGAGAGAAAATTGAGAACATGCTTGATCTAAAGGGTATGCCTACTAATATGGTACTTATGTCAGGATCGGTTGAGAATGCAATTCAATGGACATCTTTGATTGATACCATAGCAAGCATAGTTGGTGGTATGTCAGAAACGGGTTATGAGACAAAACCTTTGGTTTATCAGGAAGAACTTGGTGAGTTAGGTTGGAGTACATTTTTGACTTTAGATGAGATGGGTGTCGTTTTACCTGATACCTTTCCTAATGAACTCAAAGAGGCTAATCAAGCCTATAACGATGATAGTGATGAATATGATAATGAAGAAGCTTTTGACGTTATTATCAACAACCCTTACTCTGCACTAATTTATAAAATATACAAAAACCTAAATGATGTTTATGGGTTTTATGCCGCTTACGTCCATAAAATAATGTTTAATGACGAGCTCGATCTATTTTGTACTGATGCTGACAATATTGAACCTAGTTTAATGGACTTAGCTGCCAGTAAGCTTAATGAAGAAGATACACAGTTGGCGACCAACTTTCTAAGCTTTAGACTTAAGACAAAAACCAATTTTGAAGAATGGTTGAATATTGTTAAGCTGGCCGCTATTGAGCGCAATGTTCCATTAGGTGCTGAGCTATTAGATATGATTCATCAGTCGTCAGACGCATTGTGTCATAATGCTGAGAGACAGGCATTAGGTCTCAATAAAGAACGTTTGCATCCTGATATCTACATGAATGAGTTATTAGTAGGTATGCGTACCATGCATGCTGTATTACCCCATATTCTTAAAAAGCTGGATATTCAGGTTGATGTTCTTGGTAGCCAGCTTTAGTGCAAACCACTTAAGTAGCTTCTTTTTGTTAGGGTTAAAAACCACCAGCCTATGTAAGTTGGTGGTTTTTCGTTTTCATAGTCGTTTACCCTATGCTAGAACACTCTTAGATACTCTCCTTGCTCTCAAAGACGCCTTATGCCGCCAAAGTACCTCTATGACATCAATGAAGGTTCTGTGCGCTCAGTGACACGCTCTACGATGCCAATAGCGATAAGCTGACAATAAAAAAGGCCACTCTTACCACATCCTTTCAAGTGTAGGTATTACCCAAGAAACCCATGCTAAGCACTAACGGGCATCAGAATTTTTTCTGAATATATATCAATAAGAAGATACTTATCGATGGTCCTTACAACTTGACTATGTACGACTTATTGTATAGTATATAGATATTAGGTTAGGCATTTAGCCAACCTGCAGTTATTAAATCAAGGATCTCTTTATGAATATCGCAGAGCTTGCAGCCCATCAAAAAAACCTAGCACAACAAATACCCGGCTTTATTGAGAAGCGGGACAGAATGATCCAGACCGCAGTAAACAGAGCCAATAATTATCTTAATATCCTCAATAGCGGCGGTACTGATGTTGCAGAACGATTTATCGCTCAACAGCGTAAAATCGTCAAAGCTCAGCCAATACCTATGGCTAAGAAAATAGAAGGGATTGACTACTTGCCAGCAGTACGCCATGCCTTTAAGGGCGTTAGCATGCCTGAATCACAAGTCGTTAATAGCATTGAGAAAGAAAAACAAAGAAACATGGGGTACATTCTAGCGGGACTGCTACCTATCGCTGTAGATGAATCAGTCGTTATGACAATCATCAATGCCTCTCCAGTACCTAACGGCCTTACCGACGTTGCCACGATCAAAAAATACCTGTCAGATAGGCTAATGAGTTTTTTATCATTTGCTCATTACCAGACAGCACTAAATAAGCTTAGCGCCGCACTTACAACAGGCAAAGAAATTACCTTTTCAAATTATTCGATACGTGATACCAATGAGATTGCATACCTTGTTGGGTATCTGTATGTATTCGACTTCCTTTACGCTACAAAAAACAATCTTACTTATCCAGAAGTAGTGGCTCAGGCTGGCGGCTTTATCAGCAACGTCATGACAATACATACTGGAAAAAATTTGGAAAAAATGACAGGGATTGATCTAGGATTGCCCTTAAAAGAGGCGCTTAGACTTACTTTGAAAGCAACTACTGTATCGGCAATAACCCAACCTACCCAAAATATTCGAGCAAGTTAAGGACTACAATGCAAATAACCGAACTAAAACACTTAACCACATGCATTGATTTAAATAACGGCAATCAATGCATAGACGGAAAGCATCATCTTTTCGTGTTCTCTTTAAAAACTGGCAATGCAGGGTTTGAGGTGTTTTATAAGAACGAAGACATGCCCTATAAAGTCAAACAGGTATCTGGTGTTAGCAGACGGGTGACAGATGAAGAGTTCTCTCGGCTTAACGCCCTATGCAGAATCAGACTAAACCAAGAAGTAAATAACAACCTTGTTTTGATACCTGAGTATGTGCATATAGCGAAAATTATTGCCATTGAACTACAAGCCACAGGATTTGAAGATTTCCTTGAAGTCGCGGCAAAGCTACACGCTAGCACCAACGAGAACGACGCTCACTTCCAACTATCAGAGATGCTTTTGTGGGAGATGGAGCTAGTAGAGATGGACGACGACGAGACTGATGTACTCATTGATAGTATTATTCATAAGCTGCGCGGTTCAGACCAACCATCTGAATGGAATAAGTATCTTAGGCAGTAGATCTAGCGGCAGTTATCCTTGTATATGAAGTAAGCTTTTTTCATCGAAACAACTTTGGTTGTAAATCAAAATACCACTTAAGGAAATCAGTAATGCAAAAGAACAAAAGCATCAAAATGGCAGTAAGCTTGGCACCTGCAGGATGGGCGCAAACATTTATTAAAAAAGTACCAACCATTCAAAAAGATCTTGTAGATGCAGCTGATCACTTTCAAAAGAATGTCAGTAAAAAACGTTGGAGCGAATGGTCGTTAATGCCAATGATAGGCTGGTACTCTATCGCTGCTGGTTTGTTTGATTTCAAAGATAATGAAGGACAAATGACGGCAGAGGAATACAAAGACCTTTGCATGTTTGTTGCTGCGATGGCTTGGTCTTACGAGCAAAGAACCTATGTTATCAATAACAAGGTTGAGGATAGCAATAGCAGCAACCTATCAGTATTAAAGATGCCGTCACGCGCACTACTGAACCTGACTCAAGGTCATAAGTATGGTTTCTACATCTCACTTGATAACGAAATTGTAGAAGAAGGGGAGTTTAGTAATCGACCTTCACCAAAAGGCCCAATACAAAAAGAAGGGATCTTGAAGGTTGATGGCATGATGGTCGTGATGATAGATGAGATGTCACCACCTACGTTTGAGACTAAAGCTGAGTTTATGCTGGTACTGATCAGTGGAGACGCTATCAACACTATTTTCATAAAAGTTGGCGATTGGACGATTGAGGAAGCGATCATTCAACACCTTAATTTAGATTTGGAAATGACAGAAACTCAAGCTAAAGAGCATATTGTTTCATACGCATCTGTCTTAAACGTGCTGATGTTTTTCTGCACCAATCAAACGGAATTCCTTGTACCTAAAGATGTTGCTAGTAGAGAAAAGAGTATCGATCCTGGTGTAATCAATCCAGACGTGCGCTTCTTAAAGTTTGATACTGTTTTAGGTGATGGTAATAGAGACTGGCTGGCGGTTGAGACTGATGGTTGGGTTGATGTTGAATTAGCGGCAATAAACTAATAGCGAAACAGGTGACAGCATGGCTTCAAAATACGGACAGATAGCGAGTGAAAACTTAATTGATATCATCACTCGAAAGAAAATACTTGAGGCGCGAGGGCTAAGCTTTGGGGCAGCCACTGATGCAGGCCTTAACCCGAGTGTTTATGAGTATCGGAACTTATCAGTAGGGGAGGTTGAAGCCCGGCTTGATTTCAAGATCTGGAATAAAGGTTCGGCGCTATCACTTCATTTCACAGACCTTAGAAGTAATAGAACCTTCAAAGTCGGAGTTTTTAAAAATAAAGACGCCGATATTTATTCGGACAGAGCAGGTAATATCGACTTCTCAGCTGCAGGCATCAATGGTTCAGTATATAAAATTGAAATAGTGACCAGTGGTGCAAGCAATTTTGCTATAAAAACTGCTAAACTATCATTTAGTAACGAATACTTACTAAAATAATTCTAGCAAACAGGCCATTAACCATGAAACTAACTACTAGCAAGCTAACTAGTGCTTTACTGAAACTGGCGGGCAAACAGTACCGCCCTGATGCAAGCATCGACTATTCAAAGCGTGATTTAACAGATGAAAATTTCTTAGACAACAACGTCAAAGGATTAAGTTTTTACCAGTCAGACCTAACGGGTGTGGATTTTACACATGCCACCGCCACGCAATGCTTGTTTGATGAGGCAATTATGGTTGGTGCTGTATTAGACAATGCTGACTGCACAGGCTCTAGTTTTGAGAAGATTAAAGCTAAGAACCTAACACTCAAAAATACAAACTTAACGGACACGGCTTTTTATCAAGTAAGGTTGATGTGTATTGATTTTGGAGCGGCGGTCATGCATAAGACTGCGTTTAGAGCAAGCGACTTGTCTCATAGTGATTTGTCAAAAATCGACATAGCTAAATGTGATTTCTCTATAACGCGATTGAACGGATGCAACCTAACAGGCTTAGACCTAAGTGACTGTAGTTTCAACGTAGTCAAATTTATCGCTGCCAACATGGATGACGTTACCCTTAGCGGCGCATATTTCAATACAGTTAATTTTGATAATGCCTTACTTACCAATACCGACTGCCAAAATACTACCTTTGATCATTGCAGCCTAGAACACACTATTGCAAGCAACAGTAATTTTGAAGGCTCGAAGTTCATAAAAAGCAACCTTGAATGGGTAGATTTTACGAACAGCAACCTACGTGGCGTTGATTTTAGCGGCTCAAGCGTCGATGGCGCAGATTTTGAAGGTGCTGACCTTACTGGCGCAAACTTCACTGGTGTTTTTGCTGAAAGTCTAAAATTGAGCGACGAACAAAAAAGCGTCGTTATCGGGCTACATCCATGTTGGCAAGCGGGTTAATACCTCTACTCAAACCTTTCAAGCTAGCAAAATAACGTTAGGAATGCCGGCACCATGCCGACGTTTTCAAAAAAAAGTACAGAATAAATAGAACTCACGATAAGCGTTCAAATGATTGTCTTATGGCTATTTATTATCTAGGCGGCTTTTCATTAATAGTGGAGGGTACGCCATAACTGACTTATACGATGAAATCACTATGAGTAATAACAAAAACGACGACCGGTATGACGAGTTTACTCAATTCGACACGCTTCAACAGTATGGCGAAAGAAGACTTAGAAACGAGATTAAGATTGCCAGACCAAAACCTATCAGCGAAAAACCCTTAAATACGAAGCCACCTGCTAAAAAGTCGTCAAGCATCCTATCTGGCTTCAAAGAGTTCTTTATGAATGCGGCCACATCCACCAATGTTGTTGACGATCATGTTAGCAGCGAGGGCGTATGGGTAGGCTGGCAAGAAAAAGCCACCGTACATGACCGCAGCATTGATGGCGGGTTCTTCTACTTAGCAGAAAGCCATAGTGGAGCGTTTGGACAAGATAACCCATCAGAGGTCGTCTTAGACAAAGATGCAGCCATTAGCCAAAGCCTACCGTACGCCCTAGATTGTTATAAAGACGATAGCCTCAGTTACTGGCCCAGTTATTCAAAACTGTCTGTTCGTTGCCGTGGGGTTTACTTAGACTGGCTTGCATCGTCCCGAAATAATACTCAAATACCTCTAGGCTATGTTTTTATCTATTTTAGCGGGCTTGAATATCGCGTCATCAATGAGCATAAGTCGATCAACGATGATGAGTTCATCACTATCTACAAAGAAGTGGTACGCCTGTATAACACCTATGGCAGTAATTACTCATTCGCCAATTTCAGCGCTAATTTTGCAAGCTACATGAGAGCGTTGCGCCCAGAGCTTATCAAGAGCTATGACAGCAACAGAATCCAAGAGACCAGCGGCATCATTAACAAGGCTGAGTCTGGTGTAGAGCTGCAGATATCTAAGAAAATCAGGGATGATGAGCCAATCACTCCAAGCCTTGCTTTGGCATGGGTTAAAAGAAGCACTCAATTTAGTACCACAACAGTCCATAAAAGAATGGAAAGTGAGTTTGAGTTTTTATTCACAGACTCTTTTAATAAAGAGTTTCCAAATGGGTTGATACTGAAAAATAATGGCAGCTCACTCAGCCGAGTTTACGATCCTAGTAACTACGCCATCACAAAAACATCATTTCCCTTTAGCGCGCTACCAAACCCTCAGACCTACACCATACCTTTTAGAAAGCTAATAGGGATAGCTGAGAGATCTAGTGCGGCATTGGCTGCTGCAAGTCGCTACTTAGGGAAAAACGACAACAACCATAAGAGTTTGGATTTCATTGCCTTATTGCCGCAGCCGCTTATTGCACACAAGGCTGCAAACAACGACACAATGATGGATGGCCTGAAAGATTGGGCTTATCGTGTGGTTGCTCGTGATGGCGGCCTGACGACGACCACAGAGCTATGGGCTAAGATAAAGAGCCCTCTCATCAATAATAGCGAAACCGCAGCAGCTGACGATAAGAGTTTTCAAAAAGACAGCCGCGCGATGTCAGTGTTATTAGAAGCGCTTGGCTACGGTGTTGCGCCTGATAAGCGCTACCATGATGAGGATATGAACCGGTTTGAGTCTATCGTATTATTCAAAAGCTGGCATGAGGACGATATTTTTGTTGGTCCCTCATATTATGATGCCAAATCAATCATTGCTTTAGCTTGTGTGATCGCTAAAACCAATGACGATACACCTAATGAGACCGACAACCTCACACAAATTGATGTTTTTGGTACGGCCGCGGCTATCATGGCATGTATCGATAAACACCTAGATATTACTGAATATGAGATGTCGTCACTAAGTGCTTATGCCTTGTGGCGTTTAACCAACAACAATAGCAAAGTTCAGCTCAAGCCTAAGAAAGACCACTTTAGAAGTGTCACCAGCCTGGAGGCGGCCAATTTGATTATTGAGGCGGCTTTCTCTGATACCAACTTTAATAAGCATCGAATCAACAAGGCTCAAAAGGTTTTTGTGTACTTAGGTGGCAGTAAAGGCGGCTTACCAAGCATCATCCATCGTCTGCAGACATCAGGCAGTATCGCAGGGGAAGAGCCGTCTGGCGGCGCGGCATTAGATTTCGATAAGCTCAAGCAGTACGAAAACGAGACTAAAAATTCAGCTCAAATGCTCAACACCGTTTTTTCAGACGACTCTGAGACTTCGATCGAGCCTGTAGTCAATTCCGATAAGGCAGCAACAATGACGCCTATCGAGACTCCAAAGCAAACCGATACCGCTGTTTTGAATGAAGCACAAGATGATGGTTTGGACAGCGCTCACAGACAGCTATATCAAACCTTAATACAAAAAGAGGTTTGGAGTCGTGATGAGGTTGCTGAGATGTGCAAAGCCTTAAATCTGATGCTAAGCGGCGCAATAGAGACTATCAACGACTGGTCTTTTGACCGTATCGATGAGGCGGTCATTGAAGAAGATAGTGAAATCACTGTTGATATTGAGTCAGTCGAAGAACTCAACAAACTAAACTAAATTAAACCAGATAGGAATAGACCATGGCTACCGGCAGAATTAAAACCAAAGATAGAAACGCGATCATTCAATCACTAAAATCAGGGGTAACACCCAGAACGGGCATTCAACATATCCAGGTTGGACGTTTCAATGAGCTTCAAGCGTTAATTAAAGACATTGATGATATCGCAGATGGCGGTGCCGCATTCAGACTGGTCATTGGTGATTACGGTTCAGGTAAAACATTCTTCTTGAGTGTTGTACGATCCATCGCGCTTGAGAAAAAGCTTGTGACCATCAATGCTGACTTATCACCTGATAGACGTATTCACGCCAGCGGCGGGCAAGCCAAGGCATTGTATTCAGAGTTGATGCGCAATATGTCTACTCGAAACAAACCCGATGGTAATGCTTTATCTAGCGTGGTTGAGGGTTTTATCAGTATTAGCAGACAAGAGGCTGATGAATTAGGCGTACCTACTACTGACGTAATCCGTGGCAAGCTATCAAAGCTGACCGAGCTTGTCGGTGGCTACGACTTTGCCAAGGTTATCGAAAACTATTGGACAGGGTATGAAAACGGCGACGATACCTTGAAGTCAAACGCTATACGCTGGCTTCGCGGCGAGTATGAGACCAAGACAGATGCCAGACGTGACTTGGGCGTTAGAAGCATTATTGACGACGCCGCGTTCTACGACTCACTAAAGCTATTAAGCTTGTTTGTTCAACAGACTGGCTATAAGGGGTTATTGGTTAACCTCGATGAGCTGGTGAACCTATACAAATTAAATAGCTCAGCTGCACGCAAATCTAACTACGAGCAGGTATTGCGCATCCTAAATGACTGCAGACAAGGTAGTGCTGAAAATATTGGCTTCTTGTTAGGCGGTACACCTGAATTCTTGCTTGATACCCGTAAAGGGCTATACAGCTATGATGCACTGCAGACCCGCCTAGCTGGTAACAGTTTTGCTGAAAAAGCAGGGGTTATTGATTATTCAGCACCGGCGTTACATCTTGCAAACCTAACACCAGAAGAGCTATACATCCTACTTAAGAACCTAAGACATGTTTACGCGGGCGGGGATGAAGAGAAGTACCTGGTGCCAGACGAATCGCTACAGTCATTCCTGCAGCATTGCAGTAAGACTATTGGTGAGAGTTACTTTAGAACACCGCGAAATACCATTAAAGCCTTCTTGGACATGCTGACGGTCATCGATCAACAACCCGACATCTCTTGGGATGATTTGATAGAAAGCACCACCATTGCCGCTGAGATTGCATCTGATGCCGACATAGAGGTATCAGAAAGCGATAGCCGTAATGATGAGTTCACAAACTTCACCCTATAAAGCCGACTGTTTGACGACTGACCACTACTATCAAGGTAGTGGTTTTTCGGAACATTACTAAGAAGGTTTGGTTATGCAGCATAATGCAAATGAGCAATACCACAGGCTCGATGGCCGTATACGCAAATGGATGTTTAAACAGGGCTGGAGTGGGCTCAGAGACGTTCAAGTGGATGCCATACCGCCCATACTGAGTGGTAACATGGATGTTGTGATCAGCGCCTCAACAGCTGCTGGCAAGACAGAGGCTTTCTTCCTACCCGCCATTAGTGCCGTTCTTGATTCTAGAGAAGCCAACAAGAATGGTGATAGCGATGGTATCGATATCATCTATATCAGCCCCCTAAAAGCATTAATCAATGATCAGTATCGTAGGCTTGAGAGCTTATCTGAGTTAACAGACATACAGATCACTTCTTGGCATGGCGATAGCTCTGCTAGTGCTAAGCAAAAGCTACGAAAGAAACCTACTGGCATAGTGCTAATCACGCCTGAGTCATTAGAGGCAATGCTAATCAATCACCCCAGTTGGGCTCGTAAAGCCTTTAAAAACCTCAAGTATGTGGTCATCGATGAGTTTCATGCATTCTTAGGTACTGAGCGTGGGCATCAACTCATCTCTTTACTTACTCGCCTAGACTATGTATCCCAGCGCGAGAAGAACCCAGCGGCGCGTGTCGCTTTGAGTGCAACACTTGGGAACATAGACAGCACACCTAAACTACTACGCCCGTCAGAAACCCTAGCTAGCATCATTATTAAAGAGCCTGATAGGCCGCCTAGCGCAAGAATACTTCTAAAAGGCATCATCAATCCATCTAGCGAGAACAAGGACGGTGTGAAGGCATACAATCGTCCTAGTAGCGAAAGACAGATAGCCGACGATCTCTATGAGTTTTGTCGTGGTAGAAATAATCTGGTTTTTGCAAACAGCCGAGGCCTAACAGAGAGTTTGTCTGCCACGCTATCAGATGAATGCGGCTCCAACATCGTGCCTAACGAGTTCTTCCCGCATCATGGATCGTTATCAAAAGACCATAGAGAGAACTTAGAGCAAAGGCTGCAGAAATCACAGCACCCAACAACAGCTATTTGTACCATGACATTAGAACTTGGTATTGATATCGGTAAAGTAGATGCCGTAGTCCAGGTAACTAGCCCTCATACCGTATCAAGCCTAAGACAGCGATTAGGACGCTCGGGGCGGCGTGATGGCTACCCTCTGTTGAGGATGCTCATTGTTGAACAAGAGCTTGATGAGAAGTCCAGTTTTTCTATAGAGCTTCGATTTGAACTGGTGCAGTCATTAGCCATGCTACGGTTGCTACTGATTGATAACTGGTTTGAGCCACCTGATGTATCACTGATGCACTTCTCAACGCTTTTACATCAGATGCTGGCGGTGATCGCTCAGTATGGCGGTATCCAAGCGGGGCAGCTCTTTGAGCTTTTGTGTGTGAAAGGTGTATTTAATAACATCACATCAGCAGAGTTTATGACCCTGCTACGCGAGATGGGTAAAGGTGAGCTTGTCACACAGTTGAGCGATGGTCAGCTGGCACTTGGCGTCGTGGGAGAGAGAATAGTCGAACACTATACTTTCTATGCTGTGTTTAAATCGCCCGAGGAATATCGTGTGGTTTGTGGTCCAAAGACGATTGGCTCGATACCAGTCGATAACATACTTATGGCAGGTGAGTTTATTATCTTTGGCGGTAAGCGCTGGCAGGTGATAAGTACTGACATGCAAAATAAGGTTGTGGAAGTTCGATCGGTTAAAGGCGGTGGCCGGCCACCAATATTTGAAGGCAGTCCAGGCGGCGTTCACAGTCGTATCGCGCAAGAGATGTATCGCATCTACACAAAAGGCGATTACCGGGTAGAGAGAGGCGATAAGAAGTTAGATTTCATTGACCAGACAGCGCGTGAGTTGTTTTTAGAAGGCGTAAGTGCATTCAATAAATTTGATGTTGCGCATCAGACGATTGTGGAAAGAGATGGCAGCACCTATATTTTCGTATGGGCCGACAGAAAGATACTCAATACACTCTCTGCTATTTTAACGGGTGCTAGGTTCGGTTGTATGATTGACTACCAGTACATACAGGTGCTTAAAACCGACGAGGCTGAGATAAAAGCATTTCTAAAAGAGCTTCAAAAATCAGAGCTTCCAGCTGCTTACGACTTAGCAGAAATCATTGGTGGACTACAGATTGAAAAGTTTGACGAACACATACCAGAAGAACTTCTTAAGATGGGCGTTTCTGCCAAAATGTTTGATGTTGACGGGTTAAAAGAATGGCTAGATAGTCAATCTTTTTAAATATTTACATATACTTAGCTGATGCAGACTGAAAACCGACGTTATGTCGGTTTTCATTTAATAACTACACGCAAACAGTTTCTTTGTTACTAAAATTTATATATAATTAGAAGATTGTTATAGGCGATTACGAATAATTTATTTCACACTAGGACTTATGTATGGACGGCCCGAAAAGACAATTACTAGCAAAATCTCTACTAACTGCATTACTCCCCATTATTAGCAAGGCGCGCTTAAGTGAAGAAGATGGCTGCATGGCGTATGCCGTCTCCAAGAACGAAGTAAAAGGCTACGATGTTAGTGTTGGACTATCCCTGTATAGCGACTTTGAACCAGTCAAACCATTCAAATACAACATATTCGATATAGGCTTCAATATTATTTTTAAGCAATGCATGTTCAATAACGAAGCACAGGCTTATGAATGGGCGTCGGAAGACTATGAGATCAATCACTCACCACACAATAGAAGTGTTGTTTGGGGCTGGCATGAGCCTGGTACTTACCGTCCTGAGCTGGCCGTGAAAGGCGTGAAAGATATCGGCCTTGGTGATGATAAGGCGATTGCTAAGCTTATATTTAATACGCTGGCTGAGAAACTAGATAAAGCCACTACGCTGACGTTTGCTAAGAAGGTTTTTGCATTGTCAGAATCAACCGCTATTCGACCTAATATGGTTAAGTAGCTCGATGTATTTTTTTAAAGAAAGGCCAGTTACGTTAGAAGCAAGGGTTTTCCATGAATATTAATAGCAATAAATGCTTAAGCCTGCCGTTGCCACTCAGAAAGAACCTTTTATCTTACGACGAAACCATACATTACTGGAAGCTTCTCGACGGAAGATCAAATGACAAGAAAATTCTTTTAAGATCACTAATACATAGAAACATCATTAACATCTTGCCTGGTTATAAACCCAACAGACTCGACTGCGTGCGAATTAACGATAAGAGCTATACCGCTTATTTTAAACCTCAAATCAAAGGAGAGTTCTTATGCATAGACAACCAAGGACGAGAGTACTGGATGAGTGGGGATATGATCGGCCTGATAGCGACGATAAAATCATTCAAAGCTTATGCTGATAAAAATGAAGATGCGATCTTAATGAATATGACGCAATCTATATTAAAAGATCTGTCTAATGAATTTAAAAGACTGGCAGGCCAGAGTGGCTTTCCATCAGTAAGCTCTCATAACATGGCAGTGGATATAAAGAATATACACACAGCCTTAAAACACTGGTTAAGCGCTTAACCAGCCACTTACATCAAAAGCAAGGAATATCAATGAAACGGGATTATAGCGATATCACAGGAGAGCAGGGCTATCTAAACTTGCTGGACTATATACTAAAACACGGTGAGCAAAAAGGCGATCGCACCGGCACCGGCACCCTCACTGTACTTGGCGCACAGCTACGGTTTAATTTAGATGAAGGCTTCCCCCTTCTAACCACTAAGAAAGTCCATTTCAAATCCGTGGTTCATGAGCTGTTGTGGTTCTTGAGTGGCGATACCAACGTGAAGTACCTGCAGGAAAACGGGGTGCGTATTTGGAACGAATGGGCGACTGCTGAACAGACCGCAAAATTCAATCGCCCAGAAGGAGAATTGGGTCCTATTTACGGACATCAGTGGAGAAATTATGGGGCGACCAAAAAGGCAGATGGCAGCTATAATAATGATGGTGTTGACCAAATTAAGCGGGTTATTCATGAAATAAAAACCAATCCTGACTCAAGACGATTAATCGTTAGCGGTTGGAATCCGGCGGAAGCAGACCAGGTTGCCCTGCCGCCATGTCACACCTTTTTTCAGTTCTTTGTAGTGAATGGTAAGCTCTCATGTCAGCTAATAATGCGATCCAATGATAATTTTTTGGGCGCTCCATTCAACATTTGTTCATACTTTTTACTTCTAATGATGGTAAGTCAGGTATGTAATCTTGAGGTTGGGGAGTTTATTTGGAATGCTGGCGACTGCCATCTTTATAACAACCATATTGAGCAAGCGAAAGAACAATTAAGTCGAAGTTTGTTCAAACCACCGCAAGTTATTTTAAACAAGAATATCGATAACATCTTTGATTTCGGGTTTGACGACATACAACTCATTGATTACCAATCACATCCAGCCATCAAAGCGCCAATCGCTGTTTAGATTAGAGGATGTATATGCTTAGCGTTCAAAAGAAGACAACAATAAGCAGGCTTGTGATCGCCATAGGCTTGAGTGTGGCCGTTATGGGCGCGTCTGCAGAGGACTTTGCTTCTACAGCCGCTAAAGCCGACCAAGGCGATGTTTTAGCCCAATTCCAAGTTGGTCAAATGTATGATTTTGGCGACGGGGTTAAACAGGATTTTGAAAAGGCGGTAGAGTGGTATAAGAAAGCTGCCGAAGGTGGAAGCGCAGAGGCTCAATTCAGTTTAGGGATTGCCTACGCAGGCGGCGATGGCGTACCACAGGATAGCGAGGCTGCTATTAATTGGCACTTAAAAGCGGCAAACCAAGGGTTAGCCGACGCGCAGCTGACATTGGCTCAAGCGTACTTTGATGGTGATGGCGTTCAAGAAGATAAAGCTGAATCGACCAAATGGTATTTATTGGCCGCCGAGCAAAATCTTAAATCTGCACAGTACGGCTTAGGTAGAGCTTATGAGCATGGATATGGGGTAGAACAAAGCTATAACGACGCAATAACCTGGTATACGCTGGCTGCTGAGCAAGATGAGGATCGCGCTTGGCGGGCGCTGGCAAGTATATATTATGAAGGTCGCGGTGCCGAGCAGGACTATACTAAAGCCGCTAAATGGTACAAGCTGCTTGCTGAATATGGTGATGCCCCAAGCCAAACCCGTTTAGGCCTCATGCACTACTATAAAGAAGGCGTGCCTCAAAACCATAGTGAGTCTGTTAAATGGTTTGCTAAATCTGCAGAACAAAATGATGCAGTAGGCCAGTTCGCGCTAGCAGCAATGTACGAGCAGGGTGACGGGATTGAACAAAGTCTAAGTAAGGCAACAGAGTGGTACAAAAAATCCTGCGATCAAGACTATGCAATTTCGTGTAAGGGGTATAATAAGTTAACGTCTGCAGAGCGTTGATAGTAATTCACCTACTAGGTGTCGAAAACGCATCAAATGGGCCTAAAAAGCCGTTCTAGCTACTAGGACGGCTTTTTAGTGCTTAAAGCTTGTGAGCGGCAAATCCCGCAATACTAAGGCTATTACGAGTAGCTTGACGTGGACGCTGCAATGACTTAGTGTTTGTATGCGTTAAGATATCAAAATACGCAAGGTTAAGCCGTTGATTCGTAGTCACGAGAAAGCTACGATAGGTCGGATTGGGAGACCCCAATTGCCTTGCACCCTATCTAGGTGGCGTTCTGATAATGCAGCTCTGCCTACCTCAAATCCAAGCCCTACTCCAACGAGTAGGGCTTTTTTTGCATGCAATTTAGAGATGGAGTGCTAGATGCTGCAGCTCATACTGAATAAGTCCGATCTCTACATGCTAAGCAGCTTACAAATCAATACAGGACCTTTTGATAAGGCGGGCAATAAAGTCTCTGTTTGAGCTGAAAATAGTTACAAAATATTTCGTCAGAAGTTTTGGAGGTTATTCATAGTAATGCGAGGTAATGCGAGGTTGTTCGCATCGTACCGCGACAAAAACCATGCCAAGTCTATCGTTGAATAAAAGGCATAAGTAACACGCGGGCTTAGGTGGTATATTTAGAAACAAATAAACCAAAGAGGTGGTTATGTTCGTATTTGAAAACAACGGCTTTACTGAGCGTCAAGACTTAAATGCAATCTATGAAGAGATATTCGATGGCGAAGACGATCTAGATAATGCCCTTGGTGCTGTCGGATTTCAAAAAGAGTCTCGATACTACCATAAGCGCGATACCGGAGGCTTAATGGGAATTGAAGTCAGTCGCCAAATATCGAAAGACATTAGCGTCATTAGCAAAGAGTTTGAATTTTTTGTGGATTGGTTTTGTATGGGAGATTGGATAGGCGTACTAATCAGAAACAAATTAGACCTGCAAGACTTCTTGGCGAAATACTTGCCTGTTGTCAATTTGACAGGTGAACTAACGTACACAGGAGAGTGTTGTAATGACGAAAGCTAAAACTTTGTATAAAGTAAGGGTTCCAGTAACACATGGCAGAAGTAATTGTCATAGCAATAGTGAATGGCACGTATCAGTCATAAAATATGGTAGAAAATACGACATTAGCTGCAGTGAGTATGGCTTCTGCAATATTGATGATCGGGTAGTGCGGGCTATACTTTCACCACACAAGGAATTAATGAGCAAAGCATTTCATGGTTGGTATAAGCAGGGATGGATCACTAGGAATGCAACATGGTCTGGCGTCGGTAATATGAACTCGTATATTGCAGGGATTAAGACAGAAGGAACTGCTTTAGAAATAGCGAAGTGGTTTGAGGGTTTAGCGAAAAGAACATTGGCATCGATACCCAAAGAGGATTTAGATAGAGACTTATTGTTAACTGCAGATGTCAAGATTTTGGCTATTGAAAAAGCTCGGGGATTTTCAAGTTCAATACAGGATGAGGTTATGCAAAAATTTAACAATATTGGCATCCAAGACGCTATCTAAGCGTAGCAAGCAAGAAAAGCCGTTCTAGCTATTAGGACGGCTTTTTTGTGTTTGCAGCCTACCTTCGGGATATGAGGCTACGACAAGGCTATACTAAGGGAACAAGTAATGCGAATTACTAGAACTAGCAACGGGTTTGGGTGGAGGTGGTCGCTACTGCGTAATTCTTGGTGCAACAAAGACCTTTCAAAATCAAAATAATGCAATAAGGTCTAATAATAATCGTTATATTGCACATAGAATCGCTTTTGGGCAAAATTACTTAATAATAATCGCTTAATTCAATTATGATGGGCAATCGGCATAACTGATAGCGTAAAAACAATGATTAATTGCCTTTTTATTAAAATAAATAGTAAATAGTTATTGTAATAGTACGAATTATTGGGTATAATAAGTTATTGATTAAGAGGTTTCATTTATAAAAACCTAAGTCGATAAAATAATTTATATGAAGCAGGTCTTAACTGCAAAGAATGTCTAATTATTTTTACTTCAAAGTAAGCGAATCATTAAAATTAAATTAATCTTTAGAGGAATACCCATGAAACTATTAAATACTGCTGTTGCTGTTGGCTTATCATTAACAATGCTTGCATTAACTGGCTGCGGCGAAGAAGAGTTGCGTAATAGCAGCTACTACAGCAAAAACCCAGACGAGCTAAAGTCAACGCTACAAAAATGTAGAGCTGAGTCTGATAAAGGTAATGTTCTAGAAGGCAACATGAAGAAAAACTGCTCAACTGCAAATACTGTTGCAAGAAATAGAATGATGGCTGCTATCAGAAATTAAGTAGATACAACCTAAGTGAGTACAAGAAAACGCCTAACTAAATGTTAGGCGTTTTTATGTTCATAAACCTTCTAGTATGAATTTTCATCATCAAGCATAACAGGCTCTAAACAGAGTGGGCAAACATACACTAGCACACCTTCCGTTTTGAACCTGGCAGTGGCAGGATTATATTGTAGAGTATCAACGAGCAATGCAGGTTTCGCACCAATATGACTGTTTTCACAGCTGTATATTTCAGATTCTTTGTAGTTCTCTCCAGTAATAGAGAAGTCAGCATAGTTATATCTGTCTTTATCAACTAATGGCATATCGCTAAGCGGGATATCATCAAACGGCATGGGAACAACCTCAAAATAAAGTTTATTCATTGTAAGTTTCATCAGATCATAGCGCAACCATTTATTTTAAATTAAATAGTAAAAAACAATAGACTATGTACGATTTATTGGTTATAATTAATTATTGATTAGGTAACAATCCAATCATTAAGTTAAACAAATAAAAGGTGCTGATGTGAATAACGAACAAATTCAAAATATTGCTATTAATGCCGAAAAAGCATTAACATCCGCAATAAAAAGACAAAGCGTTGTAGATCAAACGTTGTTAATTAGTTTGAGTGATTCACGAGATGTGATCTCGCTTTTAAATGAAGAAGATGAAGATGATTTTGATATGGCACTTGATGTTCTTATTAAGCGCAAATTTGAATCGGTTGACGGCTTTAATGCGGCTTATGTTCAAATAAAATTCATGGTTCATTTCTTTAACTGCGAGTATGATGTGAGTTCGCAAAACTATTTAAAAGGCGATGGAACATGGAAGTTATTTCACAATTACTACCGTGATAATATCCAATGGAGTAACGAAGAAGGCATTGTGATCTCTGAGCAGGATTTAGCAATAACCCGTGAAGAAAGCCAGGCTATTCACGATAGACTGATAACTGGTATTTTTGGTAGTCAAAATGCAAATATTGAGTCGTTTCACTGCGGATTGATAGAAGCTGCCAACACTATGTTTTTAAAATCGACAGACGTATACGGTAAATAGTCAAAATATACCGTTAGATGTAATATTTTTAGCAAAAAGCAGAGTTAAAGGAGAAAGTTATGAAGAATCTGTATGAGTTGGTTCCGGTTGGTCCAGTAGACACCATGGATGATAACGCCCGTATTATATTTTTTATTGTAGGCACCGCAGCAGCAATTTACCTCTTAAGAAACTATATTCCGTTACTGGAACACTGGCGAGAACTTCCAGCACCGAATTCGTATGTGGCAGCGTTTTATCATTATACTTTGGGATACCCAACCGCTGCAGGCAATGCAATATGGGATTGGGCTTCAACACTCCATTTGACACCCTATTTCATGATAAACGCAATTATAACTCTTACGTGCATGATACTGTACTTAGGTTTTCTCTTGGCTATTGCCATCCCTGCATTGAGTGTTTTACGTGGGTTCGGCATAAGTGGAAAACTATTGATAAAACTTTTTGTTGCTCCAGTGATATTTCTTATAATATGGGATTTTTTGACCACTTAGGTTTTTCACATCACATTTAACACCTTAGAGCAGAATTCCTCTGCTTCTAAGGTAGTGGGTAGTTCATTGTTATGCGTTATTGATTAGGCACCACCGCCAGTCATCTAATATTCAAGAAACAGAATTCAAAAGGCGATTGATCATGCATTTACAGTCAAATGGAGAGAAACCACTAACACCAAAGGCACTCGCCAAGGTTAATTGCTTATTGCTAAACGCATCATTAGCATTAACTAACGCACTGAAAGCAACACAAGATATTTATACGGATAATGCAGATAAATGGACTAGCCACAGTAGTATCCGTAATGAAAATCCAATTGTTGAGGTATCGGTAAGATACTACGGGGAATGGGTAGAAGAATCAGAAAGCAACGAAGAGTCGGCTGATGGTCGAACGATTAACGATTGCGACCACCTAGTATTGAAGCATGCCGACGCCGTATCTATTATCGCGCTGATCAACGAAGCGCTAAAGCCTTATAAAAAAGTACAAGTAAGCTGCAGCATTAGTGAAAAATGCTATTTGCGTTTCTCTTTAAGCGTCAAAAAACCAGTTTAAAAGCAACTAAAAACCATCAACGGCTATCAATGAGTGTTTCAAAAAACACTTTAAACCAAACCAAACTGAGGATAACAATACATGCAAACATTAACTGTCGGACAAAGATTGCCGCTCAGCAATCTCTCAATCAATGAAGCAAACCTTATTTCTTTGAAATTTACGCGAGAAGCCTCTATTGACATGGATATTAGCTGCTTTGCGCTAGATAGCTCGGGCAAGCTTATCAGTGATGATTACATGGTATTTTACAATCAGGTATTGTCGCCTTGTGGGGCTATTAAATTGGCGGCTTATGATGCAGATACGTCGGCAGGGAAACGTCTACAGGCGAGTTTTGATGTAAATCTTAGCAACCTACCATCTAATGTGGAAACCCTATACTTTGTACTGTCGGCAGAAACACCCTTAAATCAAGTACAGAGTATGGATGTTGGTATTTGGCAGAACGATCAGAAAGCGAATGCTGGCTTTGCATCCTCTGATTTCGGACAAACTCAAGCAAGTATGTTGATGATGCTTTATCTAAAAGGTGGTGTGTGGCGAGTGACCAGCGTGGCCCAGGGTTTTAATGGCGGTCTGGCAGCGATCGTCAAGCACTTTGGCGGCGATGTCGAAGACGGCGGCAGCGATGCTGTTGTTGCACCAAAGAAGATATCCATTGAAAAGGTCATGCTAGAAAAAGCGCCCAAACTTGTAAACCTTGCTAAGAAGGCAACTATCTCACTTGAAAAAAAGCAGCTGCAGAATCTAACGGCAAAGGTTGCGCTAGTATTGGATGCATCAGGTTCAATGAATCATCAATATAAAAAAGGCGACGTGCAGGAAGTGGTTAATCGACTGTTGCCACTGGCAGTTGGGTTTGATGATGATCAATCATTGGATTGTTGGGCATTTGGTGAAAGGTGCCAGCACTTAGGCGAAATCGATCTTAATAATTATGAAGACTTTATCGATAAAGCAGAAGGTGGCTGGCGTAAATGGAAGTTGGGATCGCGAGTAAATAATGAAGCCGCCGCTATTGCGGCTGTAAATGAATTTTATAAAGACGATGGGAAAGATGTGCCGGTATATGTCTTATTCATTAGTGATGGCGGCGTTCATGACTCGCGCGGGATCAAGGCAAGAATTACAGAGGCAGCAAAGCTACCAGTATTTTGGCAGTTTGTAGGATTAGGCGGTCGTGATTACGGTGTTCTAAAAAAGCTTGACGACATGAGTGGTCGGGTGGTCGATAACTGCGATTTCTTTGAAGTGGATAAGCTTAGTGATATGAGTGAAGAGCAACTCTACGATAGCATGTTAGAAGAGTTTCCTAGCTGGCTAAAAGAAGCGAAGGCTAAGCATATATTGAACTAATTTTTACATATTACAGAAACCGTAAGCCACCTAGTCATCTAGGTGGCTTTTTTTGTAGTCTTAGTTCTATGGTCGGAGTATAACCAATATGCAGACAGGCAAAAGCATCGGAAACGGGTTTTTATAATTAGTTATCTTCTTTAATAAGCTTTAATTATCTTTAATTATCTTTAATAGTGCTTGATAATGTACGACTTATTGGTTATAATAACACTTAAGAAGTAGGCATAAGGTCACTTCAAAACCAATTAAAGGCAATATTATGAATACATACAACCAAATTACCAAAGCACAATTACTATCGATGTTATCTGCAGGTGAGTCGCTTATTGATGTGGATATCAAAGGTGCGCAGTTACACGGAATTCAACTAGAAAACACTTCGTTTAGCGGTCTGGATCTTGAAGGTGTGGTATTGCATGGAGCAGTACTGACAAACATTGATTTCACTGACTCGTGTTTAAAAAAAGCTGTATTGATTGATGCTAAGTTGATTGACTGCAAGCTGGAAAAAGCAGACTTATCTGATGCTGACCTTACTAATTGCCAGATGAAAAATACAAAGGCGGCTTTGGCTAATTTCACTAGAGCTAAACTTTCAAAAGCCAATCTTTCTAAAAGCGACTTACGTGAAGCAATTTTTAAAGAAGCAAACTTAGAGCAGGCCGACTTAACTTGCACACTTATTGAAAAAGCAGTTTTTGAAAAAGCTGAAATGAAACGAGCCAACTTGAGCGATGCCGAAGGGGTAGAGTGTGATTTTTCATTAGCCAATATGTATAGGACTAAAGCGACGAACCTAAAAGCCGAAAGCAGTAGTTTTAAAGATGCTGTATTAACAAAAGCAGATCTTACCAACAGTTTTCTACGTTCAGGAGATTTTGATGGCTGCATGGCTGTAGATGCATTGTTCAAAGAAAGTGATATGAATTCATGCACGCTTACCAATGGTAATTTTGAGGGTACTGATTTCTTTAATTGCGAATTAAGTTATGCCAATTTCCTACGATCGAATATCGAGCGTGCGGATTTCTCAGAAGCACTTATGAATAATGCAGAGATGGAATATGTGTCAGGTGAAGCCGCAAATTTCACAAATGCAAATATTAGTGAGTCCAATCTACAGGGCTCTGATCTAAGTTATGGGGACTTCACTCAAGCAACATTAACATCGATCAACGGTGCTAATGCAAACTTTGAATACAGTCAGGTTGAAGATGCGGATTTTTCTAAAGCAGATTTTGATACAACCCACTTGTCAGGACTAGTAGGGAAAAATGTTAATTTTACAGAAATTAATGCGCAAGAGACTGATTTTTCCTCAAGCAATATCCCAGGCGCGGATTTTAGCGAAAGCGATATTAAAGAATCAGATATGAGTGGTATCAATATGAAAGGTGGTTTTATTAGTAACACTGAATTTATTACAGTTAATTTAAGCAACGCTATACTTGAAAACGTTAGTCATGATCATGTTTTATTCTCTGATATGAATTTTGATAGCGTGGTAGCAGACAGTGACCTAAAAGCGAAGATTGACAGTCTGTAATCTGTCGCTTTATAGCAACAGCAGAGCCGTTCTAGCTTATAGAACGGCTTTTTGATGCTGGCACCGCATGAAGCTGATTTCGGCTTTCGTGGTTGGTGTATGGCGCATTTGAGTCATAGACAGACAAGGCCAGTCGCCAATTTTCAAAGAATAAAAAATTAATAAGTACTTGTTAGAATGTTATTTTAAAATAAATAGTGAAAAAACATAGACAATGTACGATATATTGGCTATAATTAATTTCTGGTCAGGCGTTATGCCGACCTAATTTGTTCATAAATAAGTAAATAAATACGACAAAACCAAACATTTACCTCTGTTTTTGAGCATAAGATATTCGTTTTAGACGAAGTAGTCAGTATTAATCTGGCACTCATCGTTTAGATGTTATGCAGCTTAATAATCAGAATGTTATTATGTGCAGCTTTTCACACTAACTAAGATCAGTAAGTCAGTGAATCACAGTTATTTCGCCACATAAAATATTGATTTAAAAAGCATGTGTTTAATCTGGTGAGTAACTTATAAGCACTTTCTACTCAGTTTTTGTAGAAAATGTTTTGCTCGAAATGGCTTGAGGTTATAAAAACTCAAAGCTTCAATCAACTAAATAAGATGGATGTGATTATGTTAGATATCGAAAACTTAAACGTTAATGAACTACAAGAGCTTATTCAACAGGCTGAGACATTAACTATCCGCAAGCAAGAAAATCAGATGATGGAAGCCTATAAGCAGTTCGAAAACATTGCTAAAGAGTGCAATAGTACGATTAGTGAAATTTTAGGGGCTGGTCGTAAGCTTGCTTCGAAAAGAAGTATTCGTTATGCGAATCCAGAAAATAACGAAGAGACCTGGACTGGTCGCGGTCGTAAGCCTCTATGGTTGATTGCTGCACTTGAAGACGGGCGTAAGTTGTCGGAATTTGAAGTATAAGTACCGCTAAGCTCAGCTCAGTACTAAAGCCTGCATCGAAAGACGCAGGCTTTTTTATAGCAGCAATAGTGGTTATGATTCGAATAATACATAAGCCGTATGGAGCAACCTCTGATGTCAGCCTATAAAGATCTAAGTGGGTTATTTGTTAGAAGCAAGGTTATGAAATATCAGAATGGCGACTTAAGCGCTATTGATAAAGTTCTGCACAAACATTCACTCACCTCTGTATACCAAGGGTTGTCATATTCAGAGGCGTTAAAGAAAATATACCAGTCGCTTGTCATTAATTATCAAAATGAATATGTAATAAAGAACGAATTCTTGAATAGATACCTTGCACCAAATTTAGCAGGTACAGATTCTATTGTTCTTAATGAGCTAAAAATGGGGCCTGCTACCGTGGACTTATGCTTTATTTCAGAAAGTTCATGTGCTTATGAGATCAAAACGGCCTTAGATAGCGATGCGCGCTTAGCTGCGCAGCTAAATACTTATAATCGGGTATTCAATAAGGTTTCAGTTATATTCCCTTTAGAGCATTATTTGAAATATAAGAAGTATGGCGATAGAGCCAATCTGATCGCTTATAGTGACGAGGGGAGGGTGTTTGAGACCATAGGAACCATAAAGCCCAATAGTGCTATAGACGTAGACTCTCTAATGGTCTTTTTACACACGAAAGAATACATGAGCATTGTCAGTACTTACTACGAGAGAGAGATAATTGTAAATGATTTTGAGCGATTTAATGTGTGTAAAGAGATGATCAGGCAAATTCCTTTTGACGAGCTTAACATCCTAGTACTTGATGCTATCAAGAGCAGACGGCTCCAGGTGAAAAGCAGGCGGATTAATAACTTCTTTTTTAGCAAAGAACACAATGAATTGAATCAAATATCGTTAGCACTCAATTTAAATCAGGGTGCAGGGTTGGATTTGGTACACGTACTTAGCAATAGTTTTGTGGATTAGTTTTTAAAATAAACATTGAAAAGGTTGACCGAGTACGATATCTTGGTTATTATATACATTAAAGCTAGGCTCTTTGCCAACTTTGATAAAAATATTCGAAAAAGTGTATGAAAACGTCATTTTTTATAGATATTTAAAATAAATAGTAAATAACTATAGACACAGTACGACTTATTGGGTATAATAATACAAAGAACAGTTAACTCCTTCCAGTATGATTAGGAAAATGAAATGAAGCACCTAACGTTGATTGCAGCGATAAGCTTAGTGGCATTATCTGGGTGCGATTCGGCAGAAGAAATTCAGACTCCGGTGCCAGAGAGCACTGTTACTGAACAATCAATGCCTGATAATGCAGTAGAGCTTGTAGCCCCAGACAGCCAGGACCCTGCGGATTTAATAGCTAGCGCTATAAAACTCGGTAACTTTAAAACCCTAACAGTAACACCGGATGGTGATGTCATAGGAAAGCCAATCAATCCAAGTTTAGCAGATGGATGGAAGCGGGTTAGTGTTAGCGGGGCCAGAGTTATTGACGGCGATACTGTTGAAGTGAAATATGCTGATGGTCGTGAAAGTGATAGAGTCCGATTGATTGGAATCGATGCGCCGGAGTCAAAACAGAAATTTGGCGATGTGAGTAAGTCCACGCTCGAAGAATGCATTGGCGATAAACCGGTTACGATTACCTATAAAGAGATCGATAAATACGGCAGGCTATTAGGAAAGGTTTTTGCAGGTAGTACCGACTGTAACTACAGACAAATGGTCGCAGGATCTGCTTGGCACTACAAACAATATGCTAATGGCCAACCGAATGATGATGCAGATATCTATGCTGATGCAGAGAAAGTTGCTCAGCTGCTAAATCAGGGACTATGGAGCGACATAAATGCTCAAGAGCCATGGAGTTTTCGAAAAGAAAACTAAACGATTAGGCACAGCCAATTTAATTTAATTTAATTTAATTTTTAACTATAGAGGTAATTATTATGAAAAACACTACTGATAAAAAAATCCAGATTTCTGATAGCGATATCAAAGCTATGCATGGGAACCTAATTCTAAATCCGCCAGCAGACAACAAAGAGGCTGGCAAGACGATCATGAAGTACCTTGAGAAGACCGATCTGACAGCGATCGAGTTAGGCGAGATCATGGGTTTTGGTAAACGTAGCCGCGTCTCAATGCTTGAGTTTGAGCATGGCCGTGTGAAGATTAAACCTATCACATATACACTTTTTGCTATTGCGCTAGGTTTCCACCCAGCTTTACCTGAAAAGTTCGACTTGAAAAACAAGCTTGTCTTTACGGTCAACGAAACAGAAGATGTTGATTATGCTCTCTGGTTGCGCGAAGCATTAGACGAACGTGGTCTTGAGCCAGGTAACATGTTTGATCACTTGTCTGCAGCAGGTCAAAAATCTCGCAGCGTTCCTGCAGATGTTATTGAGAAGATCTTATCTGGTGAGTACGAGCCTCTTGCTAGAGAGTGGGGCTTCATTCAGCTAGCGCTTGATAAATTTGTGAGCGGATTTGATTATCCTAAATCTATTCGTGAGTACCGTGAGTCGATTGGTGACTCTCAACCAAACTTTGCACTAAAGGTTGGTCTTGGTGGCCAAACAATTGGTAACTACGAGACAAATGTGATGCTTCCTGCAGATCACGTCTGGGCAGTAATCATGCTAGCTTTAGACATGCATCCAAGCTTCTCTATGTTGACTGGTAATAAAGATGATGCTCCACTTAACGAAGTAGCCGCGGCGGATGTTGCATAAAAGATAATTTACCATGAAGCTTAGTTTGGCAGGTATACGCCAAAACAACTTCGAAAAGGAATATATTTAATGGCACCACTTAGAAGTACTTTGACATTCTTAGCTTGCATTAGCCTGTCACTCGTAGGATGCGACTCTAACGCCGAAGGACAAGATAACCCTCAAAAGAGAACGAATGATAGCTCTGCTGTCACTCAAGACACAGAAGAGAGTCAGTCTACTCAAGAATTAGGTCTGCAGCCTTTTGCTGATAACAGCAGCCACCTATGCGGGTATAAGGACACACAAGGTAAGACTGTTGTGGAAGCTATTTATGACACATGTGGCCCTATGAGCGACGGTATGGCTTATGTAGGAGTGTTCCTGGACGACATGGGAGAGCAGTATAAAATTGGCTATATAGACCATTTGGGGAAAGTTGCAATTCCTTTAGAAAACAAAGTCGATAATGACTGGAAGTTCGATGTCAGAGACTTTAATGAAGGATTAGCGGCGCAAAGTAAAGACGACAAATGGGGTTATATAGACAAAGAAGGCCATGTTGTTATTGATTATATCTATGATACTGCGGGTGATTTCAATGGCGGGGCAGCTGTTGCCTCTTCAAACGACCAGAAATTTGGTCTGATAGATAAAACCGGTAAAGCAGTGGTTGCATTCAACTATGCAGATATTAGTGAGTTCAATAACGGGTTTGCAGTAGCGAAAGACCCCAAGACAAATAAGTACGGGGTTATAGATAACAAGGGCAAAGTTCACGGCGAATTTATGTGGGATGATGCTGGACTTTTCTCGGAAGGATTAGCTGCTGTCGCTATTGGTCAGGGCGAAAGTGTTAAATGGGGCTTTGTTGACGAAACAGGTTCGACGGTAATTAAACCTACATACGATATGGTATTTGTTGATATGGGAGGGGATTCGATAGATAGTATTGGAGGCCTATTCCATGACGGTATGATTGACGTGTATGAAGAAACCCCTAACTCGTTTACCGTGATCACGATAGACAAAACAGGGAAAGAGTTAAACAAGAAGGTTTATGACAACATGATGAGTGCTTTCACAGACTGATTTTTTAATTATTATCATTAATAAAACGGAGCTTCGGTTCCGTTTTATTTTGCCTAAAATACGCGCAGCCATCATCAGAATATATCAACAAAAAGATGCCATTCTTTTTAAAATAAATAGCAAATAAACTTTACTTGTTACTAAAATTTATATATAATTAGTATTAATGATTAACTAAATATTTTAAGGAGAAGATCATGAATGTATCATTGCTTAAGCATGTCAAACAAAGAACTGATAATGATTTCAGATGTATTGATGATCATGCTCACACCTGCATTCTAAAACTAACCGCAGCTGACGCTATCTTTGTTTTAAAGTTTGTTAACATTTCAAAGCCAGCTGCAGTAAAGCAAGTATCTGGAAAAGATCGTAAGCTAACTCAGGTCGAACTAAAAAGTGCTGAAAATTTCTTAAGTGAGTTTTTGTATGGCGCTATCGGTGAGACTTTACTAGAAGATGAAACCAATGTGCTTGTAGCAAAAAAAATTACGCGGGCACTGGGCCATGATTCATTTTTTAAGCATTTAATTTTATCTAAAAAACTGATGGTTAGTGGCGAACGCAACTTCATGCTGGCAGAAGTTGCACACGCGACTGGCTTGGATGTTGCAGACTCTAACGGTTTGGTAGTATCTATTGTGAATCAAGTCACAGAAATCCTAAGAAGCCCTCTAACAGAAAAAAGAGTAGGTGTGTAATGAATACTTTTAGCCCGGTTAACTTATGCAGAGTAGATAAGCTTGATGAGCAGCTAGCGGCAGCAGCCCAAGATATTATTGGGCAAATTAATTGCACGCTATATACGCACGTTAAGACTTTATTTACAAAGCATCGCTATCACTCGCTGCAAAATATTGAAATCAATAGAATTAAAAAGCTGTTAAACCTAAAGCTTTACATTGATTTTAAAAAAGATGCTAAAGCGTTATATATTGATCGTTACTACATTGAAACTTTATTGAGTTTCATAAAAATCAATCAAATCAATTATTCAGCGGGATACTCATTCTTCACTGAGATGTCTAATAGTGTCTATTCGCATCTATTTACCCACGAAGAGAGAGAATGGATTTCTGATCAGAAAAAATGCTTTGAAGCAGGTGTTGCCGCTAGTGCAAAACAAGAGTTTGCACTAGAAGGGTAATATAAGCGTTAATTGCTTGTTACGTTTAATTATATTAATATACCTACTTATTCGACCCGTACCAAAAGCGGCAAGATAAAGTGGGTATTTTTTTGTTTAGAGTTCCAAGGCATTCGTTTATATGGTGAATTAATGAAAAGTAGCGCAATCAATATATTTCTACTAGAGACACCGGCCGATGCTGGAGAGCGCTTGCTGAGCTGGCGTTTGAATGCAAAAATAACTCAAGACGACCTAAGCAAGAAACTAGGTTTGACAAGGCGTTACTCTATTTCTGATTACGAAAGAGGGGAGATACCTATAACAAATGTTATGTACTCATTAGCAGCCATTATTCTTGGCAAGCATCAGAACACCCCAGGGAACATTCGCATTGATAACAAGACGATCGTTTACGATACGCGTCAGATGCAAACTGACGTAGCTTATTTCATCAGCAAAAATCTTAGCAATAAAGGTTGGAGTCTAGAGCGGCTATCGGAACAGAGCGGCATAACAGTAAAAAGGTTAAATGAATATTTAAAGGATAAAACAGAACCAAGCCAGAAGGACTGGGCGGGCATACAAATTGCGCTCGATGAATACGCAAGCGGTTTTAATTACTCAAAAGAGCTGATCGCCGCTAGAAATAAAGCAAATGTATCCCAGAAAGAGGCGGCCAGGATATCTGGCGTCACATCTCAATCTATTTCTAATTTCGAAAACAACAGAACTATACCGAAATCACAAACTTGGTCAGCATTGATGTTAGCACTGGGCTTTCATCCTCAAATCACACTAAACAATAAAGAGATTTCAGAAGATAATATTTTTGGCAAAGTCTAACGGCATTGCCATCTAATCACTTAGGTATAACCACTTGATTAACTCTAAAGGGATAAAATGAAAATATCAGAACCAACTAACTGCGAACTAATAAAGTTCTCCAAAGAAAGAAAAACCGCACTGATTGCAGAAATGAAAAAGCTTATATCGCTAAGTGCGGCATGCGAATACTATCTTGCGTCTCTATGCGAACGAACCGACATCACTGTTTCGTTTGATAAATTCAATCCTAAAGAGTTATCAAGATGGTCTCGCGAATGGGCCAGTCAGGAGCGCTTTAAAAAGCAGGGCGCATTGCAGCAAATACTCTATTCAGGACTTGGTATGATATTTAAAGCCAATGACCCAGTAATCGCAAACCTCTCTTACTGTTATATTGATGTCGCCCAAAAACTCATGTTTTATTCAGGGGATTTTGAGAGTAGTAGAGATTACTTGCAGGCTTTCACTGATTGCTGCAGGGACGAAATAGAAGGCTCTATTAATATAGAGCGGCATGACCAGTTTAAAACAAAAGAGTTCGTGCCAGCAATAGAAGAGCATGAGATAACGCTTAGTGTTGATGAGTGTTTTTTTGTTGTGAAGCTAAAAAAATCATCAGATAAAAAGGGTGCGTTGATTTACTCGATACAGCCTCAACAGCTTGATGAAAGCAACGAGCGATCAGTACTATACAGATTAACAATGTCATACTTGAAGGATATAGTCGGATTATTTGCTTGCGCGCTATGGGTTGATACAACTGGAGAGCAGGTATCGGGCTTTATGGAAGTTTCAATGATTGAATTCACCAAAAGTAGGGTAGTTGGCTAATACCTTATTTTTCTCAAAAAAAGAGGACTCAAACCTAAAGACAGGTGGAGTCCTCTTTTTTTTGCAGGTTTTTAGAATACCCAGCTTAGTATCAATACAGCTACGAACCAAAGAAAAGCAATGATCGCAGGACCTATGGTGATGGCAGCAAAGCCTGCACTATCTTCAAACTTCTCACTAATAGTTTTAGCAATGTAAGCATAGATAGATAGAACAAAAAGAGAGTAGAAAGCGATGCCGATCAACGAAAATATCAAATTTAAGTTAGGGTACGGGGTTAGTTCTAAAAGCTTTAACCAGCGCCAAACCAAGCCAACACTCTGAATGGGTAAGTTGAAAAAGTAGTGATAAAAGGCGGCGATGATATTATAAGGAAAATCAAAGGCGGCATAATTCTTGATAGCGCCACTAAGCCAGTAAATAGCGAAACACAAGCCAGCTATAGGCACCGCAACAGCAAGGCGGATAGCGTTCATGTCATGTATTGTTGCGTAAGAAACCAAGCTTCCGTCCGAGTAGCGGCCAGTACCAAGTACCTTGCTAGCATTAATAAGGTTGTTGCTATTGGAGTTCATATCATTATTCATACAGCACCTCATCTACACTTAGTAGAAATTGATTAAGTCGCATCAAGGATTTACAAACCTTATTAAAACGAAGCTATTTATTAAAATATACATTGATTATAACATATTTTCTATTATTATTTATAGCAATGTTTTCTTTTTTTTAGAGTTCAATCCCTCTTGTACCAAAGGAATCAGAATATTTTTATATTAAATTAAATAGTATTAAAGGTTGATTTTGTACGATTTATTGGTTATAATAAGTTATTGGTTAGGCAGTTAGCCAACCATAAAACTATCAATTGGAGCAAATTTTATGAATTCAGAAAAAAGAACAGCGTTGATCGCAGCAATAACAGCAGCGGCATCAAGCAAGATGAATCCAATCAGTATTGTAGCGGAGGATAATTACGCAAACTTCAAACCAATGTTGAACGACGATGGCACCTACAGTATCTTTGCTGCCGTAGAAATCAAAACGGCTTTCGAGCCTGTACCTGATTTCAAATACAACTTTGCAGATATCAGCTTTGAGGTTCAGTTTGAGCAATGCACGTACAATGCAGACAGTAAGCAGTACGAACAAGCCATTGACGAAACAAGTTACCACATCAGCTATGGCGATTTAGAAAACAACATTATGTTTGGCTACGCTGATAGCGCAGATTTAGAGAGCTGCGTTTGGGCAGATGAGGGTATTGATGAGATAAGCGATGCAGAGGACAATAGTATGTCTGTAGAAATCCTGCACTCATTGTTCCATACAACAGATAATGAGGTTGAGATTATCACAGCGATATTTGATAAAGTCAGCAAAACGACAGATGCGCCGGATGCTGCGTAAGCGCCTTTAACGCATCCTCAAAGCCGTTCTAGCTACTAGGACGGCTTTTTTGTGCGTGAAGCCCGCCTGCAGCAGATGAGAGAATCCTAGTGCTATGGTCATAGGGTAGCTATGGCATTAACAGACAAAAGCGCCGGTAACAGGTCTGTTTAATCACTTATCGCCAGTGGGTTTCAAATAAAAAATTGCATATAAAGCTTGTTTTTGTACGACTTATTGGGTATAATAAGTTATCGATTAGGCAATAGCGCCAATCATAAATATTAAGGTCAAAATTATGTTAAAACCGATCATCGAACCAAATGCCAAGATTGAAAAACGACTGGCCGCCCATGGTCTTATTCTTTCCATGGACTACGACTCAAATACTGTGCCTGGCACCAAAAATATGATTGCCCAGGTAAACTCTTCTAATCTAGCTATATGTAAAACACAAGCTGTGTCAGAAGCGACATTAGATAGTACGGTAAACACTATGATCGATGAAATAGTAGGGCAGATTGACACAAGCCACGCCAACAGCATTCAAGTGAACATAGAGTTCGCTTATAATTTTAAAAATACTGATAACTATATTTCAGATTTAAACGAAATCATCAACGAGCGCTACGGCTTCAAAATGGCAGTTGGCACCGTTGAACAAGACGATTTTTTCGATAAGTTGACCGTAAGTCTTGATAGTATTCCGCCTTTCATCAACATGGCGAATGCCTCACCAATTAAATTAACCGCTGCTATGATGCAAAATATCGGTGAAGTTATAGAAATTGGATATCATCAGCCACCAAAATCACAAGAAGAGGTTTTGGCGCTGCTTAGAACAGAGTCTACCTATGACAGATGGTCGCCTATGCTGAAAGAAGCATTGTTTATGACATTGCTTGAGAATATTGGTGGTGTAAACCTCATATACACTGCGAATAAATAAGATTTTAGGACTGAAAAATAAGAGATAGGCATCTGCCATCCCCAATCAAATAAGGCAAATATTATGAATATGCAGACAAAACAGTTAGCAATCTCCGCAATTTCTGCAGCGATCACACAAAAACTCTCTGACCAAGCATTTATGCCATCAGTAACAAGCATAGAGCCTTACGAGCAAGATGAAGGTTTGTTTTCAATCACAGGCATTGTAGGTATCGAAGTGAAGATAGATGCTGTTCCGGGCTTAGATGCCACCCATGTCGATGTAGCCTTTGAGTGCTTATTCAAAGACTGTAAAATTGATAAAAAGACGCTCGAATATACAGGCGGCTCAGACAATTACCAATTTGTTATTGGTGAGTTAGATCACAATCTGACACTGGCAACTACTACAGGCACTCCTGATGTGCATGACTGGCGCTATCAAGAGCTTTCAAACCCAAACGGTAAAGACAGAAGTGATATAACTAAAGCGGCGCTATCCGAAGCGCTTGCCCGCCTAGAGGATTCTAGAAAAAAAGAGCTTTTAGTCGGCATTTTTGAGATTCTAAAAAAAGAAAGTCCAGTCCATATTGCCTAATACATAACAACACCTGATCTCTACGCAATAAAACGCGTGGTTTTCAGGTATCATTCGATAAATAAAGTAATTCAGTGAGGCTGTATCATGAGTCACATCAATCACCCAAGCTTTCTTGGTAAAGAGAAAGTATCCGAGAAGCCTATATTAATTGGCCATTTATTCAAAGATGTTAAGTTTAGACATAATGGCTGGGTACAAGGCAATACCTTGTATAAAGGTTTTTTTGAACATGGCAAGGTTAAGATTTGGATCAATAGGCATATCTCTCTGAGTCGTGATGAAATTTCAATGGGGTTAAGACATCCTCGTGAGTTCGCATCATTTAGCGCCAATGAAATCTTAAAAATCGTCTATAAAGATGTAAACATTAGAGATTTCACTATTGAGCAACTTGAGCATCTGGTTAAAAAAAACGACAATTTGGCGAAATTAAGCGATGCTGAAAAAATGGTATTAAGATCAGATTGTATAATGTACGAAAAGATCCTAACTAAACGGTACGACGATATAAAAAATCAAGGTGCCCAGGGTGCAGTGCCTGATGCCTTTGCTATACATAACCTGAGACAAGATATGGCACTCTTTAGCATGGAGGCAGATATGACAATCCGTGGGATTGCTGCAGGCATTTATGATTATGATTAACCGCTTTAATAAGCGGTTTTTTTAGCGTTAATGCGTGCAATAGTACGACTTATTTGGTATAATAGTTACAAGAGATAGGCGGTAAGTCGTCTTGATTTTAACTAACCCTTTGGAAGAAAATCATGATTGCATCATTTGAAAAAACTGAAATTAACAGTGTTATGCCAAGCGAGCTACTTGGCACGCCAGCAGAGCTAGCTAGTAGCGTAATCAACATGCTAGGGGTGAGTTTAGAGAGCTTGAAGGATATCAAGCAGTATATAAGCAATAAAGGAGCTTCATTCCTTGAAGAAAGTGGTGATGTTGAATGGGAATGTATGATTGTAGGAACGGGCCAAGACTTGTTTTATGTGCGACCTATGCTGAGCGAGAGTTATTACGACTGCTACAAGGATGATGAGTGCGTAGGAGCGGGAATGGATTCATATCAGCTTGGGTTAGTTGCGAGTACTATCGGCCTTCACGAATATGGAGTCAAAACAAAAAACGAAAAGCTTGTGGATAAGGCCTTATTACTTGCTGGACATGTAGAGTGTACGACAGGAGATCTAATTAGCGGTTACGCTAAAGCCAATCCTGACTGGATTGAAGATTCCCACGAAGAGCCTGAGCATATCGTACTAGCTGCAAGCTTTCTTTGCGACTTTCAAGCGTGGTTCTACAGATAACAGAATACAATAACCAATCGCCAAATTTGCACACCCAAAACTCAGCATAAGAGATCTAGCTATGAGAAATACTGACAACGTAGAAACAAGTACTACCAACACTACAAGAGAAAACCACCACAAACCTGCCAGCGATAACGCCAAGACATTGGCGGAGAGACTAGAGCAGTCCTTGGATGAGAACAACCTAAAGCAAGTAGATGTGTCAAAGGCGCTAAAAGTTAGTAAGGCAGCCGTCAGTAAATGGCTCTCCGGTGCATCAGAGCCATCGCGACAATACTCAGACATGTTGGCTGAGCTGTTGAATATAAACGTAGACTGGTTGTGTTATGGCGAAGGAGCCAAGGAAAAATTACTGCGCGACGATATATTCGTACATCCGACAGAAAACTGTTCGATTGATGATCATTATGTTGTTGTTGATGATAGCGACGACCTATCGTTTCTTGGGCGATTACTCGCTAAGATCGATACGCGCAAAAAAGACACAGTTATCACGTATGCTTTTTATGAGACAGCGGGTGGTAGTTTTATTGGCAGCATAGAAGAGATGAGTGCTTCAAATAACGATGTAATTAGTTCAGATGGGGCGGTGTTTAATACTGAAAATCCGTCGGAGGACATCGGTAACATGATTTATAGTTTTTTTGGTAAAAGTCCCATGGCCAAAATTTTGTATAAAAAAATCCCTATTGAGGTCAAGTACTTTATAACCATTGACTAAGCGCGCAGACCACCAGTATATTTTTAAAATAAATAGCGATAAGCCTTGTTATAGTACGACTTATTGGGTATAATTAATTATAATCAATATACAAACAAGGTTTGTTATGAACACTTCTAAAAACAAAATTATCTTGGCCACTCGCGATCGCGGTGACTCTAATCCAGTAATTGTCTCAACAAGTATAACGAGCACTAACGAGATATATGAAACGTTATCCAAATGGCTAATGGCCAACTTCAATATCAGTGCCTGTTATCGGGAAACATCTAATATTGACGATGGCTTCACCATGTACTCTTACTTTGTGAAAACCCTCTGCGGAAAGAAAGATGCTTGCGTGTATAAACGTCAAGCACCAGGTGTCTCTATATCTAATAACAGTGAGACTTGTGACATTCAAGACATACCTGATGGTGAACTGGTCTATCTAATATATGGGTTAACACTACATGGCTATTTGAGCGATTCAGCCAACGAAGGTGGCGTCACGCAATATGTAAGAAATGACGGACCAATGATCATTCTTGCTTGGCTAGAACCAAGCTTAAGGAACCCAGGAGCCCTGTCAATAAGTAACTTTGCTACAAATGATCCGGCGTTGGTTACAGTGGGGCGTAGTGAGACGTTAGGGAGCGGCGTGTTTACCGGCGGCGGCAAAGAGATAATCTTCAATGGCCGATATCCGTTTGACGTAAGCTTAATGCCAATCACGGATAAAAACCTCATTGATAGCAGCTTGCTGCTCTCTTACGAATTCATGCATGCTTTTAATGCGTGCAGCATGAAACAGTTTCAGTTCTCATGCGAAAGAAGCGGGCAAATCAAAGAGGCTAGTCATGTAGGACGCAATGGCGACTTGCAATCCTTTAGTGCAAGCTCACTACTACAAGACTCAAAAGCATCTAGTATTTTCTACTGGAGAGCGCTTAGTAACCACCTGTTCAACAACAATGCGAAGGTAACATTGCTGGCCAATAAAAAACGTGGGGAGAACTTATCTTCACACCTAATAGCGTCTATTGGTGACAATAACCAAGCACGTCAAACTTTGTCAATCTCGCTACATAAACATCAAGATCCTGTTACGGATGACTACTTCACTTTGTGTTGGTCTAAAGAATCTAATGACAGACGATTCTTATCGCAAAGCTACCATATCCATACCAGTGGCGACATTGCTGAAATTATTAACGAAATGGCGGAGGCTTTAAAAGACCATAATAATTTATACAAAAACGAAGCCGCTCTCACTAGCTTGATAAGCGGCGCTTTCAACGAATGTAATACGTTAGCAGCATAATTCAATTCAAGGATGTCAAAAATGAAAAGAAACTACTTCAAAATAACGGGTTTGTATCAATCTCATTCCGAGATAAAGCAAGATTTCGTAGAGTGGTTGGCCATTACTCTTAGTACCAACGACGGGGATATGACCGTACATGTTCCAGGGTTAGATACCGGCTATGAGCAGCTGCCCAAAATTGAAGACATAAACAGTTGGAGTAAAGGACAAGCGGTGACAGTAAGCGGTCATATATTTTTGCTTAGCGAAGAGCATATTCAGCTTGTTGTGACCGACATTACTGATGCAGAAAACGATAAAGAGTCACACATAGCAGAGTATGGTGTCTATGCAAAGCTAATCCATAAGAAATTGAATCTTAATGAAGATGAGCCGTGGATAGAGGTGCAGACCTTATTCTGTCAACATGAATGGAACGCGCCGCCACATAAGCTAGTAAATGATGAAGAAGGCAATATGATTGTGTTTGGTTCCAAGTTGAAGCCTGAATGCTTTGAGAGCGGAATCAACATAATGGATGATGTTCTAATGAAGGGCCATTTGGTACGGCGTGCCAGCGACAATAAATTGTGCTTGGACGAACACAGCGGGCAACGTGCCTAAATTTACTACTCTTGCTAAATATCATTAAATACAAACGATTAATGTAATATTATTATTAATATTTATTTCAGTTTGTTGTACTTTTTATATTGTTATGTTAACTGGCAGTTGGTATAATATAGCTCTGGATTAGGCGGTTGCCAATCCTTTACATAAAGAGGAAATACCATGATTACTACTACCAAAAATTTTAGCGAGAAAGTAAAAGTGTCAGCCTTAAATACGTTTTTTTCTATTTGGCTTTTTACCATCACAGTTGCAACTGTCATAGCTGTGCTTTGGGGCGTCTTACCTGAATTTTTATAAGCCAAATATTGCGTATTTCGATGATAAAGCCGCCCTAGCTACTAAGGCGGCTTTTTTGTGTTTAAAGCCCACCTGCAGCGGATGAGGGAATCCTAGCACTATCCTCATAGGCTGGTGGAGATATAGAAGTGCTGGATCTGTTATGTGTGAACAGCCAAAGGTGTCTACTAACCGACACCTCTAATTGGGGAATTTAAATTCAACCTTTGACAATGTACGACTTATTGGGTATAATAGTTATAAGAGATAGGCAATTAGCCATCTAAAATCAAAGGAAGTTATTATGAGAAATGTTAGAGTACAAGATGTCGTCGCTGCCGTTGGTTATGCTATTGAATCAAGTGTTAAAAGTACTGGTACAGATGCGTTTGACATAAAGCTAATAAAGGCCGAAAGCAGTAAATTATTAGTAGGCTTAGGGTTTTTAGTAGATATAGAAGCTGTTGATGATTTTGAGCCAACACAAGCTCTTGGACAGCTAACCATCGAGATATACGAATGCCAGTACGACGAAGAAAACAAAGTTTTCATTAAGGACGGATTTTACAAAGCCAGCTGCGATACCTCAGAGAATCTAATTTACTGGGGTGATGGTAGTCTTAATAAGTCAGAGGCTGATATTAACCAACTAAAGGCGCTAGACGACAAAGACGCGGTTGAGCTTTACTACAGTCAGGAGCTTGTTGCGGAGATTGGTCGGTACATCAATTTTGGCGACAAGTTCATGGATGACGTTATTCATATCGCTATCAAAACCGCGAAAGAGGACGCCATCCGACATTAGGGTGGCGGTGAATTTCGCATCATTTTTAATGTTTAAATCACATAACATGCGCCTGAATTTGGTATAATAATTAATTATTATAACGCCTTGTAACTTATGAAGAGTGTTGCATGAAAATCAACAAAGCGTATAAATTTAGGCTTGAGCCTAATGCAGAGCAGGAGGTTACTCTAAATAATCTTGTCGGCTCTGCACGTTTTGTTTGGAATCAAATGCTGGCGATCTCATTTGAGATGTTTGCTAAAGATGAGTTTATCAATGCCACCAACCTCGTTAATAAAATCATGGATCTAAAGAGCAACCCTGATTTCGAGTTCTTAAAAACCAGCTCAAACGCGGTATCCTTACAACAAAAAGTACGCGATCTTGCATCGGCTTGGTCGCGTTTTTTTGATCCTAAAGTACATGCCAGATTGAAAGAAAATAAAAAGAAACCTCGCAAACCCAAGTTTTTTAAACTGGCTGATGGCACAGAGATTCAACGACGACCATTGATGCCACAATTTAAGCGCAAATCCGATGGCTGCGACTCAATTCGCTTGGTGCAGTTTGATAAATACTGCCGTGTTGAAGGCAACCGCATCAAACTACCGAATGGCGTGGGCTTGGTGAAGTTTAGAAAATCGCAAGACATCATCGGCACGATTAAAAATGCCACCATTAGCAAGAAGTCAGGACACTGGTACGTGTCATTTGGCACAGAGCGCGAACAGGCTGAGAATCCTCGTCACCCCTCTAAAAGCGCTATTGGCTTGGATATGGGTATCAGCAAACTACTTACCACCTCAAACGGTCAGTACATCAAACCTAAGAACAGCTTTAAAACCAATCAGGTTAAGCTTGCCAAGCTGCAACGTAGTTTGGCGAAAAAAGTGAAATTCAGTGAAAACTGGAAAAAGCAAAACCGCAAGATTCAAAAGCTCCACAGCCATATTGCTAATATTCGCCATGACTACTTACATAAAATCACCACCAGCATCAGCAAAAGCCACGCCATGATCGCTTGTGAGGATTTAAAAGTAGCCAATATGTCTAAATCAGCCAGTGGTACGGTGGAGAATAAAGGTCGTCAGGTCAAAGCCAAATCAGGATTGAATAGATCAATCTTAGATCAAGGCTGGGGCATGATGGTCAATATGCTTGAGTACAAGCAGCAATGGCAAGGCGGCTTACTTATCAAAGTAAACCCACGCTACACCAGCCAGACCTGCTTTGAATGCAAGCATATCTCTAAAGATAACAGACAAACTCAAGCAAAGTTTGAGTGCGTCAAATGTGGTCATAAAGCCAACGCTGATATTAATGCAGCTAAAAATATTTTATCGGCAGGACATGCCGTTTTGTCTGCGGAGGGAGGATGCAGTAAAGGTCGCCCGTTGAAACAGAAAACAAGCGACCTTCGTGAGAAGGTCGCCTAAGAGCATCTGCTTTTAGAATCCCCCACTTGAGCTTGGCGAAAGTGGTGGGAGTATGTCAATAACTCCGTTAGTGAAGTAGTTTAGATACATAGGCACCGCATGATAGTATCTGCATGCGGTGCTACTACATATTAGGTGTTAGCCATTGAGTCAGAGCCAGTTGTTTTTTATAATGGATGAATGATTAGGAAAAAAGCCAATCAATGCAAGCACAGATCAACAAGAAGAGCTTCAATACTTAGCAGCTCTGAAAAAAGGAGTTCGATGTGACCACATATTCAAAAAACGATCAGATTAGTAGAGCACAAGCACAGAGCGCGATTATCAAAAAGCATAGTCTAGGTGACAGATGGGAGATCAGCGACACGGAGTTTGATAACCTACAAAAAACTTCTGCAGCGGCAGGGCGGAGCATAAGCGACCTTATTGACACTTATAGTCATGTAGACAGCAAAACAGGTATGATTGTTACTGAGGGATGGATTTGTTTTGGCGGCCGTTATTTTTTCTCAAACGAGGCTGATGCGCTCAACAAAGTCAAAGAATATGGATTCAAGAGCCTAAATCTTGCGTCGTGGGCAAGTTGCAAAATGGGCGCTACCTACTTCAAGTCGCCTTGTAGAGAAACTCACACTGAGCATCAATCAAAAAAACTAATGACCGAGAATTAATAATATGAAATCAAATAGAGGCCATAAGAAAACGCAACCTAAAAAATGGTTTGCCAAAACTGGTGTGATCGTTTGTGGACTTAGCATCCTGGGACTGGTATTTCTTATAGTCATAGGCTATGACCATCAGGTAAAGACTATGGCTGGTGGAGGGGAGTTTGATAAGTTCAGCGCCGGCACCATCGCTTTGTTTTCAATCCTTATGCTGTATTTGGTTATAACAAACATTAGAAACTTTAAAGACTGATTATTTCGAAAATAGCCCGCACAAAAAAGCCACTCGATTGAGTGGCTTTTTTTATTAACTAACTATTTTAAACTTACCAAACTCGCATAGAGACACCAGCACCAACAACAACGCCACCTTTTTGGGTATACGAACTACCGATTTTGTAGTTATAGGCACCATCTTCGTTTGAGCCTGTTAAGCCGACAGCAATAGCGCCAGCACCGTTGTAATAACCGCTACCACCTGAGATTCTAGTCTCGCCTGGATTCAAAGCGCTTGGCATAGATGCAAAGGCGACAGTACTTGCGATTGCAGAGCTAAACATATCGTCCATCTCAGCAACCTTGTAACCAAGATCGCTAATACGAGAGCTGTTGTCATCAATACGAGCGTCTTGAGCAAGATCGACCATAGATTGTTTATCAACCATCTCAGATAGACGCTGACTATTATCTGCAGACATATCCTTCAACATGTTGTCGTAGCGTACAGACTCAGTTGAAATCGTGCTTTGAATGAAGTCTTTATCCGCTTTTGTGTCAATAAGCGCGTCTTGACGGGCTTGATCAGCCTCAAACACAGTGGTTTCAACTTTGTTATTAACCTGAGCCTGCAAGTCTTTATCCGCAGCCTGGCTATCATCAGATACTTTCTTAAGATCAGCATCTTGACGGGCTTGATCAGCCTCAAACACAGTGGTTTCAACTTTGTTATTAACCTGAGCCTGCAAGTCTTTATCCGCAGCCTGGCTATCATCAGATACTTTCTTAAGATCAGCATCTTGACGGGCTTGATCAGCCTCAAACACAGTGGTTTCAACTTTGTTATTAACCTGAGCCTGCAAGTCTTTATCCGCAGCGTCTAGACGATCCGTCTCAATTTTCAAGTTCTCATTTTGCGCTTGCTGAGATGCCTCGAAAACCTCGATATCAAGCTTACTGTTGATCACCTTGTTTTGAGCATCGTTTTGAGCATCAACGTACGTTGTATCGGCCTTAGAATTAATGATAATGTCTTGAGCAGCGTTTTTGTCCGTTAGGCGCTTATCGACAGCATCTAGCTGACCCAAATTAACGGCATCAGACTTATTAACCGCATTACCAACACCAGTGACGGTAAATCCTGCATTATTAAGACCAGATGTTGAGCTTAATACGACATCACCCGCTTGCACGCTATTTACATTAACATCTTTAGCCAAGGCTAGAGATACGTTGTTGCCTGTAGTGCTAGCAACGATGTTTTGATCGCCTGAAACAGTGGTTACAACACCCTCAACGTTAAGGTTTCCAAGCGCCTCTTCAAACTGACCTAAGTTAACAGCATCAGATTTATTAACCGCATTACCAACACCAGTAACACGATAACCGGCGTTGTTTAACCCTGACTCAGAAGATACCGACACAGAGCCTACGGTCAACCCATTATTACTCATAAAGGTAGAACCAGTACTGACCGTGTTAACACTAATGTCAGAGGCAAGCGCCACTTCAACACCGGTGGCACTATTGGTAGTAACAGTGTTACTTCCAGCAGTAATATTTACAGTGTCACCAAGATTGTATTTAGTAGACGTTTTACCATCACCAATACTAAAGCCCTTATTGATCGCGTCAGTATTGAAACGGATATTAGTCATGTTGTTGGCAATACTGTTGTTTTGAACAATATTCTCACGAGTTAAACGATCATCAATGCGATTAACCTGGCCTAAATTAACAGCGTCAGTTTCTTCAATTGCATCACCAACAGAGGTCACACGGTTGCCCGCGTTATCAAGACCGGTAGTGCTGCTTAAGAACACAGAGCCTGCCCGCAAACCGTCAGTGTTAATTGTCGTTGCGCCAGTGGCCACGCTATCAACATTCACTGCTTTATTTAGTGAGACGTTAAAACCAGTAGCAGTTTGGGTGGCAGTGATGTTTTCGTCGCCAGTCGTGTCACGCAAAGAGTCGTTAAGCTGTTTTAGGTTAACAGCGTCAGTCGCTTCTAGTGCATCACCAACAGAGGTTACACGGTTGCCAGCGTTATCAAGACCGGTAGTGCTGCTTAGAACAACCGAACCCGCCTGAATACCATCTGTATTAACAGTAGTTGTACCAGTGGTTACGCTAGTAAGATTAACTGCGTCATTCAAAGCAACTGCATAGCCATTATCAGTACGAGTGGCAGTGATGTTTTTGCCGCCAGTCGTGTCACGCACAGAGGCGTTTAATTGCTTTAGGTTAACAGCGTCAGTTTCTTCAATCGCATCACCAACAGAGGTCACACGGTTGCCCGCGTTATCAAGACCGGTAGTGCTGCTTAAGAACACAGAGCCTGCCCGCAAACCGTCAGTGTTAATTGTCGTTGCGCCAGTGGCCACGCTATCAACATTCACTGCTTTATTTAGTGAGACGTTAAAACCAGTAGCAGTTTGGGTGGCAGTGATGTTTTCGTCGCCAGTCGTGTCACGCAAAGAGTCGTTAAGCTGTTTTAGGTTAACAGCGTCAGTCGCTTCTAGTGCATCACCAACAGAGGTTACACGGTTGCCAGCGTTATCAAGACCGGTAGTGCTGCTTAGAACAACCGAACCCGCCTGAATACCATCTGTATTAACAGTAGTTGTACCAGTGGTTACGCTAGTAAGATTAACTGCGTCATTCAAAGCAACTGCATAGCCATTATCAGTACGAGTGGCAGTGATGTTTTTGCCGCCAGTCGTGTCACGCACAGAGGCGTTTAATTGCTTTAGGTTAACAGCGTCAGTTTCTTCAATCGCATCACCAACAGAGGTCACACGGTTGCCCGCGTTATCAAGACCGGTAGTGCTGCTTAAGAACACAGAGCCTGCCCGCAAACCGTCAGTGTTAATTGTCGTTGCGCCAGTGGCCACGCTATCAACATTCACTGCTTTATTTAGTGAGACGTTAAAACCAGTAGCAGTTTGGGTGGCAGTGATGTTTTCGTCGCCAGTCGTGTCACGCAAAGAGTCGTTAAGCTGTTTTAGGTTAACAGCGTCAGTCGCTTCTAGTGCATCACCAACAGAGGTTACACGGTTGCCAGCGTTATCAAGACCGGTAGTGCTGCTTAGAACAACCGAACCCGCCTGAATACCATCTGTATTAACAGTAGTTGTACCAGTGGTTACGCTAGTAAGATTAACTGCGTCATTCAAAGCAACTGCATAGCCATTATCAGTACGAGTGGCAGTGATGTTTTTGCCGCCAGTCGTGTCACGCACAGAGGCGTTTAATTGCTTTAGGTTAACAGCGTCAGTTTCTTCAATCGCATCACCAACAGAGGTCACACGGTTGCCCGCGTTATCAAGACCGGTAGTGCTGCTTAAGAACACAGAGCCTGCCCGCAAACCGTCAGTGTTAATTGTCGTTGCGCCAGTGGCCACGCTATCAACATTCACTGCTTTATTTAGTGAGACGTTAAAACCAGTAGCAGTTTGGGTGGCAGTGATGTTTTCGTCGCCAGTCGTGTCACGCAAAGAGTCGTTAAGCTGTTTTAGGTTAACAGCGTCAGTCGCTTCTAGTGCATCACCAACAGAGGTTACACGGTTGCCAGCGTTGTCTAAGCCAGTCGTACTGCTTAGGGTTACGCTACCCGCTTGAATACCATTTGTGCTAACAGTGGTTGCGCCAGTAGTCACAGTGTTAACAGCAACATTGTCATTTAAGCCAACAGTAACCGCACCATCAACATTCTCTACTAAGATATTAGAGTCGGCAGCGTCAACAGAAGTAACAACATTGCGTAGAGAGTCATTTAACTGACCTACGTTCACAGCGTCAGTTAACTCAGTACCAGCAGCAACGTTCACCAACTGACGTTCGCTCATTATTGCACCAAATGAGACAGTGTTGGCGCGTTCAGCGACAGAGCCATTACCAATAGCAACACCGTTAGCGACCATTGATAAGCTGTTAGAACCAAGCACTAATGAGCCTTCTGCGCCAAGTTCCACCTTAGACAAGTTACCAAGAACGAATGAGCGGTCTGCACTGATTGTATTGTCGTTACCAAAAGCAAAACTATCGTCATACTTTATGGACTCAACAACAGCATCAGAGTTCCAGTTATCTGGATCTGCGTAGGCAGAATAACCAATGGTATTTCCATTACCAAATGATCCAGAACGGTCGCCCGCCACTTCGTTTTTATTACCTACAACATGGCTTGACTCACCTTCAATAGCAGCAAGGTTGCCGAAAGCGTATGAGCCACCAGCAAGCATACCCTGTAGAGCCTCTTGTAGTGTTTCGTAGTCAGCAACACCGTCGCCATCTAAATCAATAATTGGTGTTTGCTCAGGATCGTCAGGATTCCCCGCAAGATATCTGTCGATAGCTTCTTGAGTGCCACTATTACCGTAAACCATGTTGGCAGTACCAAATGTACCGCCACTATCTTTTGAGATCTCGTTACCAGTACCCACTACAGAGTTTGAGTAGCCTTCAAGATAGTTTTGATAACCACTTACCGATGCGAACTCCGACCCAGAACTAACGTAATTATCATTACCGACGATAGAAGCCTTCTTAGAGTTTGAGTTGTTGTCAGAACCTAAGATATTTGTTCCATATTCGACTTGGTTGGAAGGAATAAGAGAGACTGTTTCATCAAAATTTCGTGTGGTGTTTCGTGCGCCAACTATATAAGAGTTCTGTTGTTGTACTGCGTTCTCAGTACCTACAATATGACCGCCACCAGCGTTTATAACGTTGGCTTGTCCTAAGATCGCACTTGAGTAGTTAACAGGTCTAAAGTCGCTATTATTCTGCTCAGGCTCAAAAAACTCTATAACGTTAGAGTTACCAATAGCAACACTACGCTGGTTTTTGATTGTATTAGCATTACCGACGGAATGAGCGTTGTCGCCAACGATGGTCGTGCTATTACCTACCGAAAACGAGCCTGTAGAATCACGGATATAAGGGATTGATATAGGAACTGTTGGGTTGAAGTCGTCACCAATCCATTCACCGTTATCATCTGATGGAATCCAAGTCATTTCGCCATCAAGCATCTGCCAACTACCGCCGCTGCTTTCTTCTCCGATAACAAGAACTTCTGAATCGTCAAAAGCTTGAGCACTAGCAAACTGGAATTGAGGTAAGTTTGGTAAAAGGATAACGCCACCATCGCCATCACCTTCATTTAAAGATATATTGTTATCACTACCAAGAACACCGCTAAAGTCAGAAGTTACGTTGTTTCTATTACCTACAGCATGGGTTTGGCTGCTACCTACATTGTTATTATTGCCGTAGGCGTAGGATTCACCAATAGGTACAAATACGCGAGATTGCGATGCAAAAGCAGTTGGCTGTACGAGGCGATCACCGATCATTAACGGCTGAATACCGTCGCTAAAGGTGCTGTAAGCAACCGCTTCATTTGAAATATTACCAAACTGACTCACATTGTTGCTTTTACCGTAAGCACCGCTACTTGAAAGGTCTACATAGTTTTCATTACCTGTAACGGTTGTTTCATTCGCAAGTGCGTTGTTTCTATACCCAACAGCGGTCGCTTGATCGCCTCTAGTAATGTTCTCTGAGCCAATGGCGGTTGACCCTTCGGTATTAAAATAAGAGCCTGACCAATTATCATAAACCCTACTTACTTGATTGTAGTTACCAATAGCTGTGTTTAGGTTGCCATGCGCGGTATTTTCAGCACCCAAAGCAACAGATTGATCGCCCTCTACGACGTTTCTGTAACCTACAGCGGTTGACTCGTAGGATTTATCTTCCAGACCATCGTTTCGCCAATCAAAGTACGAGATAACACTATTATCTGTACCGACAGTGGTATTACCACCACCTATTGCCTCGTTATTGTCGCCCACAGCCGTAGAATTATTGCCCTCAACATTATTGACACTGCCTACAGCCGTAGAACTATCGCCATTAACAACATTGGTTTCGCCAACAGCGATTGAGTTTTGTCCTGTAACCTCACCAGAAAGTATAGGGTCGCCCACAGCAGAATCTGCGATAGCAGGGGAGGCTATTGCGATACCGGCTGACAATATGCTTGCAGAAATAGCGATGGATTTTGATTTTTTGCCAGACTTGGCAAACTCGGGAACAGCTTTGAATACGCCCGTAGACAGGCAGCGAACAACCTTAAACACCTGGTTCATTATGAATTACCTTTAGTTTGCTAGAATTATCGTAGGTCACTTAGTTATATAAGTTGCAGAAAAACAACTGATTTTTACAGAACGTATCTTAACATTTTTTTCATTACTGGTATCAACATTTTTTTATAAAAATAAACTTTATTGAGTGTTTTCACATAGTTATGAGAGCCGTCACTACATTACAGATCCATCAAATTAATGGTTGATTATGTACGAATAATTGGTTAATATAATCTTATCGATTAGGCAATAAAGCCAATCATTTATATCAAATCAAAGGAATAGCAATGAGTTTATTTATCAATAATCGTTCTGATTTTCAAAATCTGATTAAACATGGTGCAGACTTAAGCCGTTACAATTATGCTCATGGGTTAGACTTATCCGGTCTAGATTTAGACGAAGTAGATTTTACTGATGTAATCATGACTAATATCAATTTTAAAGGCACGTCATTTTGTGACGCGACTTTTAATGGCGCTGTGTTGATTGGTGTTGATATGAGTCAGTGCGACCTTAGCAGAGCAAGTTTCCTTGAGACAGATGCCCTTCGTTGTAACTTTGAAGCTGCTAATTTATACAAAGCTTACATGAAAGAAGCTCGGCTCATTTCTAGCACATTTGAGAAAGCAAGTTTGGTAAAAGTAGACTTAAGCGGTGCTGATTTAACCAATACCAAAATGCGAGAAACCAACCTGTTTAAAGGCTATTTGCACAAAGCGGTTTTCGATCATGCAGACTTAACGAAATCAGAGATAAAAGAAGCTGATTTGACGCTAGCCAGCCTACAGTTTGCCGATTTGACCGACGCCGACCTTTCAGATAGTGAGCTCAAAGGCGCAAACTTAGACTTATCTATATTAAAAGGCTGTAATTTATGCGATACCAACATGGTTAGTTCGAGCCTACGTGGGGTTAATGCTATTAGCGCAGACTTTCGACTGGCAAAGCTAAACAAAACCAACTTTCTAGGTGCTAACCTTACAGATGCCAACTTAGGTCATACGGACCTAACCAAAGCCGAAGTACCAAACACGAATATTGAAGGGACCAACTTTACTGGTGTTGAAGGCTTATTGCGCTTAAACCTATCAACAAGTACTGGTGGAGACGATATAAAAATTAAAATACAAAGCCAGGGATCGATTAAAAGAAGCTTTTTCTCAATTTAGGCAGTCATTGCAGACCAATAGGTACAAGAGTCACAGTGTTTTATTGAATAAATAATTACATGGTTTGATTGAAACCACAAAAACAATCTCTATAGTAATGGCGGCGTCAATGAGCGCGGGTATAATACCGCTCACTGAGCCGCTTTGTTTTTTCACGGCTCAACTAACAACTAAAGGCAAACTAATATGTCAGATACCACTCATTTAAATGAGTCTAAAATCACATCAAAACAAGAATTTATGATACTCCTAGAAAAAGGGGAAAAGTTCTATAGTTATGATGTCGAAGGGCTTGATCTTAGTAACACCAACTTTGAAGGACGGCCATTAAAAGACTTGTATCTAAAAGGAATTAACCTATCAGGTTCAAACCTATCAAAATGTGATCTTACTGGAACCACTTTGCAGAACGCAGTGTTGAACAATGTCGATTTCACGGGTGCAACGCTTATCAAATCGCAATGTAAAAACGCTGACTTCACAATGGCCAAGTTAGAAGATGCCAATATGAGCGATGGCAACTTCTTCAAAGCTCAGTTCATGGGTGCAAATTTAAAGAAAATTACTGGAAGCGGTGCCAATTTTTCAATGGCGGATCTCAGCTACACAAAAATGAATAATGCCAAAATCGATTACATCAATGCAGAGCTGGCTGATTTGACGGGAGCAGTGGTTACTAACAGCGCATGTGAGCACAGTAACTTTCGTGGTGCCACGCTGGTTGAAACAGATTTTAGTCAATCAAACCTTCATGGCGCTTGCTTAAGTATCGCAAATGCTTATCAAGGCAACTTTACCAACTGCAATATGGGCAACATCAATATTAGCCATACTAATTTTGTTGAAGCAAATATGTCAGGGGCGCTTTTCATTGAGCAAGAAGAGACGATTATTGAAGGGGCAAATTTTAAACAAGCTATCGGGATAGGGGCAAGCCTACAGCGATTACTAAGCGAAAGATAACCCAAAGATACATAAGAAACCGTTCTAGCTACTAGGACGGTTTTTTTTGTGCCTAGTCCCCGCCAGCAGCTGACGTGATCATAGTGCTATAAGCATAGGGTGGCTATATCATTAACAGACAAAGGCAACTGCCGGTAACGGGTTTTATGATGATTCGGTTTGGGCGGGCAGGTCAAGCACCGTATGGCCTTTTTGCATTGCGATTAAATTTATTTATTTTAAAATAAATAGCAAATAATGCTTGCGTCAGTACGACTTATTGGGTATAATTGTATTTAAGAGGTGGGCGTACAGCCACTTTAATCCATACAAAATACAGGTGATGCTATGAGATATCGTTTAAGAATTCTTCCTGAGACTGGTCTTGATATGCAAGAACAACTTCTAACAGGCGAAGTTGTGAGCTTTGAGATGCCGGTTATTGAAAACAACAACACGAAAATCCTTTTTGATGAATCTGTCTTTAACTGGTGCTACCACGGCTATATGAACGAAGCGGATGAGGTGCCTGCTCAATACATAGAGGGCAGTGGTGAACACTATATGAATATGATGGTTGATGATCCACGCAACCCATGGACTAATCGTTTTGTATCAATCGGTTGTTTTCCCCATGGTAACGCTGGTGATGCATTATCCATTAATGGTATTGCTGTAAAAATAGTCGAAGTATGGCTTGAGCAGAAAAACAAAGAAAATTACGGTCGTGGCCGCTGGGTATGGAAACTCAAAGTCGAACTCATCAAATAATCCAAGGAATCATTATGACTGGTATTTTAGCAAAACAATGGGTATCTCAAGACGCGCTTAATCAAGCTGACGAGCTCGGCCTAGAGATATGGGTACGCAAGATGGATGTAGCCGCAAATCCATTGAAGGAGCACGATATAACGTACGTGGCCTGCACACGGCAGCCAAGAGCAACAAATGATGCGCATTATTGCCAAGACACAAGCTACGAGCTAAAAGATTTGGAAAAATTGATTAAAGAGCACGCGAAAGCCGAAGATCTTGATTTCAAAGATATGCTTTACTTCCCTGTGTTCATATCAACAGATGGGACTATTGGCTATAGCACCAATCAAACTGATGGCAAGGTTTTTTCAGGCTACGTTTACTTTAGTAAGAAAATGATTCGCGAGTGGCTTTGCGTGAAAACGATAAGTGCTGCAAGCAAGAAAATTGCGAAGGTAGCAGCTGAGACCGCCTTAATTAAGCTTTCTAAGTGGACGTATGGTGATGTTTATAGTGTCTCTATCGAGAAAGATGATGAGGTGATCGATATGATTACCGATATTTACGCTTTGCCACTGATTAGTAAGCTCACTGACGATCTAATGGATAACATATCTGCGAGAATGGTCATCTAAGTTTCCTGCTAGTCATATTCCAACAATTAAAACCCGCTCATGGCGGGTTTTTTCACGCCTGGTTCCCGCCAGCAGCTGACGCGATCGTAATGCTACGAGCATAGGGTGGCTATCCCATAGAAAGACAAAAGCAACTACCAGTAACGGGCTTGATGATGGTTCGACATTCATCGTAAGGCCAACTGATAAAGCGGTTGCCATACAAAATCCTCGAGTTTTTTATTAAAATAAATAGCAAATAACACTTGTTATAGTACGACTTATTGGATATAATATATTTAAGGATTAGGTATTTAACCAATCATTAATATTAGGAACAACGATTATGGAACATTGTGAAATAGATGCAGATGTTAGCGACAAAGTAAGAGGTGAGATCGAAAAGCGAGGTTTTACGATAGAAGTATGTCATAGCAATAGTGAATTAAGCCCGCTAAGACATAGTGATTTCGTTATTGTCGGCGGCGGCGGTCACGGCGGTATAGCCAGCGTTGCCAACGCTAACATCCCTTCGGAACATCATGGCAGTAAGATTGAGGACGCTGTTCGCTATTACGCTAAAGAACACAACATCGATCAAAATGACATGTTGTGGTGGACCATTCATACACATCGCCATAGCAACCTTAGCTTGGATACACGAATATTTAAAGACACTTATGTTTTTGAGGTAGGTATCGGTGGTTTTATCTACATGAGTAAAAAAACAGTTCGTGAAGATTACGGCGTTCAGCGCATCTCTAAAAAGATTGAAAGCATGGTTGAAGAAAATGCGCGTAGCTCACTCAAAACTCTTGCTCAATGGATAAATGGCGATGTCTATCACTTATCTATCAAAGACGCTGACGATGAAATTGTCGAAGGTATGGATGGCGTATATATCGATGATGATGGTACTTTTGATAGTAGTGTGATCGAGCTGCTGGAATTTTGCCCATAAGAAGCAGGTTAGATTGGCCAGGTATCAAAATAAGTCGTCTTAGGGTGCTAAGGCGGCTTTTTTGTGCGCAAGTCTTGCCAGCAGCGGCTGATGCAATCCTAGCGCTACGGTCATAGGGTGGCTATGTCATGAAGAAACAAAAGCAGTTACCAGTAACGGGCTGGGTTTGCGTGTTCAGGTCAAGTGCTATCAAGGATTGTGACATTGTAACCTTATCAATTTATTTGAAATTAAATAGCAATAACCACTTGTTATAGTACGACTTATTGGTTATAATAGGTTATTGATTAGGCATCTAGCCAATCTAAATTTATCTCAAAAAGGAATCAAAATGCCAAACTTTAATAGTACGAGACCGAGACTAATCAACACTATCGAAAAGTTTTTGGATGCCTATAAAAACAACTCATTAAAGGGCAGTAAGATTAGCAATATTAATTTTGAGTACGAAAACTGCACTTTAAAACCTGAATTAGATGCGTTTCTAGCTAAGCGTGACTTTTCAGGACTTGAGCTTATCAACTGTAAATTCGACAACATGGACTTGGAATCTGCAAACTTTGAAAAAGCTGTTTTAAGTAAATGCTCATTCAAAGTTGCCATGCTTGATGGGGCAAACTTTGAGAAATCAAATTTAACGTATTGCGATTTTACTCATGCCCTTATGAATAACGCTAACTTTAAAGGCGCAAAGGGTTCGGGATGTGGGTTTGTCTATGCCATTCTTAAAAATTCCAACTTCACAGGTGCCCTAATGGGAACCGAAACCAAAGACAATATTCTAAAACGGATCTGCGACTTCGATGGCGCTGAGATGCAGTCAAGCATTCTTGATAACGCAGATTTTCAGAATGCGAGATTTGTAGGAACAGAACTAAACAATGCTAGTGTCAAAAAAACCTGCTTTCACAGCGCAACAATGAATGGAGCCGTTCTTGATGATGTTAAGGGCGATCGGACTGTTTTTGATTATGCCCACATGCGATATGCCAGCTTTAAAAACGCCCAGTTAGCAAATTCAATGTTTGAACGTGCCAATCTCATTCACTCAGAAATGCAGAAAGGGGACTTTTCCACCTCTTGTTTTTTACATGCTTTTTTGGACCAGGTTAATGCCGAGAATGCCAATTTCTCAGAAAGCAATATGTCAGAGTGCGGTATGCGTTCAACGAACCTAAAAAATGCCAATCTTGAGCGCTGTAACTTTAGAGCATCTGATTTATACAAAGTAGACTTAAGAGATGCCAAACTTAATGAAACCGATTTTACACAAGTAAGAGAACTCCTTCGTATCAAAGCAAACAAAGATGAAATTGTAAAAGCACGCTTGGCATCAGGTGCGCTTGAGCTCATGATTTTATCGTAACGCAAGATGGTTTTATTCAACTCATATAGCCAAAGCCGCCCTAGCTACTAGGACGGCTTTTTTGTGGGCGGTATTTGGCTGGAGCAGCTGCCGCAACCATAGCGCTATGATCATAGGGTAGCTATTCCATGGAAAGATAAAAGCACTGCTAACGGGTAAGCTTAGGGGTTCGCTTCGGGTACTATTTTATTAAAATAAATAGCAATAAAACTATATTTAGTACGACTTATATTGTATAATGTATCTACTAATAAAGTATTTCATCAGAGGTTGTTATGGGTTATGAATGTATGTCTATATCGCTTAGCGATTTCATAGAAAAGCTTGGGGTGTATTTCAATTTTAATCAGCTGATAAATCTAAATCAGCTTGAGGCCCTGAAAATAATGTCAGAGTCGCATCTGGAGGCCGCCAGCGAAATCAATCCAGATATATTTCATTATCCAGAAGTAGATGGTAGTGAATACATTGCCATCTACGACAAAGCGCGTAATGAAAGCGAGGTATTTCTTGTTAGTAGTAGCGAGTACGAGCACCGCTACAGCAAGATGATTGCAGACCTTGAACGGGCAGGTCGTCTAAACGGGGCCGCTCGTTATCTTTTGGAGCAAAGTTTCCAGTGGGACGTAGAGCAGAGTTACTATGACATTCTCACCGACTACCATCTAGCCAGCTTCATACCAAAGGCTGAGTCTTGCAGTGAAGGTGTAGCAGTGTGGTGCCATTATCATTTTGGTGATGGGTTTGATGTTGATAAGAAAGACGGTTTTGTCTATTGCGATGGCGAAGTAAGTATTTTCACTCATTATAGTGAGGCGAAAGCGTATTGCCGCGAACAGCTAAAGCAGCAGTACTCATTGAGCGCAGGAGAGCTTTGCCGACCAACGCATACCATTACTTATCCGTTGGAATAAAAGCTGTTGCTACGCATGATCAAAAAATCTAAACACGTATAGAACGGTGACGCTACAAGCGCACCTGTAACCATAAAAAAATAAAGAGTTTCCCATGTCATCTGAATTCGAATTTAATGTTGCCGGCAAGTTTGTCGGCATCACCAATAATGACCAGCCAACTAAGACCCTGCTTGTAGATACAGGTAGAGGTATTGCCCGCATTATGATTAATGAGGACCTACTTACTGACGATAGTAACGAATGTTTTGAGCAACGATTAGCATGGACTGTTGATGAAACCATATTGAGTGTTGAAGGCGATTTCATTGGAGCGGGAGAGCGAACCACACTGATTGGCTTTATCGTAAATGTGGTAGGCGAGGATCAGCCTTTCAAAGCAGTTTTCAACATTGAGTATCAAGTGGCCAAAAAACCAACACCAGTATCATCAATGAGCGGCTTGCTAAAGTCGGTATTTACTGTCAAAAGAAAAATGACAGACCCTCAAAACCCGCTTATTGACCTAAATGACAGTAACTGGGTTTTACTAAAAATGGTTGCTTGTGAAGGTATGCATCAGCTTGAAGTTAATGACAGCATCTCTATCGATGGCGACATTGATATCAGCACCCGTATTGCCGAGCTAAATGCTAAAAGCTTTAGAATATTGCTTTAATTAGATTTAATTATCTTTAATTATCTTTAATTATCTTTAAAAAACTAACTAAAAGTAGCGTAGGCGATAATGCTACAGCAAAAACATCAAGCAGGCTAAAATTTTGCCTGGTAATATTTATTGCAGATTAGTGTTATTTTGCCTATGATGAAGCATATCGATTAGGCTGTATGCCAATTACGCTGCAAAGCAAAAGGATAGGTAATCCATATCAAAATTTCAAACCTGCTATTTGTAAAAATTATTCAAGCGGCAACACCTCATTAGTAGTGACCATGCCAGCTCTGTTCCTAATACCCATTATTCTAGCTAAATAGAGTGTATACAACCCACAAGGATTAAGACATGCCAGTCGTCAGCCAAGAGCAAAAATCATCGCATTTTGGGTATTTTATTGAAAATTTAGACACGGAAACAGTGGTGCTTAAAGTCTTTGGTAAAGAAATCGTTGAAGCTGCTATTAACCATATAGGTCATAACAACTTTTTTCGTACTCATAGAAACCTAAGAGTGAATAATAATTATCGCTCGATACCTGCTTTAAGGGATGCGAGTAAGGCGGGTGTTTTCTTTGAGAGCAATATTGAAGTTATTAGAGAGGCATTCACGAAGCATGCAATCAATGTCGGCGGGTTATCGGGTGCCGATGTTTTGATCAGTAACATCAACAAAGGTACTGTCAAAGATGCGCCATACTCAATGGAGGTGCTGCAAGATTTTGTTAAAAAGGACCTTAGCGATAACAACCTGAGTGAGACTGACCAAGAGATCCAAGACTGGTTCGACAAAAAGGTGGTGTGGCTAAACAACTCCCTGATTGCCCAACAAAGCTGTTTGGCGATCGAAGGTGTCACAAAAGAGCACTATGACTTCATGGTGGCCTACGCCGCCTTAATCAAAGGCAAAAGATTAGGAGGTACTTACCAAGCATACTGCTTAGCATTACTTAAAACCATCGTATTCATGGCAGGCGATACCTTTAGCGCCTATCTGGATCGAGAGGCTGCACAACAACAACCATAGTCAATCACAATACAATACTAGCGAGAGTACCACATGACAGAAATAGCCACTGAAAGATACACCAATATCCTACCAAGCGATTGCGTGAACATGCTCAACGACGAAGCAGCTGCATTGCTGTCCGAAAACCGCTTGTTTGTTGAAGTTTCCCCCATAACTGACGGCATGCGAGTTTTCGGTTTTCCGTTTGCAGGCGTGTATAGCGTTATTCCCATCATAGATGAGAGTGATAGTTCTAACGTGACGACCTATACAAACATAAGAGATGATGAGTTTGGCGAGACTGATGCCGATACCGCTAAGATTGTTCTTAAGCGTCTAGATCATAATCCTGATGAATACCATTTTTGGCCAGTCTATTTGGTTGAGCTCGAAGCACCTAACAACGGCTTAACAAAGGTACTTAGTGTCGATAGCAAAGACGCTGAAAAAGGCAAGTTTGCAGGCTTTGGGTATAAAGCGAAATCGGATGCCGCCTCATTAGACTATAGCGAATGGGCGAACTCAGAGGCTGAAACATTGCTTAGTGCATTAAAAGGTGTTGAGGCGTGGCTTAATGACTTAATTATGTATGTGGCATTACGTGATGCAGACTATGGCACACGAATTGCTGAATTTGAAGTGGTTAAAAACAGCCAAGCTTTAAGCTGGAAACTTGGTAAGTTCGCAAAAAGACTTGCTAATAAATACAGAGAAAGTAGTATTTATGCTGATTTGAAAGCAGCGAGGTATGTCAATGACCACATCATACCTGACGAGTATCAATCACTGATTTCTGATGAAACAAGAAAACTGCTTGATGAGCAGGGTTTGATCATCAAAATACATGAAAAACGAGGCGATCAGCACGCGTGGCAGACATTTAAGTTTTTTGCTATCAAGGCATTGTTTGAAAAAGGACGCTGGGCCACCAGTAAAAACCCATTATTTCAAACAGAAGTCATTGATAGCAATGAATTAGGCGAGACAGCAGCTCAAACCGCGGCAAATTTACTGGCGCGGGTGGAAGGCGATGCAAGTACGACGACGTGGTGGCCGGTTTATGGCGTGCAAGAAAAAGAAGGCCTAAGCACAACCATAGTTACTGATGAGCTAGACTTGCCAGCAGGCAAGCATACTTTGCTAGGCATGATATTTGGCTACAATCACGACCTTGAGCCTATAAACGAGAATAACGCGGCTGACCATGATTCAATTCTCATGCAGCGACAGCATTTAGAGTCTTTGTCTGACGAGGAAAAATCGGCTGAGCTTGAGAAGTGGAAAGCTGTTAAGCACAATACTCTTAAGTTTTGGCTACACGGCGTAGAGGGGTTGGTGAACAATAGGCTTGTGACGGTCAATTTTTACACCAAGCAATATGGGGACCGATCAAGAGATCTGAGGTCTTTGTGCGACCTGTCAAAGCAAGACGATATCAATCTAAGAATCCAACAAGAGGTGCAAGCGGCCATCGAAAGACCTGAAAAGGAAAAGGCGGCAATCAAAGAGTATCTGCGTACCGCCAAGAAGTAGATCAGAAAGCCACTAACCATAATCAAGAGCCGTTCTAGCTACTAGGGCGGCTTTTTTGTGGGCGGAACTCGCCAGCCGCAGCTGACGCGATCATAGGCCTATGGTCATAGGGTGGCTAGGTCATATACAGACAAAAGCAACTACCAGTAACGGGTCTTATGATGGTTGGATTTAGGCTGATAGGTCAAGTGAATAGGGCGGTTGCTGCATTATAACTTAGTTCGTTTATTTTAAATTAGATAGCAAATATATCTTGCATAAGTACGACTTATTGGGTATAATGGTTAATAAGAAGCAGGCATTGAGCCGCTTCAATCCTGATTAAAGAGGTTTGTCATGTTAGATAGCTTATCTTTTGAGCACAATGAATTGTCAAAACTGTTGTGGACAGCAGCGTTGGTTGGTTTGATTTTCTGCTTTGGCGCAAGCATTACAGCATCTGATGAATTTTGGATCATAGACAACCAAATCAAAGACGCTCACGTCGATTACAAGCACATACAACAAGAAATCCAATTGCAGAGTGCAAAAGGTTTGGCGGTTAATGATTTATCTGCTGAAAGTGATAAAGCTGAAAATAAGATAGTTCAACTAAAGAGACAGAGCACAGAGGTCGTCGCTCGCCACAAACTCTACGAAATTGGCAGCATCATCTCTTTGACTCTATTTTTAGGCGGGCTGGCATGGTGGTACATAGGACCTTATAAGCGGAAAAAAAGAGACAGTGAGCTTACTACCCGAATACTTGAACTTGATATCGAAATCAAGGAAAAAGAATTAGAGCTACTCAACAAAAGCTAAAAGCCCGACACAGAGTAAAAAAGCCGTCCTAGCTACTAGGGCGGTTTTTTTGTGCCTGATTGCCGCCTACAGCCGCTGAGAGAATCCTAGTGCTATGGTCATAGGGTAGCTATGGCATAAACAGAATCTATTTATTTTAAAATAAATAGTAAATAATACTTTTTATAGTACGAGTTATTTGTTATAATAACTTTAATAATTAAGCAATTTCGATTTGGGAACTATAATACCCGTAGAGATTAAACGGTAGTTTTATCAACTCTTTGACGGTAGTATCTACACTAATAAGATATCAAAGGACGAGAAGTGAAAATATTAAACGCGGTATTGATTGGTTTAATGATAGCTATAGCTATATTGTATATAGACGATTTTAATAACCAAAGTCTAGATGAAAAAGCTGCTACGCAAGTGGCAATTATCCAAAACACTAAAAATAGTAATGACCCATTATTACTTAAGGAAGCTGAAACAGCCAGATCTGAACTACAAGAAATACAGGCTGAACGTACCAAAATTGAACAAGAGAAGAAGTACAGAGAACAGAACCCTAAAGAGTACCAAGAGCAACAAAAAGAGAACTCAGCAAAGAATTGGAGACTTATTTACTCGTTTGGCGGGATTGCCATAATATTTTTGATTTTCATTACCATTGCTCAGATAGCCATAAATAAAAACAGGGGAGAGAGCACGTTTTCATAATTGGAACTACAATGTCAAAATGTATGAGCATAGCGTTCAACCCCATTAGTAGAACCACTGTTTAGTACTAAACAGTGGTTTTTTTAGGCAGATCAAAAGAGAGGGTTGGCGCTATCGTCATAGGGTGGCTAAAAGCATAAAAAGAAAACCGCTAGAAACAGGTTGTGGTCGGTTGAGGCATACCGACTAAGCGCCGATAAGCCCATTGTCGCTATGCTTCGTCCCAAAAATGAAAGGTGTAGCAATTTGTGCCACGTAAAACCTTATGCAAAATATCACCAATCGTATCATGCATGTCGTCATATACTTTGAATGTTGCCTTAAAGTCGATGTTTGCATAATCAATGATAGGGGTGTTGGTTTTGGTTGCAATGTAATTTAAAGCCCGTTGACGCACTGAGTCTGTAAATTCCCGTGATACATGCAGGTATTCTACTTTAGGCAATGTGGCGGCCAACGCATCATCGATTGGTAGGCTGGCATGTGCCACATATCGATAGTGATTTAGGTACACTTCTAAATCACGGTATGATTTAGGGTCTACATCATAGAGCTCAACTTTGACAGTACCGGCTGTTTGGTTAGAGCTAACCTTAGCTTCCACTCCGCGGAGTTTTAGGTATTTACGAATCATTCGTGCTACCTCGGCATTTTTAAACATATTTCCACCTGTCCTGTTTTAATTAACTTATAGGTAATATTATAACCAATATGTCGTACTATTGCAAGATGTTTATTTTAAAATAAATAGCGAATAATGATTGATTTAGTACGAATTATTGGTTATAATAACTTTAACGATTAGGTAATAACGCCAATCAAAACAAACAAAGGTCAAGCATGATGAATAAGATTAAAGTGCAGGTTAAAGTCATTACGACTATTACAACTGAAATTGAGGTTGATGCCGAGAATTACGAAAAAGCTTGCGAGAAGATAAACGCAGCTTGGGAAGATGATTCATTGGTTATTAATACTCAAATGGCAGAAGAGCATAGCGAACTACAATTTGTGCCTTTCACCTAATGGCGCAGGCAAGAACCGCATAGGTGCAGCTTGCCAGCTAAAAATTACTCACAAATAAAAAGGTATTATCATGGCAGAATTTATGATTACGGTGTCAGAAACCCAAGAGCAGTACATACCTGTTACCGCTGACAGCCTAGAAGAAGCAGTGGCGCAGGTTCAAGAGTCATGGGACGATGGTCATATCGAATTATCTGATTATCGAAACTTCCATATTAGTGGTGAAGCCCGTTCCACAGAAAATCAATGATATTACCCAAAGCCATTAGCAGTCACTGCTAATGGCTTTGGCGATAAGTATTACCGCTGTCCTATAGTCATAGGTTGGCTAGGACATAAACAGACAAGAGCAACTGCTAATAACGGGTGTGGTTTGGGGATTGAAAATGAGACTGATAAGCAACAATGAAAATCTTGTAATACAAAAAGATGCGATCTCGGGACGACTTGAGATCCAAAAAAAGCTGGATTATTCCACAAATTTAGACAAGGACGCGGTATTCTGGGACTTAGGAAGACTAACTTCTTTCAAGTTCATAGAGCACTCAGCAGCCCTTATGTATAACGAAAAAGCGGTGGAATTGACTTTCTCTGATAACCACAACACCTTTACGGAGGTGTTTGCAGCCACAGAAGAGGATCGTGACTTATTGCTTAGTATTTATAACGAAAACAAGCAAGGGCTCAATCAGGACAAGCCAAGCTACCAAGCCTTCACCTCACTACCTCTGAGTATGGCCGAGAAAAAAAAGGTGCGGAACGACCAAGCACGAACGAAAATTATAAAGGCATACACCTTAATAGGGTTTTTAGCCGTAGTTTCAGCTTTTGCAATTACCTGGAGTCGCACTTATCCCTCAAGCCTTTCAAATATTATCTGGATGCTAGGCTCAATTTTTGGAGCGTCTGCATTTATGGTTTTGGTATGGGTAATCCTCTATAAAAAATCTCAGTTAACTCAGGAGGCTAATCTTAATTAGCCAACATCACCAAGAAAATCCAGTCAAATAAAATAAAATAAAGCATAGATATTGTACGACTTATTTGGTATAATTAGCTATTGATTAGGCGACCGGCCAATCATAAAACTAATAGATAAAAAGGAATACATAATGCCAAATTGGTGCTCAAATACGATAGATATCAAAGGAACTAGCGATGAGATCTCGCAAATCGCCTCGTTGCTTCTAAATGATTCGGGTTGGTTAGATTTTGAGGTTTTAGCGCCTATACCAAAAGACTTATCCGGTATCTACAACACCTTAGACGATGGTAGCATTTCTTTCAATAAGACCCGCCCCGAAAGAATTGGGTTGCTGAAACCTTCTGAATTTATAAATAAGCTGCAAGAGCTTTATGCTAATAGTGAAAACAAGGTAGTTGAAATCAAAGGTATTGAATATTTGTTTGAAACATCGGGTGTTTTTTTGGCAGATCGAACAGTTGAAAATAGTCTTGAGATTGGCATGAATGATCAGACAATAAACCTAAGAGCCAGTAGTGTTCATACCAATTTTACGCCTGAAAACTTTGTTAGCAAAATAATCGCGGCCATTCGTGAAGATCACGAACAATACTGCATTGGAAAATATGATGCCGCCAATGATTATCATTGGTGTCTGAGCAACTGGGGTACAAAGTGGAATGTTGACGGTGAGGATGCGCTGATTGAGACAACAGATGAGTCAATGTACCTTAGTTTCTCAACACCATGGGAAGCACCGAAAGAGTGGTTTCAATCCCTACTAGATGCAGTGGAAGCGATGGAAGACAATAATGCTAGTATCGTCATGAATTACGCAGAAGGCGGATGCTTCTTTGGCGGGCAAGTCGGGATTGATGCCGAAGGCGTTACGTTTGATACAGAGTACACTGATGCTGAAATCATAGAATTTCTAAATCTCGATGATGATGAAGACTTTGAGCAGTGCGAAGAAGCGGAGATGCCACAAAAGGATTAAGTATCAAGTCATCAATAGTAGCTATGGCTAGGCTCTCATTAAGAACCGCGAGAGACTAGCCATAGCTTGTGCGGGTTGTAATATTTCATTAATTAACGTGCTATGGATAAGTATATGATGAATAACAAATCAAAGATTACATTGGAATATGAAGGTTATATCCGCAAGGCTAAAAACAATAAAGACACCTCTGCTATGTATAATATTGGTGTTATGCATTATACCGGCGAGATCGGTAAAGTCGATTATAAGACGGCTGCTGAGTGGTATGAAAAAGCCGCAAATTTAGGCTTGAAGGAAGCTCAATTTGATCTTGGTTTTATGTACGACCAAGGGCAAGGTGTAAAACAAGATTTCAAGAAAGCGATGGTGCTATATACGCTGGCAGCAAAGCAGGGCGATGCTTTAGCGCAGAACAATATTGCAGCTTTATACGAGAAAGGGGAAGGTGTTCAAGTTAACATTGCAGAAGCAAAAAAATGGTATTCAAAGGCTTGCTCTAACGGCGTTGGGATAGCATGCCAAGCTTTGAAAAAAATTGGTGGCGAAGAAGCAGCGCGAGAGATGCAAGCGATCAATCATCTAAAAGCTATTGGTGACAGAGGCGGTTTTGATGGGAAGAGCATAAAACAGATTAAAAAATACTTAGAAAAAGAGGGTATTAAAGAGTCCTTTGCTGTCTGGAAAGAAGTAAAGAACGGGTACTTAGGCGTGGCGATGGGCGCTCTAGATCACCAGCTATATGATTTTGCGCAAAGCGCAGAAGAGATGCAAATCATCGAGAATCACTGTATGGACGATGATTTTTCAGATTTTGTCACCGATGCTCTCAGATGTCTTGAAAACGGTAAGAGCAAGCCACCACGCGAAGTCAAAAATGCTAACGATGTGCTTGAAGACAATATACTAGAGACCTTAGACATACTTGATTTTGAGCTAGAGCTTGTGGAAAGCAACTTAAAATCCTGCAATAAGACTGGATCTGACTCTGTATTCATGTCGGCAATAAGCCTGCAAGGTATGACTGTCAGATTTGGCGAGTCATTAAAAACAGATAAAAATAAAATAGCAGATAGCATTCATGGAAAACTGGAGATGGTCACAGCAGATGCTTATGGGAAAAAAAATTCTTCCTTAGTGCTAAAAGACGTTAAGAGTATCCGTAAAACTATAAACAAAGCAAAAAAATATCATGAAAAATATGTGCATAACGCTTTCGCTGCAGGCGGTAAAAATACCGGATCTACCAAGGCGACATTAAGCCAGCTAAAGACCGATCTGTCTCAGTTAAACATAAGTATTGCGGGTTTCGATAAAAACATAAGCAGTGCATCAAATTCAAGATCTAGGGATGTTGAACGGCTAACTAGTACTATTTCAAACTTAGAATCCAAATACAATAAGTTAAAGCAAGCTTATGATGAAGGGCGAAGAGTGGGTAGATCTGCAGAAAAAGAATTGCTCTCAATCAAAGAAAAAATAAGCAAGGCAAAAGGTGGTCTTAAAAGCACTAAAGCATCTCATGACTTGCATATATCTATCGAAGTGCAAAGAATCAAAGAAGAGAAGTCTAAAGCGTTAAAGCTTAAAAAAGCACTGGAAGAGCAGATTGAAGCGTATGAAAACAAACTCGATCCGTTTTCTTCGCAGTAGCGACCACTCAGCGTAAGCTACACCAAGCCGTCCTAGTAGGACGGCTTTTTTGTGCTTGGGACTCGCCAGCAGCATCTCAGACGCCTTCTTACCTGGCTAAACCAATGACACCATACCTGGGGAACTATCATCTAGATGATATGGGTAATAATAAGCAGCATTTATTAATACAAGGTGGACTTTGTACGACTTATTTGGTATAATCTATTTTAGAGATTAGGCGTTGTGCCAATCTAAACCAATTAATATCTTGGAGTTAATCATGTCTATTAGTTTGCAAGAAAAAATAAACCTTAGAGCTGAGTCATACCGAATCCGTAGTAAAAACTTTAGGGAGTGGGTGGCCTCGCTGTCAGAAAGCTCAATAATCTCAACTGAGTTGGTAGACCTAATGGTAGGGATTCTAGACAACAACCTAAGTATGGTCGATAACGGCGTAGATATTATCCTTGATTGTCATGATGCAATTCTAAACCATTGGGTAATTTATGATTTTGTGACTTACAAGGACTGCAGAGAGCAACTTGATTTCAATGAGGTAATGCTAAGCAATCCTGTATTAGTACTTAACTTCATCAATAAGTATCACGAGATTAATACTTACTATGATGTGGTAGACGCTACATTTAAAGACAAAGTGGCAATCATCAGCAACCACCCCGTTTGGGGATATGGTCACAACGATACAGGTAAGATCAAAGACTTTATTGCAGCCCTTGAGCACAATGCTGAAACCACAAATAAGAGCGACTGGCGTTTCGTTGATTACTGTGGAATGAATATATTTAGAATAATCTTAATCGAAATAACAAAAAGCTATGTATCAAAGGTCAACGACTGTCCTGAATACAGGGTGCTGTTGGATAAGTGGAATAAGGCTGCGAATGAGCAACTACCTTCCTAAAAAAGACACCAAGACGCCAAGAACAAACAAGACACTAATAAATAAAAGACTGGAGTTGACATACTCCCACCACTTTCGCCAAGCTCAAGTGGGGGATTCTAAAAGCAGATGCTCTTAGGCGACCTTCTCACGAAGGTCGCTTGTTTTCTGTTTCAACGGGCGACCTTTACTGCATCCTCCCTCCGCAGACAAAACGGCATGTCCTGCCGATAAAATATTTTTAGCTGCATTAATATCAGCGTTGGCTTTATGACCACATTTGACGCACTCAAACTTTGCTTGAGTTTGTCTGTTATCTTTAGAGATATGCTTGCATTCAAAGCAGGTCTGGCTGGTGTAGCGTGGGTTTACTTTGATAAGTAAGCCGCCTTGCCATTGCTGCTTGTACTCAAGCATATTGACCATCATGCCCCAGCCTTGATCTAAGATTGATTTATTCAATCCCGACTTGGCTTTGACCTGACGACCTTTATTCTCCATCGTACCACTGGCTGACTTCGACATATTGGCTACTTTTAAGTCCTCACAAGCGATCATAGCGTGGCTTTTGCTGATGCTGGTGGTGATTTTATGCAAGTAGTCATGGCGAATATTAGCAATATGGCTGTGGAGCTTTTGAATCTTGCGGTTTTGCTTTTTCCAGTTTTCACTGAACTTTACTTTTTTTGCCAGTCCTCGTTGCAGCTTGGCAAGTTTAAGTTGATTGGCTTTAAAGCTGTTTTTCGGTTTGATGTATTCACCGTTTGAGGTGGTGAGTAGTTTGCTGATACCCATGTCCAAGCCAATGGCGGTTTTAGAGGGGTGACGAGGTTTCTCATCCAGCTCGCGCTCTGTGCCAAACGACACGTACCAGTGTCCCGATTTCTTGCTGATGGTGATGTTTTTAATCGTGCCAATAATGTCTTGCGATTTTCTAAACTTCACCAAGCCCACACCATTCGGCAGTTTGACTCGATTGCCCTCAACACGACAGTATTTATCAAACTGCACCAAGCGAATTGAATCGCAGCCATCGGATTTGCGCTTAAATCTTGGCATCAATGGTCGCAGCTGGATTTCTGTGCCATCAGCCAGTTTAAAAAACTTGGGTTTGCGAGGTTTCTTTTTATTTTCTTTCAATCTGGCATGTACTTTAGGATCAAAAAAACGCGACCAAGCCGATGCAAGATCGCGTACTTTTTGTTGTAAGGATACCGCGTTTGAGCTGGTTTTTAAGAACTCGAAATCAGGGTTGCTCTTTAGATCCATGATTTTATTAACGAGGTTGGTGGCATTGATAAACTCATCTTTAGCAAACATCTCAAATGAGATTGCCAGCATGTGATTCCAAACAAAACGCGCAGAGCCGACAAGATTATTTAGAATAATCTCCTGCTCTGCATTAGGCTCAAGCCTAAATTTATACGCTTTGTTGATTTTCATAAATGCGTTCTTTATTAATGAGTGTGTGTTTGATATTATACTTATAATACTAGCACTTAAGAGTCTTTGTTACAATGAGTGAGAGATATAAAAACCGCCATGCCGCCTTTAATCTCCACGTTCATTTGGTTTTTATTACTAAGTACCGAAAAAATGTCTTAGGTGTGCTGCATCATGATTATTTCAGTGAGTGTGCTGCTGAGGTGTGCAAGAGTTTTGATGCTGAATTAAAAGAATGTAACGGTGAGGCAGATCATATTCACATGCTTATCCAGTACCCACCGACAGTGCAATTAAGCAAATTGGTTAATAACTTGAAGTCGGTCACAAGTAGACGAATGAGAGGTGATTTTATTGATTTAAGAGCAGCTTACTCTAAACCTGTGCTTTGGTCACGCTCCTACTTTGCAAGCTCTTGTGGCGGTGCGCCATTAGATATTATTAAACAATATATTCAGAACCAGCAAGGCTAGCCAGTGATGCGAAATTCACCTCCACCCTAATGTCGGGTGGAGTCCTCTTTCGCTTTTTTGATAGTATGAAAATCTTAATATCAGAAACAAACGAAATCAAAACCCTAATCATAAACGATGATCCTACAGACAGTATCCTTAATGACTTCAAAGACGTAGACGACTTCATGATAATCGATGATGGCCGGGACGATTACCAAGGCGGTGCAGATTTTGAAATGACTCAAGACAACTTTACTTGGTGGAGTGATGCTTGTGCTGCATGCAATACTGCAAACGATTTGCTGGCAAGCTACGCGCAAAAGTACCCCGCCAATCTTCTTGATGCGATACTGGATAAGCATTACAACATAGGCCCATTTAATTCAGATGGCACAGACAAGATCGAGCTGGTTAATAAGTACTTTGGCAATACACCTAGCAACACCTACCATGAGGTCAAAGATATCTCATTGTCGAATATTGATAGCTCCAAGCTTGTTATGGGCTTCACTGTAACTGATGTGATGATGCCGACAGCAGCAGTTGGAAGCACACGGTTCGTAGAGATCGACTTAAGGGCTCAGATAGTGGTGTATAGAGAATCAAATCGCCAGCTAAAAATTAACCGCGATAGCTTAGTTGTAAATCTTGATGGTGTAGATCGTAGAGATGATACAGAATGGTTTGCTAATTACTTCAATGAGATCGTGTTCCAAGCAAGAACCAATGAGTTGATTTCATTGAAAGAGGCTTGTAATGATGTGATATCTAAAGCAGCCTAAAGAAAAAATCACTCATCAAATAAGCCTACCTTGTGGGCTTATTTTTTTTGCCTGTCAAAGAGCTGTTTTAGATCACTATCATCATAGGGTGGCTATTCCATGAAAAGACAAAAGCAACAGCTAACAACGGGCTTTTTGGGGTTCTGAGAAAGCGCCTAATTTGAAGCTTTGAATTTTGCTCATTTAGTGTTTTTACCTTGTTAATGTACGACTTATTTGATATAATAGTTAAAGTTATTAAGCGATAACGCTAATAAGATAAACTAAACATTTGGAGATTGATATGGCTATTGGTATTCAGCAAGAAGTGGCACTGCAGGCAGAATCATACAGACTAAGAAATAAGTGTTTTGGTGACTGGTTGGCGTCTATATCAGACGAAGATATTATATCGATTGAGTTAGTTGAATTAATGGTTAATTCCATGGAATACAACAACACAGGCGTAGAGAGTGGTATTAACGTGATCATTGAGTGTAATGAAGCTATTTTGAACGAATGGTTTAACTACGGATTGATACGCGATGATGGTGACTGTGAATTAGAGCTTGGCCATGTATTACTAAACAATCCTGTGCCAGTACTCAAATTTATTGATGCTTACAAAGAAGATGCAGGGAGTCGTTACGAGACACGAGCAGAAGCACTTGCTATCGGTATTTGCTCTTATCACTGGGCAGACCCGATAGAACCTTTCATTGCGGCGCTTGAGCACAACGCCAAAACTGCAGATAAAAATGAATGGCTATATGCTGATGTATGGGGCGAGGCGGCTTACAAAGGTATTCTTATGTTAATTACCAACGCGTACGTCAAAAAAGTAAATGAGTGCAGTGAATATAACGCTTTCATAAATCGCTGGCACGAAATGGCCAAATAGTTTTTGGCTGGATCTCTCAGTGCTGTCTGTTATAAGGACTCACACAAAATAAGCCTAATTCACGGGCTTATTTTTTTTGGCTGTCAAACAAGGTGTGGTTGATCGCTATGGGCATAGGGTGGCTAAGTCATAGAAAGATAAAGGCAACGGCTAGCAACGGGCTTTGTGAGGTTCTGGTTTGGCGGGCAGGTCAATACTTATAAGGGAATATATTATATAAATTATTCTTTAATAAGGTTTAATTTGCTTTATACTGCTTGATATAGTACGACTTATTGGGTATAATGGTTATAAGAGATAGGCAGTCAGCCACCTCAAAACTAATAGAGATATTGCTATGAATGACTTGTTTTACATTATGCCCGATGTAGACTGTGATGACGATGACGATGGCGACTACTCAACACTATCTGAACCAAGTAGTGCCATAGAAGAGCATGTATTCTACGAACTTCCTGATTGCTTGCAAGAATCATATTTAGAGGTGTGTTTTTCAACACCTGCTGACCTACGAAATCCCACAGTAGAAGACATCAACGGTGTGCATATCGTCAATTGGGCTGGAGTCCACCTTGCAGCAAAAACAAACATCACAGGTTCAAATCGTCAGCAGCTGAGAGAGATGATTAATAACTTGGTTGCATCAGTAACCAAAGATGAAGAATATAAAATCGTGGTCGAAGTGAAAAAACATGACGAGCTAAGCCGTGAAGAGGTGATCGTAAATGCAGGTCATCTACTACAAGCAATCAGTTATGGGTTCGTTGACCTACTTGAAAACACTACGGCTGAATTGGACTGGATAGACGATGTTGTTAGAAAATGCATGACCAATCACAAGCCTATCTCAGTGGATGTAGATGGCTGTTTATACAAACTAGTAAGTGCCGAAAAGGTTGCTACATCAGATGCTGCATAGCTTATACTAGCGTATAGGTTCATCACTATGGGGCTGGCAAGCCCCAATAACCTTCATTCAAAACACTATAAAAATACAGTCCCCAAATACGTGTTAATTAATTAGGTGTCAAAACACTATAAAAATACAGTCCCCAAATACGTGTTAAATTTCTAAGGTCCAATAAAGAGTACTGTCAATTGGCGGCTCTAAAATACGAGTAAAAAATAAAGACGCAAACGAAATAATGCTTGTTGTAGTACGACTTATTGGGTATAATAATTAAACCGACTAGGATTATTCCAGTCTCAATCCAACCAACACACCAAAGAGAGATAAACCATGGACAATATGTCAAAGCAACACGCTATACGAGCCCTTACAGAATCTATTATTACGCCAGGTATATTCCTACCAACTGAGAGCTTTTTGGCAGAAACCTCTGTTGCAGTCATGATGTATGGCAAGCCAATTGTGGTAGCAGGTCCTGCAGATGATCAAGAGTCTATTGAAGCTATTGATCGATTGCTTGCCAGCAAAGAATTTGCTGCGCTTGTTAAATACGAATTTGGTGACTACAAAGAATTGTCTAAGGCAGTCGTACCAAACAAAGATGTTGTCCAAGCCGGCCAAGAATACAAAGCCCTTACCAAAAAAGATCAAGGTACAGGTGTTGAGGGCGGTACAGGTAAGTTGGCGGCGGTGATTCCCCATGGCTCAAACGCTTTTGGGTTTGGTCTTTGTGTCTCTAATGAGCTAATGCTTTGTTTTTACCCACACGCCATACCACTGACAGACGACATCACCTTAGATGTTTAATAAAACTAAACCTACTGCGTTAATTCGTGGTAGGTTTAGTTTTTCTTATCCACCCACAAAGACTGTATAACCCAAAGGATTAACAATGAAGATTCTAAAAGACGGTAGCGCGACAGAAGTTTTGTTCGAAATTGAAGGTGATTTCATTAGTGGACGCAATCTACAAAGATATTCTTTTAAGGACGCCAACCTTCAAGATGTAGATTTCTCAGGCTGTAATGTTGAAGGTGTTGATTTCACCAATGCAAACCTAGCAGGTGCCAAATTCCACAATGTGAATGCCAAAAAAGCAATTTTCAACGATGCGGTCGTTAGCGTAGATGCATTCGACAGTGATTTCTCAGGGGCAATATTTGATGAATGCTCTATGTTCAGCGTAGAGTCTTGTATTTTTGATGGGGCAAGCCTCAACAATACAGATTGGGATGAATGCAGCATTGATCGCTCATCGTTCCTAAAAGTACAGATGGATGATGCAAGCTTTATTGGTGTAAAAAGCACTCATTGGACAGTATCTGGATCTATGAAAAATGCAGATTTGAGTTACGCGGCCTTAGAAGAGTCTACTTTTAACAAGGCCGATTTAACAGGCTTGCATCTTGATCTCACGCGATTTCATGAGATTATGTTTTATGAGTGCCATTTGGACGGTGCGGATTTCAGAGAGCAGGACTTATCAAGATGCGGTTTTAGAAAGTCTAGCTTAATTGGAGCAGATTTTAGCGGTGCAATCCTTAAAGCAACAGGTATGCAAGAGTGTGACTTAACAACAGCCGATTTCACTGACGCCATTCTTTATGATGTTGATTTTGAAGAGTCTCATTTCAACAGAACCCTTTTAGCAGAAGCAATTATCCAAAAATGCATGTTTGATTACACGTTTATTATTGATACCAATTTTGATCATCTTTACGTCAAAAATAACTCGTTCAAAAACGCGCGATTTACCAACTGTGGTTTTGATAAGACAATCCTAGTAGATAACAATTTTGATTATGCTATCTACCAAGAAGATATGTTTAAGACCGCTATTGAAATGGATTAGACGAGTTAAGCAATAGAGGTGGTCGCAGCAAGTGTAAGAGAGCCACAAAGGATTTATTGGCCAGCCAGCACTGGCTACTTGTTGCGGATACCTAAGACCATCTCGTAGCAGAATAAAATTTTAGCAATCACAAACAACAAAGGTGCGACATGAATATAAATAATTTTGATTTCTATAGCGGTTTATCCTTCTTGGAACCTATCGAGGATTCAGAGTTAATCACAGGGCAGCTTGGCGTCCTTGCCTCTCATATCAACGAGCAGAACAAAGATGTTTTTTGGATCAATCTAACCTTTGATGTGGTTCTAAAACAAGATGGCATCTACCCTGTACGCATCCACTTGATAGACACAGTAGACGTAAAGAAAGGCGGTGCGATCGAAGCCTATGAAGAACGGGTAAATGCAGTAGATAATATTGATGATCTGTTTCTTGATGAAGATGTGCCAGAATTTAGAATGGCACTCTCTCAGGCGGTTGATAAAGAGATGATCGGCAGACGGGCAGGGCGAGTGTATGTCGATAACGCTAAGCTTACTGATGATACTGAGAACATGCATATATCAGGCAAGATTTTTGCTTATATCGACAATGCTGGCGAGATCGATGGTGATCTCTATGGATTGTCTATCAATAACGAGGTTCGCGCCTACTACAACAAAAGCGGCTATATTAACCTGCAGTTTCTCGATGTTATTGAGGCAAGACGAGTATTCCACGACTCAGATCGCAAGGATGAATATATTGAATATCAGTGGGCCGCATTTGGTCAAGGCGGAGACAACAAAGAAGATACCTTATCTGCTATTCACCATGTAGAAAAAGCACTTTTTGAGTTTATTGAAGAAAATGATAACGTCCTTCGAGTGCAAGACGATGAGACCGATTATGAATATTTGATGTGGGAGCTCACCGATTCACAGTTTGATATGAAACGATGGAGTAATGCTTCATCGAATGAAAAAAATAAAAACAAAGGCACAGCTCTGCTAACTTTGGTGCGTGAACGACTTAGAGTTGAAGTGCTTAACGACACTAAGAAAAAGAAAAAACGCAAAGATTACGTTAAGGTTAGATGCATTATTGGTTATGGAGATATTGCGATTGATGAAGTATTAATGCAAGCAGAGCCAACGCTAAAAAGTATTAACCAGGCAATCGAGCGTGGGATTGTGCAGCTAGACTTTGCTGCAGAGGTTCCAGAAGAGTTATTCAGAGGTTGGTAGTTACCAGCTAGTCAACAGACGCTAAGATGTTAGATGGAAATAATAAGAGGGCAAGTCAATGGAAAAGCAAAATTTATCCAAATTAGAACGGTTTTCTATTGGAATTTTGGCGCACAGAGTTGTTGATGTTAGCCTGGCGCTTAGTATGGCAAAGGAGTTGGTAGATAAAGCTAAGGTAGAAAATCTCTCAAACGGCAATGAGATATCAAAAAAAGAGGCTTTTGCTTTTGAATTACTAAAAAATAAGGATATTAACGTTGGTAGAGCTTGGATTATGGCAGGCACGTTGATTAGTGAGCTACAAACCGATTATGGGCCACAGGTAAAAAATATAGATTTAGAGAGTGATGCGACCGTTGAGGCTTCTACTGACACTAAGATCGCAGACATTGCAACATTACTACCTTTTGATCGCAGATTGGAAGTCGGGCAAGTATGGCTGAATTTAACTAGAAATTGGACAGTCGAGGTAGAAGAAGAAAATCTATGTGGTGGATACTTTAGAGATAGTGTCGCTCAAAACAAGGATGATCTCATTGATTTTCGCTTTATGACAAGTGCATGGGTGTGGGAGCTGATGCTGGAAGACGAAAGCAGGGAAGACTGCAAAAAACGTGCAATAAGAGAACGATCAGCAATGGCCAAGTCCAAGGAATTGCAAAAGAGTATTATTGACGAACCCAGCCTTAGCGTTCAGACAGAAAACCTACTAAGGTCAATCGGGATTGAAAGTTTTGCCGACTTACTGGAAAAATCATACGATGACTTGAAGGAAGTGCCGGGGATGGGTAAAAGACGCCTTCAAGAATTGATGGATAGCGCAGCAAAATACCGTTGGTGTCTGGGTATGCTTAAAATAAACATGTGAAAAATCAACTTAAAGGATGTGCTTTTATGGAACCGAATATGATCAGAAGTTTTAATTTACTAACCAGCATGTGCGCGATAGGCTCAGGGTTTTCTTTGGCTTATGCAGTGATTTTATACAGTCAAGATCCTTTTGCTGTAGGCAACGAGGGCATCAAAGAGCAACTGCATGACGCGCTTCTGATGTGCGGTGGCTTGTTTCTATTAAGCCTTTTGGCGTTTCTTTTAATGAGACTTTTAGCTAAATCCAAAGGTTATTTATAAACAGGCGGCTCTACATGAATGGTTTAGACCCAACATTAGTAATAAAATTAGCAATAACTTGCTTTTCTTTAGTTTCTTTTATAGCTCTTTTTATTTCTATATTTTTTAATAAAGCCATAGCTCGAAAGCTTTCAATTAGATTAAAAGATAGCCATCCAAGATACTCTAAATGTAATATCAGTGATCTTGACATAATGCATAAGCCTATCGTGGTAGAAATGACGTTGGCTGCGTTGTTTTTTAGCATAGCTTTAATGAGCAAAGCACTTAGTGATAATATTGGTCAAAATGTCTTGAGTCCTAAGATTAGTTATTTATTAATAGGATTAGGTGTTTTTATATTATTTATTCTTATCCCTTACCACCATATTGTAGCGAGAGCGAAATTTGAGCAACAATAAGTCTAGTTCCTAAATTTATCTTAGAACCGCTACGTTAGCGGCTTTTTTGCGCTCAAAGCTTGCCAGCAGCAGCTCATGCAGTCCTAGCGCTACGATCATAGGATAGCTAAGCCATAAAAAGACAAAAAGCTGATGACAGGTATATTATGGTTTTTAGTTAGATATTGATCAAACACATGGATGCCTAGTAATATCTCTGATTATTTATTAGCTTCCAGACTTAATATAACTTGATATTGTACGAATTATTGGTTATAATAAGTTATTGATTAGGCGGTTGCCAATCATAAAACTAATAATTAAAAAGGAATATAAAATGCCAAATTGGTGCGAAAATACCCTAGAGATTAAAGGTAGTAATCAAGAAATCGAGCAGATTGAAAAGTTATTACTTAATGAAAAAGGTCTTCTTGACTTCAATGTATTAACACCAATGCCAGAAGAGCTTAAAGGTGCGTATATCAATTTTTTTGATGGCAATATTAATATTCGCACCGCTTATGAAGATCGTTTAAGCGCACTCTGTCCTGCCGCCTTTATCGAGCAACTAGCCAAGCTTTACACGGCAACCAAACACCCAGCTTATTTAATTGAAAACATAGCCGTATTGTTTAATGAAAGCGTTATCTTTAAGGCTGACGAACCTATTGAACAAAGCATTACAAATGCGGTAAACGACTGGTTATCACTTGAAGGTGATGATAAGCAATGGGATACCAACCCCAGATCCAATCCACTTGTATCAGCAGTCTTAAAAGCAATGCAAGAGCACACCAAAGCGTATTGCCTAGAAACCTATGGTGATACCGACTCAGAGAGTTGGGCAAGAACAAACTGGGGCACAAAGTGGAATGTATGCTCAGATCCAACCACTCGGTCTAATATGGATGGAAGTTCGCATTACGGATTTCAAACTGCTTGGGGACCAGCAACGCAATGGTTTGATACACTGATTGATAAAATAGGTGAGATGGAAGACAACCATGCTAAGGTCTGCTTAAAATATGCGGAACAAGGTATGTGGTTTGGCGGCGAAGCGGGCATTGATGATGATGGCTTCACTTATGAGAACACTTATTCCGATGAAGACATTTGTGAGTTCTTAAATATAGATCCAGACGATATCCATGGCGAAGAAGATGCCACGGTGGAAATGGAAGATACTCACTCATTAACAGACAGTCCGTGGTAGAAACCGTCCTAAATTAACTTGAGAGCCGCTACCGCTATGTTAGCGGCTTTTTTGTGGGCGGAACTCGCCAGCCGCAGCTGACGCGATCATAGGCCTATGGTCATAGGGTGGCTAGGTCATATACAGACAAAAGCAACTACCAGTAACGGGTTTTATGATTGTTTGATTTGAGCGGGCAGGTCAAGTAAATAGAGCGTTTACTACATTGTAACCTTGCTCATTTATTTTAAATTAAATAGCAATAATCGCTTGTGATAGTACGACTTATTTGATATAATCATCATAGGAGATAGGCAACTGCCATCTTATAAATTATCGGAGAAAATTTATGCGCTATTTAAGTACCAATGTATTGACTGTTAAAGGTAGCCTGAGCTCAGTCAAGGCTGTAAAAGATTTAGTTTGTGGTGATCATGAAGAAATCTGGTTTGATATAGCAGTACCCTTTCCTAAAGCCTTAAATTCGCTCTTTAAAACAGTAGATAATATTTTTACTATCAACAAAGATATTCCTAAAGGCATTGGCAAGCTGACACCTGCCAAATTTATTGAGGCGCTGGCCGACCTAAATAAATATTTTCGTAAAGATGTCTATATTATTGAAGATATTGAACAGCATTTTGAAAACAACGATTGGTTTAAGCCGCGACAAGCTGTTCAGACCAGCATTGAGCGTATGCAAAACCACTACTTATCAGTAGACAAAGAACACGCTGACTACGCTAAGTCAGTGCTAAATGACAAATTTGTTACGCAGTTGCTGGACGCTATGCAATATAACAAAGGTGAGATATGTGACAATCTCTACGGTACTTCATCAACATACACTTGGCTCAAAAGTAATTGGGGTTCGGATGGTGGTTGGAACCATATAGACTATGATTATACTGTTGATGAAACAAATGATTCGGCATCACTGGTTATCATGTTTGAGATGGACTATGCACCGCCATTCCCATGGTTCTACCCATTGCTTGAGACCGTCAAAAACAATAATCTGCGTGATGTTGATGTGCTTCTAGAATATGCTGACAAAATAACAAAATTGTACGGATCTTTAGGGCTAAACTCTGATGGTGAAAGTTATGGCGAAGACCATAATAAAGATAATCAGAATCAGGCTTACGCCTTGCTTGAAAAAGTCGAGGCGAAAAGAAAGGTGGATACGGTAGCCTAGTATATTTTGATTTTGTCTAAAGCCGCCCTGATGGGCGGTTTTTTTCAATCAAAAATGACAACAAACTCCAATACACCAAGCCTCAAATAGCCTTATTTGCTTTAATACACTTGCTATTGTACGACTTATTGGGTATAATGAGTTATCGATTAGGCAATAAGCCAATCATCAAACGAATGACTAAAAAGGAATACGAAATGGCAAATTGGTGCGCAAACAACCTAGAAATTACGGGGAGCGATCAAGAGATCGAGCAAATTGAAAAACTATTACTTAATAAACAAGGGTTTCTAGACTTCAATACATTAATACCAATGCCAAAAGAGTTCTTAGGGCTTTTTTTAAATATTTTCGAAGGCAATGCTCAAGTCAATACGGCATACAAAGATCGTTTAAGCGAACTTCATTGCGATGCTTTTGTAGAGAAATTAGCAAAGCTTTACACGACGACCAAAAACCCAGCCTATTTGATTGAAGATGCGACGGCTCTATTCGAGAACAGTACTATCTTTAAGGCTGATGAGTCTATTGAACAAAGCATCCTAAATGCGGCAAACGCCTGGTTTATATCAAGCAATGGCAGCCAAAACCACAGCACACATCCTATTTTTAACCACGTTGTTAGCATTGTTCTAAAGGCAATAGAGACACATAACGAAGCGCATTTGTTATTAGCTCATGGCCATACCAGTCAACATGAATGGTCAAGAACAAACTGGGGAACCAAAAGCAATGTTTGTTTTGAGTCAAGTGGTCGGCTACACCAAGACGGCAAAATCGCATACAGCTTTTCAACATCGGCGGTTCCTGCAGATGTTTGGTTTGACACACTGCTAGATAAAATTAGTGCTATGGAAAATAACAATGCGAATATTTGTTTGAAGTATGTTGAATCAGGCTTTCTACTTGGCGGAGAGGCTGGCATTGGCGCTGATGGCGTTGCCTATAAAAAGAGCTATTCCGAAGAAAAGGTTTGCGGGATATTAGGGCTTGATTATGCAAGCGTCTTTGATGATGAAGAGGAAGCCATCTAATTGCACAGACCGCATTACCTCAAGAACCACCAAACAACAGACTTTCAGAAAAAGGATGATTTATGCCAAATACCAATAAAGAAGTTAGTGAAACCGTAGCACCTATTTCTCACGCCAAACATTTATATGCCAATGTGCAGACAAGCGATATGTTTGCTACCCAACAAAACCAATCTGGTGATGGAATCGACTATTACAAAGTGATTGGCTTTGGTGACGGAGATAACGAGCTGATTCTACAGAAAGTTGATAATATGGGGATTGCTCTCAATGAAAATGTGCCGTCTTTTATGCGCGCGGCGTCGATCACACAGCTTGATTACGACACACCTACCTATGTAGAGGTCGTCATAGAAGAGGGCATAGTAGCTCGACTGATGGGACCAAATACTCAATCGATTGGCACTACAAATATCGTTCACAGTGAGCTTGATGGGGCGGTAGTTGACGAGGCGGAGCTTGAGTCATCGGCGGCGATAGCAATAAAGCACTTGCAAGATGCCATCTTACTGATAAAGCAAGGCAAAAACGACGATGCGTTGGCCAAGCTATATCACACTGTGAAAAACAAAGTTTTTAGCAATGAAAATGCTGGCGGCAAGGTCTACACTGTGCGCTACAACCCTGCTATCAGCGAAGAAGCGTATGGTATTATCAAAGAGTACTGTCCACAAGATGAAGTTAGCGGCGAAGACGATTCAGATCTGTTTTCCATGAATCTAATTAGCAATTACTTCCTCGAAGAACATGGCGAAATGTTTGGAGAGCTGAGTGAAGAAGACGTAAACATTCTTTTTTCAATCCAAGAAGACTACATAGAAATCTAAAATAAGGAAGAAATGATGAGCAATACAGCCCATACACACAGTGAGATTAATCCTTTTAACATCAAAGTTAAAGATACAGGAAGTACTGATATCAAGATGTTAGATAAACCCGTCGTGATAGACCCAGCACCTAAAGAGATTGTGATCAAAAAAATATCAGAGTGGGTTCGACCGCACTAACAATCAAAACGCTCGACCTAAGTGTTAATCCAGTATATAATCCACTCAACACAATCGCCACGCTTAGTGCCCTATGGGTAACGCGCAAATTGGCGGTTTTTTTTGCCTAAAATTTAGCGTATGAGTAAGGTTGGTTTTACATATTACGCGCGCATAGCGACGGTCTATAAGCATAGGATAGCTAAGCCATTAACAGACAAGAGCAACTACCAGTAACGGGTTTGGTGATGGTTTGATTTAAGCTGGCAGGTTAATACTTGCAAGGGATTATTAGACTGCAAACCCAACATTTAATTTAAAATAAATAGTAATTATTTCTTGTAATTGTACGACTTATTGGGTATAATTGTTAGTAAGAGATAGGCAATTAGCCATCTTAAACTAAATAAAGGGTAATATCATGCAACTAGGAAATGATAATAAGAATAGCTGTAGCTTCGATCTAAACTCTGCAAGCGGCGAAATCTGCATCAACTTTGGGCAAAAGAGTGCGATGATTCGCTTTAATGCCAGCGCCGTTATCAAAAATATCGACGGAACATACGAACTTGAAGATCATGAAGTCACTCAAATAAGCACAGGGCGGTGCTGGTGGAACGATGCAGACGAAGCCTACGGTGATACAGACGGTAAAGCAGTGGCAGGCGAAAGCACCTCTTATGATGTCACAGGTGAAGAAGGTGGCATTAAAGATATCATATCAGGCGAAATTGAGTGGTATTTTGGCGATTTTGATAACGACCATTGGGAAGGCTGTCTCGAAGAAGCGGAAAAAGATGCCTACTTAGAAGCAATCACAAGAAAGTAGCCATTACCTGTTTGACACTATAAATAATCAACTAAAACTAGGAGTTCTAGCATGGTACGATTAATGAGATTTTTATCGAAAAACGATGCGGTTATCAGCCTTGATAAAACAGGCGAGATTGAGTGCATCGAGGTTCCAGTATTACAAACGCCTGAGACCGAAATACTGTTCAACAGTAAGTATTATGATTGGCGGTACAATGGCAAAGATACGCTTGCTAACGGTAGCACGATAGATCCAAGAGGTGAACACTTCTTCGAAGAGCTAGATGGCAGCGATCATGGCTATACTGAAAATTACCAGTCAGTAGGTCATTGCCCTTACGGTAGAAGCGGTGATGCTATTTTCTTTGATGGCAAAGTGTTAGATATTACTGGTGTCGATATTCACGAGAAATATGAAAGTGGCTGTGTGGTAGGGTGGAAATGGGCTGTATTCACTGATAAAAAATCAGCAGAGAGCGAGGCTGATATTGCAGAAAGATATTACAATACTTCACGCTAGTATTTAGCAACAGATTATTATCTCCGTCCATCAGACGGAGATTTTTTTTGGATAGAACAAATCGATGCTATAGACATAGGGTGGCTATAGCATGAAAAGACAAAAGCAACTACCAGTAACAGGTTTTATGATGATTAGATTTGGGCGGGCAGGTCAATAACTATAAGGGATTATTGCATTGTAATCTTGCTAATTTATTTTAAATTAAATAGCAAATAATACTTGTTATAGTACGACTTATTGGGTATAATGGTTTTAAGAGATAGGCAATAAGCCATCTTAAATTAATAAATAAGGAATAAACATGTCAAGCACACAGACCCCGACTAAAACAAAACTGTTTAACGATGATCTTCGCGAAGTGGTTGAGCTATCAATGAGTGCAGAAGAAGTAGACGCGATCAAAGGCGTTCGATATTCAGACACTCTGAAATTGCCTGTTATTGATGAAGATACCTTTTCAGAGCTGCGTGATAACTTCGGAAATAAATATCGTGACTATCAAGAAATTAGCAGTGAACACTTTGTTGACACCTGCACAAACCTGGATAGCGAGTCTAATGAAAGCAAAAAGGATTATGCTGCAATTTACGGTGAACTTGTAGAGCAAGGGTTTGATATTGAGCAAATCTTTAGAAAGATCCCAGAGCTATTAACCAGTACAAAACACTGAATGAGCTTGATGTATGTATGATGGTTTGATTATAATGGCCAAGCCTCAAAAAGCCCTTTAGAGATTACCTTCTCTCTTATCCCCGTCTATCACTGTTTGACGGGGTTTTTTTTTGCTCAAAATTTTGTTAATAGAAAAAATTGTATAAACCTGACTAATGTTAGATTATAGTAATAATTGCAATATGTTAGATGATTATTATCATCAAATCCTCATCTGTTTAGTACTAAACATTATCATAGGAATTTATTTACTGTAAGGACTAAGGACCTAAGCGCAATTCGCTAGGTGTTACTAAAAACTAAAATATGAGATTAATACAATGAATATAACTTACTTTAGAGGTGCGGAGGAATTGCAAAGTAGCGCTCCTTCCGAATCTCAGAACCCACTCGCTAATGACGAGGTTGATCACAGTGTGCCGACCGAGCTTAAAGGTCTGACTAAAACACCCGAAAATCTTCATTACGAAGTGATAGAAAAAATTAAAAATTACTTCCAAGACAAAGAAACCACAGCCTCTGAGGGGTAGATGTATGAAGATAAGAATACTTGAAACTGACAAAATAGAAATGCTTGATGTCAAAGACTGGCATGGAGGCGATAGTATCGGAATGTCGATTTCTCAGTCTGATTTTGATTGGTGGCAAGATCACATTACAGACATTGATGTGAAATCGAAATTTTTGGCCGATTTTAGATATATCAAGACTTGGCCAGTACAGCTACTGCAGGCTATTATCGAGATGCAGCGTGAGACTAGCCAGCAGGCAGATATAAGTCGAATTGGTGCGATTGAGTCATACTTTGGCGACACAGAAGAAGATGAGCCATGCCATAAAATCAAAAATTTGCGCATCTTAAGCAGGCTAGAGAGCGACGAGAAATATGACTATGAGTTTGAGCATGATACAAGCCGATGTAGGTTTGCGTTCACACTGAGTGATGTCCTTGTGCCTAAAGAGCGAGAAGCATCGCTAGTGTTTGAGAAAATGGACTTAGACGTTGAAATCGAAGGTCGAGTTACAGAGTCTTTTGTTGACTGTGACGACAATAGCATTGTCGTAAAAACCCCATACTTCAAGAACTGCAGCAAACACCTAAACAATGCAGATGAATATTGGACAACAATCTACTTCAAGTATTTGGTTTTTTGGTGTTCGTCCACACACAAAAAAACCCTTGGTGAGTTGGCGTTAGACTCAATCAAAGATACGTTTGCATCGAAATAAAATAACCATGTGATTATTTAGCCGTCCTAGCTACTAGGGCGGCTTTTTTGTGTTTGGTGCCTGCCAGCAGCTGACGCGATCATAATACTACGAGCATAGGGTGGCTAAGACATGAAAAGCAGGTACAACAATGGGTGACTGGTTAAGGGTAGGGCATTTGTGGTGGTAATTATTCAACTCTATTGGCTTATAACAATAACCAGCTTCTGTTTATTTTATATGTGCATAGCACAAGAAGCTTACAGAATGGAATACAAGCCAGCTAAAAGACTGAAAGCCAACGTCTTGAGGCGATGAGTACTGACTGGCTGGTCAGTTAATTATAGTCTTTAAATTATTGGTTTTATACTTCACACTCATTGTAATAAATACTCTTAAATGCTAGTATTATATAGATATTCACGGATACACACTCATTAACGAATAAAGCGCTTATGAAATTTAAAAAAAGCGTATAAACTTAAGCTTGATATTAATGTGGTTTGTTACTAAAGCCAATAATCATTGCCTATAAGGAGGTAAATCTAGAGGACCGTACTTGATAATACACTATACATAATACGAAACCATTGTTTGTTATTTGAGATGATGATTTCTAGCGTTACATGGACATACAGCACAACGAAAGGCTTCCTGCCTCTCTATCATGTATTGAACAACATTCAATACCAATTAAAACTTAAAGTAAGCGATTAACAATGGAAAATACAACATTTAAAGAAATTATTGTCTACAAGTTAGATGCCCAGCAAAACAATCCAACATTAGGGTATTTAAGAGCAGTAGCAGAAAAAATAGATGATACATATATCCCTTTAAACGAAAACAACTTCTGTCCATCAGGCAAGATATTTGTCACCCATGGTTATGAAGAGATAGACGCCAGATACTCAAAATTTGAACTATTTAAAGTGTCGGTGAAGGAAACGGAGTTTAGATCAGAAAGTGAGATCCGAACTGAGCGCAACTGCAAATATGTCACAAAATTCTCGGAGGCAACCAACCTAAAGCCGCGAGAAATGGTTGAAATCATACCTTGTTCACTACCTAACCCTAATAACATGGTTGTTGCTGTAAATAGCATCCCAAGCACAGTATATGTCTATCTAAATGATGCAGGCGTTTGCTATGGTCCATTCAAATGGGTAGAGGACGGCGAAAATCAAATCTTGCTTAAAAAACTTGATTCACCACTACCAGGTAAAGGCAAAGGACTCGCTAACGGCACTATATACAAAGCTGATTTTGAAGACATAAAACAGTATGTTCTAGATTGCCCTATTGTAGACGGCGACCGTTTCTATTTTGAAGGCATAACCAATCTACATAATGACTCAAATCTAGAAAAGATGGATTATTTCTCAGATGAAGATATTGTAAATAACTTCGTCAAGCTATCCAAAGACATCGGGTTTAGCAATAAAAAAATCGACCTGGCTTATCTTGAAGTGAATGTCAAAAAACATCCGAAGCACAGCCACAAAGAGTCAATGGAAAAATTAAAGCTTTTACGCTCTATCCATGACGATCAGATGTTATTTCGCAGCGGAGTTATTGATGAATTCAGTAAGTTCTTGCGCAGTGATGCAGGCGAAGAATTTATTAAAACCCACATCAACAATAACAAGGACTTGTACCTATCTGAGATTCGTGATGATTACCGCGCCAAGCTTGAGAACGAGTTCATTGAGCGCAGTAACGAACTTGAAAAGCTCAAAGAAAAGATTGCAGCCAATAAGCAAGAACTCGTAGATCTAGGCCGTGACATTGAAGAAACGAACAAGATCAAAGTCAACAGCAACGCGATTGGTATCTTGAAAGAAAATGAAGATCTGACGCAGGAAGTGAAGCAGAAAAAATCGCTGCTTGAGACATTAACCGAGCAAATCAAACCGCTTCAAGAGACCTACAACAAATACAACTCAATGGCTGAGTTGGAAAAAGAGCTTGCCAATATTAAGTTTGGTATTGAGTATGAATTAAAGCGCAAGCTTGAAATCCAAGAAGAGGTTAATCGAATAGAGGCGGCGTTCAATCAGGCTGATGATAAGTTGCGCGCCAAGCTTTTCGAGATGAAGCCGTTTGTAGAAGTTATTAACGGCAACACTGGTGTAGGTGCTCCAAATGTCATAAAAGACGTGTCTCAGGGTGTGATGTATCTTGAAACGCCTACTAATAATGCACAGAACATCATCAAGCATATTGAGCATGGTCTACGCGGGGAAAACAGAAACTTCTCAATCCTAGATGTTATCAATGTCACCGTAACACTGCAGCAGTCGTTTATCTCATTCTTAGCAGGTCTGCCAGGTGGCGGTAAAACAACGCTGGCACGTTTGATTGCTAAGATCTACGGTATCCAAGAAAACAGATTCTTAGATGTGCCTGTGGCGCGTGGTTGGACAGGACAGCGAGATTTAATCGGCTTCTTTAACCCGATCAACAATAAATTTCAATCAAGCAGCACTGGTATGTATGAATTCTTAACCGCTCTAAGTGAAGAGGCTGATGATGAAACCGTAAATGCAGCTTTAGCGCTTGTATTGCTTGATGAAGCAAACTTAAGCTCTATGGAGCATTACTGGTCTTCGTTCATGGGCATGACAGACTCACGCGGTACTGAGACGATACGCTTAGGCTCAAAAGACGTGCGTATCACAGACAACCTACGCTTCATATCAACAGTGAACTATGACAGCACAACCGAATACTTATCACCACGTTTGATTGATAGAGCACCTGTTATCGTATTGGAGCCGAATACGATCATCACAACATCAAATCAGCGTATTGATGAAGATAGCGCACCATTGATTGACGTGCCAATTTCTTACAACACAATGGAGAAGTTCTTTGGTCGTACCAACGATGTACCAGAGTTTGTTGGTCCTGAAATCACTGTTTACGATGCAGTTAAAGGCGTACTAGAAACGCGCGACAGTGAGCTTGGTAAGCCTGTAATCATCAGTAATCGTAAAGAGATTGCTATTCGCCAGTACTGCAATAAAGCACGACCACTAATGAGAGAGTTTTCAACTGACGACGACTTGTTAGCGATTGACTATGCAATTCTACAGATGATACTACCTCTGTTAAGAGGTCACGGTAAGAGTTTTGGCAAGCGACTGGCGAAACTAAGAGAAGTAATGGTTGATTTCGATTTAGAGCGCTCTGTGAGCTATCTTGACACCATTATTGAAAATGGTAATGCCGAGTCAAACACCTACGATTTCTTCTGCTGGTAAATTAAATGATTAATACAAAGGTTTATATAAACAAAAGAGAGGCCAATCTAGCATCAGCGATTAATATCGCTGATGCAGATGAAGTCCAGATTGAAATGACGAGCTTAGACAGTGGTTACTTCCATTCAAAACAGATTGATGTATTAATGGAAGACTACAAGGTGCCGTACACCAGGTCAGAAGACGGCAAGTCTATTAAAACAATAACCAACAACCTGTTTCGTGAGAGTTTTGGCTATAGCAACCTTCGAATTTTTATTGATGATGAACCTGCAGGCGATTTAGTATTTAACGTATCGACGAATGAGCGTAAATTCACTAGCATAAAAAACATGATGAATTACTTGCTAGAAAACAACGAGCGTATGTTGGATTTATGCTTTTCAAGAACCAAGTACAAATCAAGGAATGACGGGGAGTTTGAAGCCAGCTTTGACTCAGTGATTAGTCTTGCTGAAAAAATCATTGGCAACTTCAAAGAGAGAGGCGATGGACTAAAAGCACAATTAAGACATCGCCTTGAAATGGTCAAAGAGGATGCTAACGGCAACAACTTCTTCAATATCAATCCGTACGACATTATTGATAACTTAGATAAGTTGCACCAAGGCTATTCTCCCGATTCCGTACAACTGCTTGGCCGCGTTTATTCGTTAGACGGGGTTCAACGAGAGAATTATATCAATAGCTACGATCTAGAAGAGAACAAGGTGCTGCTTGGTGGCCTTTTATCTATCAGAGAAGTGCTGCTTGATATATTAAACACTATTGAAAAGCAGTTTGATGATCTGACCTACGATAAAGAGTACGAGGTTATTAGGCCTTACAATAGAACAGGCGGGTACGTGATTGAGGATCTGTACGCTCAGATAACGACATCAGGTATGGAGAGGCGCATCAACTTAGTACTAGATGATGTTAATGAGCTGCTATATTTCTTTCAAAAAGAGATTAATGTCACTCATCAAGGCTTTCATGCGCCTAAGTTGTCGCCGTTTGCTAGACGTTCAAGCTTCTACTTAACAGCTTATAGAGAGTTAAATAATTGGTACTCACTTGGGAACCCTAATATCGGTGTTGATCATGATTTAGCCAAAATAAAGTCAACTTCTAAGATATACGAATTGTTTGCACTCTATAAGATTATCGACGCCTTGCATAACGATGGCTGGCAGGTGACAAGCTCTGTTGAACACAACCTCTTTAAAAACTTCATACCCTCACAGGTTGGGTTTAAAAAAGAAGGTAGTACGCTCAGTGTACTTTACGAGAAAAAGATCAATGGCTTTAGTAATGAGACCAAACATAATGACTTGGTGGCGTTGAATAAAAACAACCCTAGAAGTCAGTATAATTACTACAACCCGGACTTTATCATCGTAAAAAATCAGCAGGATACTGTCAGTTATTTTGTGCTTGATGCTAAATATAGCAGTGCATACACTTTGGAGAAGCATGGGGTACTAGATAGCTTGTACGACAAGTACTTTAGCAATCTGGCCGTATATAACAAAGACGAAAGAACGCTCGATAAGAGCGCGATTAAGTCAGTTAATGCTATACATCCATTTGGGGATAGGTCGCTGAGTAAATGGCCATCATACCTACCAAGGATAATCCCTAATGTGTCGTCAATTTTGTTATTGGATAGCCCAAGTGGCTTAGATCCAGTATTAAGGTTGGTGAACGATGCAGCTTAACCTGGTTTATACCAAAAAGAGTTGTTTTAGATGATCCAATAAGACCATCTTATAAGTAAGATGGTCTTTTCAATTTGTTTTGAGCCGAGGTAATCATGTCAAAAATCAAAATAAACTCTGCGATCTCTATGGATACAAATGTCGAAGGCGAGATCTCGAACGTGTCGGATGGAAACCTTGTCATTCAAGCAAGAGGAAGCGTGGTCCATATCAGCGCATCAAACCAAGATGTGACCACTACTGCGTACATCACTACGGAAGAAGATTTGGATCGTGCAATTGCAATTTTAGCGCTGGCCAAACAGAAATACCATAAGTACGATTAGTAGAGACTTAATACGCATACTAACGGCCTTCGGGCATCAATTAGCAGAAACCGAAAAAAGGATGTACCATGACAGATAAAAAGAAGACACCAACCCAGGCGGATCTAGATAAATTAACATCGGCGCGTATCGCAGCGAGACTCAAAGCATCAGAGCTGAATGAAACGCTTGAAGAAGAAGAGTACAAAGCTCAAGTGGCCGAGGCGGCGTTAAATGAAGCAGACCGAGCAGTTAGAGATTGTTTGCATAATTCGTTAGCGGCTCAAAAAAAGGTAAATAGCGTCTTAACTCAGATGATTGCTGCATTGAAGGAAGGAGACAATCTAACGAAAAAGGAAAAGGCCATGGAAGAGCTTCTTAAGGGCAACTCAAGCGATCAAAAATAAAGTCACGATCGCCACAAAAAAACCGTCCTAATTACTAGGGCGGTTTTTTTGTGTGTCAGTGTTAGCAGATTGAAGCCAAACGAGACGAGTAATGGCATTCATACGATTGATCAGCTCTTCTGATTCTGAATGTATTGTTCAATAATATCTAATGACGCACCACCGCAAGAGCTTGCGAAATAAGACCTGGACCAAAGTACAGGTTCGTCATAAGCCTCTGTTAAGTCAACAAACTCACCCCTCATTCGTCTACTGGTCACTGATTTTAGGTTATTCACCAATTTGCTTAACTGCACTGTTGGCGGATACTGAATAAGCATGTGAACGTAATCTGCTTTACCGCTACACTCTGTTAGTTCAGCATCAAAAATACCGCACACCTCAGAAGCGCACTCACTAAAATAATCATGATGCAACTCACCTAAAACCTTTTTTCGCTGTTTAGTGATAAAGACTAAGTGAACATGCAAATTAAAGGCTGCATGCCGATTTTTATATATCTCACTCATTGTAATAAAGACTCTTAGGTTCAATTATTATACGCATGGTATCAAATACACACTCATTAATAAAGAAAGCATCACATTAAGGACGCAGTAACCAAGCTAGCTTCGCAGTCACCAGCAGCATCAATTAGACGTTCTAGCTACTAGGACGGCTTTTTTGTGCTTAAAGCCCGCCTGCAGCAGCTGATGCAATTCTAGCGCTATAATCATAGGGTGGCTATGCCATATACAGACAAAAGCAACTACCAATGACGGGTGGCGATTGCGGGGCGGCATGTCATTCGACTAGAATTATTATAGGTTTTTCATACTGGTTTATTTAAAATAAATAGCAGTTAAATATTGTATAAGTACGACTTATTTGGTATAATAACTTTATTAGTTAAGCTATTTAAGCAATAGGCCACTGCAACAACCATAAGGTAAAACAAGTAATGAATAACCTACAAAAACTGACTGATGATGCAGCGTTTGGTGACAGCAATCTGTCCAGTGGAGAACTTGGCGATATCAACATACTTATTGGTATCAACGGCGGTGGAAAAACAACGCTACTTGAAAGTGTATATCGTCAAATCAACGGCGTTCTAAGCTCCACAAATAGTGACATGAATATCTGCTTTTTGAGAGAAGAAAACATTGAATACGATGAGGCGCAAATCATCAGTGTCTTTAATTCAATTATTAATGAAAAGGGACGCTATCTAAATAATACTTTGGAATTAATTCAAAGCATTTATCCGTCCATCGTTGACCTCTCAGTTAGTTACGACGACCGCATGCTTTATGTTCATTTTGAAGACTCAAAAGTTCCTTTTAATGTCATAGGCGCTGGTTTTTATAACATAGTCAGAATTATTGTCGGTGTGTGGCGGGCGAGGGGCGGTTACATACTTATTGATAATTTAGGTAGAGGCTTGCATCTTGACTCTACCGACAGAATTTGCGATTACATCATAGAGAGCGTGGCGCAAGATAATACGCAGGTATTTATCAGCACACATTGTCCTACGTGTTTGAGCGGGTTTAGAAGCGGTGATGTTGAATCGAATTTGAAAACCACCGTTATTAACGTTAAATCAGCCTACCAGTTACCGAACGATGTTATTGATGCTGAAATCTCAAACTTCTAAATATTCCTGAGTGAAAAGTCGTCCGATATGGGCGGTTTTTTTTGTGCTCGGGACTTGCCTGCAGATGCTCACGCAACCCTCATGCTATGGTCATAGGGTGGCTATGACACTAACAGACAAAAGTACCGGTAACAGGTGTGTTGGGATTCGTGACTCCTAGATCAAAGCTACCCACAGGCAAGTTTACTTATTTATCACTGGATTTATTGATAACATTGTTAATATATTGCTTGCGTTAGTACGACTTATTGGTTATAATAAGTTATTGATTAGGCGACTGCCAATCATTAAACTAATCGAAAATAAGGATTTATTATGTGCGCTGAAATTCAATTCAATGGAAATACAATCAATAGCATCGAGGACCTAGTTTTAGGTAAAAATCAAACTATTGAGATCACAGGCGTTGGCACTGAGCAAGTTAATATCTCGCACACATTTGCAGACAACGGCGATACTGTGAAGATGGCGCAGACGGTTACGGAGCTCATGCTAAGCTACTCAGCAGGGTATAGCATCGGCATTGAGCTTATTGGACAGTTTATGCTTAATGACACCGACAACCCTGATATTTTTACCAATACTTCTACTTTAGCCGACGCCTTGAAAGAGCGTGAGTTTACGTTTGATTTATTTGGTCACTACTTGGGCGTAGAGCCAGACGAAGTACTCTCTATCACCCCTCACGATAGCCAGCAAAAGATTGCTGCAGAGATTGATCAGCTAGTAGCAGAGTCAGATGGATGGTTTGCTAGTCGCGTAATAAAAGAACTCGCTGGTGCCATCAACAACAAAGAGCACAGCTTAGCTACTGAGATTTTAGCTGAATCAAAACAAAGTGCAATTGAGCTATTAGAGAGCAAAGTAGGGTAGACTGGCGGTGCGTTGAACGCTCAAGTCTAACGACCTAATCAATTTCTACTAAGTGTAGATATATGTACCACAACGCATAATACTAGCAATCAATCAAAAGAGAACTCAACATGAAAAACTATTTAAGCCTAGCGCTGGCGAGTGCGGTATTTTCAGGGCTGACAGGTTGCATGCCTGCAGAACAAGCTGAAATTCAAGTAAACACCGAACAACCAATAATGAGCGCCGAAGAAAAAATCAATTATGATAAGGCGCTTGATGGCGAAAATGCGATGCCTGCTGTTGGCTTTCCAGCGCAAGAGGCAAGCGAGAGCGGCAATCCGTATGAGACGGCAGACACGGTACGATCAGACCCAAATACAGACCTCAAAAAAATCATTGATGGTGAAAAAGGCCAAGCAGCTCTAGAAGCGGGCAAGGCTGCGGTGATTGCTGGTATCTCCGCTATCGACCAAGATCAAGTTAAAGCAGTTGCAAGCTCAATGATTGGGCAGGCGGGTGAGATTACCAAAAAGTATGCAGATAGCGCGCAGGCTAAAATAGAAAGCTCTAATATTGGCTCAGACTTGCCTGCAGGCTGGAAAACAGCAGTGCCATCAGGCGTCCGTGTTATTGATGGCGACACTATTGAAATCAAGTATGACGATGGCCGCCAAAGTGACCGTGTTCGCTTGAATGGTATCGACGCTCCAGAGTCCTCTCAAGAGTATGGCACCGCAAGCACTCAAACCTTGCAAAAATGTGTGAACAGTGGGCCGGTAGCGATTCGTTATCAAAAGGAAGACCCTTACGGTCGCTTATTAGGTGTGGTTATGGCAGGGGATGCAGACTGCAACTACAACCAGGTTAAAGTAGGATCTGCATGGCATTATAAGCAATACCAAAAAGAGCAGCCTGCAGGTAATGCAGACAAGTATGCGACTGCTGAGAATCAAGCCCGAGCAGGCACCAAAGGATTGTGGGCTAACAGCAACCCACAAGCGCCTTGGTCGTACCGCCGCGACAAAAAATAATAACGATGTTCTGAGTGACTAAGAGACCGCCAAACAAGGCGGTTTTTTATGGCGTAAATTCGCTTTATTTTTTAAAATAAATAGCAATAAACATATACTTTGTACGACATATTTGCTATTATATTCTTTAATAAAAGATAAAACGACCGGCATTAGCACAACGCTAAATTTCGAATTCCTATAAAAAAGGTAATCAGACTATGACACTAACAAAACATGAATACATTGCCTTGGAGATTTTCAAGCATAAAGACCTAACGGTAGACGAGGCATGGTTAAAAGCGGCGGAGTTATTAGCAAAGTCTGATGAGCCTCAAATCAAACAGCCGGTCTTGGACGCAACATCAAAATTCGCCTCATTGATTGAGACCGACTTAAATACGCTTTACTTGACCTGCATTCCACCAAGAGAGCGAAAACTGGTTGTTGGACAGGTTTGGCATAACTGCCATAACAGCTTTAGCATCAAGATTACTCAGGAAGTTATTGATGAAAAATACAATAAACCAGGTGTATACAATCTAGCGGCAGCCATTGAACCTAGTGATCAGCCTGCAGTAAACCAAGTGTTCTTAGAGGGTGGATGGGAATGGGAGCTTATGGAAGCAGGCGAAAGCGACATAGACTGTGAAAACCGAGTAAAAAAAGAGCGTGAGAGACTACGCAGGCTAGAAGTGTTTCAAGCCACGCCTTTTGAAACACAATACAAGCTGGCAGATACCAACTTAACGATCAGAACGACAAATATTTTGAAGTCATTAGGCATCTACAGTTATGCAGACTTGCTCCAAAGAAGTTCAAAAGATCTTATGAAAGAGCCAAACTTTGGCAAGAAATGTCTTGCAGAGCTCATTGAGGTATTAAGTAAACACAACCTATATCTAGGTATGCTTAAAACCTAATCCAATACCTTTCGCGATGTTTTCATATAATCAATAGTGAATACTTTAGACATCACACTCATTCATCGCCAAACTACTTAGGCCGTATACAGGAAAGTATTAAATGAGCTATAAACGGGTTAAAAAACCCAAGGCTAAGCCAAATAAACCGTTGGTTGCAGGAAGGGCGCTCATTGTATTGACGCTAATATACTTCGTCATTGAGCTGATTATAAACGCTTCTGTCTATGGCCAACTAAGCGGCTCAAGCGATATGCTTATGTCGGAGGTGATGGAGTTTTGGGGCAAGATTATCGCCGGACTTGGCATAGGGTTATTGATAACTCGCTATCAGTTAGCCAAGCGCACCAAACAAAACTATATCAATACCAATGGGTATATTTATAAAACCTTCTTACTTATCTGCCTGGCCACAATACCTTTAAGTTTTGTCTTACAAGAAAGCTTAATTCATTACGTCACCAGTCAAGCCAGCGATGAAGATAGAAACAAAGCCATCTTGGTGTCTGCCGCTCACAATACAATGGTGCCGTTCTACGTGCCATCGAAACATAATGATTGGCATAATCTCAATCCATTAGACAAGCTTGTATACCCAGCCAGCCGATTCATGACACGTCGAAGCTATTGGTATTGGGAAAGCAAAGGCGCTGATATGGAATCAAGCCTGCCCTGCAGCATCGCATCAACAGCTAGCATCGGCGCAACGAATGACACAGACAAGGTGTTTTTTGCGTACAAGACCATGCTGACGAGCATTGATGAAGATTTTTACAAGCAGGTCATTAAAGATCATTACTTATGCGCTTTTGAAGACGAGCGTTACTTTACCAATCGAACTTCTGGCACTCTTAATAAAAAAGACTTGTTGCGTGAAGCATACAGAACGCGGTACAACCCTGCTGTAGAAAAATATACGAAATATACAGCAGGCAAGTTTGGGCGTAAGACTGCAAAAAAAATAGCAGATGATGAATGGCGTAAGCGCATGGATGAAGTCTATGGGTTCAAAACCACCATAAAACCAGTCCCTTTATATCATGAAATGAAAGGCATCAAGCCAGGCGAGTCTTACTTCTACGATCATCCCGATACTAGACGTTACTATGCTGAACAAACAGGGATTAAAGACCTATATCCAATTGATGAAGACTTTCCAGTACTGGCTCGTAAAAAACTCAAAGAAAACCTACCTGATCAGATAATCCCTGCCTATATATCAACAACAGGGGAACGCTCAGAGGCCTCTAAAGAGCTGACAGATGAGCAGATAGTAGAACAAGGAAAGAAAGCTTATAAAGCGATTGTAATGCCTATGATTGCACTTGGGCTATCATGCTTCTTTTTGATATTGAATATGATATTGGCCATTAATGGAGTAGTAGACAAATTCGTGATAAAGAAGCTGGCGGGTGATGCTAGCAAGTCGGAAAAACAGTATATAGAAAGACTGGATACGCTTAATATTTTTAATAAACCAATTTTTAGTGATGCGCGGGTTTATAAAGAATATGAGTTCATGAGAGACAATCACTTTAATAAGACGTTGCAAAGAACAGTGCTTAAGTTTATGTATAATCCGATTGTTTACCCATTAAAGTGCTTATCACTCAAAGCGTTTCTCATCGTAGCGCTGGCTTGGTTTATCTTTTGGCCATCCCTACAAACAGGTCAAGAATATGAGGCTTTTGAAGGGACAAGTTTTGAGCAGTCAGCGAAGTGGCTTTACTATCATGAAAGTAATCTGATCCCTGTTTACAATGCTAGTTATGATGCCCTTAGTTATGTGGCGAGTGGCGGGGAAGAAGACGGTGATTTATGGACTGTTTTAATAGGAGTAATAACAAAGTAGCGTACTCCTACCACTTCTCGTTAAGCTTAAGTGTCGTATGCGTGAGACACCACAATCAAAAGCCGCTCTAATACTAGGGCGGCTTTTTTTGTGCGCGAGTCTTGCCAGCACGATTAAATGCCAACAACCAATCTAGAGTAATCCCTACCCAGAAGTTAAAGGAATTGAGCGTACTTTGTAGCATTTAGGTTCAGAGGCATAAGCCTTCAAGTCCTCAATACTTAACTCTTGGCCACGCAGTTCTGGCGGAATCATCAAAGGCAGCTCAGTGAAGCTATTGGTCAAGCAACTCAATGAATGAGGCAAGACACCCACAACATCCTTACCCTTGATATCCTCAACGCTGGCATGCTCAATCACAATAGCTGTATCGTCGATTAAGCCGATACTTTTCAGGTAAGTAGTCAGGTTGCGGTGACGGGTTACTACTAATGCATTTTCAATTACTTGCATAACACTCTCCTAAAGCAGACCAAGAACGCCTTGGCTGTCGATGAGAGAATAATAGCTCGATGAAAAATCTTAACTTTGAAATGGCAAGCTTGTGGGTTTCCACCAAGATTTGAAATACAAGATAATTGGCTGCTTTTTTCAAAGTGGGTAAGTCCTGCAGCTAGGCACTCAAACCCAAGTGTGATAATGCTTTTACCTACCTTATATTATTAAAATAAACAATGATAAAATAGACTGTGAGATGATTATCGGTATATAATATACCCACAGGTTTGGCGAATGCCGGCTAGGGACTGTGAATCCTCATACAGCAAGACCAATAACAAACGATCGAAGTCAAAATCAGCAATACCATAACGTACAGAAACCCAAACATCGCACATGCTTGAAAAATAGCATAAAAACAATACCAGCCAAAAAGGATAAGTAATGTCCAAATCAATCATACCTGAACCACCAAAAATGAAATCTAATATGAGATATTTTCATGTGGCATACAATACGATTGAATCTAGTGGACTCTGGAGTCATGGAAGCATAGCGTTCGCCAATGAGACGATGTTCAATAAAGGTAATTTGCAGGCGGTAATAAAAGAGCAGTACGGTCTTAAGAGCGCCGTGATTGTAGACTGGCAGGAGTTTAAAAGTGCAGAAGACTTTGATAACTTCAATAGCCCGGAGTACGCTGAAAGACTGGATCGCCCTGTTCGATGGTTCTCTGTGAGATATAACAGTTTGAATGAAAATGGGGATCAGGGTTACGGCAATTCAGAAGTAATGGCTAAAGGTATGTTTAGTCAAGAATGGTACTGCTCATCAAAAGAAGATCAGTATGGTTTGAGCAGAGTGAGCATTACAGGTTGGACGGAGTTTGATAACGAAACCGATTTCAATATATTCACCGGACAATAATAATTGACAATCAAAAGGATTTCACATGCAAATAGAAAATAGTCAAAAACAAACTAGATTTGAGATCCATTTCAAAAAGTTTATTATTTTTTCGATACTAACAGTTGTTGCAGGTGTACTTGCTTACGGACAGCTAGATATTCCTAACATGGCAAAAACTGTATCGGCTATCATCATGATGTTTTTTGCTGGGTCGTCAGCATTAAGCTTTATTAGAGCTACTATATAACCTCTTAGAGAGCGGGTACGAGGCGTCAGAAATTACCGATTGGTTAGATTTCAAAGTTGGTAAACCTGAGCTGCTTTATACAAGCTTGAGGAATAAACTCAATTGCTACTTAACCCTAAAATCAAATTTAAGCGATCTTTTACTGTTTTAGGTACAAATCCTTATTTTCGATGCTAACGTCAAATCTGGGCGACGTGAGACGGCATTAATTGCGTTTGGATAACGTATCAACAACACGAAAATACAATCCATTACTTATTAGCAGGATAAACATTTATCAAAAAATGTTGAATAAATGTTGCTTTAGTACGATATATTGGTTATATTATCTTTGCGTTTAAGACGTTTTAAGCGATTCGGTTGGTTTTATTTACATTAAAAGCAGGGTGTTATAAACAACACTCTAATCACAAAAAAATTAAAGGTGGATATATGAAAGCATTGTCGTCGGTCATGGTAGCGGTTTTGGCAGTCTTGGCGCTTACAGGTTGTGGTGAAGAAGAAGTGAGAACAACACGCTGGTATCAAGACAATCCTGATGAGATCAAAAAGGTTCAAGAGCGCTGTAAAGCAGAAAATGAAAAAGGCTACAAGGTGGAAGGCGCGTTAAAAGAAAATTGTGATGCTGCACGTCGTGCCAGATCTATTATCATCCGTGACAACGCGGTTATTTAGAATATCCTGATGGTTACAAGAAAATCTCAATTAAGCGCTCTGATAGAGCGCTTTTTTTTGACCAATTTATCAGCCAAAAACATTAAAAACATTAAAAACACTAAATGACGCAGAGAAACGATATTTCAATAGTTCGATATATCTCTATAAGCCAATGAAACTAAGCGAGACAGAATTTTAGTATCGTTTTGGTTTTTTTAAAATAAACATTAATAAATTATTGATGGTGTACGAAATATTGGTTATAATACCTTTTACTGTTAAAGGTTTGTTTTGTTCATTCAATAACAAGAATATTTGGTCTGCGTCAAAAAGTGTTTTTTAGCACAAAACCTTATTACCAAAGGCGTTCAGCGCTTTATTAACGGGGTGATTGGCCTGATGTGATAACTGAACCACACAGATTTAGGCGGAACATAGCAGTGGAAGCACAAACCCCATAACAAATCAGTTGGAAGCTTATTTGCACTTGTATGCTTGTTCACATATCTAATAAAGGACTATCCATGAACAAAACTTTCGGAAAATTTATAAAGAAATATATTTTAGGTAATACCCGACCATCTAGCAATATTACTCATGGAAACAGCAGGCAGGGTAACAACGATACTAAAACTATCTCTATTGACTTGCAGCCATTTGATTATATTGAGTCAGATTTTGCGGCAGTAATTGATTTTGAGATATCAAACGAGAGCGCGATCGAAATAACAGCCGATAGCAATTTATTGGAATTAATTACCTTTACCTACAAGCGTGGCAAATTAGAGATCGGTCTAAAGAGTGGTGCAGGTTACAACACTCAAAACCCAGTGCGTGTATCAATCAAACACTCCCACTTATCAGGGGCATCAGTAGATGGTGCGACTAAGCTGTCGTTAGAAAATATAAAGCAAGCCTTAATCACTATAAGAGCATCAGGTGCCGCTAAAGTAAAAATACAAGGCATGGTCAGCATACTAAACCTAGAAGCAAGGGATGCTGCTACCGTAGACGCCAAAAAACTAAAGACCAGTAACGCGGATATCAAAGTATCAGATGCAAGTGTTGTCAAATCATCAGTGGTTGAGCGAGTTAATATCAGAGCGTCAGATGCAGCCCAGGCTTTCATCTACAGTAACCCAGAAATAAAAGAGGTGGTGAAAAGAGATGCAGCGACCATAATATTCAAGAAATAATGGTTCACTTTTCCTTTCTGTATTTTCTCATACAACGAATATTCAGAACTCTCAAACAACTCAAAAAAATTCAAATTAAAAAATTCGTTTAAAAAAGGTTTTTATTTAATCCTGTTTAATCTTGTTTGACCTGTTTAACCCTGTTTAATCCTGTTTTACTTGTTTAGAGCGTTTTTTCCCTTTTTAAATCATGTAGTTACAACGCTTAAAAACACTAAATGACGCAGTAAAACACTAAATGACGCACTATCACACTAAATGACGCACTATCACACTAAATGACGCGCTATCACACTAAATGACGCACTATCACACTAAATGACGCACTATCACACTAAATGACGCACTATCACACTAAATGACGCACTATCATACGCTAAATATAACACGTAATATTTAATGGTTGATAACAAATTTTTAATGCAGTAGGATGGTCGCTTATCTTGATAAACATTAGGAACACCATGGAAAACAATCTTGTTACCAAGTCAAATGATTTGGTTGTCGCAAGCTACTCTTTGACACGCAACGAACAAAATCTCTTACTTGCCTGCGTGAGTCAAATCAACTCACTGCCAGGTGCGCCTGCCGTGTCTGTTGAGAGTAGATTTACAGTAACGGTTGAGCAAGTTAAATCTCTTTTTTATAAAGGTGCGACTAAACGCAATGCTTATAGAGATCTAAAAAACGCAGCAGATCATCTGTTTGATCGCGAGGTTACAATCAAGTTGGAAAATGACGAAAAGCTAAGAACTCGTTTTGTCTCTAGTGTTAAGTTTCAGCCTAATGATTCTCAGGTTGTATTACGTTTTGCAGAAGACATCCTGCCGTACTTAACTCAATTACAAGCTAACTTCACGCGGTATCGGCTAAAGGATACTGTAGAACTTACTAGCGTGTACGCAGTGAGAGCCTTTGAGCTGCTGTGTTATTGGGAAGGGCAGAACCGATGGTCAGAAACTTTAAGCTTAGACGACTTTAGAGTAATGATGGGCGTTGAGGACAAGTATCACCAGTTCGGCAACCTAAAATCACGCGTTATTGATATCGCATTGAAACAGGTTAATGAAAACACACTTTACAACGTTACTGCTTCTTATAAAAAATCAGGAAGAGAGTATAGAGCGGTCACATTCAGATTTTACAAAAAAGGCGCGATACTACTCACTGATGAGACAGGGGCATTATCAATCGAAAAAATCAAACGGATTGTTAGGTCAAAGCTGTTTGAGGCAGATTATAATGACCACATCCTACTGTCGGTAGAAGCGCGTGATAGCAATGCAGCGTTTTGGGCAAAAGCAGAACAGCTACTAGCATCACAACCTAAAGATTTCGCCAAAAGACCTTTTGACGAATACTTAAAAACAAGAAAATAAGCCATAGGGGTAGTACAAACATGTTGTATGTTGATTTTTATAAAGAGTGCGGGATAGGTTTTCAGCTTATCGGTAATTATTTTTTACTAGGTGACGGCGAGGCTGGACACATCAGAGAGCTAAAGCCGACGGTTGAGACTCACTTCCGAGAAATATTTGGAGTAGAGCATATCAACTGGCAACCTATTGATGAATTCATGGCCGCTAACGAGACCAGTTTTGGTAAGCATGAAGACTGGAATGAAATTGCCACCAAATTGTCATTTGATCACAGAACTGCACATCAAATGGCTTGGATACTACTTAAGCAACGAAAAGGCCTGGTGCCATTATCAAAGTCCAGCTTGCCAGATATCCGCGCACTGGTTGCCAGTTTTGGCTACCGGCTAGATTATCTAATGACCGACAAGGATCAAAATGTACGCGCAACTGTTGCAGAGCAAGGCCATGGGTTAGAAACTCTAATTAGAGACGAGTCGTCACGGGTTAGAAGCAGTGTTGCAGAACAGAAGTATGGGCTTGAAAGGCTGTATAAAGATAAAGCGACCGATGTGCGCTGTGCGGTTGCTAGACAGGGTTATAACTTACCAATACTGATATCAGACAAGTCGCCAAATGTGAGAGCGGAAGTGTATAGACAAGGCTTTGGTTGGGATATTCTAGAAAAAGATGAAAGCGCCATTGTAAAAAAAGCAATTCGAGAGTTCAAAGAAGAGAGTTCAAGATATTAACGCTCTAAAATCTTCCGTACAAGGATGTGCAAAATTACATATTCGTTAGAATTAATATTGTTTAATTACGACTTATTGGTTATAATATACTCTAAAGACTAGGCATAAAGCCAGTTATTATTCGATTAAGGGTAGGTATGAAAATTTCAGGAACAAACCTCAGTTACGTTCTAAATGTCGATACCAATAGTATCGTTGCGATCCCATGTGATGATGAGATTGTTGTCAATCATGGCAATATATACGATTTTGGCCGTCATGGAGTCAAAGCAATTCAAGGATCTGATTACAACAATCTTTCAGAGTTAATTGACTTGCCAAATGACGATAAAAAACATAACAAGGCTTTCTTTGCTCAGTTGTGCAAAAAAATAGCGCCAAGTGATAGCAACCTAACTAAGCAAGCATACATGCATATTTACGATGTGCTGGAGTCTACTTGCGGTATGCGTTTGGTAGGTATGCTTAATTATATTGCTAATCTTCATACAGACTGGCAGCAGGAGTGCTTAGGTGATTTGTTGCTAAAAACATTCTTCAATTGGCATGGAACCAGCTTAACCGAACAGATGAAGATGGCTCGTGATTACATTGAGAAATATACGCAATACTTTTATGAAACCGACTTCATTTCCCCTGCGATACAGTCGCCAGTAGAATGCGTGCATTTCCTTTACCGCACATCGCATCTGCCTGTTTGTGAGGTAGCATAAACGCAAAAACCCTTAAAATATACTTGTTTTAGTACGACTTATTGGGTATAATTGTTAGTAAGAGATAGGCTGTCAGCCATCTTAAAAAAAACAAAGGGTTACTTATGACATCGCCATTACAGGAAAAAGAAACAACCGTTAGCGGTTACATTGCAGAAGCTATTAAACTGGTGGCCAGTAGCGATCTACTTTGCTTAACCGCCCTTGAAAAAGAGGACTCTACTGCTGACGATAACTTTGACTATTTCGATGAAGAATTGTTGCAGGTGATACTCGACTCAAAAGTCGATGTAGGCGACAGTGCGACAAATATCAATCAATGGCGCACACAGAGTGGATCTATTGAAGGTGATGAGGCTCACGTCTCATTACTGGAGTCTGGATACGCCGAGATTATTAGCAAGGTAAATAGCCTAGCAGCAGGGCAGTCAGAGCTTAATTATATAGACTCACTTATCAAAACTTGCCGAACTCAAATCGAAAGCCAGCTAAGCTTTGATATTATCGAGCGAACTCATGTAGACCGCAAAGATCTAATCGGTACAAGCGATGCGATCAAATATGAATTTGACGTTAAAGTATTAGGCTGCCAATTCAAGGTAAAAATGAGTCAGATCTTGAATGAGCGGGGCAGAATTAAGATATACACATTGCCGAAGATAAAGGCGGAGCCTGGAACAATAGATGGTACTGTCCAAGCATATCTAAGCGATGTTCTTGAGTGTTACTTCTATGGTTGGTGCATACTTGACACCAATGTCATCCCCAAGCGTTAATTCCATCAAAAGCCGTCCTAGATACTAGGGCGGTTTTTACAGCATTCAGTGTACTATGAGCATAGGGTGGCTATAGCATTAACAGACAAAAGCACTACCGGTAACGGGTTTTATGACGGTTCGATTTAGGCGGGCACGCGCTTGTTTAATGAACTACCCGCTACCTTAGAAGTAAGGCACTTCTGCGCTAAGGTGTTAAAAAACATCAATTACAATTTAAAAAGGAATTGCTATGAAGCAGAATAAACTTACCAAAGAACAAATAGCCGCTAATATCGAGCGAACCGGCCTACCTAACCCGGATTTCAAGCTTCCATTGTCAACGTGGTTGCTTGCATTTCTAATAGGTCTGGGTTTTGTGACTACAATACTTTATATAGGCTTGAGTGCGAATGCCGAAAGAGAAGAAAGAGAGGCAAACAGTCCCAATGTAACACAAGCTGGGGTATGGATGCGCGGTGCCGCAGGACTACCTAAAACGCCCGAAAGTGAGGTTTTCATTAGCGAACTTGGTGTCGCGATGAGTGATGGCAAGATTTCTGACGAAGAGTACACCCGGCTATCGACCGACTACGATGTATTATTAGAAAATAAATAATAAATAATGCTTGTCATAGTACGACTTATTGGTTATAATGGTTATAAGAGTTAGGCGCTTAGCCACTCCAATTCAACTAAAAACAGGGGTTTATTATGTCAGACAATAGCAATCAAACTGCCACAGCCGTTCAAAAATTCTTTGAGACCCGTTCAATCAAACGGATTAGTAAAGATGGGGTAAACCAAAATTTCAACATCGTTAATGACGACAATAATGTTCTTTCTGATGGTGTTACCGTAAGTTGCTGGAAAAACCACCTATGCTTCTCTGGTGCTTATGGTACTTGTGTATTCAAAGTTAGCGGCACCAGTAATTTACTGGATTTATTTTCAAGTGAAAGCATCAGTGCTGAATATGCCAAAGAAAAAATGGTAGCCTCAAGTTTTAATGATGATAGCCAGCTTGAATTCGCAGTGGGAATTATTAAACATTTCGCTCAATCTCTAAATCTCTAATCCTTAGATTGTCAGAAAAAGCTTGCGAAGATCGCAAGCTTTTTTCGTTTCTTAGCTAACTTAGCTATCTTGTAAGCAAGTAGGAGAGGTGATGCAGCAAAACCTAACTAATTTATATTAAAATAAATAGCAAATATATCTTGTTATAGTACGACTTATTGGTTATAATAGTTTTAAGAGATAGGTAATCAGCCTTATCGTTAATTAATAGGAATTGTTATGAGTTATTTTGATATTTACTTGACCGTTATGATTGGTGATGTAGCTAAAGGTGTCGTAAACCGAGTAGAGGCCAATGATCGTCATCAAGCAATCGTAGCCGGGTTTACTGACGAAGTTCGTAATCTGAGTGATGATGAAGTCGTTGAGATGCTGAAAGGTGCAGAAAAAGGGCTTGGCAAGTACGAAGTGGACGACCACGATGCAGGAATTGAACTTGATAAGGTCATAGATCTGTTCGAAGTGCCAGTCATGGTTAACGGTAGAGAGGCTATCGCCTTGCTCCCCGATCCGACTTGGAACGGTATGCCATATTACAAAAAATAAGCTGCATAATACACCGAAAGTCGTCTTAGGATACTAAGACGGCTTTTTTGTGCTTAAAGCCCGCCTGCAGCAGCTGACGTGATCCTTGCGCTATAATCATAGGATGGCTAATCCATGAAAAGACAAAAGCACTACCGGTAACGGGCTTGTTATATACCTAAATATACCAAAAAAATAGCAAATACATAAAAAGCAAATACCCATCGGCCGATGATATCTCTGGTTGTTAATCGGTCGATT